>Ga0307408_100000018_pt1 | contig 346872 bp, 312 predicted proteins | sample 322Cmetagenome_FD_202116 | JGI IMG/M metagenome (GOLD analysis project Ga0307408, IMG submission 202116) | Maize rhizosphere microbial communities from greenhouse at UC Davis, California, United States - 322HYB-C-3 | ecosystem: Host-associated > Plants > Roots > Rhizosphere > Soil | place...
ATGGCCGCAATGCGGGCGCGCAAGGGCAGGCGCCTGGCCTGATGCCGATCAGATAAGACGTAAGGTTTGGCACGGATGGCCTTTGTAGGGTGCGCCATGCGCACCAATGAAGGCAGCACCGGTATTTCGGTGCGTACGGCGCACCCTACCTAGCCTTATCTGACACTTGAGTGACTGGCATTAGTCGCCAGGCTCAGTGACTGATGGCGCCGGTATCCCGGTGCGCGCGGCATACCCTACGCATGTGTTTCCTGCTGGGCGGGGTTCAATCCAGCGGCAGCTCGGTGGTGCGTTTGACCTCGCTCATGGCGATGTGCGAGTGCGCTTCGTGTACGTGCGGGCGTTGCAGCAGGTGGTCGCGCAGGAAACGCTCGTAATCGGCGATGTCCTTGGCCACCACCTTGAGCAGATAATCCGAGCCGCCGGCCATGCTGTAGCACTCCAGCACTTGCGGGTAGCCGACCACGGCCTGCTCGAACTCATCCAGATTGCCGCGACCGTGGGCCGACAGCTTGATGTCGACGAACACCGTGATGCCGAATCCCAGGCGCTTGTGATTGAGCAGGGCGACCTTGCGCTCGATCAGCCCTTCTTCCTGCATGCGATGAATGCGCCGCCAGCAGGGCGATTGCGACAGCTCGACTTTCTCGGCTACCTCGGCGGCTGAGAGGTCGGCATCGTGTTGCAGCAGGCGGAGAATCCGCCGATCGATGGGGCTGAGCTTATCCTGCATGATTGTTTCCAATTTATTGTCATTGTTGGAAGGATCATGCGAAGTATCGCCTTCGCCACTCGAAAATAGAAAGAAAAAAGCGGAACCCTCCAGTCATGCTTTAGGCAAATTCACAGCAGCGATCCTGTCGTGGATACCAACGGAGCGTGTCTACCGTCGCGCTCCCCGTGCTCGCCACAAAAATAAAAGGAGCGCTCCATGTCACTGGCCGAAATCCGCCTGGATGACAAATACCGTCTTGCTACTGGTCACCTCTACCTGACCGGCACTCAGGCGCTCACCCGCCTGCCCATGCTGCAGAAGCAGCGTGACGCCGCCTTCGGACTCAATACCGCATGCTTCATTTCCGGCTATCGCGGCTCGCCCCTGGGCGGCCTGGACAAGAGCCTGTGGGACGCACGCGAGTACCTCAAGGAAAACCACATCCATTTCCAGCCCGGCGTCAACGAAGAGCTGGGCGCGACGGCGGTGTGGGGCAGCCAGCAGGCCAACCTGTTCCCTGGTGCGCGCTACGACGGCGTGTTCGCCATGTGGTACGGCAAGGGGCCGGGCGTCGACCGTAGTGGCGACGTGTTCAAGCACGGCAACTCGGCCGGTGTCTCCAAGCACGGTGGTGTGCTGCTTCTGGCCGGTGACGACCACGGCTGCAAGTCCTCGACCATCGCCCACCAGAGCGAGCATGCGTTCATCGCTGCGTCGATCCCGGTGCTCAATCCGGCCAACGTTCAGGAAGTGCTGGACTACGGCATCATCGGCTGGGAACTGTCGCGCTACAGCGGCTGCTGGGTGGCGCTGAAGACCATCGCCGAGAACGTCGATTCCTCGGCCGTGGTGGACGTCGACCCGCTGCGTATCCAGGTGAAGATTCCCGAGGATTTCCAACTACCGGAAGACGGCGTACACATCCGGTGGCCCGATCCGCCCCTGGCGCAGGAAAAGCGCCTCAACGTCTACAAGATCTACGCCGCGCGCGCCTTCGCCCTGGCCAACAACCTCAACCAGGTCAAGCTCGATTCGCCCAACCCGCGCCTTGGCATCATCACCACCGGCAAGTCCTACCTCGATGTACGCCAGGCCCTGGATGACCTCGGCCTGGACGAGGCGCTGTGCGCCAAGGTTGGTCTGCGCGTGCTCAAGGTCGGCATGAGCTGGCCGCTGGAACCGGTGTCGGTGCACCAGTTCGCCGAAGGCCTGGACGAAATTCTGGTAGTTGAAGAGAAACGCAGCATCATCGAAGACCAGCTCACCGGTCAGCTCTACAACTGGCCGGTGGGCAAGCGCCCGCGCGTGGTCGGCGAGTTCGACGAGCAGGGCAATTCGTTGCTGCCGAACCTGGGCGAGCTGACGCCGGCGATGATCGCCCGGGTGATTGCCAAGCGCCTGGCGCCGATCTACAGCAGTCCGACCATCGAAGAGCGCCTGGCCTTTCTCGATGCCAAGGAAAAGGCCCTGGCCGCGCCCAAGCACAAGACCGTGCGCACCCCGCATTTCTGCTCCGGCTGCCCGCACAACAGCTCGACCAAGGTGCCGGAAGGCAGCCGTGCCCTCGGCGGCATCGGCTGCCACTACATGACCCAGTGGATGGACCGCAGCACTGACACCTTCACCCAGATGGGCGGCGAGGGCGCGACCTGGATCGGCCAGGCGCCGTTCACCGATACGCCACACGTGTTCCAGAACCTGGGCGATGGCACCTACTTCCACTCCGGCCACCTGGCCCTGCGCGCAGCCGTCGCCGCCGGGGTCAACATCACCTACAAGATTCTCTACAACGACGCGGTGGCCATGACTGGCGGCCAGCCCATCGACGGTGAACTGCGCATCGACCAGCTCAGCCAGCAGGTGCATGCCGAGGGCGTCAAGCGCATCGCCCTGGTCAGTGACGAGCCGGACAAGTACCCGACCCGCGCCACCTTCGCGCCGGGCGTGACCTTCCATCACCGTCGCGAGCTGGACGCCGTGCAGCGCGAGCTGCGCGAGGTCAAAGGCTGCTCGGTGATCCTCTACGACCAGACCTGTGCCACCGAGAAGCGCCGTCGGCGCAAGCGCGGCAAGCTGGTCGATCCGGCCAAGCGCGCCTTCATCAACCCGGCGGTGTGCGAGGGCTGCGGTGATTGCAGCGTCAAGTCCAACTGCCTGTCGGTGCTGCCGCTGGAAACCGAACTGGGGCGCAAACGCGAGATCGACCAGAGTGCCTGCAACAAGGACTTCAGCTGCCTGGAAGGCTTCTGTCCGAGCTTCGTGACCGTCCACGGCGGCAGCCTGCGCAAGCCTGAGGCCGTTGGCCTGAGCGCGCTGTTCATCGCCTTGCCGGAGCCGAAGCAACCGGCCCTGAATCGCCCCTGGAACATCCTCCTGCCCGGCGTTGGTGGTAGCGGTGTAACCACCGTCGGTGCGCTGCTGGGCATGGCCGCGCATATCGAAGGCAAGGGCTGCACCGTGCTCGACCAGGCCGGCCTGGCGCAGAAATTCGGCCCGGTGATCACCCATATCCGCATCGCCGCGCAGCAGAGCGACATCTACGCCGTGCGTATTGCCGCCGGGGAGACCGACCTGCTGCTGGGCTGCGACCTGGTGGTGTCCTCCAGCGAAGAGTCACTGGCCAAGCTCAACGACAAGATCGCCCATGCGGTAATCAACAGCCATGAAGCGGCTACTGCCGAGTTCACCCGCAACCCGGACGCCCAGGTGCCTGGCGCGGCCATGCGCGAAGCGATCAGTGAGGCGGTGGGCGAGGGCAAGACCCGTTTCGTCGATGCCACTCGCCTGGCCACTCGCTTGCTTGGTGACAGCATCGCCACCAACCTGTTCATGCTCGGCTACGCCTACCAGCAGGGCCTGGTGCCGGTATCGGCCGAAGCGATCAACAAGGCCATCGAGCTCAACGGCGTGTCTGTTCAGCTCAATCAGCAGGCCTTCCTCTGGGGCCGTCGTGCCGCGCATGACCTGGCTGCGGTGGAAAAACTCGCCGCGCCCAAGGTCGTCGAAGCACCGCATTGCAGCACCCTGGATGAAATCGTATCCGACCGTGCGCAGCGTCTGACCGCCTACCAGAACGCGGCGTACGCCGAGCGCTATCGTGAGCTGGTCGAGCGTGTGCGCAAGGCCGACAGCGATACGCAGCAGCGCCTGAGCAAGGCTGTGGCGCGTTACTACTTCAAACTGCTGGCCTACAAGGACGAGTACGAAGTGGCGCGTCTGTACAGCGATGCCACCTTCCGCAAGCAGCTCGAAGCCCAGTTCGAAGGCGACTACCAGTTGCAGTTCCATCTGGCGCCAAGCTGGCTGAGCAAGCCCGATGCGGTCACCGGCCAGCCGCGCAAGCGCAGCTTCGGCCCCTGGATGCTCAAGGCGTTCGGCGTGCTGGCGCGCTTCAAGTTCCTGCGTGGCAGTGCGCTCGACCCGTTCGGCCACAGTGCCGAACGTCGCCTGGAGCGCGAGCTGATCGAGGAGTACGAAGCCAACGTGGCCTACCTGCTCGCCGAGCTCAATACCGGCAACTACCGCACGGCGGTGGCGCTAGCCGAGATTCCCGAGCAGATCCGCGGCTACGGCCACGTCAAGGAAGCGGCGCTGGCCAAGGCGCGCGAGCAGGCGACGCAGCTAAAGGCGCGCCTGACCGTCAGCGAGATCGCCGCCGTGCAGCTGTTCGAACCGGCTGCCTGAACCTCAACCGATCCCCTTTGCCACCCTCTCCCGTGCGGGAGAGGGGCGGCTTTTTACGACCCGATAACCGAGGTAGCACGATGTCCGTCTTCACTCACGTCGACTTCGATCAGCACGAACAGGTGGTCTATGGCCACGACAAGGCCAGCGGCCTGAAAGCCATCATCGCCATTCACGACAGCACCCTTGGCCCGGCGCTGGGCGGTTGCCGCATGTGGAACTACAGCAGTGACGAGGAGGCGCTGCGCGACGTGCTGCGCCTGTCGCGCGGCATGACCTACAAATCGGCCCTGGCACGCTTGCCGCTGGGTGGCGGCAAGGCGGTGATCATCGGCAACCCGCACACCGGCAAGAGCGAGGCGCTGTTCCAGGCCATGGGCGATTTCGTCGACAGCCTGGGCGGGCGCTATGTCACTGCGGCAGACTCCGGCACCGGCGTGGCCGAAATGCGCATCATGGCCGAGCGCACCCGCCATGTGGCCGGCGCCGGGCAGCGCGAGGCATTCGGCGGTGGCAGCCGTGACGGCGATCCGTCGCCCTCGACCGCCTATGGTGTATTCATCGGTATTCAGGCTGCTGTGGCGCATCGCCTTGGCCGCCAGGATCTTACGGGCGTTCGTGTGGCGATCCAGGGCGTGGGGCAGGTCGGTTTCGGCCTGGCCAAACTGCTCAAGGAGGCCGGCGCGCAGCTGTGGGTGACGGACATCGTCGAGAGCAACGTGCAGCGCGCCGTCAGCCAGCTTGGCGCCACTGCGGTCGGCCAGCATGAGATCTACCGTCTCGATGTGGACGTGTTCGCACCGTGCGCGCTGGGCGCGATCATCAACTTGCAGACGCTGGAAGCCCTGCGCGCGCCGATCATCGCCGGTGCGGCCAACAACCAGCTGGCCGACGCCAGCCTGGCCGAGCTGCTGCGTCGCCGCGAGTGCCTGTACGCGCCGGATTACGCGATCAATGCCGGTGGCATCATCGATGTCTGCTACGAACGCACCGGTGGCAGCGCTGCGCAGCTCAAGGCGCATATCGAAGGCATCGGCCCGACGCTGACGGAAATCTTCCAGCGCGCCGAACGCGAAGGCGCGACCACCACCGCGATTGCCGACCGCATGGCATTGGAGCGTTTGCGCGGTGGCCGTCCTGCAACCGCCGCCAAGGCTGTGGCTCAGGGCTGGCAGCGTTAGCAACGAGCGGCGCGCGACATGACAAATGTGCGCGCCGCCGCTAAGATGCGGCCCGGCCGTAGCCAATACGGCCGTGTCCCCTTAGTTCAACGGATAGAATAAGCCCCTCCTAAGGGCTAGATGCTGGTTCGATTCCAGCAGGGGACGCCATCTTCATCCTCTCCGATCTTGTGTGTTTCTCCGCACTTTCCTCTGATCCATAACGTCCGGCTTTTACTGGCTTGCCGTATGTCCCCGTGGTCATCCTGCACTGATCTCGCTGCTATCGGACGTGTTTCAGGTGTCTGGTATGGCACTTCTGGACACGCCCTTTGAAAGCCTGCAAGCCCTCTGAATCGCAGGTTTGGTTCCCTCAATTTCTATTCGGTGTTTTCTCTGAAATGGCGTGATAGGACGTGCGTCTCCTTATGAATATTTGTTCTTATACGCTGTTGCAAATCATTATCATGTAGGTCTAGTATTCGGTCACTTTCATCCGGACTGATGAGGCGCAACGTGACCACGGAATTGCCCTACGACTTCATTGCCATAGGCCTGGGGCCTTTCAATCTCGGGCTGGCATGCCTGGCGGAGCCTCTGGGGAGCCGCAGCCTGTTTCTCGACAGAAAGGCCGAGTTCAGCTGGCACCCCGGCATGCTGCTGGATGGCACCACGCTACAGAATCCCTTCCTCGCCGATCTGGTCTCGATGGCCGATCCCACCAGTCGTTTCAGCTACCTCAACTACTGCAAGCAGCAAGGCCGCTTGTACAACTACTACATCCGCGAGAACTGGTACCTGTCGCGTCAGGAGTTCGATCGCTACTGCAAGTGGGCAGCGGCGCAGCTCGACAATCTGCGCTATCAGCATGACGTGCAGGAGGTCTGGTACGACGCCTCGCTGCCTGGCTATGTGCTGGCCGGGGTGCGTGGCGATACCGGCGAGGGTTTCCAGTACAGCTGCCGCAAGCTGGTGATCGGTATCGGCGGCGTGCCGCATATTCCAGCTTGCTGTAGTCCGGGCGACGCCCGCCAGGCGGTGCATACCTCGGCTTACCTGGGCAGCAAGGAGGCATTGCAGCGTTGCCGTAGCATCACCGTGATCGGCAGTGGGCAGAGTGGCGCCGAGGTCTTTCAGGATCTGCTGGAGCAAGCGCCGCAGCATGGCTACCAGTTGAACTGGGTGACCCGTGCGCCGCGGTTCTTCCAGATGGAGAACGCCAAGCTCACCCTCGAGTTGATCACGCCGGACTACGGTCGCTACTTCTACGGCCTTGGTGATGGGGTCAAGCAGCAGATCCTCGATGACCAGCGCAGTATCTACAACGGCATCAATCAATCGCTGATCGAGCGCATCTACCAGACCCTGGACGAGCGTCAGCAGCAGGGCCTTGCCGGTGTCAGGCTGCTGCCCAACCTGGCGTTGCAGCAATGCCGGCGAGACGCTGCCAGCGGGCAGTGGCAACTGGAGTTTCAGCACGCTCAGACGGGCGCGCGTTATGGTCACGCGACCGACGGGCTGGTGTTCGCCACCGGCTATCGCTACCAGCTGCCAAGTTTCATCGAAGGCATTCGCCAGCGGATTCGCTGGGATGCCCAAGGGCGTTACGCGCCATCGCCGAACTGGGCGGTGGATCATCAGGATAGTGAGATCTACGTGCAGAACGTGGGCTTGCACAGCCACGGCCTGACCAACCCCGATCTTGGTCTGGCCTGCTGGCGCAATGGTCGCTTGCTCAATGAGCTGACCGGGCGTGATGCGTATCCCTGCGAGGCGCGCACCACCTACCAGGATTTCCAGCCGCCGGCTGACTGCGGCTTCGTCGCGCTCGGGCAGGGGAGCGCCTCTGCATGAACCTGCGCACCACCATTCTGATCATGTCTGGCTTCGGCGTGATCAGCGATTCGATTCTGATCGCCTTCTACCCGCAGTTCTTCGAAACCCGCTACGGCGTGACCAGCCCGGTACACGTGGGGGCCTATATCGCTGCCATCTCGATTGCGGTGATGTGCATGCTGCCGGTCTGGGCGCGGGTCGCCAGGCGCATCGAGACCATGCACCTGCTGCTCTACACCCAGGGCGCGGCGGCGCTGTTCTGCCTGGCCTCGATCTGGGCGCCGAGCGTAGAGAGCTACTGGGTGCTGAGCCTGATGATGTTCATGACCAAGGCCAGCTACCTGCTGATGTTTCCCTACCTGATGCGTCTGGAAGAGCCGCAGAACCACAGCCTGGTGATCGGCCTATTGTCGGTGGTGATCCATATCGGCGCGATCTTCGGCGCAGCCGTCGGTGGCATGGCGCTGGAGCATTACGGGCCGAGCTTCTGCATTGCCCTGATGGCGGCTGGGGACCTGGCGCAGATGGCGCTGTGTCTCTATCTGATCCGTACGGGAAGGGTGGTCAAGGTGCTCAGCCGCGAGGAGAAGAGCGGCCAGGCAACGGTGCCGCGGCGCAGCCCGCAGGTGCTTTCGGCACTGCTCAAGTTGTGCCTGCTGATGTTTCTCTTCGACTTCAGCGCCTACCTGGTGCGGCCGTTCTTCACCCTGTACTGGGAGGCGCGCACGGGGCTGCACGAGCCGCTGCTGACCGGCCTGGTGTTCGCCATTCCCGGCATCGTCGCGTTGCTCGCGCTACTGCTCAAACACCTGGTCGTGCAGCAACCGCGCTGGGTCGATCACACCCTGTTCAATCTGCTGCTCGGTGCCTTGGGGCTGGCACTGCAGGCCAGCGAGTCGCTGGAGCTGATCATCATTGGCCGCTGCCTGTATGGCTGGGCGCTGTATCAGGTGATCGTCAAGCTCGAGGTCACCCTGTTCAAGGTCAGCACGCCGGATGCCTATGCCCGCGACTTTGGCGTTACCAACTTCTTCCAGAACCTCGGCGTGCTGCTGTCTTCGTTCGGCGCCGGGTTCCTGGTCAACCTGGTCGGTATTCCGCTGACCTTCGTCATCGCTGCGGCAGGCCTGCTGCTGACGGCGATCATCGACCGCGGCTGGTTCGGCGTCGACCGCCGGCACGCCGCTCAGGGAGAACTTTGCCATGCCAACTGAAGCCATTGCGCTGAGCCAGACAAGGGCGCAGCTCGACCCGCATTTCACCTTGCGTCCGCTGCGTCTCGACGAGGACGTCGCGGTGATCCACCCCTGGTACCAGATGGATTACGCCCACTACTGGAATATGCAGGACATGACCCTGGAGGCAACCTGCGACTTCTACGCCGACGCCCTGGGCAGCGGCCACATGCGTGCCTTCATGGGTTTCTACCGTGGCGCACCGGCTTTCGTCATGGAGTGCTACGACCCCCGGCACGACCCGCTCGGCAAGCGCTATGCGGTGCAGCCTGGTGATCTCGGCATGCACTTTTTCGTCGGCCCGAGCGCTCAGCCGATTCGCCACTTCACCCGTGACGTGCTGCGCGCGGTGATGGCCTTTCTCTTCGACGAACTCGGTGCGCGCCGCGTGGTGGTGGAGCCGGACATTCGCAATCACAAGGTGCATCGCCTCAATCGCCTGGTCGGCTTCGTCGAGCACGGGCCAGTCGAGCTGCCTGCCAAGACCGCACTGCTGGCGTTTTGCACGCCCGCCGATTTTTTCCAATCACTTGAAGGATCAAGCCCGCTATGACTTCTCCTCGTCTGGATCATCCTGTCGCTGCCGTCGCCCACCTCACCCCGGAGCTGTGGCGCAAGGTCAATCGCCTGTTGGTGCGCAAGGCCATCGCCGAATACGCCCATGAGCAGCTGTTCAGTCCGCAGTTGCAGGGTGCGGCCGAACGCGAAGGCTGGCAGCGCTACGAGCTGGCGGCTGACACTGAGGGCTGCGTGTATCGCTTCGAAGCGCGCACCATGGCCCTGCGTCATTGGCATATCGAGCCGGTCAGCATCGAACGCCTGCTCGATGGCCTGCCGCAGGCGCTCGATGCGCTGACCTTCGTCATCGACTTCAAGCGTACGCTGGGCATTCCGGCGGACAAGCTGCCGGTGTATCTGGATGAAATCAGCAGCACGCTCTATGGCGCAGCCTTCAAGCACGGCGAGCGCGCGCTGAGCAGCGCCGAGCTGGCCGACGCCGACTACCAGACCATCGAGGCGGCGATGATCGAGGGCCACCCAGGCTTCGTCGCCAACAACGGTCGCCTGGGCTTCAACGCCTTCGACTACCACGCCTACGCACCGGAAACCGGCTCGCGCTTCGCCATCATCTGGCTTGCCGTGCACCGCGACAACGCGAACTTCGCTGCCGTGCCTGGGCTGGATCACGAGCAACTGCTGCGTGAGGAACTGGGTGAGGCGCAGCTGCAGGCCTACCGCCAACAATTGCACGAGCAGGGGCTGAATGCCGATGACTACCTGCTGATGCCGACCCATCCCTGGCAGTGGTTCAGCAAGCTGAGCCTGATGTTCGCCGCCGACATCGCCCAGCGCAAAATCGTGCCGCTGGGGCGCAGCAGCGATGAGTACGTCGCTCAGCAGTCGCTGCGTACCTACTACAACATGTCGCAGCCGCAACGCTGCTACGTGAAGACCTCGCTGTCGATCCTCAACATGGGTTTCATGCGCGGCCTGTCGCCGTACTACATGGCCGGCACGCCGGCGATCAACGCCTATCTGGACCAGTTGATCAGCAGCGACCCGGTGCTGCGTGAATACGGTTTCAGCATCCTGCGCGAAGTCGCCTCGGTGGGTTATCGCAACCGCTACTACGAGGCGGCGCTGGAGACCGACAGCCCGTACAAGAAGATGCTCTCAGCGCTGTGGCGGGAGAGCCCCGGTAGCCGCCTGAAAAGCGGCGAACGGCTGATGACCATGGCCGCGCTGTTGCACGTCGACCCACAGGGTCAGGCCCTGCTACCCGAGCTGATCCGCCGTTCCGGGCTGGCGCCGCGGCCCTGGATGCGTCGTTACATGGACGCCTTCCTGCGACCGCTGATGCACTGCTTCTACGCGCACCACCTGGTGTTCATGCCGCATGGCGAGAACCTGATTCTGGTGCTCGACGGCCACGTGCCGGTGCGCGCGATCATGAAGGACATCGCCGAGGAGTCGGCGATTCTCGACAAGGACGCGCAAATGCCGCCGGGCCTGGAGCGTTTGGCCGTGGACGTGCCGGAGGACTACAAGATTCTCGGCATCTTCATCGATGTGTTCGACGGCGTGTTCCGCCATATGAGCCAGATTCTCGAAGAGAACCAGTGCATGAGCGAGACCGAATTCTGGCGCGGTGTCGCCGAGTCGGTGATCGACTATCAGCGCGCGCACCCGGAGCTGGCCGAGCGCTTCGCGCGCTACGACTTTTTCGCACCGAACTTCCTGCATTCGTGCCTGAACCGCCTGCAGCTGAAGAACAACCTGCAGATGGTCGACCTGGCGAACCCGGCGGGCAGCCTGATCATGGCCGAGCCGCTGGCCAACCCGGTCGCACCGTTCGCACCTCGTGTCGAGCACGAGCCAGCGCCGCGGCGTATCGCCGAGCTGCAGCGCTAGCTGCCTGCCCCGTCAGGCGGTGCCTGGCGGGGCAACGACTTCCATGGTCCGGATTGGGCCATAGCCCAGAGCCTGAGGCGTTGGCGCGCCGACGCGGGCGGGATCGGTGCAGGCCGGTTTCAGCTCGCGACTGCCTGCCAGCCTTGAGTTCGCTGCAAGGAGCCAAGCATGTACAACCCCAGTCGTACCGCTCAGTTTGCCGCCACGCCCTACGATTTTCGCGCCACCGAGCCGCAGCTGCCGATTCATAGCTATTGCGACCCGGCGATCTACGAATGCGAGCAGGAGCTGATCTTCCGCCACTGCGCCAACTACATCGGCCACGAGAAGATGGTGCCCGAGCTGGGCGACTGGTATGCGCTGCCGCATGAGGAGCACAGCCGCATCCTGGTGCGTAACGAACATGGTGTGGAGTTGCTGTCCAACGTGTGCCGTCACCGTCAGGCACTGATGCTCGGCGACTTCAGCCCGGGCAGCGATGCCAGCACCGTGCGCCGTGGCAATCTGCGCGCCACCGGCAATCGCATCATGTGCCCGCTGCACGCCTGGACGTACGACACCAGCGGGCTGATCGTCGGTGCGCCGAAGTTTCCGCAAAAGCCTTGTCGCAACCTGCCGCGCTACCCCCTGCACAGCGTTGCCGGCTTTCTCTTCGAGGGGCCGCGTGACCCGGTCGCCGACATCGGCGCGTTGTTCCGCCGCCCGGATATGGACTTCTCCGACTACCGGCTCGACCACGTCGAGATGCACCCGTGCAAGTGCAACTGGAAGACCTTCATCGAGATCTACAACGACGACTACCACATCGCCTCTTTCCATCCCGGCCTGCGCCGCTACGTGCGCAGCGAGGGGCTGCAGTGGGACTACGGCGACTGGTACAGCCTGCAGCGCATCAACGTGAACCCCAACCTGGCGCGTGCCGGCACCGATACCTACCGCGCCTGGCATGAAGGCCTGATGGCCGTGCATGGCGATGCTGCGCCAGATTTCGGTGCGATCTGGGCCAGCTACTACCCGACTCACATGATCGAGGTGTTCCCCCACGCCCTGGTGCTTTCCACCGTTTACCCCAAGGGCGTGCACGAGTGCCTCAACGTCGTCGAGTTCTATTACCCGCAGGCGCTGTGCGAAGGCAATCGCGAGCTGGTCGAGGCACACCGCGCCGCCTACATGGAAACCGCCATCGAGGACGACGAGATCGCCGAGCGAACCGATGCCGGCCGACGCGCGCTGTATCAGCGCGGCGTCGATGACAGCGGCCCCTACCAGATACCACTGGAGGAGGGCATGCAGCACTTCCATGGCTGGTATCGCCAGGTGATGGGCCAGGCCCTGGCTGCCGAGCGCCGTTAGGGCGTGCGTATCGGCCGACATGGAGGTTGCTGCAATGAGCTGATGTCCCCTTGCGCTGTGCCCACGCCTTATCCCATTCAACCAAGAAAAAGTGTCTGCCCATGAAATCGATGTATCACTCACAACACCCGGCGCGCGTGCGCGCTACCGGCAGCTCTCGCGTGCTGGCCATGGCCCTTTGTCTGGCGCCATTGGCCTGGCCGGTGGTGGCCGCTGAAGCCGAGGAAGACGGCGAGGCGCTGGTGCTGCAGCCGGTCAGCGTTACCGGCGTCAACCAGGCGCCGCCCGTCGTCACCGAGCAGAGCGACTCCTACACCCTGGGGCGCAGCGGCACGGCGACCAAGCTCGACCTGACGCCGCGGCAAACGCCGCAAACCCTCACCAGCGTGAACCGTCAGCAACTCGATGACTTCAATCTCGGCAACGCCAACGATGCCTTGCAGGCGGCGGGCATCGGCGTGCAGCGGGTAGAGACTGATCGCACCTACTTCACCGCGCGTGGCCTGGATGTGAACAACTTCCAGATCGATGGCATCGGTGTGCCGTTCTCCTCGGAAGAACAGATGGGCGACATCGATACTTTCCTCTACGACCGTATCGATATTCTCAAGGGCGCCAACGGCCTGACCTCCAATCCCGGTAACCCGTCGGCGACGATCAACTTCGTGCGCAAGCGCCCGACCCGCGAAACCCAGGCTCAACTGGGTTTCAGTTATGGCTCCTGGCAGACCCGGCGCCTGGAGGCCGATGTGTCCGGCTCGCTCAACGACAGCGGCACACTTCGCGGTCGCGCCCTGGTCGCCGGGCAGGAGGGCAACTCCTATCTGGATCGCTACCAGCCGAGCAAGACGCTGTTCTCCGGCATTCTGGAGGCCGACCTGACCGACAGCAGCACCGCGACCATCGGCTACTCCAAACAGCGCAACCGCCCGGAAGGCATCATGTGGAGCGCGCTATCGCTGTACTACACCAACGGCTCCAAGGTGCATTACGACCGTTCGCACAATACCGCGCCGGACTGGACCTACTGGGATACTGATGACGAACAGACCTTCGCCGAGCTGAAAACCGACTGGGGTGGCGGCTGGCAGACCCAGTTGACCCTCAACTACCGCGAGATCGGCTCCGACGCCGAAATGCTCATGGCCGGTGGCGTACCGGATGCCACCACCGGGCTTGGCCTGTACACCTACGGGTCGAAGTTCGATCGCACCGAGCGTCAGTTGCTGGGCGACGCGTCGGTGAAGGGGCCATTCGAGCTGTTCGGTCGGACCCATGAGGTGGTCCTGGGCAGCAACTGGTCACGCACCCGCGCGCACTGGACCTCTAGCGACGATGCCATCGTCCAGCCGCTGCCACCGGTATGGGATTACGACGGCAACTATCCGCGCCCGGATTTCGCCGACGTCACCAGCTCGGCCGACTACACTACCTACCGCCGCAGCTATTACGCGGCCGGGCATTTCGCGCTGAGCGATCAGCTCAAGCTCATCACCGGGGTCAACCACAGTAACCTCAAGAGCAGCGGCGAACGTGTCGGTGAAGGCCATCAGTACGACAAGAGCAAGTCCACGCCCTATGTCGGCCTGACCTACGACCTCAACGACAACTACTCGCTGTATACCAGCTACACCGAGATCTTCAGCCCGCAGCACCAGGTCGATCGCAACCATGCCTTGCTCGAGCCGATCGAGGGCAACAACATCGAGGGTGGAATCAAGGGTGAGTGGTTCGACCGCCGCCTCAATGCCAGTTTTGCCCTGTTCCGCACCAAGCAGGACAACACCCCCGAGTACGCCGGCTTCGATGCGGCAGAGGGGTTCTCCTACTACCAGGGCGTGGACACCAAGGTCGAAGGCTATGAAATGACCCTGGCCGGGCAACTGACGCCAGGCTGGGAAGCCAGTGCCGGCCTGACTCATCTGTTCTCGATTCGCGACGGTGACGGCAGCAGCACGCGCACCTTCATTCCACAGAACACCCTTTACCTAGCCACCACCTATCAGGTGCCGCAGGTACAGGGCTTGAAGGTGGGCGGCAGCGTCAACTGGCAGAGCGAAATCTTCCGTGAGCAGGGCACTTCGACCACCGGCGAGACCATCGTCAGTCGCCAGGGCTCCTACGCCGTGGTCAACGCGCTGGCCAGCTATGACATCGACCCGCACTTCAATGTCTCGCTCAACGTCAACAACCTGTTCGACCGCAAGTACCTGACCAGCCTGTACTGGGCGCAGTCCTACTACGCGCCGTCGCGTAATGCGACGCTGAGTCTGAGCTGGAAGTACTGATCCCGCCCCCCAGCCCCGCCTGATCACAGGCGGGGCTTTCTATTGCGCCGGCAGTTTCAGCAGTGCTTCGCTGATGGCTTCGGCCAGATACTCGACGCTGAACACGCCGCCGTGAGTCCAGGTGGAACGCATGCTGGTCAGGCGCTGCTGGCGCACGAACGGCATGGCCTGCCACAGGCGGGTGGTGAACAGGCGCTCCTGCTGGGTGAAGGGCTCGATATAGATCACCACGCCATCCTCGATAGTGCCGAGCTGGGTAACCGGCGCCTGGATATTGCCCCAGCGGCTGACTGGCACTGCTTGTGCCGGTTGCAGGCCGAGCAAGGTCATGGCGTGCTGCGGCAGTGAATTGGGGCCGAAGATGTACACCTGGGTGGCCGATGCGAAACGGATCAGGGTGACCCTGGGTAACTCACCGCTGAAGTGTTCCAGCAGGTCTCGGCGCAACTCGTCGATGCGCTGTTCCATCTGCTGCAGACGTTCGTGCGCCAGATCACTGCGCTGCAGGCGTGCGGCCAGGTCCAGGTAGTTGTCGCGCTGCAGTTGCAGGTTGTCCTGCTGCTGGGTGAAGTCACCGTAGCTCAGCACCGGCGCGATGCGCTCCAGCGGTTGGCGCATGTCCTCCAGCAGCGGCGTGATCAGGATCAGCTCGGGGTGCAACTGTGCCAGTCGCTCCAGGTTCGGTTCGGTACGACTGCCGGCGTTGACCACCTCGGCGGGTAGCGTCGGATGCACCACCCAATCGCGATAATCCGCAGCGTCGGCCACGGTGAGCGGGGTTATTCCCAGTTGTAGCAGGTGTTCTGCAGGTTCCCAGCTCAGCGCGGCAATACGCGGTTCGGCCGGCTCGGCCAGTGGCAGCCAGCAGAGCAGGGGTAGGCAGAGCAGCATCGTGCCGTGCTTCATGCCAGGCGCCTGCACAGCAATAAAAAGATGAAGTAGCTGCCGCAGAGGATCGAGGCGACGATGCCCAGCGGGATCTGCAGGGGGAAGATCAGGTTGCGGCCGATGAGGTCAGCCAACAGCATCAGCAGGCAGCCGAGTAGCGCCGCCAGCGGCAGTTGCTGCTGGATGCGCCGAGCACCGAGGGTGACGGCCATGTGTGGAGCGAGCAGGCCGAGAAAGCTCACCGGGCCGACCAGGCTGGTCACCAGGGCGCAGAGCAGCGACACCAGCAACAGCAGGACCAGGCGCGTTGCCGGTACATCCAGGCCGCGTCCATTGGCGATGCCATCGCCTGCCGAGAGCAGATCCAGCGCGCGTTGCCAGAAAAGGCTGAGGCCGATCAGCAGGCTTACACCCACACCCAGCACGATGGCTTGCAGGCCGCTGACCCGATAGGTCGAACCGGCCAGCCAGCCGAGCAATGCCAGGGAGTCCGAAGAGCCCTGACTGAGGGCCAATTGCAGAGCCGTATTGAGCAGAGCCGCCAGGGCCATGCCGACCAGTACCATGAGCGCTGGCGAGTACTTCTGTTTGCGCCCTAGCAGCAATAACGTCGCCAGCACCAGCAGGCAGCCGATGAAGGCGGCAATCGGTGCCAGCAGCCAGAACAGCGTTTGACCGAACAGCAGCAGACTGACCATCACCGCCAGTGCTGCACCGGCGCTGAGGCCAAGAATGTCCGGGCTGGCCAGCGGGTTGTGCAGCAGGCGTTGCAGCAGCACGCCGGCAACGGCCAGCCCAGTGCCAGCGGCTGCCGCACTGAGCAGTCGCGGCCAACGCAGCGACCACAGGACGTCCAATGGCCAGGCCAGCTGCCAACCCTGTGGCGCGTATTGCAGGCACAGGCCAAACAGCGCGGTGAGCGCCGTGGCCAACGTCAGCAGCCACCCTATGCGAACCTTGCAGTTGTCACGGCCGCGGGGCAGGGCCAGCGCTTGCCGATCTTGCGCAGCGCCCTGGCGACGGGCAAGCCAGAGCAGGGCTGGCGCGCCGATCAGGGCGGCGACGGCGCCCGTTGGTATCTGCTCACTCAACCAGTGACTGAGTAGCAGCGCCATGGCATCGCTGGTCAACAGCACCCACATGCCCAGCAGTGCGCTGTAGACCAGCTCGTCACGGGCCGTGCGGGCGCCACACAGACGCGCCAGGTTGGGTGCCACCAGGCCGATGAAGCCGATCAGACCCACGGCGGTAATGGCTGCGGCGGTCATCCACAACGAGGCAAGAAACAGCATCAGTAGCGCCGGCCACAGGTTCAGACCGCGCCCCTGAGCGGCGGTGCCGCCCAGCTTGAGCAAGGTCAGCACGCGCGGGGCAAGCCACAGTAGTAGCAGCCCGGGCAACAACTTGGGCCAGAGCCAATGAACCCAGGACCAGTCGATCTGACCCATGTCGCCTGCGCCCCAGATGAACAGGCCGCGTGTCTGTTGCTGGTTGAGTATCAGCACCGCGATGGCCAGTGCGCCCAGTAGCAGGTTCATCGCCATGCCGGCGAGTATCACTGGCAAGCCGGCGATACCGTCGCGTCCGGCAATCAGCAACACCAGCCCGACGCTCAGCAGTGCACCGGCCAGCGCCGCCCAATGGCCCTGTTCGGCAGCAAGAACAGGGAAGGCCAGGCTGGCGGCCAGCAAGCCGAGCCAGGCGCCGGAGGCAGCGCCGAGGGTCATGGGTGATACCAGGCGGTTTTGCGTCAGTTGTTGCAACAGGCTGCCGGACAGCCCCAGTGCTGCGCCCACCAGCAGCGTCATCACCAGGCGTGGCAGGCTGGCCAGGTGAAATTGCAGAGCGGCGAAGCTGTTGCCTTCGGGGAAAGCCAGCGTCCAGTGGTCCAGGCTGATATTGAGGTGCAGCAAGGCGATGATCAGCAGACCGAGCAACGCCAGGCCGTAGCGGCAAGCGCCTGCTTTCAGTGGGCGCCAACTGTCGACCAGGCTCGGTGCGCTGTGCATCTCAGCCAAACCCGGGCGACCCGTTGATTCGAAGTGGATTGTGCGTTGCGTAGCACGCGCACATCAGCAGACCAGCTCCTCGCGAAAGCGCAGCAAGCGCTCGGCAGGTTTCAATCTCGGGCAGCCGGCACAGGGCTCGCCGTCGGCGCGGCGGAAATGTTGGCAGCAGGCGTTGCGTCCCAGCGCCAGGCACTGGCTGCCATCTTCGAGACTTACTTCGATCAGTGGACTCTTGCCAGGGAAGCCCAGCGCCTGCAGCCAGCGGTCTTCCAGCTCGCGCAGATGGCCATTGCTCATGCCCTGGTGGCGTTGCAGCAAAAGCAATGCAGCACGGGCGCAGTCGGCAATCAGCAGGCGCGCCAGCTTGGGGTAGATGTTGGAGACACTGTTGAACTCCTCTAGCTGACGCTCCAGCAGGTTCATCAGTCGCTCAGCGGTGTTCTCGACAAGATTCCTGTCACCGCTACGCAGTGGGCAATCGGGCGGCAGGTTGAAGCCGCCGACGAAGCCCTGTCGGATCGATTGCCCCATGCGTTTCAGGCAGGGCACGCGGTGCTCCAGGTGAGTGGCCAACAGGCTGAGGTAGATGGGTTGCCAGATCAACAGGGTCCAGCAGCGGGTGGACCAGTAGTGTCGCCCGGCCTCGGGATGGGCTTGCTGCCAATAGTCGTGCAGCGCGGCGATGCGCTCCTGATTGCCTTGGCCGCCACACAGCAACTGGTCGCTGCGTACTGGCGCCACATTACCGTTCAGGCTTGGCAGGCATAGGGAGACGGACTTGAGCAGGGCGTCGAGGTCGGTAGCAGGATGCATGGCGATTGAACCCGGAAGCTTCGCGAATAGAACGCGTCGGCAGAAGCGACTGGGGCAATCTAGCAATCAAACGCTAATAATACAAATTATCATTTGCGTATCTGGGTGTTTCAGGTACAAAAAGGCCCACGCGAGGTGGGCCTTACCATCAAAGCGCCGAGCTTCAGCTGTCCTGACGCTCTTGTGCCATGCATGCAGCAGCGGTGAACAGCACGTCGGTGGAGGAGTTCAGCGCGGTTTCCGCCGAGTCCTGAACGATACCGATGATGAAGCCGATGGCGACGATCTGCATGGCCACTTCGTTGGGGATGCCGAACAGGCTGCAGGCCAGCGGGATCAGCAGCAGCGAGCCGCCTGCGACACCGGATGCGCCGCAGGCGCTGATCGAGGCCAGCACGCTCAGCAGCAGGGCGGTGGGCAGGTCGACGGGGATACCCAGGGTATGCACCGCAGCGAGGGTCAGTACGGTGATGGTGATGGCCGCACCGGCCATATTGATGGTGGCACCCAGCGGGATCGATACCGAATAGGTTTCCTCGTGCAGGCCCAGACGCTGGCTCAGCTGCAGGTTGACCGGGATGTTGGCGGCCGAGCTGCGGGTGAAGAAGGCGGTCAGGCCACTCTCGCGCAGACAGGTGAACACCAGCGGATAAGGGTTGCGACGGATCTTCCAGTACACCAGCGCCGGGTTGACCACCAGGGCCACCAGCAACATGCAGCCGACCAGCACAATCAGCAGATGCAGGTAGCCGAGCAGGGCGTCGAAACCGGACTCAGCCAGGGTCGCGGCGACCAGGCCGAAGATACCCAGTGGTGCCAGACGGATCACCAGTTTGACGATGGCCGTAACGCCATTAGACAGGTCGCCCAGCAACTGCTTGCTGCTGGCGCTGGCGTGACGGAAGGCGAAGCCGAGGCCAATGGCCCAGGCCAGAATGCCGATGAAGTTACCCTTCAACAGGGCGTTGAGCGGATTGTCGACCACGTTCATCAGCAGGGTCTTGAGCACCTCGCCGATGCCGCCGGGGGGCGTCAGCTCAGCGGCCTGGCTGCTCAACACCAGCGACGACGGGAAGGCGAAGCTGGCAATCACCGCCACCAGGGCAGCGCTGAAGGTACCGATCAGGTACATCAGCAGGATCGGGCGAATGTGGGTCTGTTGGCCTTGCTGGTGGTTGGCGATGGACGACATCACCAGGATGAACACCAGGACCGGCGCCACCGCCTTCAACGCCGAAACGAATACGTTGCCGATGAAGCCGACAGACAGCGCTGCCTGCGGGGCGATGACGGCAAGGGCGATACCTGCGAGCAGGCCGATGATGATCTGCGTCACCAGGCTGGTGCGGTTGAGAAGCTGCAGGGCAGGGTGGATGGCTTGGGACATCGCGTGGTTCTCTGGTTGCTGGGCGTGTGGCAAAGGCCGTCGCGCCTGGGTCGAGAGGGCTTTCAGCGCAGCCTGTGGAAGGGCGTCCGAAAAATAGCGCGCGACTCTAGCACAGCCCCACGCTGCTTCGAGGCAGCCGCAGGCATCTGGACGACAGGGTGCAAGCCGGTGTCGCATCTCGGCAAGCTTTGCCTGCTTGAAATATCGAACGACTGGTGCGTATTTTGTACGCATCGTCGCCGTCAGGCGGTATTCGCGTCATTCAAGGACAACATAAGATGAGCACTGCCAGCCGCCAGGCACTGGAAACCCTGCTGCAGGGTATCGATGAGATCGATTGCGTAACCCCGGACCTCAATGGCGTTCCGCGCGGCAAGGTGATGACGGCCGAGGGGTTTCTTGAGGGACGGCGCCTGCAGCTCGCTCGCGGCGTACTGTTGCAGTGCATCATGGGGGGCTATCCGCCAGCACGTTTCTACGGCGGTGACGACGGCGATCTGCTGCTCACTGCCGACCCTTGCCAGATACACCGTCTGCCCTGGAGTGAGGCACCGCGCGCACTGGCCATCTGCGACGCGGACGAACTGGACGGGCGTAGCTCCGGGCTTTCCACGCGCGGTCTGCTCAAGCGTGTGCTGGCGCGCTACGCCGAGCATGGCTGGCAGCCGGTGGTAGCGACCGAGCTGGAGTTCTTCGTGTTCGCCGCCAATCCCGATCCGCAGCAGCCGTTCCAGCCGCCATTGGGGCTGGATGGACGTCGCGAGGATGGCGGTTCGGCGTTCAGCGTCAGCTCCGGCAATGGTCTGCGGCCGTTCTTCGCTGAGGTCTATCGCTGCATGGAGGCATTGGGGCTGCCGCGCGATACGTTCATGCACGAGATGGGCGTCAGCCAGTTCGAGATCAACCTGCTGCATGGTGACGCACTGCAATTGGCTGATCAGACCTTCCTGTTCAAGCACTTGCTCAAGGAGGTCGGCTTCAAGCATGGCCTTTCCGTGGTCTGCATGGCCAAACCGCTGGCGCATACGCCGGGCAGCTCCATGCATATCCATCAGAGCGTGGTGGAGCAGGGTAGCGGTCGCAACATCTTCAGCGCGGAGAAAGGTGAGGCGACAGCGGCTTTCCATCACTTCATCGGCGGGCAGCAGGCGGCGATGGCCGATTTCACCCTGCTGTTCGCACCGCACGTGAATTCCTATCAGCGTCTGTGCCATCCCTATGCGTCGCCGAACAACGCCTGCTGGTCGGCTGACAACCGTGCTGCGGGGCTGCGGATTCCGGCCAGTGCGCCGGTGGCGCGGCGGGTGGAGAATCGCCTGCCGGGTGCCGATGCCAATCCTTATCTGGCCCTGGCTGCCAGCCTGGCAGCCGGGCTGCATGGCTTGGAGCGCGAGCTGACACCCAGTGCGCCGATCCAGGGTGAGTTCGAGGTGCCGGAAGAATTGGCACTACCCTGTACCATGCACGCCGCGATCGAGCGTCTGAAACGCAGCGAGCTGGCAATCGAACTGTTCGGTGCGGAATTCATCGAAGGTTACATCGCCAGCAAGGCCCTGGAGCTGACCAGCTTCTACGATGAAATTACGCCCTGGGAGCGCCGTGTTCTCGCCGCACAGGCGTGACGCCATTCCCGGTTACCGTACAAGGAGCTTTACCCGCCAATGCGACTGATCTGGAAGTCATTCCGCTCGCTGTACTTTGCCACTTTGCTGATGTTGCTCGGCTCCGGTCTGCTCAGTACCTATCTGGCGTTGCGTCTGGCCGACACCGTGGATGGTCTGTGGGTCGGTGCACTGATGGCGGCCAACTATTTCGGCTTGGTACTGGGTGGCAAGCTGGGGCATCGGCTGATCGGTCGGGTGGGGCACATCCGTGCCTACGTGGCCTGCGCCGGGGTAGTCACCGCAGCGGTGCTCGGCCATGGCCTGGTGGAGTGGCTGCCGCTCTGGCTGTTCCTGCGCATGCTGGTAGGCCTGGGTATGATGTGCCAGTACATGGTGATCGAGAGCTGGCTCAACGAGCAGGCTGAAGCCAAGCAGCGCGGCCTGGTGTTCAGTGGCTACATGGCGGCCTCCTATCTGGGGCTTATCCTTGGCCAGCTGACTCTGGTCATACACCCGACGCTGGGGCTGGAGCTGCTGATGCTGGTCGCCCTGTGCTTTGCGCTGTGTCTGGTGCCGGTGGCACTGACCCGGCGCCTGCACCCGGCGCCTTTGCATCCGGCGCCGCTGGAGCTGCGTTTCTTCCTCAGTCGCGTGCCGCTGTCGCTGACGACCATCGCGGTGGCCGGCCTGCTGATCGGCTCGTTCTACGGTCTGGCACCGCTGTATGCCACGCGGATGGGCCTGTCGACCGAGCAGGTGGGTCTGTTCATGGGCAGCTGCATTCTCGCCGGCCTGCTGGTGCAGTGGCCGCTGGGCTGGCTATCCGATCGGCATGATCGTGTGCGCCTGATTCGCGGCTGCGCGGTCTTGCTGCTGCTGACTGCCTTGCCGCTGGCGGCACTGCCAGAGGTCTTTCTCGGCTTGCTGTTCTGCGTCGGCTTTCTGGTCAGCCTGATGCAGTTCAGCCTCTACCCACTGGCTGTGGCCTTGGCCAATGACCACGTCGAGCCTGAGCGCCGTGTGTCATTGACGGCCATGCTGCTGGTTACCTTCGGCGTGGGTGCCTGCATTGGTCCACTGCTGGCCGGTGTGCTGATGCGTTTTTACGGCGCCAACATGCTCTATGTGTTCGTCAGTGTCTGCGCGTTGATTCTGGTCTGGCGCATTCGTCCTGAAGTGGTGACCCATTTGCATCAGGTCGATGATGCGCCGCTGCACCATATGGCCATGCCGGGTAACGTCACCAGCTCACCGCTGGTCGCTGCGCTCGACCCGAGGGTCGATGAGCAGGCGGTGCAGGAGCAGATGCAGGAACCAGCCGCTGCTGCGGCAGCGGCTGAAGAGGATCAGCAGAAAACGCAGGCGGGCCAGTGAGGGCTGCTGTGGGCGTCAGAAGGGGCCGTCGCTCTCGGTGCGACGCGCCTCGCGCTGCAACTGATAGACGAAGCGTTCGACCTGACGTTGCTCCAGGCCGTTCAAACGATGAAAACGCGTGCCGACGAACGTCATGTCGACCTTGTCCTCGTATTGCACGTGACGTAACTCCACGGCGCAGGTCATGTTGCCAAAGGGCAGATAGGCAGTGAGTCGCTCGTGTACCTGGCCATTGCTCAGTTGCTGACTGAGGTTGCCGGCGAAACGCAGTTTGCAGCCGGTGGCCGAGATGTCCAGCAGATGACCTGACAGCGGTTCGCGCAGCTTGTCGCCGCTGAGTACGACCTTGACCAGATCGCTTTGCTTCAACTGCGCACGGAAGGCGCTGCGGCGCTGATGATAGATCACTTCGGTGGGCAGCGGTGCCCAGTAGCAGGGGGCTCCTTCGAGTTCGCCAAGCTGCACGTCGTGATCACAGGTCCAGGCTACGCGTACCCCGTCGCGGAATGTCTCGACGTTGAAGGTTTCGCCTTGCTTGAGAAAACGTTCGCCATCGGTAGGGATGATCTCATCCAGCGCTAAACGTGCACGGTCTTTATCGATTTCGACGAGGTAGCTTTGAAAACGCTGGCCACGATCCTTGAACTGGATAACCAGGGGATCATGGTTCTGTTGCAATTGACGCAGGGTGGCAATGATCTCGACGGATGTCTTGAGCACCTTGGGCGGTTGAGGACCGCTCTCGTCGTTGAACGCGCTGGACACAGTTCGGAACTCTCCGAGTCATGGACTACATCGGCACTAGAATACTGGCAGAGTGCCTGCATGTCCCTGTGCTTTTTGTTAGGGGGGGCTCAGGCCTGGCTGAGCGGCCTTTGCTGCGCGATTCTAGCGGCACCGCCGCGGCTGTCATAGAGGCCCGGAGTCTCTGCGCCACGCAAAATGCCGAGGACGCTGCGGACCGAGGCCTGGTTGGCGCGAATCACGCGGCCATTGCGCAGATTGGCCTCTTGGCAGCGCTGCAGGAGAGCGGACAATTCTTCACTGTGCGCCAGCAGTTGATCGCCTACGGAGGACGTGCTCGCCAGCGCGGTGAGCCCCTCGCGATCGGCACTCAGGCCGGCGTTTTGCAGCAGACGGCTGCGCTCGTTGCCATGCTGCTGAAGCACGGCAAGCAGCGGTTGTTTTTCGCTGAGTAGGCTATCGAGGCGCGGCAGGTCGCGTTCGGTAAGGGCCTGGAATTCGCTATCGATCAGCTCAAGCAATTGCTTTGCAGTGCCGATATCGCTGGTGAAGAGGTCAAGCAAGGCTGTGTCGTTCATGGCGGGCTCTTGGGGGTCGGGCGTCCAACACCCCCAGCGCAGCCCTGAGACTAGCGCTGGGATTCGAAGTCGAGCAGTTTCTGGGCGACACGTTTGCTGTCGACCTGATAGCTGCCATCAGCGATGGCCTGTTTCAGCTGGGCCACGCGCTCCTTGTTGACGATGGGCTGATCACGCAGCTTCTCGCCGATTGCTTGCAACTGCTGTGCCTCGCGGCTCAGTTGCACCGATTCGCCGCTCTTGGCGTTGGTTTGTTCATCGTTACCGATGGCAGACGCCTGGTTCGGCTGTGCCGACTCATTGCGATTGCCAGCCTGAGTCGCGCCGGTACGCCCCGCATTGGCGGGCGTATTGGCATTGTTCAGCCGGTTGAAGTCGATGACCATGATGCAGAACCTCGGACGATATGGTGGACGCTTGCCATGCTTCTCGGCTGCAGCCGGGAAAACTTTAGGATTAATTTCATCGCGTCGTTGAATAGTGTAGGGAATCGCCACGCTTTTGCGCTACAAGAAACATGCCTACATGGCTACTTCCACCTGACCAGGGCCAACCACTCGGGCTCGAACGACTCGCTGCGAGCGCAGGTTGCGTACATTGATCTGCTCACCTGGAGCACCGTCTGTCAGGGCTTCGCCGGGCATGCGCACGTTGACCGTGATACCGCGAGCGCTGATCACCACCTGATCGCCCCGACGAATGACCTCGGCTACTTGCAGGTGGGTAGAAAGGAGAATCTGGTCACTACCGAGCTGTCGTGTCAATTTCTTGCCGATCGCCTGGTTCAGGTCGGTGAGAAAGTTCTGCCCCAATTGTCCGACATCGCGTTCAACCAAGCTCAGATCCGCAGCCTTGACTACGCTCATGCGCTTGAGGGGGCGAGTCAGTACGACGATTGGGCGATACAAACGCACTTCAGCCGGCACGAATACGGTCCACGGGGCGCTGCCGTCGCAGCGCACCCGCGTAGTGACACGGCCCAACGGCTGCGCCGGGCTCTCCAGCGTGGTGGTCAGCGGCTGATCGCACAACGGCAGACGTAACCGTGGGTCGAGACGATTGACGCGAATCTCATGGCGGCCCTGAATTTCGCTACGCTGTAGATATTCAGTGGTTGCCTGCTCAAGAAAGGCCTCGGTGGCGCCGATAAGTTGCTCGGTGCTGGTAAACGTGGCAGCCGCCGTAGCGCTGTAGCCGAGTGTCGGCAAAGCGAGTAAAACGGGCAAAGGCGCAAGGCACTTTGCCAGTAGCTGACGGAATGATGACGTTCTCTGCTTCATAAGCAATGCAAAGCAAGCCCCGTGCCGCCTGCTAGGCTCATTGGGGTAGGCGTTACTAGACAAGAAGGAGTCCGGGCATGGCCGGGTTGATGGATTCGGTTAACCAGCGCACTCAGCTGGTGGGGCAGAACCGCTTGGAGTTGTTGCTGTTTCGCCTGGAGGGCCCACAGCTTTACGGTATCAACGTATTCAAGGTGAAAGAGGTACTGCAGTGCCCGAATCTCACCATCATGCCCAAGTCCAGTCCGGTGGTGCGGGGTGTGGCCAATATTCGTGGGGGCACCATTCCGATTCTCGACCTTTCCATCGCTACCGGCAGTGCCGCTCTGGAAAATCTGAAGACCAGCTTCGTGATCATCACCGAGTACAACACCAAGGTGCAGGGTTTTCTGGTGCGCTCGGTCGAACGTATCGTCAACATGAACTGGGAGGAAATCCATCCGCCACCCAAGGGCACCGGGCGCGATCACTACCTGACAGCGGTCACGCGGCTCGATAAGCAGTTGGTCGAGATCATCGATGTGGAGAAGATTCTTGCCGAAGTCGCGCCGACCTCGGAAGTGATCTCTGCTGGCGTGATCGATGAGCAGGTGCAGAGTCAGGCAGTGACCAAGCATGTGCTGATCGTCGATGACTCCTCGGTGGCGCGCAAACAGGTTTCGCGCTGTCTGCAGACCGTTGGCGTCGAGGTTACGGCTCTGAACGATGGTCGTGAGGCGCTCAATTACCTCAAGAAAATGGCGGACGAGGGGCATAATCCCGACAAGGAACTGCTGATGCTGATTTCCGACATCGAGATGCCCGAGATGGACGGATATACGCTGACTACGGAGATTCGCAGCGATCCGCGCATGCAGAAGCTGCATATCCTCCTGCATACTTCGCTTTCCGGTGTGTTCAACCAGGCGATGGTGAAGAAGGTCGGCGCTGACGACTTCCTCGCCAAGTTCAAGCCAGATGATCTGGCGGCGCGGGTGGTCGATCGCATTCGTGTATCGGATGGGGGCTGAAGGGTGACCTTCGGCGAATGTTATGGTTGCAGAGGCGGCACTAGTGTCTTCAGGTAATTTGGATTTCGAGCAGTTCCGGACTTTCCTGGAAAAGGCCTGCGGTATTCTGCTTGGCAGCAACAAGCAGTACCTGGTCTCCAGCCGTCTGAACAAGCTGATGGAACAGAACGGTATCAAGACCCTGGGCGAGCTGGTGCAGCGCATGCAAAGCCAGCCGCGCGGAGGGCTGCGCGAGCAGGTCGTAGATGCCATGACCACCAACGAGACCCTGTGGTTTCGTGACACTTATCCCTTCGAGGTGCTCAAGAATCGCGTGTTGCCGGAGTTGATCAAGGCTTATCCGGCCCAGCGCCTGCGTATCTGGTCGGCAGCCTGCTCGTCCGGTCAGGAGCCTTACTCGCTGTCGATGTCCATCGATGAGTTCGCGCGCACCAATCTCGGTCAGCTCAAGGCAGGTGTGCAGATCGTTGCCACCGACCTTTCGCCGTCGATGCTGGCCAATTGCAAATCCGGCGAGTACGACAGCCTTGCCATGGGGCGAGGCCTTGCACAGGAGCGTTTGCAGCGCTATTTCGATCCCAAGGGACCGGGGCGTTGGCAGGTCAAGGCTCCCATCAAGAGCCGTGTCGAGTTCCGCCCACTGAATTTGCTGGACAGCTACGCGGCATTGGGCAAGTTCGACATCGTCTTCTGCCGCAACGTGCTGATCTACTTCTCGGCAGACGTGAAGAAGGACATCCTCACGCGCATCCATGCCACCTTGAAACCGGGCGGTTATCTGTTCCTTGGCGCCTCCGAGGCACTCAATGGCCTACCGGACAAGTACCAGATGGTGCAGTGCAGTCCAGGGATCATCTACAAGGCCAAATAGGCGCAAGGCATGTTTGGTATCAGCAGCGGGAGGCCTTTGGCCTCCCGTTTGCGTTTCTGGGCTCTGAAAATCATGGGCCCGGTAGGGTTCGCCGTGCGCACCAGTGGTTTGGTGTGATGGTGAAGAGGGGCGGTGCGCACAGCGCACCCTAGGGTCGGGGCGGCGGCAATCTGCCCGATCAGCTTTGCCGCTTCCTTGCCTGGGGCGGTAATACTTTGCCGCTTTGCCGCTTTTGATCGTGTAATTTCATCTCAAGCTATTGATTTATAAGTAATTAAATATATGGCACAGCCTTTGCTACATCTCTGGCAACAGTGATTAGACGGCCCTTGTGGCAAAGGTTCAGAGCATGAGCATCAACTTCGGCAGAGCACTCGGCATCCATGAGCAGGCACTCGGCTTTCGCGCCCAGCGTGCCGAGGTGCTGGCGAACAACATCGCCAACGCCGATACGCCGAACTACAAGGCTCGTGATCTGGACTTCGCCAGTGTGCTGGCCGAGCAGAACAGCCGCATGCAGCGTGGCGGCGTTGCCCTGAATCGCACCGACACTCGCCACATCCCGGCCGAGGGTGTGAGCAGTGGCGATGCTGAGCTGCCTTATCGTACGCCGTTCCACGCGTCGCTGGATCAGAACACCGTCGACCTGCAGATCGAGCAATCGAACTACGCCGAAAACGCGGTGCAGTTCCAGGCCAGCTTCACCTTTCTCAATAGCAAATTCAAAGGGCTGACCAATGCCCTGCGCGGCGAATAAGGAGCGCGATCATGTCCCTTGCCAGTGTCTTCAACATCGCCGGAACCGGCATGAGTGCCCAGAGCACCCGCCTGAACACCATTTCCAGCAACATCGCCAACGCCGAGACCGTTTCTTCGAGCCTGGATCAGACCTACCGCGCTCGCCACCCGGTGTTTGCCACCGTCTTTCAGCAGGCACAAGACGGAGGCCGTGGCTCGCTGTTCGCCGAGCAGGATGAAGCCGGGCGCGGTGTGCAGGTGCTGGGCGTGATCGAGGATCAGGGCAGCCTGATGCAGCGCTATGAGCCTGATCATCCGATGGCCAACGCCGATGGTTATGTCTACTACCCGAACGTCAACGTGGTCGAGGAAATGGCCGACATGATTTCCGCCAGCCGCGCCTTTCAGACCAACGTTGAAATGATGAATACCGCCAAACAGATGCTGCAGCGCGTGCTGACCCTGGGTCAGTAAGACGAGACGAGGAAATCAGGGTATGAGCACCGTAAACGGCACGAGCTCGGTACTGGATCAGTATCAGCTCAAACAGGATGCACCGAAAAGCAATGACCTCGGCAAGAACGAGTTCCTCAACTTGCTGGTGGCGCAACTCAACAACCAGAACCCGCTGGAGCCTCAGGGCAACGGTGAGTTCATTGCCCAGTTGGCGCAATTCAGCCAGGTCGAAGGCATCGAGAAACTCAACACCAGCATGGGCTCGATGCTCTCCAGCTTTCAGTCTTCGCAGGCGTTGCAGGCGTCTTCTCTGGTCGGCCGCAAAGTGATCGTGCCGAGCGAGAAGGCCGTGGTCGATACCAGTGAAAGCTTCAAGGCCAGCACTGTTCTGCCGGTCAGCAGCAGCAACGTTTACGTCAACATCTATGACAACTCCGGGGCATTGGTTACCCGCGTCAATCTCGGTGAGCAGGAAGCCGGCAACGTCAGCTTCATCTGGGATGGCAAGGATTCCGACGGCAACGTGGCGCCGCCGGGCACGTACAAGTTCGAGGCGCAGGCCACCTACGGTAGTGAGACCAAGGGGCTGTACACCATGCTGCCGGCCAACGTCGACAGCGTCACCCTGGGCGGCAGCGAGCTGATGCTCAATCTCGCCGGCCTGGGCAGCGTTCCGCTTTCTCAAGTGCAGGTCATCGGCCAATAACTATTGCCGCCGGCAGTTCCGGCAAAGGAGTCTTCCATGTCGTTCAATATTGGTCTCAGCGGCCTGCGTGCCGCGACCAGCGACCTCAACGTCACCGGCAACAACATCGCCAACGCCGGTACTGCAGGTTTCAAGCAGTCGCGTGCCGAGTTTGCCGATGTTTATGCCGCTTCCGTTCTGGGTACCGGCAAGAATGCGCAGGGCAGTGGTGTACTGCTGGCGGACGTGTCGCAGCTGTTCAACCAGGGCAACGTCAACTACACCAATAACGCCCTGGATCTGGCCATCAATGGCAATGGCTTCTTCATGACCAGCAACAACGGTGAGATTGGCTACACCCGCGCCGGATACTTCGGTACGGATCGCGATGGTTACATGGTCAACAACTTCGGTTACCGCCTGCAAGGTTATGCGGCTGATGACAGCGGTAATATCCTGCCAGTGCAGTCTGATCTGCGTATCAATGCCGGTCAGCAGGAGCCCCGGGCGACTACCACTGTCACCCAGCGTCTCAACCTGAACTCCAATGCCGTACGGCCCGCTAACGCAGGAACCATGGCGGCACCGACGTTCGATCCGAGCGATTCGAAGTCCTTCAACTGGTCCACTTCGACCAATATCTACGATTCGCAGGGCAATGCCCACGTGATGAGCCAGTACTTCGTCAAGAACGAAGCGCCGGCCAACAACGGCTGGGTCATGCATGTGCTGATCGATGGGGTCAACCCGCGTGATCCATCCAGTACTCAGCCATTCAGCTATGCAGTGAACTTCGATGCCGCCGGGCAACTGTCGACGCCTGCATTCACCCCGCTGGCCAGTACGCCGGCCAACCCGGCCCTCGATGCGCCAGCCATTCCGGCGGGCACGCCCAATGGCATCTTCGCTCTGGCGGATACCGATTGGGTGCCTGCCGAGGAGGATCCGGGTAATCCGGGAACTCTGGTGCCCAACGGTGCTGACAGTGAGGCTTTCACCTTCGACATGCGTGGCTCGACTCAGTACGCCGCCTCCTTCGGCGTCAACGCCGTCAGTCAGGACGGCTACACCACGGGCCAATTGGCGGGTGTCGAAATCGATGACACCGGGGTGATCTTCGCCCGTTACACCAACGGCCAGTCCAAGGTGCAAGGGCAGGTGCTGCTGGCGAACTTCGCCAACGTCCAGGGGCTCACTCCTGTCGGCAAGACGGCCTGGGCGCAGTCGTTCGAGTCCGGTGAGCCGGTGATCGGCACGCCGCGCAGCAGTACCCTGGGTGCTCTGCAGGCGGGTGCGCTGGAAGACTCCAACGTCGAGCTGTCGGATCAATTGGTGAACCTGATCGTGGCTCAGCGCAACTACCAGGCCAACGCCAAGACCATCGAAACCGAAAGCGCCATCACCCAGACCATCATCAACCTGCGTTGATGAATCGGAGCTGAAACAAAGCGGCAAGCCTGGCTTGCCGCTTTGCCGTTGCAGAGCCGGCAAAACCCCGCCGCCGGCTTTTCTTTATGATTTTTTCATATCTGTAAAATCCTTTAAAATCAGTATCTTGTATTTGTTTTTCGAGACTGGCACGGCGCTTGCTGTAGTCAATGCAAAGAGCCAAGGGCGTGTCGCCCACTCGGAGAATTTCCATGGACAAGATGCTGTACGTCTCCATGACCGGAGCGCAGAACAACACACTGGCTCTGCGCGCCCACGCCAACAACCTGGCGAACGTTTCCACCTCGGGTTTTCGTCGCGATTTCGAGCAGGCGCGCTCCATGCCGCTGTTCGGTGAAACCCACCCGGCGCGTGTATTTGCCATGAGCGAACGTCCGGCTACGGATTTTCGCCCGGGCTCGCTGCAGGAAACCGGTCGTGACCTGGATGTCGCCATTGGTGGCAAGGGCTGGATCGCCGTGCAGACACCCGATGGCAGCGAGGCCTACGTACGTACTGCCAGCCTGAATATCGATGCCCTGGGCGTGCTGCGTACCGGCAATGGTTTGCCGGTCATGGGCAATGCCGGGCCGATTGCCGTGCCGCCAGAGCAGAAGGTGGAGATTGGCCAGGACGGCACCATCAGTATTCGTGCGCTTGGTGAAGATCCCAACGTATTGGCTGAGGTCGACCGCATCAAGTTGGTCAACCCTGATCCGAAAAGCATGGAGAAGGGCACCGACGGTCTGATTCGCGTCAAGGGCCAGCCCGAGGTAGAGGCCGATGCGACCGTTCAGGTGACGTCGGGTTTCCTCGAAGCGAGCAACGTCAATGCCGTTGAAGAAATGACCGCGATCCTCTCCCTGTCCCGTCAGTTCGAGCTGTCGGTAAAGATGATGCGCACCGCCGAGGACAATTCGTCGGCCATGGCGCGGGTTTTGCAGATTAGCTAATTACCAGCACGCGGCGCCGTAAAACCGGCGTCCGAGGAGAATCGATATGCTTCCGGCACTGTGGGTCAGTAAGACCGGTTTGTCCGCTCAGGACATGAACCTGACCACCATTTCCAACAACCTGGCCAACGTGGCGACCACTGGCTTCAAGCGTGATCGCGCCGAGTTCGAGGATCTGCTCTATCAGATCCGTCGTCAGCCAGGTGGCCAATCCAGCCAGGACAGCGAGTTGCCCTCAGGTTTGCAGCTCGGCACCGGTGTGCGGGTGGTGGGTACGCAGAAGATCTTCACCGCCGGCAGTCTGCAAACCACCGAGCAGCCGATGGACATGGCGGTGAATGGTCGTGGTTTCTTCCAGATCCTGCAGCCCGACGGCACTGTTTCCTATACCCGTGATGGCAGCTTTCACCTGAACTCCGATGGACAGATCGTCACGTCCCAGGGTTTTGCCCTGGAGCCGGCGATCGTGCTGCCGAACGAAGTGCGCACCTTCACCGTCGGCGAGGACGGCACTGTCTCGGTGACCACCACCGGCAATCCGCAGCCGCAGATCATCGGCAATATCCAACTGGCCGACTTCGTCAACCCGGCTGGCCTGGAGGCCATCGGTAACAACCTGTTCCTGGAGACCGGTTCCAGTGGCGCGCCGCAGGTGGGCAACCCCGGCCTCAACGGTCTGGGCACCACGCTGCAGAACACCCTGGAAAACTCCAACGTCAGCGTGGTGGAGGAGATGGTGAACATGATCACCACCCAGCGCGCCTACGAAATGAACTCCAAGGTGATTTCCACCGCCGATCAGATGCTGTCCTTCGTGACGCAGAACCTCTGATTTCTTGACACTGTTGTGAACGCCGCGAGGTAGTGGTTATGAACCGGCAAATTCTCTGTTTACCCCTGTTGGCTGGCCTGCTGCTGGCCAGCGGCTGCGTGGCGCCAACAGCCAAGCCGGATGATCCCTATTACGCGCCGGTGTTGCCGCGCACGCCGTTGCCGGCTGCGCAGAACAATGGCTCGATCTATCAGGCCGGCTTCGAAAATGGTCTGTATGACGACCGCAAGGCATTTCGCGTGGGTGACATCATTACCATCACGCTGAACGAGCGCACCCAAGCCAGCAAGAACGCCAACAGCAATCTGCAGAAAGACAGCAGCGGAACCCTCGGTGTACCGAATCTGTTTGGCATGACCGTCGCCCCGGACAACCCGCTGCGCAGCCTCAGCGCCCTGGGTATGACCAACAACAATCTGAGCCTGGATTCGAGCTGGAATTCCCAGCGTGACGCCACAGGCTCTGGTCAGGCAGGGCAGAGCAACAGCCTGTCTGGCTCGGTCACCGTGACCGTCGCTGAAGTGCTACCCAACGGCATTCTGGCCGTACGTGGCGAGAAGTGGATGACGCTCAATACCGGCGATGAACTCATGCGTATCTCCGGCCTGGTTCGTGCCGACGACATCTCCACTGACAACACCGTGTCTTCCACGCGGGTTGCCGATGCGCGCATCACCTATTCCGGGACTGGCGCCTTCGCCGATGCCAGTCAGCCCGGCTGGATGAGTCGTTTCTTCATGAGCCCGCTGTGGCCGTTCTGATTTCGGGGTGCTGTAGATGAAAACCTGGCTGACTCATTCTCCGTCCCTGTTACTCGAGCACCTGTCCAATTGGTACGCGCGAGTGACGACCGGCGGCTCGGCGCGCAAGGCCTTCGCAGTGACTTCGGTTACCAGGCGAGGGGGGCGAGCTCATGGCAGTGAGTCGACACAAGCCGGGGCGTGCCGTCGACAGTTCGCGGTCGCTCATCGCGGCTATCGCCGCCGTGGCGCCAACGACTGGCTGCTGCTGGCAACCTTGCTGGCGTGCCTGTTGTTGAGCTTGCCGACCCAGGCCGAGCGTTTGAAGGATCTGGCATCGATCCAGGGCGTGCGCAGCAACCAGTTGATCGGCTACGGCCTGGTGGTCGGCCTCAATGGCAGCGGTGACCAGACCACACAGACCCCCTTTACCGTGCAGACCTTCAACAACATGCTGGCGCAGTTCGGCATCAAGGTGCCGCCAGGCGGCAACGTGCAGCTGAAGAACGTCGCAGCCGTGTCGGTGCATGCCGACCTGCCGGCGTTCGCCAAGCCGGGGCAGACCATCGACATCACTATTTCCTCGATCGGTAACGCCAAGAGTCTGCGCGGTGGCAGTCTGCTGATGACGCCGCTCAAGGGCATCGATGGCAACGTCTACGCCATCGCCCAGGGCAACCTGGTGGTCGGTGGTTTCGACGCCAGCGGCGCCGATGGTTCGCGCATCACCGTCAATGTGCCGTCTGCCGGTCGTATTCCCGGTGGGGCGACCGTCGAGCGTCCGGTGCCGAGTGGTTTCGATCAGGGCAATTACCTGACGTTGAACCTCAACCGCCCCGATTTCACCACGGCGAAGAACATCGTCGATCAGATCAATGACCTGCTTGGCCCTGGTGTCGCACAGGCCATCGATGGCGGCTCAATTCGCGTCAGCGCACCGCTCGATCCGAATCAGCGCGTCGACTATCTGTCGATCCTCGAAAACCTGCAGGTCGAGGCGGGTAAAGCGGTGGCCAAGGTCATCATCAACTCGCGTACCGGCACCATCGTCATTGGCCAGGACGTCAAGGTACAGCCGGCGGCTGTCACACACGGCAGCCTGACCGTGACCATCACCGAAGACCCCATCGTCAGCCAGCCAGAGGCATTCTCCGGTGGCCAGACCGCGGTAGTGCCGAATTCGCGCGTGGGTGCCGAGGAAGAGGCCAAACCGATGTTCAAGTTCGGCCCTGGTACCAGCCTGGACGAGATTGTCCGTGCAGTTAACCAGGTAGGCGCAGCGCCGTCCGACCTCATGGCCATCCTGGAGGCGCTCAAGCAAGCCGGCGCCCTTCAGGCTGACCTGATCGTGATTTAAAGAGGCACAACGTATGGACTCTCGACTTTCAGCCGGTCTGCTCGGCAACGGTAAAAGCCCGATCGACAGCGGTGCCTTCACCGACCTGAACCGCCTCAACCAGTTCAAGGTGGGCGGTGACACCGAGCAGAACATCCGCAAGGTTGCGCAGGAGTTCGAATCGCTGTTCCTTAACGAAATGCTCAAAGCCATGCGTTCGGCCAACGCCGTGTTCGGCGAGGGCAACTTCATGAACAGCAACGAGAGCAAGACCTATCAGGATATGCACGATCAGCAACTGGCGGTGACGCTCTCCAAGGAAGGGCGCGGCATCGGCCTGGCTGACGTGCTGGTGCGGCAGATGTCGAAGATCAAGCAGCCGTCGAGCCGCCCAAATCCCTTCGCGCAGATCGAGCAGCCGGTCGCGGCCGTGAGCGAGTCGAAGGCTGACCAGGTCGCCAATAGCGAAGGCTTTCGTGATGATGTGGCGATGCTCAATCGCCGTCGCCTCTCTGTGCCGGGCAAACTGGCGGATCGCCTGTTGGCTGGTATCGTGCCATCGGCTGCTGAAGGCGAGGGCAAGGCCCTGGCCGGCAGTGACTGGATTCCGGCGCAGGCCAGCGCCGCGCCCAAGGATCGAGGCCTGAGCCTTGGCAATAGCGATGCATTGACGGGCCGTCGTATTGCTCAACCGCCGTTGGCGCCGGGCAAAGCCGCATTCAGTTCACCACAGGAATTCGTCGCCACCATGCTGCCGATGGCGGAGGCCGCTGCCGAGAAGATCGGTGTCGACCCGCGTTACCTGGTGGCCCAGGCTGCGCTGGAAACCGGTTGGGGCAAGTCGATCATCCGCACCCGTGATGGCGAAAGCAGCCACAACCTGTTCGGTATCAAATCTCATGGCAGCTGGGAGGGCGAGTCGGCCCGCGTGCTGACCACGGAATACAAGGGTGGCAAGGCGGTCAAGGAGGCAGCCAGCTTCCGTGCCTATGACTCCTATGCGCAGAGCTTCGACGATTACGTCAGTTTCCTGCAGAGCAACGGTCGCTACGAAAAAGCGCTGAGTGCTACCGAGACCCCGGAGCGTTTCGTCAAGGAGCTGCAGCAGGCTGGCTACGCCACCGATCCGAACTATGCGCGCAAGATCTCGCAGATCGCTCGCAAGATGCAGACCTATCAAGCAATCGCCGCTGCCGATAGCGCCACCACAAGGACTTGAGGTTGAATCATGGCTGACCTATTGAACATAGGCCTTTCGGGCCTGGCGGCGAACAAGACTTCGCTGGCTGTTACCGGCCATAACATCGTCAACGTCAATACGCCTGGCTTCTCGCGGCAGGACACGATCCAGGCCACGCGCACGCCGCAGTTCAGCGGTGCCGGCTATATTGGCTCGGGCACGACCCTGACTGATGTTCGTCGCATCTACAACGAGTTTCTCACTACCCAGGTACGCAGCAGCACGGCGCTCAACAGTGATACCAAGGCCTACCTGAGTCAGATCAACCAGCTCGATTCCCTGCTCGCGGGTAGCACCACCGGTGTCACCCCCGCCCTGCAGAAATTGTTCTCGGCTCTGCAAACCGCAGCCGAAGACCCGGCCAACGTACCTGCACGGCAGTTGGCGTTGTCGGAGGCAGAGGGGCTGGCCAAGCGTTTCAATACCGTTTACGACCGTCTGAACGAGCAGAATGCGTTCATCAACAAGCAGCTGTCGGCGGTGACCGATCAGGTCAACCAGTTGGCGACCTCGATTGCCGGCTACAACGACGCGATTGCCATCGCTGCCTCTAACGGACAGGCGCCGAACGATCTGCTCGATGCCCGTGAGGAGGCCGTACGCAAACTTTCCGAGTTCGTCGGTGTGACGGTCGTGCCTCAGGACGACAACACCTACAACCTGTTCATCGGCTCTGGCCAGCCTCTGGTGGTTGGCAAGGATGCGGCGCGTCTGGAGGTGGTGCCGGGGCTGTCCGACCCACTGCGTAACGAAATCCAGTTCGTCAGCGGCAACTCTCGGCAGAACGTTACCTCGTTGATCACCGGTGGCGAGATGGGCGGCCTGCTGCGCTATCGCGAAGACGTGCTCGACACCTCGCTGAACGCCGTAGGCCGTCTGGCCCTGTCGATCACCGACCAGATCAACCGGCAGTTGGGCCAGGGCCTTGACCTCAATGGTCAGTTCGGCAACAACCTGTTTCGCTCGATCAATGACCCGCAGTTGCTCAGCCAGCGCAGCCTGGCGCGCGTCGGCAACAGCGATCCGAATGCCAACCTCAATGTCACCTTGACCGACACCACGCAGCTGACCACCAGCGATTACGAGGTCCAGTTCACCAGCGCGACCGAGTACACGATTCGGCGCCTCTCCGATGGCACGCAGTTTCCGGCCAGTCCTGCGACCTTCGATATCACCACGGTGCCGGCGCCCGAAGTGGATGGTTTCTCCCTTGGTGTGGCCAGTGGCACCTTCGCTGCAGGTGATCGTTTTCAGGTGATGCCGACCCGTAACGCCGGCCGTGACATCCGCGCGGACATGAAGAATGCCGAAGAACTGGCTTTCGCCGCGCCGCTGAAAGCGGAAACCAGTCCGGCCAACATCGGCACTGGCAAGATCACTCAACCGGCCCTGCTTACCGAGATCGACATCTATGACCCGGTCGCACAGGCCGATCTGGAAACCAGCCTGCGCAATGCGCCGCCGCTGCGCATCGTCATGGGCGCCGGCGGCGGAGCGACGCAGAGCTATGATGTCGTCGATATCAACGGCAACGTGATCGACACAGGTAGCATCGTTCCAGGACAGGACAACGCACTGACCATCAGCGTGCCGGCCAACCCACCTGCGGTGCCGGCTGCTTTCGACTATCAGGTGACCGTCAGCGGTCGGCCCTCTGGCGGCGACAACTTCTCGGTATCGTTCAATACCAATGGCGTATCGGATAACCGTAATGCGCTGAACCTGGTCAATTTGCAGAACAAAGCCGTGATCGGAGTCAACCCGGCGGCGCCTGATACCACGGGGTCGAGCTTTTCCGACTCCTATGGTGACCTGGTAGAGCGGGTCGGTACGCTGACCAGCCAGGCGCGTGTGGACGGCGAAGCGACTGGGGCGATCCTCAAGCAAGCCTCCGATAATCGCGACTCGGTTTCCGGGGTCAACCTCGATGAAGAAGCGGCCAAACTGATCCAGTTCGAGCAGTACTACCAGGCATCCGCGCAGATCATTCAAGTTGCGCGTAACCTGTTCGATACTCTGATCACTTCATTCTGATAATCGCTTTCCCGAGTTCGGGAAAGCGCGGCCTGTACAGATGACAGGCGTTGCAAGAGGCAAGCCCATGGTCATGCGCATCTCATCCATTCAGGCGTTCAATAACGGCGTTTCCGGCCTGGGGCGCAACTATTCGAACCTGATTCGCACTCAGGAGCAGATCAGCAGTGGCAACCGCATCCTCACCCCAGCGGATGATCCGGTGGCCTCGGTGCGCCTGTTGCAACTCGAGCAGCAACAGGCGGTGCTCAAGCAGTACAGCGACAACCTGACTGCCGCGAATAACAGCCTGACTCAGGAAGAGACCACGCTGAACTCGGTCAATACCGTGCTGCAGCGTGTGCGTGAGCTGGCGGTGCGGGCCGGTGGCGGTTCGCTGTCGGCGGAGGACCGAAACTCCATCGCCAAGGAACTCTCCGAGCGTGAGGCCGAGCTGCTCAACCTGATGAACAGCCGCAACGCCCGGGGGGAGTACCTGTTTGCGGGGAATCTGGGCAAGACCGAACCCTTCGTGCGCAACCCGGACGGCACCTATTCCTACTTCGGTGACGAAGGGCAGCGGACGCTGCAGGTCGCCAGTTCCACCAATGTGGCGATCAACGACAACGGCAAGCGCTTGTTCGAAGCCGTCACCAACGCCAACCGCGTCGCCAATGGCAATGGAGTCAATAATCCGGCGCTGCCGTCGCCGCCCTTGCCGGCGACCACCATTCCCGCAGTACCTGCCGCTGATCAACGGGTCTTCATTTCGCCGGGGCTGGTCGAGGACAACCGCGCGTTCAACTCCGATTTCCGCGGCGGCGAACCCTATTCGCTGGCCTTCGTCAGCGGTACTGAATTCCGCATCTACGACGCCAGCGGTGCCGATGTCACTTCCGAGATCCCTGGAGGCGGCAAGGTCGATCCGCTGGTTAACGGTGGCAACGTCATCAACTTCCGTGGCATGCGTTTTCAGCTCGACGTGGTGCTGAAAGAGGGCGACAACGCCCAGGATCTGGACAATCTGCTGGCCGATATCCAGCCGCCCGCGACTGCGGGCTCGCCAGGTATCGGTACTCACAGTTTCACGCTGCAGTCCGCGCCCACCGACTTTGCGGTGACCCGCGCCTCCACCAACGGTTCGGCCGCCTTGGTGGCGGGAGGCAACGTCGTCAACCAGGCGGTATTCGATAGTCAGTTCCCGACCTCTGGCGTGGTACTGCGTTTTACCGATGACACCAACTATGAGGTCTATGCCCAGCCAGTGGGGCCAAACAGCCCGGTGCTTACCACTGGAACGGTTACCGCTCCGTATCCCGCGACCTTCGACGTCTATGGCGCGCAGTTCACGCTGTCCGGTCCTGCCGCTGCTGCGGGCGGAGATGAATTTGGCGTTCAGCCGCAATTCCAGGAGCAGCGCAGCATCCTCAACACCATCTCCCGCTTGCGCCAGGCCCTGGAGTCATCACCGACCTCTCCGGCGGGGAACCTGGCCGTGCGCGATGAAGTGGCCATCGCCCTGAAGAATCTCGACAACGGCATGGGCAACGTACTGGAAGTGCAGACCGAGATCGGCGCGCGTCTCAACCTGATCGAAACCACCGGTATCGACAATGAGGACGTGACGCTGGTGAACAAATCGGTACAGGCCGAGCTGCGTGAACTCGATTACGCCGAGGCGTTGTCGCGCCTGTCGTTCCAGACCATCATTCTCGAAGCGGCGCAGCAGAGCTACGTGAAGATCGCCGGGCTGAATCTGTTCAATCAGCTGCGTTGAGTTGGCAGTGCCCGCTGCCTGATCTCATTCAGGGTGTCGCATGAATACCTGCCGTTAGGTCGGGCTCTTCCAGGCTGTCACTCTCGTCAATGTCTGCTACAACGGTTGGTGCATCTAAATCACGTGGGCAACGGGTGGCTCCGGAAAATAGCGGGATTGCGATACATGAACCGGACCTGCAGGGGCTGATCTATTGCAAGCAACCGGTTTGACCCTCCCTTCTGACTGAGGGCTGTCTAGATAGGGGTGGCCCGCTTGTTGCTATACCTGTATATCGGACAACAAAATGCCGACTAATTGACGATTGGTCGAATATCCGCGGCAGGGGAGTAGCGATGAAGGCGGTCATTCTTGCCGGCGGGCTGGGTACGCGTATCAGTGAGGAGTCTCACCTGCGGCCCAAACCCATGATCGAAATCGGTGGCAAGCCGATTCTCTGGCACATCATGAAGATCTATTCCCATCACGGTATCCAGGATTTCGTCATCTGCCTGGGCTACAAGGGGTATGTGATCAAGGAGTATTTCGCTAACTACTTCCTGCATATGTCCGATGTGACCTTCGACATGTCGAACAACACCATGGAAGTTCATCAGCGCTATGTAGAGCCCTGGCGGGTAACGCTGGTCAATACCGGTGAAGACACCCTGACCGGCGGACGGCTGCGCAGGGTACGCGAGCATCTGGGTGACGAGCCGTTCTGCTTTACCTACGGTGATGGTGTGGCCGACATCGATATCCGGTCCTTGATCGACTTCCACAAGCAGCACGGCAAACCGGCGACGGTCACGGCCATCCAGCCGCCTGGCCGCTATGGTGCTCTCGACATGGACGGTGACCGTGTCGGCGCCTTTCAGGAGAAACCCGCAGGCGATGGCTCCTGGATCAATGGTGGATTTTTCGTGCTTGATCCTTCGGTGATCGACTATATCGATGGTGACCAGAGCAGTTGGGAGGGCGAGCCGTTGATGCTGTTGGCGAAGGAGGAAAACCTCATGGCCTTTCGTCACCGAGGCTTCTGGCAGGCGATGGATACCCTGCGTGACAAGAACCAGCTCAACGACCTTTGGGTCAGTGGCAAGGCTCCCTGGAAAATTTGGCAATGATGGCGTTCGCACGCAGTTATCAGGGGCGCAAGGTGCTGCTCACCGGGCACACCGGCTTCAAAGGCAGTTGGCTCGCCGCCTGGTTGGTCGAGTTGGGCGCCGAGGTGGTGGGTTTTTCGTTGCCCGCCGAGTTTGACGGCAATGCTGATCATTGGAATGCGCTGCGTCTGTCCGTCGCGGATCGGCGTGGCGATATCCGCGACGCCTCCGTTCTACAGCAGCTGCTGGCTGAGCATCAGCCAGAGATCGTTTTCCACCTGGCTGCCCAGTCCTTGGTGCGCTCCTCCTACCGGCAGCCGTTGGATGCCTGGTCGAGCAATGTCCAGGGCACCGCCAACCTGCTTGAAGCCTGTCGCGTTACGCCAGGCGTTGCCGCGGTGGTGGTGGTTACCACCGACAAGGTGTATGCCAACCGCGAATGGCCATGGGGGTATCGCGAGTGCGATGAGCTGGCCGGTCACGATCCCTACAGCGCCTCCAAGGCCGCCGCCGAGTTGGTATGCGACAGTTATCGTAAATCCTTCTGGCAGCAGTCCGGCCCTTTGCTGGCAACCGCCCGCGCTGGCAATGTGATCGGAGGGGGCGACTGGGCGGAGGATCGTCTGATTCCCGATCTGGTCCGCGCAGTGCAGGCCGGGCAGACGCTTCAGATCCGTTCACCGTCCTCCACGCGTCCATGGCAGCACGTGCTGGAGTGTCTGTCCGGCTATCTGCTGTTGGGTCAGCGACTGCTTGAGGGCGATCGCACCTGTGCCGATGCCTGGAACTTCGGACCGGCGCTCGAGGCCAACCGCAGCGTGGCTGACATTCTCCAGGCCCTGCGCGAGCACTGGCCTGCACTGAGTTGGCAGACCGCCAGCGACGATGGTCTGCACGAGGCGCGTTTGCTCTATCTGGACAGTGCCAAGGCCCGTAGCGGCCTTCAGTGGGAGCCAGTCTGGAGCCTGGAAACCGCGCTACAGATGACCGCTGAGTGGTATCGCTGTAGCCATGAGCGAGGTGAAGTCGGCACTCGTGAACAACTGCAGCATTTCATCAATGCTGCGCGGCAGGTCGGCTGCATATGGGCCTGACGGTGAGCGCAACGTCTATCGATGGCCTGATGCGCGTCGACTGCGATGCTCATCGTGATGAACGGGGTGCGTTCACACGCCTGTTCTGCGCCGATGAGCTGGCGCCTTTTCTGGACGGGCGTCGTATCGTCCAGATCAATCAGTCGCTGACTCGCCAGGTAGGTGCAGTGCGTGGCCTGCACTTTCAGCACTTCCCCCGATCGGAGATGAAACTGGTGCGCTGCATTCGTGGTCGAGTCTGGGATGTGGTGGTGGACCTGCGCCTCGGTTCGCCGAGCTTCCTGCGCTGGCATGCCGAGATTCTGAGCGCGGAGAATCAGCGCTTGCTGGTGATCCCTGAGGGTTGTGCCCACGGTTTCCAGGTGCTGGAGGAGGACAGCGAGATGCTCTACCTGCATACCGAGTTCTATTGTGCCGATGCCGAGGGAGGGGTCTGCCATGACGACCCCGCGCTGGCCATCGAGTGGCCATTGCCAGCGCGCGACCTGTCGGCGCGTGACCGGAAACATCCTTTGCTCACCCCGGATTTCCTTGGGCTGGCACCATGAACTGTCGCCACTGCGCAGCTCCGTTGCGGCAATCTTTCCTCGATCTCGGTCACGCGCCGCCGTCCAATGCCTATCTGACGCAAGCGGACCTGAGCCGGCCCGAGCGCTATTACCCGTTGCGGCTCTGGGTGTGTGAGCAATGCTGGCTGGTGCAGACCGAGGACTACGCCGACGCCGGTGAATTGTTCGATGCTGATTACGCCTATTTTTCCTCTACCTCCAGCAGTTGGCTGGCGCATGCGCGTGCCTACGTCGAGCGCATGCGCGAGACGCTGAGCCTGGGGGGCGGCAGTCTGGTGATCGAGGTGGCCTCGAACGACGGCTACCTGCTGCGCAATTTCGTCGATGCAGGTGTGCCGTGCCTGGGTGTGGAGCCAACCGACAGTACCGCTGATGTCGCGGAGCATTTGGGGGTTCCCGTGTTGCGCGAGTTCTTTGGCGAGGCGCTCGGCAAGCGGCTGGCCGAGGAGGGCAGGCAGGCCGATCTGCTGGTGGGCAATAACGTTTTTGCCCACGTGCCGGATATCAACGACTTTTCCCGTGGCTTGAAGGCGGTGCTCAAGCCCGGTGGAACCCTCACCCTTGAGTTCCCGCATCTGTTGCGCCTGATTGAGCTGGTGCAGTTCGACACCGTCTACCACGAGCATTTTTCCTACCTGTCTCTGTACAGCGTGGAGCGTATCCTGGAGGCTGCGGGGCTGCGTATCCATGACGTCGAGCAATTGGTTACTCATGGCGGCAGCCTGCGTGTTTACGCTTCGCATCAGGACGACTCGCGACCTCGTTCGGCGTCTGTCGACGCGCTGCTGAGTACCGAGGCGCAGGCCGGATTACGCGATCCTGCCACCTATCGAGGCTTTCAGGCGCATGCCGACCGGTTGAAGAACGATTTGCTCGCTTTCCTGCTTGAGCAGAAGCGGGCCGGGCGTCGGGTGGCTGCCTATGGTGCGGCGGCCAAGGGCAATACCATCCTCAACTACGCCGGTATCAAGCCTGACCTGCTGCCCTGGGTATTCGATGCGGCACCTTCCAAGCAGGGCAAGTATCTACCGGGCAGTCATGTGCCCATCCTCTCGCCACAGCAGCTCGATGAAGTGCGCCCGGATCTGCTGCTGATCCTGCCGTGGAACATTGCCGACGAGGTGATGGCCCAGAACGAGCGCATTCGCCAGTGGGGTGGCCGCTTCGTAACCGCCATTCCGTGCCTGGAGTTGAAATGAAGTCGCGCATCCAATACACCCAGCCTTCGATCTCCGAGCTGGAGGTGCAGTACGTCACCGACGCGGCCCGGTACGGCTGGGGGCCGCGCTGCTATGAATACATCGAGCGCTTCGAGGCGGCTTTCAGCCGTCACCTGGGGGTCAAGTACGCCATCGCCACGTCAAGTTGCACCGGTGCCTTGCACATGGGCTTGGCTGCACTTGGAATCGGGCCGGGTGATGAGGTGATTCTTGCCGACAGCAACTGGATCGCCTCGGTGGCGCCGGCCGTACACCTGGGAGCGACGCCGGTGTTCGTCGATATCTGCGAGGACACATGGTGCCTGGACCCGGCGAAGGTAGAACAGGCCATAACGCCGCGTACCCGGGCGATCATCGCCGTTCATCTGTATGGCAACCTTTGTGCGATGGATGAGTTGCTGGCCATTGGCGCTCGGCATGGTATTGCAGTCATCGAGGATGCTGCCGAGGCCATCGGCTCCGAGTGGCAGGGGCAGCGCGCCGGTAGCATGGGGCGCTTCGGCGTATTCTCCTTTCACGGCACCAAGACCATGACCACCGGAGAAGGCGGCATGTTCGTCACCAACGACGCGGATCTCTTCGAACGGGTGCTGGGGCTGTCCAATCATGGTCGGCTAAAAGGCCAAACACGCCAGTTCTGGCCCGATCTGCTGGGCTTCAAATACAAGATTTCCAACCTGCAGGCCGCGATCGGCTGTGCGCAGACCGAGCGCATCGAAGAGCTGATCGAGCGTAAGCGAGCCATCATGGCGAACTATCGTCGGCGTCTTGGTGGCCTACCTGGCTTGAGCCTGAACCCCGAGCCCGAGGGCACCCGAATCGGTGCCTGGATGCCTACGGTGGTCTTCGACACCGGGCTGGGCATTACTCGCGAGCGCCTGTTGGCGCGTTTCGCCGAGGAAAACATCGACGCCCGCGTCTTCTTCTATCCCCTCTCGGCTTTGCCAATGTTCCAGGGGCGCATACCTGCCGCTGGCGGTCATTCGGCAAGCATTCCTGAGCGGTCCATCAACCTGCCGAGTTTTCATGACATGACCGAGGCAGATATTGAGCGTATTTGCGGCGTGGTCGAAACGTTGCACGCCGAGGCGGGGCGATGAGCACGGTGGTGATTTCCCAGCCGATGTATTTTCCCTGGGTTGGCATGTTCGAGCAGTGGCGACTGGCGGACGATTTCGTGTTCTTTGACGATGTCCAGTTCGCTCGTGGCTTCATCAATCGAGTGCAGTACAAGACGCCGGATGGCAGTGCCTGGCTGACAGTACCGCTGCGCCAGCATGGGCGTGAGGCGCGCATTTGTGATCTGCAGTGTGCCGAAGAGTCGGGATGGCGCGACAAGCATCTGCGTACCCTGGCGCTGGCGCTGTCCGGAACGCCGTACATGCATGACGCCCTCGGGCTGGCCGAAGCAGTACTGTTGCGTCGTGATCTGGGCTTCTGTGATCTGCTCATCGAGGGCATGCAAACGGTGGCGCAGTATTTCGGCCTGCTGGAAGGCAAGCGTCTGCACCGCTCTTCGCAATTGACGGTGGAGGGGCGCAAGAGCGCGCTGATCCAGGGGTTGGTGGCGCATCTGGGCGGTGATCGCTACGTTACGGGAATGGGTGCTCTGAACTACCTGGAGCACGATGCTTTCGAGTGCGCGGGTATCGAGGTCTGCTACATGGACTACCGCAAGCGCGAATATCCGCAGAAATTCCCGCCCTTCACCCCCTACGTCACCGTGCTCGACCTGGTGGCCAATTGTGGCCGGGACGGCAGAACCTTCATCGAATCGGGTGTGACCCACTGGCGCCAGGCGCTGGCAGCAAGGGATCAGGCATGAGCAAGCTGAATGACGTGACCTCGCAGTACAAGCCGGGCGCGGTGACCTCTCTGGAGAACGAGCTGATTCTCAATTGGTACCCCCCGCGCATCCTGCGTCGTCTCGCAGGCAAGGCTCCGCTCTCGCTGCTGGAGCTGGGGTTGGGCCACGGTTACACCACGGCCCTGTTCAATCGACATTTCCAGCGCCACGTGGTGCTCGAGGGCTCCTCCGTGGTGATCGACCTGTTCCGGGAAAACTACCCAGGGTTGAACATCGAACTGGTGGAGGGCTACTTCGAACGCTTCGCCAGCAGTGAGCAGTTCGATGTGGTGATGATGGGCTTCATCCTCGAACATGTGGACGATCCAGGCCTGATTCTGCGCCGCTTCCGTGCCAACCTACGCCCGGGCGGCAGCCTCTACGTTGCAGTGCCCAATGCCAAGTCGCTGAACCGGCGCCTGGGACTGGCGATGGGCAAGATCGCCGATATCTATGAGCTCAATGCCAATGATCATGCCCTCGGCCATCAGCGTCAGTTCTGCCGCGACACGCTCAAGGCGCTGCTGCAAGCGGAGGGATACCGGGTTACCTGGGAGGAGGGCATCTACCTCAAGCCCTTGCCGCTCGGCTACATGCAGACCATGCCCGAATTCGAAGAAAATCTGCAGGCCATGTGCGAGGTGGGAGTGGATTTCCCCGATCTCTGCGTGGGGCTATTGATGGAAGTGCAGGTCGCCTGATGAAACGTGCGTTGGTGGTTGGCCCAAGCTCGATGGTCGGCAGTCGGCTGAGCGAGTATTTGCGCGCGCGGGGCTGGCAGGTGATCGGTGCCGGGCGCTCCGGCGACTGCGAGGTGCCGCTGGAACTGGGCAGCGACAGCTTGCGTACGGAGTTTCCCCGTATCGAGGCGGATGTGCTGTTTCACTGTGCCGCAGCGTTTGGCGACGATTCACCCCAGGGGGCCTGGCTCAACGACCGGGTCAACGTGCTCGGTGCTCATCAGGTTGTGGCACTCGCGCGCGCTGCGCGGTGTCGGCAAGTGGTGTACGCCGGAAGCGTATCGTCCGCGCGACGCGAGGGGGAGGCATTCGCGAGCAGCTACGGTGCGTCCAAGGCGCGAGCCGAGGGTGTTCTGGCCTGGGGGTTGGCGCAAGGCGGACAAAGTTTTGTCAGCCTGCGTTTCGCCCAGCTTTACGACGAGCGCGGCGATTGCATACGCCATCAGCGTTGGTTCGGGCGCATCGTCAGTTACGCGCGCAGTGGCCGCGTGCTGCGCTTGCCCCCTGGGGATGCGCCGCGCAACTTCGTACAGGTGCGCGATGCCGTCACCGCCATGGTACTGGCCAGCGAGGCTGGCGCGGAGGGCGTGTTGCATGTTTGCCACCCGCACAGCGAGAGCTACCTGAGTCTTGCTCGACATGCCTACGAGGTTTTCGCGCAGGGCGGGGAGGTGCAGATCGCCCAGGAGAAGACACCGTTCTGGCCGGCGTATTTCCCACCAGCGTCACCAGAAGTGGCGACGCTGGGCCTGACGTTCACACCGTTGCTCGATGGCCTGCGCGCTATCCGCGATGGTGGACATGCCGCGCGCTTCGGGGTGTTCGATGTCACTTGAAGCTACTGGTGTGCGCGTGCTGGTGACCGGTGTAGGCGCGATCATCGGCCAGGGCGTGGTCAAGTCGCTGCGTCTGTTGCCAGAGGTGAGCATCATCGGTCTAGATCGAGATCCACAGGCTTTCGGGCGTCTTGCCTGCGACGGCTTTTACGTCAAACCACCAGTGGATGAGGCCGATCCTGCCTACGACAATTTCCTGCTCGAACTCATTGAGCGTGAGTCGATCGACCTGGTGCTGCCGGCCATCGAGCAGGACGTCTTTCATTTCGATGCGCGCCGCCAGTTGTTCGCCTCCGCCGATGTGGCGGTAGCGCTCAATGACAGCCACTTGATCGACCTGGCGCGGGACAAATGGAGCCTGCACCAGGCGCTGCTCGAAGCAGGATTGCCGGCAATTGCCACCAGCCTTTGTGACGACTGGGCGCAAGCCATCGCGCAGCTCGGTCCGGCGCCGCTGCTGTGCAAGCCGCGTCGAGGTTCCGGTGGCCGTGGCCAGGCCTTGGTAGAGGATGAGGATGATCTGCGCTACCAGCTTCGAAAGCTGGGCGATAATTTCATGCTGCAGCGACTGGTCGGCAGTGCCGACCAGGAATACACCGTGGGGCTGTTTGGATATGGCGACGGTACTTCCAGCCGGCCAGCCATCTTGCAGCGCACCCTGGGGCCTGGCGGTGCTACCTGGAGAGCGCGCAGCATCGCAAGCGATGCCCTGATCGAGAGCGCTTGCGAGGCACTGACCGCTCACTTCCGGCCTGTAGGGCCGACCAACTATCAATTTCGCAAGGCTGATGGCCGGGCCTGGTTGCTGGAAATCAATCCGCGCCTGTCGGCATCGGTTTCCTTGCGCGCGGCGCTTGGCTTCAACGAAGCGGCCATGAGCATCGATTATTTCTGTCGTGCCCGGCGCCCGGCGCTTGCGCAATGGCGCGCGGCCAGCTGCACCCGTTACATAGAGGATCACATCGAATACTTATGATCGCAGTGATATCGGATGTTCATGGCAATTTCCCGGCCCTGCGTGCGGTACTGAGCGAGGCGGATCGGCTCGGCTGCACGCGGGTGATTTCTCTGGGCGATGTGACCGGTTATTACGCCGAGCCGGAGAAGTGCATCGACCTGCTGACCCAGCGCGGCGCTGTGCAACTGCTGGGTAACCACGATGGTTACCTGACGGAAGGGACCGGCTGCCCTCGTTCGCGACTGGTGTCATCCTTGCTGGAGCACCAGGCTCGTGTGGTGCGCCCCGATCAGGTCGAGCTGCTGGCCGGCCTGAGCTCGCAGTACGAAGAAGGCGACGCCTGCTTCGTTCATGGTGGCTGGGAAGATCCTCGCGATCAGTACCTTTACCGCGTGTCCGCTGACAAGCTGAGTGGTGCGTGGCGTTATTACTTTTCAGGGCATACCCACGTCCAGGTCCTGGCGTCCTTGGGCGACAAGACTTATTGCAACCCCGGCTCGGTCGGTCAGCCGCGCGATGGAGACCCGCGCGCAGCCTTTGCCCTGTTCGACGGTTCACGCATTGTCCTGCAACGGGTGGCCTACGACATCGACGAGACGGTCGCGGCGATGCGTCGGGCTGGCTACGACGAGCCGCGGTTGTGGGAAAACCTCTATATCGGCGCCCAGATCGGCGGGCGTATCGACAAGGTCGAAATCATCGAGCGAGAGCACACAAAGTGAACGCAAACGACGAGTTTCAAGCGCAAGTGCAAAGCAATATCGAGGCCGCCGGGCAGGACCAAGGCCTCAAGCAGCGGTCTCTGGACTGGATGCTGGAGGCGGGCGGCAAGTACCGTTATTCCTACAACTTCAGTTGGCTAGGCCGACCCATCATTCAGTATCCCCAGGATATTGTGGCCATGCAGGAGCTGGTATGGGCCGTGCAGCCGGAATTAATCATCGAAACCGGCATCGCCCATGGCGGGTCACTGATCCTCTTCGCTTCGCTGCTGGAGCTCAATGCGGCTTGTGGCGGGCCCAGTGACGCGAGGGTACTGGGTATCGACATCGATATTCGCCAGCACAATCGTGAGGCCATCGAGGCACACCCGATGTCTCGTCGCATTGACATGATTCAGGGCTCAAGCATCGCCCCCGATGTGCTGGAGCAGGTGCGACAGCTCGCAAAGGGCAAGCGGGTGTTGGTGTCGCTGGATAGCAACCACACCCACGACCATGTATTGGCTGAACTGCAGGCATACGCGCCTCTGGTCTCGCCGGGCAGTTACTGTGTGGTGTTCGATACCGTGGTGGAAGACACACCAGATGACCTGCAGGCCGGCCGGCCATGGGGCAAGGGCAACAGCCCGAAGTCGGCGGTGCGCGAGTACCTGACGAGCCACCCGGAATTTCAGGTGGATGTACGAATGGACAACAAACTGCTGATCAGCGTAGCGCCGGAAGGATACTTGAAAAGGATTTGAAGCTTATAACAACCTCGGTGTGCCATCGAGGTATGAAAAATATCCCTGCGAGGAATGCTATGCAGCAGCCAAGCCTGACGGTTGTCGTAACTTCTTATAATTATTCCAATTATATATCCAAGTGTATTGAGAGTATTCTGGATCAAGATTACTCGGATTTTGAATTGATTATTCTCGATAACTGCTCTACGGATGAAACTGTAGAGGTGGTATCTGGCTTTCTAAATGATGAAAGGGTTCGTCTTGTCAGGCATCCAGAGAATATCGGCGCGTGCCTGAACTTCAATGCTGCCTTGCGTGTAGGGAGTGGGCGATATCTGTCCTTGGTAAGTGCTGACGATTGTTTATTGCCTGGGCACTTTTCGCGGTTGATGAGTGCGCTCAAGAGAAATGCGTCCTGCGTATTGGCTTATTCTCCGATCATTATGATGGATTCGCGTGGTGTGCTGCACGGTGCTCAAAAGCATTCCGGCTATGCAGAGGCCGCTTATTATGGTGGACGTGATGAATTTGCTGATTTGCTTGTGCATGACTGCTACGTGACGTTGTGTGCGGCCATTTTTGATCGTGATCAGATAAGTGATGATCTGTACTTCGATATCGAAGCGTGGGGTGGCGCAGATTGGGAGTTCTTTGTGCGGTTGGCTGGCAAGTACAAGAATTTTGCCTTTGAACCTCTGCCCGGTTCGTGCTATCGGATACATGATAAACAGTATTCTCGAAATAATTTTTATTCCTCGCTCGAGCCGCTGTATACGCATCTTTATATCGTTGAAAAATATGTAGGTAAGGTTCTGGCTGAGTGCACGGAGTCTGCAGGGCGAATCGCAGATCATCTTAAAGGACGCGCGAGCCAATATGGGAGCCTTCATCATGCGCGCCTGCAGCAGAGGCTGGACAACGCGTTGCTCAAGCTGGAGCATGGAGTAAGCAGTGCCGAGTCGGGGGCAGATCTTTTTTCGAACGTGATCGTGGGTTCGGGTGGGAGCAACGAAAATATTCAGGCTGTATTGTCGAGCCTGCCATCGTCTTTATTTTTGGATGTGGACGATATTGAAGTCGCTGTGGGTGTGAACGAGAGAGTTGCTTTTTCATCTTGCGATTTTGTTCTGCTTGCCGGGGGGCATGGTTTTCCTTGTCGCGAGGATGTTTTAAGTGCTCGAGACGTTCTCGATAAGCATCCCGCTATTGGGGCGGTGTTATTTGTTTTTCCAGAAAGTGGTATGGAAAATGCTGTTGTCCATCAAGAAAATGCGATGCAGGTGTGTTCGGTATTTTGCCGGCGATCTGTGTTTGAAAAGGCTGGCGGCTATAATCCATCTCTTTTTCTGGGTGAGAGAGTCTGGGATTTTACACTAAAGCTGCTGCGTGAAGGGCAGAAGGTCCAGAGTCAAGTCATGACGACGCGTGTGCCCAGACACAGCTCGTATAGTTCACTGGATTGGGCGTCAATTGTATTTCGTAATACGTTGTATTTTGATGTTTCGGACATTGCGCGTGCGGCAACTGTTTTATTGGATAATAAGGCAGCCTGGCGGGGTAGGATTGAGAAGGTTTTGAGGCATGAGCCAAGCTGCGGCTCTGCCTATTTCCTTGATCTATTGGCAAAATGTCGTACTGATCAGAGTGAAAACAGCCCTCTGTTTTCGGTAGTGTTGACGACCTATAATCGCCCTGAGCTACTCAAGGATGCGCTGACAAGTGTTGATCGGCAGGGTTTAAAAGACTTCGAGTTGATCGTGGTCAATGATAATGGTGTGGCTGTCGAGTCGTTGCTTGCAGGCTACGACTTCCCCATTACCTATGTGCGTCAGGGGCGAAACCAAGGACCTGCCGCCGCTCGCAATGCCGCCTTGCGCCTGGCGCGTGGCCAGTACGTCGTGTTTCTGGATGATGACGACCTGTACCTGCCCAATCACCTGCAAGAACTGGCAGCAGCCCTGAAGGCTCATCCGGATAGCGTCGTATACACGGATGCGGTCTTTATCCTCGAGAAAATCGAGGCTGGAAAACGTATTGAATTGGGGCGTGAGCAGCGCTATCCCCACGGTGAATATTCAAAAGACAGGCTACTGGTCGATAACTACATTCCAATTAATACCTTTGCCTGTCCGCGCGCTCTGGCGCTCGAGGTCGGCGATTTCGATGAGTCCTTGGCGGGCCTTGAGGATTGGGACTTCCTCATGCGCCTCTGCGCTCGTCGCTCGTTCCACCACATTCAGCGTGAAACGGTGGAAGTTCGCATGCGCCAGGATAGCAATGATCCTGAGCGGCGCTCCCAGCAAGCGCTGAAGGATTATCCGGCGATCTATCGAGAGCTGTATTCGCGTCATTCCGACCTTGGGCAGGAAACCATACGGCGGAAACGTCAGCAGGCTCTGGAGCGCCTCGGTGTGCCGCCGAGTGAGTCGTCCGAGTTCAACCTCAAGCGCTGGCTGCGCGAGAGACTGCCGACACCTATCGAGAACCGCTTGATCGCCGATTACCTGCAGGCTCACCAGGGCGGGCCGCTGATCGGTGTGGTGGTGCTCGATACCGAGGGGCTATCCGAGGCATTGATGGTTACGCTCAAGAGCCTGCTCGGCGAGCGCTGCCTGTATGCGACGTTGCGTATCCTGGTGATCACTCCGGCCGATGTGCCCGCCACTTCGGCGGCGGACAAGCTGCATTTCCTGAAAATGACCGATGAGCCCCTGGTCGAGCAGATCAACCGCGCGGTCGAGGCGAGCGATTGCCAGTGGTTCATGCTGGCGCGCGCTGGTGATGAGTTCACCCAGAGCGGTCTGATGGTCGCCGGGCTCGAACTGGCTGGTAACCCCGAATGCCGTGCTGTGTATGGTGATCAGCTGCAATACTTGCCGGACGGCAGCCTGGGCGGGGCCTTCCTGCCGGGCTTCAACCTGGATCTGCTGCTCAGCTTCCCGATGGTAATGGCGCGTCATTGGTTGTATCGCCGCGATCTGTTCCTCGCAGCCGGCGGTTTCGACGCCGCGTTCCCCGAGGCTTTCGAATTCGAGTTACTGACCCGCTTTATCGAGCAGGAAGGTTTGACTGGCCTCGGGCATATCGACGAACCGCTGTTGATCACCGAGGCGCCAACGCTGCGTGACAATCCTGACGAGCGGCGGGTGATCGAGCGGCACCTGGGTAATCGTGGCTACAAGGCTCAGGTACTGTCCGGCTTGCCGGGGCGCTATCGAGTGCACTATGGCCATGGTGCGGCTCCCTTGGTGTCGATCATTCTGACAACTGATGTGCCGTTGGCCGCTTTGCAGCGTTGTATCGACAGCTTGCTGGAAAAGACGGCCTACAGTCATTACGAGCTGTTGCTGGCCGATAGCGGCACGCGGGCTGACGTAAGCGCTTGGTTGCGCGAGGTTGCGTTACTCGGTGATGACAAGGTTCGCGTGTTTCCCGCAGAAGCTGGGCTGGCGCATAACCGCGCTGCCGAGCAGGCTCGTGGCGAATACCTGCTGCTACTTTCCGGCGAGGCGGCCATCGTCAATGCTGACTGGCTGGATGAGTTGCTCAATCACGCTCAAAGGCCGGAGGTCGGCGTAGTCGGCGGCAAGCTGCTGACGCCGAATGGGCGTATCGCACAGGCTGGGCTGCTGCTGGGTGTCAACGGCCCGGCGACTCCCGCCTTCGCAGGCGAGACGATGGACGCGGCGGGCTATATGCATCGTCTGCAGGTGGATCAGAACTACAGCGCGGTCGGTGAAGAATGCCTGATGGTGCGCGCTGAAGTGTTCCGCCAGATTGGCGGGATGGATGCCGGGCTGAGTGCCTTCCGTGATGTGGACCTCTGCTTGCGCGTGCGCGATGCCGGGTATCTGACGGTATGGGCGGCAAACGCGATCATCCTGCATGAGGCGGAGCAGGTACGGGCCAGCACCGCTGCAGAAGACCAGCTTTACGAGCGTTACTTGCCGCAACTGGCAAACGACCGTGCTTACAACCGAAATCTGGCATTGAGCGGGCGGGGCTTCGATCTGGAAAGCGACGTGTCTCTGACCTGGCGTCCCCTGAGTTGGCGGCCTTTACCGGTGGTATTGGCCCACCCGGCCGATCCTTGGGGCTGTGGTCATTACCGCGTCATCCAACCGCTCTCTGCACTGAAGTCTCAAGGGCTGGCCGATGGCACTCTGTCCATGGGGTTATTGCAGGTAACCGATCTGGAGCGTTACGACCCGGACGTGGTCGTGTTGCAGCGCCAGATTGGCGATGATCGCCTGGAGGCCATGCGCCGTCTCAAACGTTTTTCGCGAGCCTTCAAGGTCTATGAGCTGGACGACTATCTACCCAACCTGCCACTGAAAAGCGTGCATCGGGATCAGATGCCGCGCGATATCCTCAAGTCTCTTCGGCGCGGTCTGGAGTTCGTCGACCGCTTCGTGGTGTCCACCCAACCGCTGGCGGAGGCGTTCGCCGGTTTGCATGGTGACATCCGTGTGATGGAGAACCGCCTGCCGACGAAGTGGTGGAAGGGGCTGGAAAGCCAGCGACGTCGTGGCCGCAAGCCTCGGGTCGGCTGGGCGGGTGGGGTGAGCCATACCGGTGATCTGGACTTGATCGTCGATGTCGTTCGCGAATTGGCGGGAGAGGTCGAGTGGGTGTTCATGGGCATGTGCCCGGATGTGATCCGGCCCTTCATTAATGAGTTTCACGCAGGTGTCGATATCGAGTCTTACCCGGTTGCGCTCGCGAGTCTGGACCTCGATCTGGCGCTGGCGCCGGTGGAGGCCAATCTGTTCAACGAGTGCAAGAGCAACTTGCGCCTGCTGGAGTATGGCGCCTGCGGCTTTCCGGTGATCTGTAGTGATCTGGTGTGCTATCGCGGAGACCTTCCCGTGACGCGAGTGAAAAACCGCTTCCGGGACTGGGTCGACGCCATACGCATGCATATCAGTGATCTGGATGCTGCTGCGCAGGCGGGTGATCGTCTGCGTGAGGCCGTTTATCGTGACTGGATGCTCGAAGGTGAGAGCCTTGAGCTTTGGCGCAAGGCATGGATGCCTGACTGAATGTGCCGTGAAACCCGTCGAGCGCAGCAACAGTGCTCGACGGATTTCAGTCAAAAATGTTCGAAAAACGTGTGTGATTGGTTAAGTGCTTGACTGAAAAGAATAAAAAAAAGCTGAAAAATGTCTCTAAAGCTCCTTAGGCAAGCGCCGATAAAGAGATCGAATGCGAACTCTCTGGGCGTCTGAGCATGCAGGCCCGAGCTCGCAAGCTCAGACAAACGGTTCTTAGGTCATCTGGAGGCAATACCATGGCCCTTACAGTCAACACTAACGTTGCGTCCCTCAACACTCAGCGTAACTTGAACAGCTCGTCCAAAGGCCTGGATACTTCTCTCCAGCGCCTGTCCACCGGCTTCCGTATTAACAGCGCCAAAGACGATGCTGCAGGTCTGCAGATCGCCAACCGCCTGACCAGTCAGATTACCGGCCTGGGTGTCGCCACCCGTAACGCCAACGACGGTATCTCTCTGGCACAAACCGCGGAAGGTGCCCTGCAGCAGTCCACCGGCATCCTGCAGCGTATGCGTGACCTGGCCCTGCAATCGGCCAACGGGTCCAACGGTGCTACCGAGCGTGCAGCCCTGCAGGGTGAAGTGGCTCAGCTGCAACAAGAGTTGAACCGTATCTCTGACACCACCAGCTTCGGCGGTCGCAAGATCCTCGACGGCAGCTTCGGTTCGCAGAGCTTCCAGGTCGGTGCCAACGCTTACGAAACCATCAGTGTTTCGATTGGCTCTGCCGCTACTGATCGTATCGGCATCAACCGCTTCACCACCGATGGTGCTGCCGCTGCTGCGATTGCTTCCGGTGCCGCTTTCAGCGCCACGTCGGGCAGCGCCTATGGCAGTTCTTCGTTCGACATCAACTCCAAGCTGTCTGACGGTGATGTCGCCATCTCTGGCGCTGCCAGCGGTTCGGCCAGCGAAGTAGCTCGCGCGGTCAACGCCAAGAGCGATGAGACAGGCGTCACTGCCAACGCCCGCACCGTAGCGGTTCTGGGTGGTATCACTGCCTCGGGTACTGTTTCCTTCAACCTGTCCGGCGTGACCAGCAAATCGCTGGAAGCTGATGCTGCTACCGTTTCCGCTGTGGTATCCGATACCACCGACCTGTCCTCGCTGGCCGACGCCATCAACCGTGAAACTGGCAAAACCGGTATCTCGGCTGTTTCCAAAGGCGACACCATCGAGCTTGTCAGCTCGCGCGGTGATGCGATTCAGGTTACCAACTACGCGGGTTCGGGCGGCGCGACTCTGCTTGCCAAGAGCTTTGATGGTGAGGATGACGTCGGCACTGCAGCGACTATCGCTGAAGGCGGCGGCGCTCGCGTGGACGGTCAGGTTCAGCTTGAAGCAGCTGATGCCTTCCAGGTCAGCGGTATGACTGGCGGTCTGGGTGCCGATGGTTTCAGTGAGTTGGATGCGGTGAACACCATCGACATCAGTACGGCGACTGGCGCTCAGGACGCACTGGGCATCATCAACGGTGCGATCTCCAACATCGACAGTCAGCGTGCTCAGCTCGGTGCCGTGCAGAACCGCTTCGAGAACACGATCTCGAACCTGCAGAACATCGCTGAGAACTCCTCTGCTGCTCGTAGCCGTATCCGCGACACCGACTTTGCTGCCGAAACTTCGGAACTGACCAAGAATCAGATCCTGCAGCAGGCCGGTACTGCGATCCTGGCTCAGGCCAACCAGCTGCCGCAGGCCGTACTCAGCCTGCTGGGCTAAGCTCGAAGGCGCTAGACTACGGGGGGAAGGGCCTGGCTCTTCTCCCCGTTACCTCATTCTGAGGAGTAATTTATGGACGTCAGCTCAATTAAGCCCCAGGTCAATTCTACGGTTGTCCGCGAGGGTGGCGTCTCCAACGTCGCTGAGTCGCGGCAGAAGCAAGGTTTCTCGGATATCGCGGCGGTTTCGACTGCTGAAGAGCAGGCTGTTGCGCGCGCGGTCACTCCCGCTCAGGAGGTGAGCCGTGAGCAGGTCGAAGATGCTGTAGCGACCATTCAAGAGTTCGTGCAGTCGGTTCGTCGCAGCATCAACTTTGCAGTCGATGACGGCTCTGGACGTGTGGTTGTGAAGGTAACGGATGCCGGGTCGGGCGATGTGATCCGACAGATTCCGTCGGAGGAAGCGTTGAAGTTGGCAGAAAATCTGTCAGAGGTACGCAGCCTTTTGTTTCAGGCCGAGGCATAATCGTCTTGGCATGATTTTTGACTGATACTCTTCAAGCGACAGGGTGCAGTCGGATTTTTGACGAGGTGCAAGATCATGGCAGGTATTACGGGAATCGGTTCGGGTCTCAACATCAACGAGATCGTCACTGCGTTGGTCAATGCCGAGAAAGCGCCGAAGACCAACCAGCTCGACAATCTCGAGAAGCAGACCACTACCCGTATCTCTGCGATCGGCACGCTTACTGGGGCGATGAACTCCTTCAAGACGGCCCTCGATGCGCTTAACAAGCCTTCCTTGTTCGAGTCGCGCACTGCCAGTACGTCCAATAGCAGTGTGCTCAAAGCCACTGCCACTGCTACAGCGCCTGCCGGCACTTATAGTGTCCAGGTCCAGCAGCTAGCTGCCAGCAGCAAGGTTGCCCTGCAGTCTGTCTCGGGTGTGGGTAACGCCCCGGCTACTTTCAACAGCGGTACGCTGGAAATTTCCGCTGGCAATACCAGTATCAGTGTCGATGTCACCGCGGCCAACAATACGCTTGCCGGTATGCGTGACGCGATAAACGAAGTCGGGAAAAACAGCGGTATAAGTGCCACCATCATTACTGATGATTCCGGTTCCCGCTTGGTGCTGAGCTCTACCAAGACTGGCGAAGGCAATGACATCCAGGTAGCGGTTACCGAAGATGGTGAAACGACCGGCGGCAATGCCCTGACGACTCAAGCGTTCACGCCTGTCGCAGACCCTGGCAACGCTGGTGCTTTCCTAAAGCCCAGTTCGGACACTGGGGCGGGCGGTGTAATCAGCCAGGCCAAGTCGGCCAAGCTCACCATCGACGGTCTCCAACTGGTGCGTGATAGCAACAAGATCGAGGACGCGCTCGAAGGCGTTACGCTTGATCTCGTCGCGGCGCAGAGTGCTACCGACCTGACCGATGGCAAGACCATCAATCTCACCGTTGGTGTCGACAAGTCGAGCGTAAAGAGCAATTTGCAGAAGTTCGTCGACGCCTACAACGCCTTGATCACTTCCTCGGCGCAGCTCACGGCGGTCGTCGAAGTGGAAGGTTCCAAGCCCGTAGCAGGCCCTCTGGTAGGCGATTCCACGGTGCGCAGCATCCTGGCGGGCCTGCGCAATGAGATCGTCAGCATGACCGGTGGCGGGGACGCCGGTGTGCGTGCCCTGGCCGACTTGGGTATCACCACCGACAAGGACGGCAAGTTGTCTCTCGATGACGACACGCTGACCAAGGCGCTCGACACCAATTTCGATCAGGTGGGGGCTTACCTCACTGGCAGTGACGGCCTGATGGGGCGTCTGTCTGGTTTCGTATCCAACTATGTGGCGACCGATGGTGTATTGAAGCAGCGTGACAGTGCCTTGCGCGATACCTTGAAGAGCGTTGACTCTCAGCGCGAAAGCCTGAACAAGCGTGTCGAAAGCCTGCAAACCCGTCTTTATGCCCAGTACAACGCCATGGATTCCCTGGTAGGGCAGCTCACCCGCACCAGTGAAAGTCTGAGTGGCATGCTCGCCAATCTTCCTGGTTTCGTGAAAAAGGAATAAGCAATGGGCAAGAACCCTATCGACGCCTACAAGCAGGTCAAGACCAGCCAGGACGTATCGCCTTATCGCACGGTACAGTTATTACTCGAAGGCGCATTGCAGCGGGTGATGCTCGCCAAACAGGCTCAGGCCGAAGGTGATACCGAAATCCGCGGGATGGCAGTAGGCAGTACCATTACCATTCTGGGTGTGCTGCAGGCGGCTCTGGACAAGGAACTGGGCGGTGAAATCGCCGAGAACCTGGATGCTCTCTACGACTATATGACTCGTCGCTTGGCGGGTGTGGCTCTGGACGATACGCCGCGCACCCTGGAAGAAGTTCAGGCGCTGCTGGGTGATATCAAAAGTGCCTGGGATGCCATTGGTCCAGAGGTCGAGCCTGCGCCTGCTGGCTGACCGATCGTTTCTTTTTCGGTTTGGCTGGGCCGTTTCAGCGACAAAAGCGTTAAAGCTTTGAGTCGCAGGGCCGATACCTGAAGTATCAGCCCATCGGTAGAGCGAGAGCGACTATGAACGCAATGGCGGCCCTCAAGCAGTATCAGACCGTCAACAACCAAGCGCAGGCCGCAGAGGCCAGCCCTCATCGACTGATCCAGATGTTGATGGAGGGTGGTCTGTCTCGCATCGCTCAGGCACGTGGTGCCATGGAGCGCGGACAGACAGCGCTGAAAGGTGAATTGATCGGCAAGAGTATTGCCATCATCGCGGGACTGCGCGAGAGTCTCGACCACCAGCAAGGTGGCGAGCTGGCCGGTAATCTCGATAGCCTGTACGAATACATGATTGCCCGTTTGACCGAAGCCAATGTGAGCAACGAGCCGGAGCTTCTCGAAGAAGTTTCAGTGCTGCTGCGTAACGTCAAACAGGGTTGGGATGCCATCGCTCAGTAGCGAGCGAGCATCGGAGGAGAAGCGAATGAGTTCATCCGTCCAGCGTTTGCAAGCGACCGGTTCGGCCCTGCGCGATGCTCTGGCCAAACAGGACTGGGCCGCGATTGGCGAGCTCGATCTGCAATGCCGCATGGTAGTCGATGCGGCCATGGTCGATAGTCATGACGAAGAAGAACTGCGCAGTGGCCTGGAAAATCTGCTGTCACTGTATCGTGAGTTGGTGACCGTTTGTCAGACCGAGCAGCAGCGTCTGGCTGGCGAATTGGTGCAGCTCAATCAATCCCGCCAGGGAGCCAAGGTTTATCAACTTTTCGGCTGATAACCTGATGTTTACCGAGTTTAGCCAGCAGGTTCGGCTCGGTTGTCCCCTTTCTCCGTTTTCGTTTCTCCTGCTTTTTTATCGGTTGCCACTACCCGGCTCTGCAAACAGCTGCTTAGCTAATTCCATTGGCGGGCAAAAAAGTTACGCCATAAAATTGACTGGCTTCAATTTTTTGACTTTACTAGTGGCTAATTGCCGGTGCGCGTCGAAGATCTGGCGCGCAATTTCCCTCACTTCTCGGGTCAGACAAGCACAAGATGTGGCGTGAAACCAAAATCCTGTTGATCGATGACAATGCTGCGCGCCGCCACGAATTGGCGATCATTCTGAGTTTTCTCGGGGAAGAGCATCTGGCTTGTACCAGCCAGGACTGGCGCAATGCTGTGGCCGAGCTCGCTTCCAGTCGCGAAGTGCTCAGCGTCTTGCTGGGCGATGTCGAGACCAAGGGGGGGGCACTCGAGCTGACCAAGCAGATTGCTGGCTGGGATGAGTTTCTGCCGCTATTGACGGTGGGCGACTCCAATATCGTCGAGTGGCCGGAAGATTTGCGCAGGCGGGTGCTGGCCAGCCTGGAGACTCCGCTCAGCTATAACAAGCTCCTCGATTCGCTGCACCGTGCCCAGGTCTATCGCGAGATGTACGATCAGGCCCGTGATCGTGGTCGGCAGCGCGAGCCTAATCTGTTCCGCAGCCTGGTCGGTACCAGCCGCGCCATTCAGCAGGTGCGGCAGATGATGCAGCAGGTCGCCGACACTGAGGCCAGTGTGCTGATCCTTGGTGAGTCCGGGACCGGCAAGGAAGTGGTAGCGCGCAATCTGCACTACCACTCCAAGCGTCGCGAGGCACCCTTCGTGCCGGTCAACTGCGGCGCGATTCCGGCCGAGTTGTTGGAAAGTGAGCTGTTCGGTCATGAGAAGGGCGCCTTCACCGGGGCTATCACCAGTCGGGCAGGGCGCTTCGAACTGGCCAACGGCGGCACGCTGTTTCTCGACGAGATCGGTGACATGCCGCTGCCGATGCAGGTCAAGTTGCTACGCGTGTTGCAGGAACGCACCTTCGAGCGTGTGGGCAGCAACAAGACGCAGACGGCCGATGTGCGCATCATCGCTGCCACGCACAAGAACCTGGAGAAGATGATCGAGGACGGCAGTTTCCGTGAGGACCTGTATTACCGCCTCAATGTCTTCCCCATCGAGATGGCGCCGCTGCGCGAGCGTATCGAAGATATCCCGTTGCTGATGAACGAGTTGATTTCGCGCATGGAGCATGAGAAGCGTGGCTCCATTCGCTTCAATTCGGCCGCCATCATGTCGTTGTGTCGCCATGACTGGGCTGGCAACGTACGCGAGTTGGCCAACCTGGTAGAGCGCATGGCGATCATGCATCCCTATGGGGTGATCGGGGTGGGCGAGTTGCCGAAGAAGTTCCGTCATGTCGATGACGAGGATGAGCAGCTTGCAGCCAGCTTGCGCGATGAAATGGAAGAGCGCGCTGCGATCATGGCCGGTCTGCCGGGCCTCGATACGCCAGCCATGCTGCCGCCGGAGGGGTTGGACCTGAAAGACTATCTCGGCAATCTGGAGCAAGGGTTGATTCAACAAGCGCTGGATGATGCAGGTGGCGTGGTGGCGCGTGCGGCCGAGCGCCTGCGTATTCGTCGTACCACCCTGGTCGAGAAGATGCGCAAGTACGGCATGAGTCGCCGCGAAGAGGATGGTCAGGACGAGGATTGACGTGGCTGGGAGCGGACGCGCAGCTCTATAAGTCATGATCCCGTAGAGCGGGTGCGCATGGCGCACCCTACTGGAAATTGGTCACCCGAAAGCCGGAGCTTTGACGCGAGCTCCGGCTTTGTTTTTTCAAGTTATTGATAAATAAGAATAAAAAAGTAGGCACGGGGATTGCTAAAGCTCTTGTATCTGACCGTCTTCTGACGGTGCGTCGTACGAGAGAAGCAGATGGAAGCCAACCTTCGTCCTACCGAGTCAGCCGAGCCAGGCGTACCTGCGCCGCTCGAACACGCCAGCCGCGCAGGACTGGAGCAGGCCTTTGCCCTGTTCAATCAGATGTCCAATCAGCTCAGCGAGTCCTACAGCCTGCTCGAGGCGCGGGTCAATGAGTTGAAGGGGCAACTGGCACTGGTCAGTGCTCAGCGTATGCAGGAACTGGCGGAGAAGGAGCGCCTGGCCCATCGCCTGCAAAGCCTGCTGGATCTGCTGCCTGGCGGTGTGATTGTCATCGACGGTCAGGGCGTTGTGCGTGAGGCCAACCCCGTCGCGCGTGCACTGCTCGGACAGCCACTGGTGGGTATGCTCTGGCGCCAGGTGATCGCTCGCAACTTTGCGCCGCGCGAAGACGATGGTCATGAAATCTCCATGCGTGACGGCCGCCGTCTTTCCATCGCCACACGTTCTCTGCACGGGGAGCCTGGGCAGCTTGTGCTGCTGACCGACCTGACAGAAACCCGTCGCCTGCAGGATCAGCTTTCTCGTCATGAGCGTCTATCGGCGCTGGGGCGCATGGTCGCCTCTCTCGCGCATCAGATCCGTACGCCACTCTCCGCTGCGCTGCTTTATGCAAGCCACCTGAACGAGCAGGTACTGCCAGCCGAGCAGCAGCAGCGCTTCGCCGGGCGTTTGAAGGAGCGGCTGCACGAGTTGGAAAACCAGGTGCGCGACATGCTGATCTTCGCCCGGGGCGAGCTGCCGTTGCCGGATCGCCTGTCGCCGCCGGTCTTGTTCGATGCGCTGCGTGCGGCTGCCGATGCGCATGTGGGCGATATGGCCGTGCGCTGGCAGTGCGATGTGCGCGATGGCGAGCTGCTGTGCAATCGCGACACGCTAGTGGGCACTGTGCTCAATCTGATCGACAACGCCATTCAGGCTGCCGGGCGCGATGCGCGCCTGAAGATTCATCTCTATCGCCGCGACAACCAGCTGCGCCTGTGCGTCAGCGATAACGGGCCAGGCATGAGCCGGGAAACCCTGGCGCGCCTTGGCGAACCGTTCTTTACCACCAAGACCACTGGCACCGGCCTCGGGCTGGCGGTGGTCAAGGCGGTGGCACGTGCTCATCAGGGCCAACTGCTGCTGCAATCGCGTGCGGGTCGTGGTACCTGCGCCATCGTTTCCTTGCCGCTGCAAGGTGCAGCGCCTCACTCGAATCAGGAGTAATCCATGGCTACCAAAGTCCTGCTGGTTGAAGACGATCGCGCGCTGCGCGAAGCCCTGGCCGATACCCTGTGCCTGGGCGGGCATGATTATCGGGCGGTCGATTGTGCCGAGGCGGCGTTGGTCGCGTTGACCGAAGAGCCGTTCGGGCTGGTGGTCAGTGACGTCAACATGCCGGGCATGGATGGTCATCAACTGCTGGCGCAGATTCGTGGTCGCTATCCGCAATTGCCGGTACTGCTGATGACGGCTTTCGGCGCGGTGGAGCGGGCGGTGGATGCCATTCGCCAGGGTGCCGCTGATTATCTCGTCAAACCGTTCGAGCCGCGCACGTTGCTGGAGCTGGTGGCCAGGCATGCACTCGGAAAATTGACGGCGGGAGATCGTGACGGTCCTGTGGCGCTCGAACCGGCCAGCGTGCAACTGCTGGAGCTGGCATCGCGCGTGGCGCAGAGTGATTCGACGGTGATGATCACCGGCGAGTCCGGCACCGGCAAGGAAGTGCTGGCGCGCTATATCCATCAGCAGTCACCGCGTGCATCCGGGCCTTTCATCGCCATCAACTGTGCGGCGATTCCCGACAACATGCTCGAGGCCACCTTGTTCGGGCATGAGAAGGGCGCATTCACCGGTGCGGTCACCGCTCAGCCGGGTAAGTTCGAGCTGGCTGACGGCGGCACTATTTTGCTCGACGAAATTTCCGAAATGCCGCTGGGGCTGCAGGCCAAGTTGCTGCGTGTGCTGCAGGAGCGTGAGGTGGAGCGGGTCGGGGCGCGCAAGCCGATCAACCTGGATATTCGCGTGCTGGCCACCAGCAACCGTGACCTGGCCAGCGAAGTGGCGGCGGGACGCTTCCGCGAGGATCTCTATTATCGTCTGTCGGTCTTCCCCCTGGCCTGGCGACCGCTGCGTGAGCGCCCTGCCGACATTCTGCCGCTGGCCGAGCGACTGCTGGCCAAGCACGTCAAAAAAATGAATCAGGTGCCGGTGCGTCTGTCCGAGTCGGCCGCGCGGAGCCTGGTGCAGCATCAGTGGCCGGGCAATGTGCGCGAGTTGGACAACGCCATTCAACGTGCATTGATCCTTCAGCAGGGCGGGGTGATTCAGGCGCAGGATCTGTGCCTGCATGCGCCCATCGGCCAATCGGTGCAAGCTGCCGCGCCGCGCCTGGCCGTAGTGCCGAACGTTGCGCCGCCAATGGCGCAACCGGTCGAGTCGCCGAGTGCGGTCGATGCCGGCGCGTTGGGCGAGGATCTTCGTCGCCGCGAGTTTCAGGTCATCATCGATACCCTGCGTGCCGAGCGTGGTCGTCGCAAGGAAGCTGCCGAGCGTCTGGGCATCAGCCCGCGAACCCTGCGTTACAAGCTGGCGCAGATGCGTGATGCCGGCATGGATGTCGAGGCCTATCTGTACGCCAGTTAGTTTTGCCGAGCTGTGCGGGGTAGGTGATAAAGCTGACAGGGTGGCCTGGGTCCCCGCCTTCGCGGGGATAGCGGTAGTTATTCTAATTTATCTGCGTGTTCTCGGGCTTATTCCCATAAGCCGCCTGTAGCTGCTCTTTTGGCACCCTTGTTGCAAATACCCCTGCATAGCGCCGCTAGTGTCAAAAAGCGGGCAGTGGAGGAAGTCATGAGCCAAGGTGTCGAATTCAATCGCTTGATGCTGGAAATGCGTTCCATGCAGGCTGAGGCCATGGCGCGTCAGAAACCTGTTGCGAGCGAGCCAGTGCAAGGGGCGCCGAGTTTCTCGGAAATGCTCGGCCAGGCGGTGAACAAGGTCAACGAGACCCAGCAGGCTTCCAATAAACTGGCGACCGCTTTCGAGATGGGGCAGAGCGGGGTCGACCTGACCGACGTGATGATCGCCTCGCAGAAAGCCAGCGTATCCTTCCAGGCCATGACCCAGGTGCGTAACAAGCTGGTCCAGGCGTATCAAGACATCATGCAGATGCCGGTCTGAGGATTGATTCATGGCTGAAGCAGCAGTAGCAAACGTACCGGCCAAGGCCGAACCGGGTGAGCCGAAGAAGCCCCTGCTGGGCCTCAGCTTCCTGGAAAACCTCGCGGAGATGTCGGTGCTGCGTCAGCTCGGCCTGTTGGTCGGTCTGGCTGCCAGCGTGGCGATCGGTTTTGCCGTGGTGCTCTGGTCGCAGCAACCGGACTATCGTCCGCTGTACGGCAGCCTCAATGGTATGGATGCTTCTCAGGTGGTCGATACCCTGACCACATCCGGCATCGATTACACCATCGAACCCAACTCCGGCGCGCTGCTGGTCAAGGCTGACGATCTGGCGCGTGCGCGCATGCGCCTCGCTGCCGCTGGTGTGGCGCCGACCGACAACAGCGTCGGTTTCGAAATCCTCGACCGTGAGCAGGGCCTGGGGACCAGCCAGTTCATGGAAGCGACCCGGTATCGCCGTGGCCTCGAAGGCGAGCTGGCGCGTACGGTTTCCAGCCTCAACAACGTCAAGGCGGCGCGTGTGCATCTGGCAATGCCCAAGGCGTCCGTTTTCGTGCGTGATGAGCGCAAACCGTCTGCTTCTGTGTTGGTCGAGCTGTACCCGGGACGTGGGCTGGAGCCCAGCCAGGTCATGGCGATCGTCAACCTGGTGGCGACCAGCGTGCCTGAGCTGGACAAGGGCCAGGTCACGGTGGTCGACCAGAAGGGCAATCTGCTCTCCGATCAGCAGGAATTGTCCGAGCTGAGCATGGCTGGCAAGCAGTTCGACTACACCCGCCGCATGGAAACGTTGTTCACCCAACGCGTGCACAACATTTTGCAGCCAGTGCTGGGCACCGGTCGCTACAAGGCGGAAGTATCGGCTGACGTGGATTTCAGCTCGGTTGAATCCACCTCCGAAATGTTCAATCCGGATCAACCCGCGCTGCGTAGTGAGCAGCAGGTCAATGAACAACGCCAGAGCAGCCTGCCGCCGCAGGGCGTGCCGGGTGCTTTGTCCAATCAGCCACCGGGTCCGGCTGCCGCTCCGGAGCAGGCTGCTGGTGCGGCTGCTCCGGCAGGCCCGGTCGCCGCGGGTCAGCCGCTGGTCGACGCCAATGGCCAGCAGATCATGGACCCGGTAACCGGCCAGCCGATGCTGGCACCTTACCCGGCAGACAAGCGCGAGCAGTCCACCCGCAACTTCGAATTGGACCGGTCGATCAGCTACACCCGTCAGCAGCAGGGGCGTCTGCGTCGGCTCTCGGTAGCGGTGGTGGTGGATGACCAGGTACGTGTCGATCCTGCTACTGGCGAGAGCAGCCGTGTGCCGTGGACGGCCGATGATCTGGCGCGCTTCACCCGTCTGGTCCAGGATTCGGTTGGCTTCGATGCCAGTCGCGGCGACAGCGTCAGTGTCATCAACACGGCCTTCACTGCCTCGCTGGGCGAGGAAATCCCCGATATTCCGTTCTACACCCAGCCCTGGTTCTGGGACATCGTCAAGCAGGTGCTCGGCGTGCTGTTCATCCTGGTGCTGGTGTTCGGTGTGCTGCGCCCGGTGCTCAACAACATCACCGGCGGCGGCAGGGGCAAGGAGCTGGCAGGTTCCGGCGATGTGGAACTTGGCGCAATGGGAGGTCTGGACGGCGAACTATCCGACGACCGCGTCAGCCTCGGTGGGCCGCAGAGCATCATGTTGCCGAGCCCCAGCGAGGGGTATGATGCACAACTGAACGCTATCAAGAGTCTGGTAGCGGAAGATCCTGGCCGCGTCGCCCAGGTCGTGAAAGAGTGGATCAACGCCGATGAGTGAGAATCGTACCGCTACCAAGCTGAACAAGGTCGACAAGGCTGCGATTCTGCTGCTTTCGCTGGGTGAGACCGATGCCGCACAGGTGTTGCGTCATCTCGGGCCGAAGGAAGTGCAGCGCGTCGGTGTGGCCATGGCCGGCATGCGCAATATCCATCGCGAGCAGGTCGAGCAGGTGATGGCCGAGTTCGTCGATATCGTCGGCGACCAGACCAGCCTCGGTGTGGGTTCCGATGCCTATATCCGCAAGATGCTCACCTCTGCGTTGGGTGAGGACAAGGCCGGTAATCTGATCGACCGCATCCTGCTCGGCGGCAGTACCAGTGGCCTGGACAGCCTGAAGTGGATGGAGCCGCGCGCCGTCGCCGACGTGATCCGCTACGAGCACCCGCAGATCCAGGCCATCGTCGTCGCCTATCTCGATCCGGACCAGGCCGGCGAAGTGCTCAGCCATTTCGACCACAAGGTGCGCCTGGACATCATCCTGCGCGTGTCTTCGCTCAATACCGTGCAGCCGTCCGCGCTCAAGGAACTCAACCAGATTCTGGAGAAGCAGTTCTCCGGCAGCGCCAACACCACGCGCGCCACCATGGGGGGCGTCAAGCGTGCGGCGGACATCATGAACTTCCTCGACAGCTCGGTGGAAGGCCAGCTGATGGACTCCATCCGCGAGGTGGACGAAGACCTGTCGACGCAGATCGAAGACCTCATGTTCGTCTTCGACAACCTGGCCGATGTCGACGACCGTGGCATCCAGGCACTGATGCGCGAAGTCTCGTCCGAGGTGCTGGTACTGGCACTCAAGGGCGCCGACGAGGCAATCAAGGACAAGGTCTTCAAGAACATGTCCAAACGCGCAGCCGAGTTGCTGCGCGACGACCTGGAGGCCAAGGGGCCGGTGCGCGTCAGCGACGTCGAAGGGGCGCAGAAAGAAATTCTCACCATCGCCCGGCGCATGGCCGAAGCCGGAGAGATCGTGCTCGGCGGCAAGGGTGGCGAGGAGATGGTTTAAGCCATGGCTGCCAAGGAGCCCGAGAGCGAGCTGATTCGCGCCAAGGATCTCGGCGCGTTCGACCGCTGGGCGTTGCCCAGCTTCGATGCGCCGGGTGAAGAACCGGCAGCAGCCGAAGCTGTTGCTGATGAACAGGCGCAGCCTCCGGCCGAGGTCGAGGAGCAGGACGCAGCGCAGATCGAAGAGGTCGCACTCGAAGATGTCAAACCGCTGACGCTCGATGAGCTCGAAGCCATCCGCCAGGATGCCTACAACGAAGGCTTCGCCACGGGCGAGAAGGATGGCTTCCATGCCGGCCAGATCAAGGCCAAGCAGGAGGCTGACGCGGCTTTGGCGCTGAAGGTCGGCAGCCTGGAAACGCTCATGATGCAGTTGCTCGATCCGATTGCCGAGCAGGACCAGCAGATGGAAGTGGCCATGGTGCGTCTGGTCAGCCATATGGTGCGCGAGGTGATTCAGCGTGAACTGAGCACCGACTCCAGTCAGATTCGCCAGGTGCTGCGTGAAGCGCTCAAGCTGCTGCCGATGGGGGCTGGCAACGTACGCATTCAGGTCAACCCCCAGGACTTCGAGGTGATCAAGGCGCTGCGCGAGCGTCATGAGGAAAGCTGGCGCATCCTCGAGGATGACAGTCTGCTGCCGGGCGGTTGCCGTATCGAGTCGGAGCATAGCCAGATCGACGCCAGCGTCGAGACGCGCATGGCGCAGGCACTCAAGCAACTGTTCGAGCAGCAGCGCGCGCAGAGCACCCAGCCGCCGGAAGCGGACATCAATCTGGACCTGGATCGCGACGATGCGCGTTGACCGCGTGAGTTTCGCCCGGCGTCTGGAGGGCTACAGTGATGCGATCAGCCTGCCCAGCCAACCCATACTCGAAGGCCGCCTACTGCGCATGGTCGGTCTCACCCTGGAGGCCGAAGGGCTGCGCGCAGCCATAGGCAGTCGCTGCCTGGTCATCAACGAAGACAGCTACCATCCGGTTCAGGTCGAGGCCGAAGTGATGGGGTTCTCCGGGGGCAAGATCTATCTGATGCCGGCGGGCAGTCTGGCGGGTATTGCGCCGGGTGCGCGCGTTGTGCCATTGCCCGATGCCGGGCGCTTGCCCATGGGCATGTCCATGCTTGGCCGAGTGCTCGATGGCACTGGCCGCGCCCTGGATGGCAAAGGCGGGATGAAGGCCGAGGACTGGGTGCCGATGGATGGCCCTGCCATCAACCCGCTCAATCGCGACCCCATCAGCCAACCATTGGATGTCGGCATTCGTTCGATCAACGGCTTGCTCACTGTCGGACGTGGTCAGCGTCTGGGCTTGTTCGCCGGTACCGGCGTGGGCAAGTCGGTGCTGCTGGGCATGATGACGCGTTTTACCGAGGCCGAGATCATCGTGGTCGGGTTGATCGGTGAACGCGGGCGTGAGGTCAAGGAGTTCATCGACGAGATTCTTGGCGAAGAAGGTCTCAAGCGCTCCGTGGTTGTGGCTTCTCCGGCCGATGAAGCGCCGCTGATGCGTTTACGTGCGGCGCAGTACTGCACGCGCATCGCCGAGTACTTTCGTGACAAGGGCAAGAACGTTCTGTTGCTGATGGATTCACTGACGCGCTATGCCCAGGCCCAGCGTGAAATCGCTCTGGCTATCGGTGAGCCGCCAGCGACCAAGGGCTACCCGCCATCGGTGTTCGCCAAGTTGCCCAAGTTGGTCGAACGCGCTGGCAATGCCGAAGCCGGCGGCGGTTCGATCACCGCGTTCTACACCGTGCTAAGTGAAGGCGATGACCAGCAAGACCCTATCGCCGATGCGGCACGTGGTGTGCTCGACGGGCACTTTGTCCTGTCACGGCGTCTGGCCGAGGAAGGGCACTATCCAGCGATCGATATCGAATCCTCGATCAGCCGGGTCATGCCGCAAGTGGTACCGCCCGAGCAGCTCAAGCAGGCGCAGCGATTCAAACAGTTGTGGTCACGCTATCAACAGAGCCGCGATCTGATCAGTGTGGGGGCCTATGTTCCCGGTGGCGATGCGGACACCGACCTGGCCATCGCCCGCCAGCCGGTCATGGCTCAATACCTGCGTCAGGGGCTGGACGAAAGTGTGGGCATGCCACAGAGTCGTGAGCAGTTGGCGGCCTTGCTGGGGCAATGATGGCGTTGATCAAGGTGTTTTTCGTCATCGCTGAGGTCGTGCATCGATGAGTCTCAGTCGCGCCAAGCGCCTGCAGCCGGTCGTCGAGATGGCAGAAAAGGCCGAGCGCGAGGCCGCGCGCCAACTCGGGCATTGCCAGGGGCTGGTTGGCCAGGCCGAAGCCAAGCTGGGTGAGCTGGAGCGTTTCCGTGGTGACTACCAGCAGCAGTGGATCAGCGAGGGTAGCAAGGGCGTTTCCGGCCAGTGGCTGATGAACTATCAGCGCTTTCTGTCGCAGTTGGAGACGGCAGTCGGCCAGCAGCAGCAAAGTCTGGAATGGCATCGCGCCAATCTTGAAAAAGTGCGTGCCGTTTGGCAGCAGCGCTATGCGCGTCTCGAGGGGCTGCGAAAACTGGTACAGCGCTACATCGATGAAGCCCGATTGGCCGAAGACAAGCGCGAACAGAAACTGCTCGACGAGCTGGCGCAACGCCTGATCGACCGTGGCGAACCCTGAATAGAGGTTGTTTCGTCGCCGACCAGATGCTACACCTTCAAACGTGAATTGCCCTATCTGGCAAAGTCTCGACAAAGGAGTAGACATGGCCATTACCTCGCAGCCCTCGGCAGACGGGCAAGAGCTGACCATTGTGATTCGAGGACGCTTCGACTTCGCCTCCCATCAGGAATTTCGTGACGCCTATGAGCGCGTCAATCAGACGCCCAAGCGTTATCAGGTCGACCTGCGCGACACCAGCTATCTGGACAGTTCGGCATTGGGCATGCTTCTGCTGTTGCGTGATCATGCTGGCGGCGATTCGGCGCAGATCAGCCTGCTCAACTGCAGCAGTGACGTGCGCAAGATCCTCGCCATCTCCAACTTCGAGCAGTTGTTCAAGATCAGCTGAGCATGCCTGAGCGACTTGCCATTCTGATCGCCGAGGACAACGCGGCCGACCGCATGCTGTTGTCCACCATCGTCAGCCGTCAGGGCCACCGTGTCCTGACCGCCAGCAATGGCCTGGAGGCGGTGGCCCTGTTCGAGCAGGAGCGCCCACATCTGGTCCTGATGGATGCGCTGATGCCGGTGATGGATGGCTTCGAGGCGGCGCGGCGGATCAAGGATCAGGCCGGCGAGGCGCTGGTCCCGATCATCTTCCTCACTTCGCTGACCGAGGGCGAAGCGCTGGTGCGTTGTCTGGAGGCTGGTGGCGACGACTTTCTCGCCAAGCCCTACAACAGGGTGATCCTCGAGGCCAAGATCGGTGCGATGGATCGTCTGCGCCGATTGCATGACACGGTATTGAAACAACGCGACCTGATCGCTCGGCACAATGAGCACCTGTTGCGCGAGCAACGCGTGGCCAAGGCGGTATTCGACAAGGTGGCGCATTCCGGCTGTCTGGATGCGCCTAATATCCGTTACATGCAGTCACCCTACGCGCTGTTCAATGGTGATTTGCTGCTGGCGGCGTACAAGCCGTCTGGCGGCATGCACGTGATGCTGGGCGATTTCACCGGCCATGGTTTGCCGGCGGCTATTGGCGCGATGCCGCTGGCTGAGGTGTTCTACGGCATGACTGCCAAAGGCCATGCCCTTGCCGAGGTCCTTCGCGAGATCAACGCCAAGCTCAAGCGCATACTTCCTGTAGGCGTTTTCTGTTGCGCCACCGTGCTCAACATCAGCAGCAAGCGAGGCTTGCTCGAGGTGTGGAGTGGCGGGTTGCCGGATGGTTACCTGCTACATGGCGATGGTCGCCCGCGTCAGTCATTGGTGTCACGCCATCTACCTCTGGGAATCCTCGAACCAGCGGCTTTCAGTGATCGCTGCGAGGTCTATCCGCTGGCGCCGGGAGATCGTATTTTTCTGCTCAGCGATGGTGTGCTCGAAGCCAGTGACCAGCAAGGGCAGCTATTCGGCGAGGCGCGTCTTCTCGAGCTTTTGGAATCCAATCGTCAGCCGCAGGCATTGTTCGAAGAAATCCAGCAGGCACTGACGGCGTTCCGTGGCGAGCAACAGGATGACGTCAGCATGGTTCAGGTCGGCTTGGCCGAAGACGATGAGCGTCCTCGCCCACTGGCCTTTGCTGACAGTGGTCAGAGCAGCGTGATGGACTGGTCGGCCAGTTTCGAGTTTCGTGCACTGAGCCTGCGTCATTTCAACCCTCTGCCATTTTTGCTGCAGCTGCTGCTGGACGTGCGGGCGTTGCGGCCGCGTGGTGGCGAGCTGTATACCGTGCTTGCCGAGCTCTATTCCAATGCCCTGGAACATGGAGTTATGGGCCTGGATTCCTCGCTCAAGCAGGATGCCAGTGGTTTTGCCGAGTACTACCGGGAGCGACGGCTGCGTCTGGCCTCCCTGCAGGATGGCTATGTCCGATTTCATGTGCAGATGCTGCCGGAAGAAGGGGGAGGGCGACTGATCGTCCGGGTCGAGGACAGTGGCCCCGGATTCGATCCGGTCACCGTCATGGCGCGCGGTGACGAAGCCCTGTGTGGTCGCGGCCTTGCCCTGGTACGTCAGCTCAGTGATGGTTTCCAGATCGCCCCGGTTGGCCAGGGGGTCAGCGTGGAGTTTTGCTGGTCCTCTGAGGCATAATGCGAGGCTGTTGTTCAGGGGGTGACACGGTGTCCGATATCCATCTCGACGATGCCGTCCTGGCGGCCCTGCAGGACGTCATGGAGGACGAATACCCGATTCTGCTCGATACCTTCGTGGCCGATTCCGAGGAGCGTCTGCGTCTGTTGCATGAAGCTACGGCCGAGGGTGACGCGCAGGGCCTGCGTCTGGCTGCGCACAGCTTCAAGGGTAGCTGCAGCAACATGGGGGCGGTGCTTCTGGCCAGTTTGTGCAAGGAGCTCGAAGACGCGGGGCGGCGCGAGGTTCTGGATCCGGCTCCGGCCCTGATCGAGCAGATCGAGCGCGAGTTCGCCATCGTCCGCATCCTGTTCAAATCCGAGCGCCAGCGCTATCGCGTCTGAGAGCCTGCTTTTAACGCAGCAGACATTGAACATGCTCTGACGGCTTTCTCCGAGTTGGCCCGCCCTTTGCTCTGATCCTGTCACGACCCATCAGACGGAGAGTGTCCATGTCCGTGTTGCCCGACCTACGCCTGCAGGCTACGCCTGAGGTGAAGAGCAAAGCGAAGCAGCCGGCCAGAGCGCCGGAGCCCAGCAAAAACGGTGCTTCCAGCTTTGCCGAGGTGTATGCCAAGGAGCGTCAGGCCAAGCCTGGCGAGCGCGCTGGCAATACCGACAAAACCAGCCAGGAGCAGAAGTCTGCGCCATCAGCAGAGGAGCCCGATGCCGCTTCTGCTGCCGCCGAGCAGCCTGCGGTTGCCGCCCCCGGCAATTCCTTGCCGACGCAGGAGGGTGCTGGAGAAGAACTCGATCCGTTGCTGGCAATGGCGCTGGGCGGTATCCAGTCTCAGGTAGACGACGCGCCGCTGACCGAGGCGTCGTCAGAGCTGCCGGCGCTGGTGGTTACCGGCGCAGGCAGCGATGGCGCCGAGACTGCCGAGCCGGCGCTGGAGGAAGAAGCGCTCGACCCGCTGGCGCTGCTCAAGCAACCGGCGCAAGAGGCGAGCAAGGCCCAGTTGCCGCAGGACGCCGCGATCAAGAGCGCGCGTGTGGCGACCAGCACGGACTTCGCCGCAGCCATGGCTGCCATGGGCAAAGGCGAGGCGTCAGTGGATAGCACTGAAGAAGCGACCCTGGATTTGCCGCTGGAAAGCCTGGCCAAGGAGGCGCTGGAGAGTCTCAAGGATAGTGCTCAGCCCACTCGACCCGATCAGTTCGTCAGCAAGCTCAATGCGCTGACGCAGGCATTCAATCATCAGGCTGGTGCTACGCAGCGTCTGCCATTGGTGCCTGGTCAGCCGGTCGCCATGCAGCAGGGCGGCTGGAGTGAGGCGGTGGTGGATCGCGTCATGTGGCTTTCCAGCCAGAACCTCAAATCGGCCGAAATTCAGCTGGACCCGGCAGATCTTGGGCGTCTCGAAGTGCGCGTGAACCTGTCTCAGGACCAGGCCCAGGTGACGTTTGCCAGCCCCAATGCCGGGGTGCGTGAAGCGCTGGAAGGGCAGATGCATCGTCTGCGTGAGCTGTTCGCGCAGCAAGGCATGAACCTGGCCGATGCCAACGTTTCCGATCAGTCGCTTAACCGTGGTTGGCAAGGGCAGGGCGAGGGTGGTCGTGGTGGTTCCGGCTCGCGTGATGGTCTGCTTGCCAGTGACGAGTTGCAGCCTGGTGTCCATCAGGAAGTGCGCAGTGAGCACGTGACCACTGGCCGTGGGTTGGTCGACTACTACGCGTGAGTAGCGGTTAAGTACTTTATGGACACTGGGCAATGCCCGAAGATCGGTGTTCCTCCGCTAGACTTGCATTCGCCCGGGTTGCCGAAAGGTGCTCGGGCGAATGCATTTTGGGTGACAGCAGGGAGCTGGACCTGTTAAATCCGCAGCCCAGAGTTAGACAAGCCTGCTCATATGCTGGCATAACACTTGCTCTTAACCCTTTGAATGCGGAAAGAACGTAGGTACTGACGGATTATTGGCATGGCTAAGAAAGAAGCGGCACCGGCTGCCGACGGACAACCCGCCGGCAAGAGCAAGCTCAAACTCATCATCCTGATCGTGGTGGGCCTGCTTCTGGCCGTTGGCCTTTCCGTGGGCGGTACCTGGTTCATTCTCAGCAAGGGCGACAAGAGCGAGCAGGCTGAGCCGGCAGAGGCCGCTGCACCGGCGGCTCCAGTGCGTCAGCCGGCTGTCTATCAGGATCTGATGCCGGCCTTCGTGGTCAATTTCAATCACCAGAATCGCACCCGCTACCTGCAGGTCAGCATGGCCTTGATGAGTCGCGATACTGCCGGCATGGAAAAGCTCAAGGTGCATATGCCGGTATTGCGTAACCGTCTGGTGATGCTGCTCTCCGGTCAGGATTTTGCCGCGCTGCAAACGCCGCTGGGCAAGGAGATGCTTCTGCAGCAGGCGCTGGCCAGCGTGCAGGAACTGGCGCAGAAGGAAACCGGCAGCACTGTGGTCGAGCAGGTGCTGTTCACCAATTTCGTGTTGCAGTAGCGGGAGCCGAAGATGGCCGTGCAAGACCTGCTTTCCCAGGACGAGATCGATGCGCTGTTGCACGGCGTCGATGACGGCCTGGTCGAGACCGAGGACGCCGCGGAGCCCGGGAGCGTCAAGCAATATGACCTGACCAGTCAGGATCGTATCGTCCGTGGGCGCATGCCGACGCTGGAGATGATCAACGAGCGCTTCGCCCGCTATACCCGCATCAGCATGTTCAACCTGTTGCGCCGCTCGGCTGACGTTGCCGTTGGTGGCGTGCAGGTGATGAAGTTCGGCGAATACGTGCATTCGCTGTACGTGCCGACCAGTCTCAATCTGGTGAAGATGAAGCCGCTGCGCGGCACCGGTCTGTTCATCCTCGACGCCAAGCTGGTGTTCAAGCTGGTGGACAACTTCTTCGGCGGCGATGGGCGCCATGCCAAGATCGAGGGCCGTGAATTCACCCCCACCGAGCTGCGCGTCGTGCGCATGGTGCTCGACCAGGCCTTCGTCGACCTGCGCGAAGCCTGGCACGCGGTCATGGACATCAACTTCGAGTACGTCAATTCCGAGGTCAACCCGGCGCTGGCCAATATCGTCAGTCCGAGCGAGGTGGTGGTCGTGTCCACCTTCCATATCGAACTGGACGGCGGCGGTGGCGACCTGCATATCACCATGCCGTACTCGATGATCGAGCCGATCCGCGAGATGCTCGATGCCGGCTTTCAGTCCGATGTCGACGATCAGGACGAGCGCTGGATCAAGGCCCTGCGCGAGGACATCCTCGATGTCAGCGTGCCGCTGGCCGCCACCGTGGCCCGTCGCCAACTGAAACTGCGCGACATCCTGCATATGCAGCCGGGTGATGTGATCCCCGTGGAATTGCCGGACAACGTGGTCATGCGCGCCAATGGCGTGCCGACCTTCAAGGTCAAGCTCGGTGCGCACAAGGGCAATCTGGCCCTGCAGGTACTGGAACCAATCGAACGCCAACGCTGAGGCGCTGGCACCTCCGTAGGGCCACCAGGCCCGAAGTGAACGAATAGCAGAAGCCAGGCGAGGAACCACGATGGCAGACGAAGAGAACACCTCCCCCGAGGAGCAGGCACTGGCCGATGAATGGGCCGCAGCGCTGGCCGAGGCAGGTGATGCCGATCAGGACGATATCGATGCCATGCTGGCCGGGCAGGGTGCCGCTCAGGCGGTGCAACCTGCAGCGCCGCGTGCGCCGATGGAAGAGTTCGGTAGCGCGCCGCCTCCCAGCAATCTGCCGGTCAATCTGGATGGGCCCAATCTGGACGTGATCCTGGATATTCCAGTGTCCATCTCCATGGAGGTGGGCAACACCGATATCACGATCCGTAACCTGTTGCAGCTCAATCAGGGCTCGGTGATCGAGCTGGATCGTCTGGCCGGTGAGCCGCTCGATGTGCTGGTCAACGGCACGTTGATCGCCCATGGCGAAGTGGTGGTGGTCAACGAGAAGTTTGGCATTCGCCTGACCGACGTGATCAGTCCCAGCGAACGTATCAAGAAGCTGCGCTGACCATGGCTCGTATTCTCGCTCTGTTTCTGAGCATGCCCCTGATGGCCATGGCTGCCGAACCTACCGGCAAGGCGGCGACGCCCATGGCTGGCAACGACATAGCCGGCCAGCTCGGTCAGTTGCTGCTCGGCCTGCTGCTGGTGATCGGTCTGATCTTCCTGCTCGCCTGGCTGCTGCGTCGTGTGCAGCAACTGGCTCCGCGCGGTGGTCAGGTGATCAAGCTGCTGGCGACTCAGGCGCTGGGCCCGCGTGACCGCCTGGTGCTGGTGCAGGTGGGCAATGAACAGATATTGCTGGGCCTGTCTGCCGGGCGGATCACTCCGCTGCACGTGCTCAAGGAACCCGTGCACCTGGCCGACGCCGAGCAGGCCACACCGGAATTCGCTCAGCGCCTGATGGAGCTGCTGGGCAAGGATCAGAAGGACAAATCTTGATGCTGCGTTTGTTGCTGGTGCTGGTGCTGAGTCTCGCCGCATCGCTGGCGTTCGCCGAAGACCCGCCTGGCGCCAGCACGCTGATTCAGCAGGGCAGCAGTCCGCTATCGATCCCGGCCATTACCCTGTCGACGGACGCGGAGGGCCAGCAGGAGTACTCGGTCAGCCTGCAGATTCTGCTGATCATGACGGCGCTGAGTTTCATCCCGGCGTTCGTCATGCTGATGACCAGTTTCACCCGCATCATCATCGTCTTTTCCATTCTCCGCCAGGCGCTGGGCCTACAGCAGACACCTTCGAACCAGATACTGGTCGGCCTGGCGCTGTTCCTGACGATGTTCATCATGGCGCCGATTTTCGACCGGATTAACACCGATGCGTTGCAGCCTTATCTGAACGAGGAGATCGTCGCTCAGGAGGCGCTGACTCGGGCAGAGGGGCCGATCCGCGATTTTATGCTGGCGCAGACTCGCGAAAGCGACCTGGAGCTGTTCGTGCGGCTGTCCAAACGCACCGACCTGGCCGGCGTCGAGGACGTGCCGTTGACCATTCTGGTGCCGGCGTTCGTCACCTCCGAGTTGAAGACCGCGTTCCAGATCGGCTTCATGATCTTCATTCCGTTTCTGATCATCGACATGGTGGTCGCCAGTATCCTCATGGCGATGGGTATGATGATGCTTTCGCCGCTGATCATCTCATTGCCGTTCAAGATCATGCTGTTCGTCCTGGTCGACGGCTGGGCGCTGATCATGGGCACCCTGGCCGCCAGTTTCGGCACGTTATAGCGAGGCCTTTGATGACTCCCGAGGTTGCGGTTGACCTGTTTCGCGAAGCGCTATGGCTGATCGTCCTGATCGTTGGTCTGGCGGTGGTGCCCAGTCTGGTGGTGGGGCTCATCGTGGCGATGTTTCAGGCTGCCACGCAGATCAACGAGCAGACACTGAGTTTTCTGCCGCGTCTGATGGTGATGCTGATCACCCTGATCTGGGCCGGACCCTGGCTGGTGAGTCAGCTGATGGAGTACACCCAGACGTTGATCCAGAACATTCCGTACCTCATAGGTTGAGGGGCTGGGCGCGATGCTGGAATTGAGCAACGAGCAGATCAGCGCCTGGGTCGGCCAGTTCATGTTGCCGTTGTTTCGTATCGCCGCGATGCTGATGGTGATGCCCATCATCGGTACCCAGCTGGTGCCGACTCGTGTGCGTCTCTATCTGGCGTTGGCGATCAGCGTGGTGCTGGTACCGTCCTTGCCGCCGATGCCACAGATCGATGCGCTCAGCCTGCGCAGCTTGCTGTTGATTCTCGAACAGGTGCTGATCGGTGCCATGCTCGGTTTCATCCTGCAGTTGTTCTTTCATCTGTTCGCGGTGGCCGGGCAGATCATTGCCATGCAGATGGGCCTGGGCTTCGCGTCCATGGTGGATCCCACCAATGGTGTATCGGTGCCCGTGCTCGGGCAGTTCATGCTGATGTTGGTGACGTTGCTGTTTCTGGCCATCAACGGCCATCTGGTGGCGCTGGAGATTCTGGCAGAGAGTTTCGTCACGCTGCCATATGGCCAGGGCCTGATGGTCAATCACTACTGGGCGCTGGCTGGCAAGCTGGGCTGGGTGATCGGTGCCGGCCTGTTGTTGACCTTGCCTGCCGTCACCGCGTTGTTGGTGATCAACCTGGCGTTCGGCGTGATGACCCGCGCGGCACCGCAGCTGAACATCTTTTCCATTGGCTTCCCGCTGACCCTGGCCCTGGGCCTGGTGATCTTCTGGGTGAGCCTCTCCGATTTCGGCAACCTGTTCCAGGCGCTGGCCAGCGACGCCCTGCAGCAGCTGGGCGAATTCGCTCTGACGCGATGAGGAGTCAGCATGGCTGAGAGCGAGAGTGGCGCCGACAAGAGCGAGGAACCCACAGGCAAGCGACTTGAAGAGTCGCGCAAGAAAGGCCAGATCGCCCGCTCCAAGGAGCTCAATACACTGGCGGTGACCCTCACCGGCACCGTGGCGCTGATCATCTTCGGCGCCTATATGGGCAATATGCTGATGGACATCATGCGCGGTAATTTCAGCCTGCCGCGTGATGTGTTGATGAACGAAGGCAGTATGGCCCAGTACCTGCTTGCTTCGGGCAAGCAGGCGCTGCTGGCAACGCAGCCGTTTTTGCTTGCCTTGCTGATCGCCTCCATCGCCGGCCCGATTGCCCTGGGTGGGTGGCTGTTTTCAGCTGAGGCGTTGCAACCCAAGGCCAGTCGGATGAACCCACTGGCAGGCCTCAAGCGCATGTTCTCGGTTCAGGCGCTGGCCGAGCTATTCAAGGCACTGGCCAAGTTTCTGGTCATCCTTGCGGTGGCGCTGGTGGTGATTTCGGCAGATCAGGACGATCTGCTGGCCATTGCCAATGAACCGGTCGAACCCGCGATCCTGCACAGCCTCAATGTGGTCGGTTGGAGCGCGTTCTGGTTGTCCTGCGGGCTGATCCTGATCGCCGCAGTGGATGTGCCGTTCCAGCTCTGGAGTCACAAGCAGAAGCTGATGATGACCAAGCAGGAAGTGCGCGACGAGTACAAGGACACCGAGGGCAAGCCTGAGGTCAAGGGGCGCATTCGGCAACTGCAGCGCGAGATGGCCGAGCGGCGCATGATGCAGTCCGTGCCCCAGGCCGACGTGGTGATCACCAACCCGACGCACTTTGCGGTGGCGCTCAAATATGACCCCGAGAAGGGCAGCGCGCCGCTATTGTTGGCCAAGGGGGGCGACTTCCTGGCATTGAAGATCCGCGAGATTGCCCAGGAGCACCAGGTGATGGTGCTTGAGTCGCCGGCGCTGGCCCGGGCCGTTTATCACTCGACCGAGTTGGACCAGGAAATTCCTGCTGGCCTGTATCTGGCCGTGGCTCAGGTGCTTGCTTACGTCTATCAGTTGCGACAGTTCCGGGCAGGCAAGGGCAAGCGACCTGGTCCGTTGCCGGACCTGCCGATTCCGCCGGATTTACGTCGCGATACGTAAAGAGCGTCTTGTACGCTGCCCTGCCATTTCTGGAACGCTTCTTGCCATTACCCCTTCAGGACGCACTTTCGCGTCAAAAGATTGAATGGCTTGGGGTAGGGACGTGGCAGTAGATCGCGCACAGTTAATCGGTGATGTCCGCAGCAATCTGGCGGGCCTGCGTCACGGCAATCTGGGTATTCCCCTGCTGCTGCTGGTCATGCTCGGCATGGTCATGTTGCCGATCCCGGCCTTCCTGCTCGACGTGCTGTTCACCTTCAGCATCGCGCTGTCGATCGTGGTGCTGCTGGTCAGTATCTATGCGCTGCGGCCGCTGGACTTCGCTGTATTCCCCACCATCCTGCTGGCAGCCACGCTGTTGCGTCTGGCCCTGAACGTGGCGTCGACGCGCGTGGTGCTGCTCAACGGTCACGAGGGGCATGGAGCGGCTGGCCAGGTGATACAGGCCTTCGGTGAAGTGGTGATCGGCGGCAACTACGTGGTGGGTATCGTGGTGTTCGCCATCCTCATGATCATCAACTTCGTGGTGGTCACCAAGGGTGCCGGGCGTATCTCCGAAGTCAGTGCGCGCTTCACCCTCGATGCCATGCCCGGCAAGCAGATGGCCATCGACGCCGACCTCAATGCTGGCCTGATCGATCAGAGCGAAGCCAAGAAACGCCGCAGTGAAGTGTCTCAGGAAGCAGACTTCTACGGCTCGATGGACGGTGCCAGCAAGTTCGTCCGTGGCGATGCCATCGCCGGCCTGCTGATCCTGTTCATCAACCTCATTGGCGGTATCGCCATCGGCGTGCTGCAGCACGGCCTGCCGTTCGCCGAGGCGGGCAAGGTCTACACCCTGCTGACTATCGGTGATGGCCTGGTTGCGCAGATTCCCTCCCTGCTGCTGTCCACTGCCGCAGCGGTCATGGTGACCCGCGTTTCTTCCTCTGAAGATATGGGCGCGCAGGTCAATCGGCAGATGTTCGCTTCGCCGCGCGCGCTGGCCGTGGCGGCGGCAATCATGATTGCCATGGGCCTGGTGCCGGGCATGCCGCATTTTTCTTTCATCAGCCTCGGCCTGATCGCTGCTGCCGGCGCCTACTGGATCGCCAATCGCCAGCGCAAGACCAAGGAAGAAGAGGTCAAGGAGGTCCAGCGCCAGCAGGAACTGATCCCTGCGCAGAAGGCGCAGGAGGTCAAGGAGCTGGGTTGGGATGATGTCACCCCGGTGGACATGGTCGGTCTGGAGGTAGGTTATCGCCTGATTCCGCTGGTTGACCGCAACCAGGGGGGGCAACTGCTGGCGCGGATCAAGGGGGTGCGCAAGAAGCTGTCGCAGGAAATGGGCTTTCTCATGCCCTCGGTGCATATCCGCGACAACCTCGACCTGGCGCCCAATGCCTACCGTTTGACGCTGATGGGCGTCAGCGTGGCTGAGGCCGAGGTTTATCCGGATCGCGAATTGGCGATCAACCCTGGCCAGGTGTTCGGTCCGCTCAATGGCATCGCCGCCAAGGATCCGGCGTTCGGTCTGGAGGCCGTGTGGATCGACCCTACCCAGCGCGATCAGGCGCAATCGTTGGGCTATACCGTGGTCGACGCCAGTACCGTGGTGGCCACTCACCTCAACCAGGTCCTGCACAAGCATGCTCACGAGCTACTGGGGCACGAGGAAGTGCAACAGTTGATGCAGTTGCTGGCCAAGAGCTCGCCGAAGCTGGCCGAGGAGCTGGTGCCGGGGCTGGTGTCGCTGTCGACCCTGCTCAAGGTGCTGCAGGCGCTGCTGCAGGAGCAGGTGCCGGTGCGCGACATCCGTACCATCGCCGAGGCCATCGCCAACGTCGCGCCGAAGAGTCAAGATCCCGCCGCGATGGTCGCGGCGGTACGCGTCTCGCTGGCCCGTGCCATCGTGCAAGGCATCGTGGGACTAGAGCCGGAGCTGCCTGTGATAACCCTCGAGCCAAGGTTGGAACAGATCTTGCTCAACAGTCTGCAGAAGGCCGGTCAGGGCGGTGAGGATGGCATCCTCCTCGAACCGGGCATGGCCGAGAAGCTGCAGCGTTCCCTGGTGGAGGCGGCGCAGCGCCAGGAAATGCTCGGCAAGCCGGTGATTCTGCTGGTGGCCGGACCGGTCCGGGCGATGTTGTCGCGCTTCGCGCGGCTGGCGGTACCCAGCATGCACGTGCTGGCCTACCAGGAAATTCCGGACAACAAGCAGGTCACCATAGTCGCTACGGTTGGCCAGAACTGAGGTAAAGGGTCATGCAGGTCAAACGCTTCTTCGCCGCCGATATGCGGACCGCCATGAAACTGGTGCGTGATGAATTGGGCGCCGATGCCTCGATCATCGGCAATCGCCGTGTCGCCGGTGGCGTCGAGTTGACTGCAGCACTGGATTATCAGGCGCCGGCGCCGGTGCGCCCGAACCCGGCGCTGGAAGCCGAGCTGCGCAAGACCCAGGCACGCATCGCCAGTGCCCAGGCGGAGCTGACCACGCGTGCCGAGCAGGATGCCGGCAAGGACCGCCAACTGTTCGCCAATGAGTCGCTGTTGGCGCCCGAGCTGCCGGCGACCCTGGTCAAGCCGCAGCGCACGGTCGAGGCTCCAGCGCCTGCTACGCCTGCGGTCGACCCGCGTGCACTGGAAGCCATGCGATTCGAGCTGCACGGCTTGCGTGAGCTGATCGAAGTGCAGCTGGGTTCCATTGCCTGGGGTCAGCTGCAAAATCGCCGCCCGCAGCAGGCCAATCTGTGGCGCCGCCTGCAGCGCATGGGGCTGTCTGCCGAGCTGTCGCAGGCGCTGCTGAGCAAAGTAGCCGGCGTTGCCGAGCCGCGTCAGGCCTGGCGTATGCTGCTGGCGCATCTGGCTCACGCGATCACTACACCCAAGGTCGAGCCGCTGGAGGAGGGTGGTGTGATCGCCCTGGTCGGTCCGGCCGGCATGGGCAAGACCACTACCCTGGCCAAGCTGGCTGCGCGTTATGTGCTTAAGTACGGCGCACAACAGGTCGCTCTGGTGAGCATGGACAGTTTCCGTATTGGCGCGCAGGAGCAGCTCAAGACCCTGGGGCGCATCCTCGGTGTGTCGGTGACTCAGATCGACCCTGGTCAGTCTCTGCTGCAGGCTTTGGCGCCGCTGGCCAAGAAGCGCGTGGTGCTGGTCGATACCGCTGGCCTGCCAGGCAACGATCCGGCGCTGCGTCTGCAATTGGAGAGCCTGGCCTCGGCACGCATCAAGGCGAAGAATTATCTGGTACTGGCTGCAACAAGTCAGAGCCAAGTGCTCAAGGCGGCCTACCATAGTTACAAGCGTTGTGGCCTTTCAGGCTGCATACTGACGAAGTTGGACGAAGCCGCGAGTCTGGGTGAGGTTTTAGGTCTGGCTATAGGCCAGCAACTGCCGGTAGCCTATGTGACGGACGGGCCGCGGATTCCGGATGATCTGCACGTGCCGCGTAGTCACCAGTTGGTCAGCCGTGCCGTTGGGCTGCAGGCTGCCGAGGAGCCGAGTGAAGACGCCATGGCGCAGTTGTTCGCCGGCCTTTATCACAATCCGGCCAAGCGGGCCGGCTGAAGCAGCGAAATTGTTGCACCCTCTCGCACATGGTGCGGGAGTAAACGGCCCGACAGGTGTTTTTCAACGGCCTGTGGGGCCAAGTCGAAGTTAGACAAGGTGTAGAAAGAACATGGGTATGCATCCCGTACAGGTGATTGCGGTGACTGGCGGCAAGGGTGGCGTCGGCAAGACCAATGTGTCGGTCAATCTGTCCATGGCCCTGGCCGATCTCGGCCGTCGGGTGATGTTGATGGACGCTGACCTTGGCTTGGCCAACGTCGATGTTCTGTTGGGCCTGACGCCCAAGCGCACCCTGGCCGATGTCATCGCAGGCGAATGCGATCTGCGCGATGTTCTGCTGCAGGGGCCGGGCGGCGTGCGCATCGTGCCGGCTGCCTCCGGTACGCAGAGCATGGTCAGCCTCACGCCGATGCAGCACGCCGGGTTGATCCAGGCGTTCAGTGACATCAGCGAAAATCTTGACGTGCTGGTGATCGACACCGCCGCCGGTATCGGCGATGCGGTGGTCAGCTTCGTGCGTGCCGCGCAGGAGATCCTTGTGGTGGTCTGCGATGAGCCCACCTCGATTACCGACGCCTACGCGCTGATCAAACTGCTCAATCGCGATCATGGCATCAGCCGCTTCCGCGTACTGGCCAATATGGCTCACAGCCCGCAGGAAGGACGCAATCTCTTTGCTAAGCTGACCAAGGTGACGGATCGTTTCCTCGATGTCGCCCTGCAGTATGTCGGTGCCGTGCCCTACGATGAGTGCGTGCGCAAGGCCGTGCAGAAGCAGCGCGCCGTCTATGAAGCCTTCCCTCGATCCAAGTGCGCCCTGGCGTTCAAGGCGATAGCTCAGAAGGTAGATACCTGGCCGTTACCGGCCAATCCCCGTGGTCATCTGGAGTTTTTCGTCGAGCGTCTGGTGCAACAACCGACCGCAGACTCGGCCGTATGACAGCAGCCTCTGGACTTCGTATGTATAACAAGGCTCAGGCGCAGGACTCCCAGCACCAGCTGATCGAGCGCTATGCGCCTCTGGTCAAGCGTATCGCCTACCACTTGCTGGCCCGTCTGCCGGCTAGCGTGCAGGTCGACGATCTTATCCAGGCCGGCATGATCGGCCTGCTTGAAGCCTCGCGCAAATACGACTCCGGCAAAGGCGCCAGTTTCGAGACTTTCGCGGGTATCCGTATTCGCGGCTCCATGCTCGACGAGGTGCGCAAGGGTGATTGGGCGCCGCGTTCGGTACACCGCAACAGCCGTATGGTCAGCGATGCCATTCGTGTCGTTGAAGCAAGAACCGGGCGTGACGCTAAAGATCACGAGGTTGCGGCCGAACTCCAATTGAGTCTGGAGGATTACTACGGCATTCTTGGCGACACTTTGGGCAGCCGCCTGTTCAGCTTCGACGACCTGCTGCAGGACGGCGAGCATGGCGGGTTGCACGAAGACGCCGTACACTCTCACCTCGAACCTTCGCGGGACCTCGAAGACGAACGCTTCCAGGCGGCGTTGGCCGATGCCATCGCTGGCTTGCCGGAGCGCGAACGTCTGGTGCTGGCGCTGTATTACGATGAAGAACTGAACTTGAAGGAAATCGGTGAAGTGCTGGGGGTTAGCGAGTCACGCGTGAGTCAGTTGCACAGCCAGTGCGCAGCGCGTTTGCGCTCGCGGCTGAGTGAATGGCGCGCTGCCTGAACGCGGTGTACTCGAAGGCGCAAACGGTTTCATGATTAAAGGACGTAGTTGCAAGCGCAATACGTTTGGGACTGTACGGAGGTCGACTTGGACAAGAACATGAAAATCCTCATCGTTGACGATTTCTCGACGATGCGACGGATCATCAAGAACCTCTTGCGGGACTTGGGTTTCACCAACACCGCGGAAGCCGATGACGGCACCTCGGCGCTACCGATGCTGCAAAGCGGCAGCTTCGACTTTCTGGTGACCGACTGGAACATGCCCGGCATGACCGGCATCGACCTGCTGCGTGCCGTACGTGCCGACGAGCGCCTCAAGCACCTGCCGGTGCTGATGGTGACCGCTGAAGCCAAGCGCGATCAGATCATCGAGGCGGCCCAGGCCGGTGTGAATGGCTACGTGGTCAAACCCTTCACCGCTCAGGTGTTGAAGGAAAAGATCGAGAAGATCTTCGAGCGGGTCAACGGCTGATGTCAGCCGCGAGGGTGCTATGGAACACGATGACTCCACGCTGGGTGACCTCGAGTCGACCCTGAAAAACAATGCCCGCGATCTGGTCGATAGCCTTGAACAGGGTAACTTCGGCGCTGCGGTGCAACTGATCAACGAGCTGAACAAGGTCCGTGATCGCGGGCTGTATCATGAGGTCGGCAAACTGACCCGTGAACTGCACAACGCCATTGTCAATTTTCAACTCGATCCGCGCATGCCTCATGCCCAGGAGCTGTCGCAGATCGCCGACGCGACCGAGCGCCTGAACTACGTCGTGACCATGACCGAGAAGGCCGCCAACCGGACCATGGATCTGGTCGAACAGAGTGCGCCGCTGGTCAACGACCTCAGTGACGAAGCACAGAGCCTCAGCGCCGAGTGGGGCCGTTTCATGCGCCGCGAAATCGGGGCCGACGGTTTTCGTGAGCTGGCCAAGCGTGTAGAGCTGTTCCTCGCCCGCAGTGAGCGAGATGGCGTAAAGCTCTCCGGCCATCTCAACGACATTCTGCTGGCGCAGGACTATCAGGACCTTACCGGCCAGGTGATCAAGCGTGTCACCCAGCTGGTGACCGAAGTGGAAAGCAACCTGCTCAAGCTGATGCTCATGGCCAGCCAGGTCGACCGTTTTGCCGGTATTCAGCACGATCACGAAGCGCTGCGTAGCGAACAGGAAAAATCAAAAGAGCCATCGCGGGGTGAAGGTCCGCAGATTCATGCCGATAAGCGTGATGACGTCGCCTCCAGTCAAGACGATGTCGACGACCTGCTGTCCAGTCTAGGGTTCTAAGGAGCACACAAATATGAGCTTCGGCGCCGATGAAGAGATCCTCCAGGATTTCCTGGTAGAGGCCGGCGAGATTCTCGAACAGTTGTCCGAACAGTTAGTCGAGCTGGAAAGCCGACCGGACGACATGAACCTGCTCAACGCCATCTTTCGCGGTTTCCATACCGTCAAGGGCGGAGCGGGTTTCCTCCAGCTCAACGAGCTGGTGGAGTGCTGCCATATCGCCGAAAACGTCTTCGACATCCTGCGCAAGGGTGAGCGTCGCGTCGATTCGGAGCTGATGGATGTGGTGCTCGAGGCTCTTGATGCAGTCAATGGCATGTTTGGCGAAGTGCGTGAGCGCCGCGAGCCGACGCCCGCGTCGCCTGAACTTCTGGCGGCACTGGCTCGCCTGGCTGAACCGGGCGGCGCCGAAGCGGCTCCTGAGCCCGTGCAGCAAGCCGAAGCGAAACCCGCGCCGGTGCCTCAGCCCGCTGCGCCTTCCGCTCCCGCAGGCGACATCACCGACAGCGAGTTCGAGCAACTGCTCGACGCGTTGGGTGAAGCGCCCGCTGTCGCCCCGAGTGCGCAGGCCAGTGCCAGCGACGAGATCACCGATGACGAGTTCGAGTCGCTGCTCGATCAGTTGCACGGCAAGGGCCAGTTCGCCGGTACGGTCGAAACGCCCGCCGCTGCGGTAGTCGCTTCTGCGCCTGCTGGCGCAGCGGCAGGCGATGACATCACCGACGATGAATTCGAAGCGCTGCTCGATCAACTGCATGGCAAGGGCCAGTTCTCGGCCACGGCCGAAGCCGCTGCGCCGGTTGCAGCCGTTGCTGCAGCGCCCGCTCCGGCGGGTGATGAGATCACCGACGACGAGTTCGAGTCGCTGCTCGATCAATTGCACGGCAAGGGCAAGTTCGTCCCGCCGGCTGAGCCCGCGCCCGCGCCTGCCGCTGCGGCTAAACCCGCAGCAGCGCCCAAGGCCGCTGCACCTGCCAAACCCGCAGCAGCCAAGGCTGAGCCTGCTGCCGCTCGTGCTTCTGCCGCGCCGGCGCCCGCTGCCGAAAAGGCATCGGCCGCGAGCGAAGCGGAAACCACCGTACGGGTCGACACTGCGCGCCTCGACGAGATCATGAACATGGTCGGCGAGCTGGTGCTGGTGCGTAACCGTCTGGTGCGCCTGGGCCTGAACAGCGGCGACGAGGCCATGTCGAAGGCGGTATCGAACCTCGACGTGGTCACGGCCGATCTGCAGACCTCGGTGATGAAGACCCGGATGCAGCCGATCAAGAAGGTGTTCGGCCGTTTCCCGCGTCTGGTACGCGACCTGGCGCGTAACCTGAAGAAGGAAATCAACCTCGAACTGGTGGGCGAAGAAACCGATCTGGACAAGAACCTGGTCGAGGCCCTGGCTGACCCCTTGGTGCACTTGGTGCGCAACGCCGTCGACCATGGTGTGGAGACGCCGGAAGAACGCGAGAAGAGCGGCAAGGCCCGCGCTGGGCGCGTGGTGCTGTCCGCCGAGCAGGAAGGCGACCATATCCTGCTGTCGATCACCGATGACGGCAAAGGCATGGATGCCGACGTGCTGCGTGCCAAGGCCGTGGAGAAGGGCCTGCTGGACAAGGACGCTGCCGATCGTCTCAACGAGTTCGAATGCTACAACCTGATCTTCGCCCCGGGCTTCTCGACCAAGACCGAGATTTCCGACGTGTCTGGCCGTGGTGTCGGCATGGATGTGGTGAAGACCAAGATTTCCCAGCTCAATGGCACGGTCAACGTGTTCTCGCAGAAAGGCCAGGGCTCGAAGATCATCATCAAGGTGCCGCTGACCCTGGCGATCATGCCGACGCTGATGGTGATGCTGGAGAACCAGGCCTTCGCTTTCCCGCTGGTCAACGTCAACGAGATCTTCCATCTCGACCTGTCGCGCACCAACGTGGTCGATGGTCAGGAAGTGGTGATCGTGCGCGACAAGGCGCTGCCACTGTTCTATCTCAAGCGCTGGCTGGTCCCACAGGCCTTCCATGAAGGCCAGCGCGAAGGCCATGTGGTGATCCTCACCGTTGGCAGTCAGCGCATCGGCTTTGTCGTCGATCAACTGGTCGGCCAGGAAGAAGTGGTAATCAAGCCACTGGGCAAGATGCTGCAAGGCACGCCCGGAATGTCCGGTGCCACGATCACGGGCGACGGACGCATCGCGTTGATTCTCGACGTACCGAGCATGCTCAAGCGCTACGCTCGACGTTTCTGATGTTTCGCGGCGTGGACCTGAAGTCCACGCCGTCTAGGAGTGTGTATGGCAGTCAAGGTCTTGGTGGTGGACGACTCCGGTTTCTTCCGTCGGCGCGTGTCGGAAATTCTGTCTGCTGACCCCAGTATTCAGGTCGTGGGCACGGCTACCAACGGGCGGGAAGCCATCGATCAGGCGTTGGCGCTCAAGCCCGACGTGATCACCATGGATTACGAGATGCCGATGATGGACGGCATCACCGCAGTGCGGAACATCATGCAGCGCTGTCCGACACCAGTTCTGATGTTCTCCTCGCTGACGCATGAAGGCGCCCGCGTCACGCTCGATGCGCTGGATGCGGGTGCGGTGGATTTCCTGCCGAAGAACTTCGAAGACATCTCGCGCAACCCCGAAAAGGTCAAGCAGATGCTGTGCGAGAAGGTGCACAGCATCGCTCGCAGCAATCGCCGTTTCAGTTCGGCCGCAGTGGCTCCGGCGCCGACTGCGGCTAGTCCGAGTGCGGCGCCGACGACTCGTCCAGCCGTTTCGGCGCGACCTGCCACGGCCCCTGCTGTTCCTGCGCGACCTGCGTCAGCGGCCGGTGGCGCTGCCTCCGCATCGCCTGCGCCCAAGCGCAAGGCCTACAAGCTGGTGGCCATCGGCACCTCGACCGGTGGCCCGGTGGCGCTGCAGCGCGTGTTGACCCAGCTTCCGGCCAATTTTCCGGCGCCGCTGGTTCTGATCCAGCACATGCCGGCAGCCTTCACCAAGGCGTTCGCCGAGCGCCTGGACAAGCTGTGCCGCATTCAGGTCAAGGAAGCCGAGGACGGCGATATCCTGCGCCCAGGCCTTGCGTTGCTGGCTCCTGGTGGCAAGCAGATGATGGTCGATGCGCGCGGTGCGATAAGAATCCTGCCGGGGGACGAACGCCTCAACTACAAACCCTGTGTCGATATCACCTTTGGCTCCGCCGCCAAGTCCTATGGCGACAAGGTACTGGCCGTGGTGCTGACGGGCATGGGCGCCGACGGTCGTGAGGGCGCGCGCCTGCTCAAGCAGGGCGGCAGCCAGGTGTGGGCTCAGGACGAGGCCAGTTGCGTGATCTATGGCATGCCCATGGCCGTGGTCAAAGCCAATCTGGCGGATGCGGTCTACGGCCTGGATGACATCGGCCGGCACCTGACCGAGGCCTGCCAGTGACGGACGCTAAGTCGGAAACATGCGCATGGATGTACTGAGCCTTATTGGCGTCATTCTGGCGTTCGTTGCCATTCTGGGCGGCAATTATCTCGAAGGCGGCCATGCTGGGGCCTTGCTCAACGGTCCGGCGGCGCTGATCGTCATCGGCGGGACATTGGGCGCGGCCTTTCTGCAGGCACCGGTGCAGGTGTTCAAGCGTGCCATGAGCATCATGCGCTGGATCTTCTTCCCGCCGCGTATCGATCTGGTCGGCGGCATCAATCGCGTGACCGGGTGGAGCATGGTGGCGCGCAAGGAAGGCCTGCTCGGTCTGGAAGCGGTAGCTGATGCCGAGCCTGACCCCTATGCGCGCAAGGGCCTGCAGTTACTGGTCGACGGCGCCGAGCCGGAATCCATTCGCAGCATTCTGGAAGTTGATCTCTACACTCAGGAGGCGCGCGATATCCAGGCCGCCAAGGTGTTCGAGAGCATGGGCGGCTATGCACCGACCATTGGCATCATCGGTGCGGTGATGGGCCTGATCCACGTGATGGGCAATCTGGCTGACCCGAGCATGCTCGGCAGCGGTATTGCCGTGGCGTTCGTCGCCACCATCTACGGCGTTGGTTTCGCCAACCTGCTGTTGTTGCCGGCGGGTAACAAGCTCAAGTCCATCGCTCTGCGCCAGTCGCGTTACCGTGAGATGCTCCTCGAAGGCATCCTGTCCATCGCCGAGGGTGAGAACCCGCGCTCCATCGAACTGAAGCTGCAAGGCTTCATGGACTGATGGAGGTATGGCATGGCGCGCAGGCGGCATCATGAAGAGCACGAGAATCATGAGCGTTGGTTGGTGTCCTACGCGGACTTCATTACCTTGCTCTTCGCCTTTTTCGTGGTGATGTACTCGATTTCCTCGATCAACGAAGGCAAGTACAAGATCCTCTCGGAGTCGCTGACCGGCGTGTTCAATCAGCCCGATCGCTCGATCAAGCCGATTCCGGTCGGTGAGGAACGGCCGCGCACCAGCGAGCCTGATAACACCTCGATGGACGACCCCAGCTCGGATTCGACCCTGCAAAGCATTGCGTCCAGCGTACGCGAGGTCTTTGGCGAGCTGATCCAGAGTGATCAGCTGACCGTACGCGGCAACGAGATGTGGATCGAGATCGAGCTCAGCTCCAGCCTGCTGTTTCCCAGCGGTGACGCGATTCCGAACAACCAGGCATTCGATATTATCGAGAAAGTCGCCAAAATCCTGGCGCCGTACCAGAATCCGGTCAAGGTCGAAGGTTTCACCGACAACCTGCCGATCCAGACCGCTCAGTACCCAACCAACTGGGAGTTGTCTTCGGCACGGGCGGCGAGCATCGTACGTATGCTGGCCATGGACGGCGTCGATCCTTCACGTCTGGCGGCCGTCGGTTATGGTGAGTTCCAGCCGGTGGCGGACAATGCCACTGCCGAGGGCAGGGGGCGTAATCGCCGGGTGGTGCTGGTGATTTCGCGCAACCTCGATACGCGACGCGGCGCTGGCAGTGCTGCGACCCAGCAGTCAGGGGCTGGCACGCAACCTGCACCAGCGTCTGCGTCGGGGGTTCCACAGTCGTGAGCCGTCAAATCCCAGTCGCCTGCTGCGTGCAGGAGGCAGCCATTCTCGGCCTGAGCGCCTCTTGCCGGGAGGATGAGAGAAAATGAAAGTCTGGGCAGTAGCCAATCAGAAGGGTGGGGTCGGCAAGACCACCACCTCCATCGCTCTGGCAGGCCTGTTGGCCGATGCCGGCAAGCGTGTGGTCGTGGTCGATCTCGATCCGCATGGGTCGATGACCAGTTACTTCGGGCATGACCCCGATGTACTGGAGCACAGTTGCTTCGACCTGTTCCTGCATCAGGGCAACGTGCCGCAGGGCCTGCCCAAGCAGCTGTTGCACAGCACCAGTCATGAGAATATCGCCCTGTTGCCGTCGAGCACCGCGCTGGCCACGCTCGAGCGCCAGTCGCCGGGGCAGAGTGGCCTGGGTCTGGTGATCGCCAAGAGCCTGGCGCAGCTGTGGGAAAATTTCGATCACGCCGTCATCGACAGCCCGCCATTGCTCGGCGTGCTGATGGTCAACGCCCTGGCCGCCAGCCAGCAACTGGTTATTCCGGTGCAGACCGAGTTCCTTGCAGTCAAGGGCCTGGAGCGGATGATCACCACGCTGGCCATGATCAATCGTTCGCGCAAGCAGGCGTTGCCCTACACCATAGTGCCGACGCTGTTCGACCGTCGTACCCAGGCGTCCATGAGCACGCTGCGGGTGCTGCGCAATACCTATCCCGATCATCTGTGGCCGGCCTATATTCCGGTCGATACGCGCTTGCGTGATGCCAGCCGGGCAGGGCGCACGCCTTCGCAGTTCGATGCGGGCAGCCGAGGGGTGATCGCCTATCGTGCGCTGCTCAAGCATCTGTTGAGTCATCAGCCGGCGGCGCAGGTGGCTTGAAATGAGCGTCTGTGTTGAACTGCGACACTCAAGTCGGAGCATGCAGCGGCCGATAGGCTGTCAAGATCTTATTCCGGGTTCCAGTCATGAGTCGTAACCTCGCCACCGCCACGCGTTCCCAGCTGGCCCTGCAGTCCTACCTCGACGGGTTGTTGCAGGAGGCTGCTGCCGAACTGGAGATGTCCGTCAGTCTCGACGAGTTCGAGGCCGCTGTGCTTGAGGAGCAGGTGCGCGATGCGCGACTGGTCGAACCGGTAGCGCCCATCGCACTGGCCACCATGGTCGAGCCGCAGGTACAGGTGGAAGTGGCACCGGTTGAGTTACTTGCGCCGATACAGGCTCCGGTCATCGACGAGGCGCCGCCAGAGCATGCTCCCGCTGCCGAACAGGTGCCGCCGCCGGCTGCTCTGCTGGCCGATGGTCGCCCTGCCTGGGCCGAGGAGCCGTTTGAATGTCTGCTGTTCGACGTTGCCGGGCTGACTCTGGCCGTGCCGCTGATTTGCCTGGGCTCGATCTACCCGCTCGAGGGCCAGGAGCTGACGCCGCTGTTTGGTCAGCCGGATTGGTTTCTTGGCATCCTGCCGAGCCAGGCCGGTAACCTGAAGGTACTGGATACCGCCCGTTGGGTGATGCCGGACCGTTACCGCGAGGACTTCCGCGAGGGCCTGCAGTACGTGATTTCGGTGCAGGGCTACGAGTGGGGACTGTCGGTGCATCAGGTCAGCCGTTCGATTCGCCTGGACCCGAGCGAGGTCAAGTGGCGCAGTCAGCGTACCCAGCGTCCCTGGTTGGCCGGCACGGTGATCGAGCACATGTGCGCGCTGCTCGACGTGGCGGCACTGGCCGAGCTGATCGCCAGCGGCGGGGCGAAACGCCTGAATAGCGGAAAGCTGCATTGAGAATTGGTGAGCCTGTGCCAACGGGCTCTATAGTTGATGACAAGCGGGTCGACCCGCGCATGCCGCACTGAGCGGTTTTTGATGAGGCTAGGGACATGAAGAAAAGTTCTGCACAAGGTGCCGAAGATCCGATTCTGCAGTGGGTGACCTTTCGCCTGGACAACGAGACCTACGGCATCAACGTGATGCAGGTGCAGGAAGTCCTGCGTTACACCGAGATCGCCCCGGTACCGGGTGCTCCGAGCTATGTGCTGGGCATCATCAACCTGCGCGGCAATGTGGTGACCGTGATCGATACCCGCCAGCGTTTCGGCCTGGGTTCGGCGCCGGTCACCGACAACACCCGTATCGTCATCATCGAAGCGGACAAGCAAGTGGTCGGCATCCTGGTCGATAGCGTGGCCGAAGTGGTCTACCTGCGTCAGTCCGAGATCGAGACTGCACCGAACGTCGGCAACGACGAGTCGGCCAAGTTCATCCAGGGCGTTTGCAACAAGAACGGCGAGTTGCTGATCCTGGTCGAGCTGGACAAGATGATGTCCGAGGAAGAGTGGTCGGAGCTGGAGAGCATCTAAGCCATGTCCGAGTTCGCCATGCTTGCCGCGGCCCTGGCCTTCGTGGCGCTGCTATGCGTGGCACTGGGCATCGTCTGCCAAGGCCTGTACCGCAACCAGCAGCGACTGCTGGCCGAGCAGGCCAAGCGTGACGCCGTGCGTGATACACGGATCAGGGAGCTGAGCAAACGTCTCGACGCCTACCTGACTGGCAGCATTCGCATGGGCGAAGAGCTGCATGAGCTGCGCCGCGTGGTGGCGCCGCTGCCGGACAAGGTCAGCCAGATCGAACAGCGCGACCCCAGCAGTCTGTCGTTCACCCAGGCTGCGCGCCTGGTAGGCATGGGCGCCAGCGTCGATGACCTGACCCAGTCCTGTGGCCTGAGCAAGGCCGAGGCCGAACTGATCAGCCGCCTGCACACACCCAAGGCAGGCCAGTCGCAATAGTCTTCCTTATGCCTTGACGCATAGTCGAGCGCGTTCTTAGTAGGCCTCGCTGCCTGCGCAATCAATCCTAGCGTCCCTGAGCGTCCATCTACGCTGATAGAAGGCAGCGGTTCGTCCGGCTGTGGTCGTCACGGGGGATTGCTCATGCATCGTCTGGTTGTGTTTCTCGTTGGATGGCTGCTCTGCCATCCCCTGGTTGCCCAGGAGGCGCCGCTGCAGGTCGCGGGTGCGATCACGGTCAACGTCATGCAGGCCAAGCACTTGCACGACCATGGCGCACTGTTCATCGATGTGCGGCCGGCCCGCGAGTGGGGTTGGGGGCATGTCGAGGGTGCCATTCATCTCGACCTGCGCGGGCACTTTGCAGCTCTGGCGCAGGTACCGTGGCCGCGCGAGGTGCCCCTGGTCATCTACTGCGACAGTGAGGTGTGCGCGCAGAGTGCCGTTGCGGTCGAGCAGGCAGTTGGCTGGGGTTTTACCCGTGTGTTCTATTTTCGTGGTGGTTACTTCGCCTGGCAGTTGTTCGATATGCCAAGCAGCAAGGGCAGCACCAACGAACGGCTGGCGCTCAGTTCGCCGGCCCCTTGAGCAAGGGCAGTGGCGGGGTGACGTCGCGTTCTTTGTCGGCCTCGAAACCCGGCGGGGCCTTGCCTTGCAGGTGCCAGGCGAAGGCGATGATCTCTGCAATGCAGCGATACAGTGCTTCCGGAATGGCGTCGCCCAGCTCCAGGCGCGCCAGCAGACGCACCAACTCGGCATTTTCATAAATCGGTACTTCGTATTCGCGAGCGATGGCGAGAATGGCTTCGGCCAGTTCGTCATCGCCCTTGGCGCTGAGTATCGGCGCGTTTTGCCCGTCGTAGTTGAGGGCGATGGCCTGACGCGCTTCGGACTGCGGCTTGCGGCTCATGCGGTTTCATCCACCCAGCGTTGTTCCAGCGATGTCTTCGGCCCTTGCGGCGGCATGCCCTGGCTGCAGGCCAGCTCGCCCACCTCCAGACCCGCGGCTTGCAGGCGCTCACGCAGGTTACCCAGTTCGGCGGTGATCAGCGATGCGGTATCGGCGCGTTCAGCCCATAACTGGCTGGAGAGGTTGCCGCGTAGCAGTTGAGCACGAACCTGCAGTGGACCAAGGTGATCGAGGTCGAAGGCCAGTTCCACGCGCCAGAGCGTTTCCTTCTGTTCAGCTTTTTCCGCCTTGCCGCTGTCCTCGCGCTGCAGTTTGAGCTGCAGGGGAATTACCTCCTGCTGATGGCGCATGGGCAGTTCCAACTGCCAGGTGGTCAGCAGGTTTCCGTTGGCGTCGACCTGGGTTTGCGCCAGGCTCGACAGCTGGTGAGTCTGCAGTCGTGAAACGGCTGCTGCGGCGAGTTTTAGCAGGGTTTCAAGGTCGGCCTCGTCATCCATGTTCTGCAGCAAGCGCGAGGGCAGGGGAAAGGTCAGTGCCTGCTGGCGCGCCGAGCCGGTAGCACCTGCACCGAGCAGTTGCCGGGCCAGGTTGGGCAGGTTCTGGTTGAGAGCATTCTGCAGGCCGGCAAGGGGGCCGGAGGCGCCCGGCAATTGCGGCAGCAGTTGGGCGATCAGGCGCAGCAGGTTGGCCTTCAGGTCCTGCGGTAATGTGCTGGTCTGCCCCTGCAGCAGTTTGGCTTCGAGCAGTAGGCCGCTGCCTTCGAGTGCCTGCGCCAGGCCTTTGGCGGTGCTCAATTGGGTGCTGTCGGGGAGTGCGCCAAGCAGTTTGTCGATACTGCCGCGCAGCGCTTCATCGCCGCCGCTCAGCTTCTGCAGCCCCTTGAACAAACCCTCCAGCGACGCCTGGCGATTCTGCTGGGCGGCCAATTGCTGGCCCAGCACCAATTGATCGAGGCGGCCGCTGAGCGGCAGGAAGGCGAGGCTCTGGCTACCCTGCACCTGGGCGCTGAGCAGGCTGCCGAGCGGCAGGGCCAGCGGGCTGTCGAGCGCCAATTGGCTGCCGGCGAGCGGGGTATTGAGCAGGTTCACCACCAGGCGGTAGAGCGTCTGCGCGCCCTGCGGCGGCAACGCGTCGCGGCTGACCACTTTGCCCTGGACCAATGTACCTGGCGGCAGTTGCTGCAGGTCGAGGCTGGTCAGCGGCTTGTCGCCGCCCGCTTGCAAGGCCAGCGCCAGGCGAGTATCCGACAGGGCGGTGACCACCAGCGCACTACCCTGGGCCAGTGGCCTGGGGCTTTCGGCTTGCAGAGTCGCCTGTTTGCCACCTGCGAGGGTCAGCTTGAGTAGCAACTGGAAGCTTTGCGCCTGCTCGCGAATCGCCACGACTTCGGCCTTGGCGCTTTCGCCGGCCGCCAGCATGCCCTCCAGCGGCTGTAACAGGCGCACGGCCATGTCTGCTGCGGTCGCAGTGTTGCGGATCACCGGCACGGAAGGGGGAAGCGGGCGTGGGCTGCTGATTTCGCTCATGGGCTTTGGTAAAGCTCCGTCCTGTGCTGGTGCCGTAGGGTGCGCCATGCGCACCGGTTTCGACTGCTGGTACGCATGGCACACCCTACGCGATTAACACCCTGTCGAAAATGCTGACTGCGGGGACAGTGATGCGCCATGTATAATGCCGGCCCGTTGCGCAGCGCACTTCCGGCACGCGTCAGTATAGCGGCCGGAGCACCGTCGACTTTAACCCTGCCAGGTATCGATGACCCGTCCTGTTCCTCTTCTCGAAGCCGTGGCGCTCAGCTGTGAGCGGGACTGGCGCATGCTCTTCGAGCAGCTGCATTTCGCCCTGCAACCAGGCGACATGTTGCAGATCAGCGGCCCCAACGGCAGCGGCAAGACCAGCCTGCTGCGGCTTATCGCGGGCCTGCGTCAGCCGACTTCCGGCAATATCTTCCTGCAGGGCCAGCCCCTGGCCGAGCAACGCAGCGAGCTGGCACGCAACCTGATGTGGATCGGCCATGCCGCCGGTATCAAGGGACTGCTGACTGCCGAAGAGAATCTTGCCTGGCTCTGCGCGTTGCATCGCCCGGCCAGTCGCGAAGCGGTCTGGCAGGCGTTGGAAGCGGTCGGCCTGCGCGGTTTCGAGGATGTTCCCTGCCATACCCTGTCGGCCGGCCAGCAGCGCCGTGTCGCCCTGGCACGCCTGTATCTGGCCGATACGCCGCCTCTGTGGGTGCTCGATGAACCGTTCACTGCGCTGGACAAGAGCGGTGTGGCGCAACTCGAAGCACACCTGGCCGGTCATTGCGAGCGTGGCGGTGTGGTGGTGCTGACCACTCACCACAGCCTGCAGCACAAGCCGGCGACTTATCGCGATCTGGATCTGGGGCAGCACGCCGCATGAGCAACGTCTTCACTCAGCTGTTGTCGCGCGAAATGCGTTTGCTTGCTCGTCGTCCGTCCGACCTGGCCAACCCGCTGGTGTTCTTTGCCATCGTCATCGCACTGTTCCCTCTGGCGGTGGGGCCAGAGACGCAATTGTTGCAAACCCTTTCTCCGGGCCTGGTCTGGGTCGCAGCGCTTTTGGCCGTGCTGCTCTCGCTGGACGGGCTTTTCCGCAGTGATTTCGAGGATGGTTCGCTTGAGCAGTGGGTCCTTTCGTCGCACCCCCTGCCTCTTCTGGTGTTGGCCAAGGTGCTGGCACACTGGCTTTTCAGTGGTTTGGCGCTGGTTTTGCTGGCGCCTGTACTGGCGCTGATGCTCGGTCTGCCTGGGCGTTGCCTGCCGGTACTGCTGATTTCCCTGCTGCTCGGCACCCCGGTGCTGAGCCTGCTCGGTGCGGTGGGCGCGGCGCTCACCGTTGGTCTCAAGCGCGGCGGCCTGCTGCTGGCGCTGCTGATCCTGCCGCTGTACATCCCGGTGCTGATTCTTGGCAGCGGGGCGCTGCAGGCGGCCTTGCAAGGACTGCCGGCTAGCGGCCACCTGTTGTGGCTGGCGAGCCTCACTGCCCTGGCGGTGACCCTGACACCTTTTGCGATTGCCGCCGGTCTGACCATCAGTGTCGGCGAATAAGAACGAACCGTGATGTAGCCCGGATGCAATCCGGGAGCTCTCGATAGCCTCCCCGGATTGTGTCCGGGCTACGTGTAGATGATGAGTCGACTGAATGAACTGGACGTGGTTTCACAAGTGGGGTTCGCCCAAGTGGTTCTATGAGATGAGCGGCCGCTGGCTGCCCTGGCTCAGCATCGCTGCCGTGGTGCTGATCGCCGCAGGTCTGATCTGGGGCCTGGCGTTCGCACCGCCGGATTACCAGCAAGGCAACAGCTTCCGCATCATCTACATCCACGTTCCGGCGGCCTTCCTCGCCCAGTCGATTTACGTGACCCTGGCCATTGCCGGGCTGGTCGGTCTGGTATGGAAGATGAAGCTGGCCGACGTCGCCTTGCAGCAGGCCGCTCCCATCGGCGCCTGGATGACCGCCATCGCGTTGCTCACCGGCGCCATCTGGGGCAAACCGACCTGGGGCACCTACTGGGTGTGGGACGCGCGCCTGACCTCGATGCTGATCCTGCTGTTCCTCTACTTCGGCGTCATCGCCCTGGGCAATGCCATCAGCAACCGTGACAGCGCCGCCAAGGCCTGCGCCGTGCTGGCCATCGTCGGCGTGATCAATATCCCGATCATCAAGTACTCGGTGGAGTGGTGGAATTCGCTGCACCAGACCGCCACCTTCAAGATCACCGAAAAGCCGGCGATGCCGATGGAAATGTGGCTGCCGCTGCTGCTCGCGGTGTTGGGTTTCTACTGCTTCTTCGGCGCCGTGTTGCTTTATCGCATGCGTCTGGAAGTGCTCAAGCGCGAAGCACGCAGTAGCTGGGTGAAAGCCGAAGTGCAGACCCTGGTGGAGGGCAAGGCATGAGTTTCGCGTCGTTCTCCGAGTTTCTCGCCATGGGTACCCATGGCCCTTATGTCTGGAGCGCTTACGGGATCAGCCTGGCGATCCTGGCGTTGAATGTGGTGCTGCCGATCCTGGCGCGCCGCCGTTACCTGCAAGACGAGGCGCGCCGTTTGCGTCGGGAGAAGTCGAAGTGAATCCGGTTCGCAAGAAACGCCTGTATATCGTTCTGGCCATTCTCTGCGGCGTCAGTATCGCCGTGGCGCTGGCGCTGACCGCGCTGCAGGAGAACATCAACCTGTTCTACACCCCCAGCCAGATCGCCACCGGCGAGGCGCCGGTCGACACTCGCATTCGTGCCGGCGGCCTGGTGGAAGAGGGCTCCGTCAAGCGTTCCGCTGATACCCTGGAAGTCGACTTCGTCGTCACTGATGGCGCCCACGGCGTGACCATTCGCTATCACGGCATCCTCCCGGACCTGTTCCGTGAAGGTCAGGGCATCGTTGCGCTCGGTCGGGTCAATGAAGAGGGCGTGCTGGTGGCCGACGAGGTGCTGGCCAAGCACGACGAGAATTACATGCCGCCTGAAGTCATGCAGGCGCTGGAAAAGAGCGGAATGATGCAGCAGCACAATGATGCCAAAGCCGCTAAGCAGGGCTATCAGCAGGAGAGCGCACAATGATCCCCGAGCTCGGCCATCTGGCGATGATCCTGGCGCTGTGCCTGTGCCTGGTGCAGGCGACACTGCCGCTGATCGGTGCCTGGCGTGGTGACCACCAGTGGATGAGCCTGGCGCAGCCGGCCGCCTGGGGTCAGTTCGCCTTCCTGCTGTTCTCCTTCATCTGCCTGACCTATGCCTTCATGGTCGACGACTTCTCCGTCGCCTACGTGGCGAACAACTCCAACAGCGCGCTGCCCTGGTACTACAAGTTCAGCGCGGTATGGGGCGCGCACGAAGGCTCCTTGCTGCTGTGGGCGCTGATCCTGGCGGGCTGGACCTTTGCCGTGGCGATCTTCTCGCGCCACCTGCCGGAAGAGATGCTCGCCCGTGTGCTTGCGGTGATGGGCATGATCAGCGTCGGGTTTTTGCTGTTTCTGATCGTCACCTCAAACCCCTTCGAGCGCCTGCTGCCGAACGCGCCGGCCGATGGCCGCGACCTCAACCCCTTGCTGCAGGACTTCGGCCTGATTGTGCATCCGCCGATGCTGTACATGGGCTACGTCGGTTTCTCGGTGGCCTTCGCCTTCGCCATTGCCGCCTTGCTCGGCGGCAAGCTGGACGCTGCCTGGGCGCGCTGGTCGCGGCCCTGGACCATCGTCGCCTGGGCATTCCTCGGCATCGGTATCGCCCTTGGCTCCTGGTGGGCTTACTACGAACTGGGCTGGGGTGGCTGGTGGTTCTGGGACCCGGTAGAGAACGCGTCCTTCATGCCCTGGTTGGTAGGCACCGCCTTGATTCACTCGTTGGCTGTGACGGAAAAACGCGGTGTGTTCAAGAGCTGGACCGTGCTGCTGGCCATCGCGGCCTTCTCCCTGAGCCTGCTGGGTACCTTCCTGGTGCGTTCCGGCGTACTGACCTCGGTACACGCCTTCGCCACCGATCCGGAGCGCGGTGTGTTCATCCTCGTCTTCCTGCTGGTGGTGGTAGGCGGCTCACTGGCGCTGTTTGCCGTGCGCGCGCCGGTGGTCAAGAGCCAGGTCGGCTTTGGCCTGTGGTCGCGTGAGACGCTGCTGCTGGTCAACAACATCGTGCTGGTGGTATCGGCCGCGATGATCCTGCTCGGCACGCTCTACCCGCTGGTGCTCGACGCGCTGACCGGCGCCAAGCTGTCGGTCGGCCCGCCTTATTTCAACGCGCTGTTCCTGCCGCTGATGGCACTGCTGATGGCCGTGATCAGTGTCGGCGTGTTGGTGCGCTGGAAGGACACCCCGCTGAAATGGCTGGGTAGCATGCTGACGCCGGTGCTGGTGGCCAGCGTGGTGCTGGCGGTAGTTGCCACCTTCCTGCACGGCGATTTCAGCTGGGCCGTCCTGGCCGTTTGCCTGCTGGCCTTCTGGGTTATCCTGGCAGGCGTGCGCGACATTCTCGACAAGACGCGCCACAAGGGCTTGATCAAGGGCCTGCCGAGCCTGGGCCGCAGCTACTGGGGCATGCAGATGGCGCACTTCGGTTTCGCCGTGTGCGCCCTGGGAGTGGTGCTCACCAGTCTCGGCAGCTACGAGCGCGATCTGCGCATGGCGCCGGGTGAGTCGGTGGAGCTGGGCGGCTACCGCTTCCAGTTCGACGGCGCCGTGCATCATGAAGGCCCCAACTTCATCTCCGACAAGGGTACGGTGCGCGTATTCGACGGCGAGCGGCAGATCAGTGTGTTGCACCCGGAGAAGCGCCTGTACACCGTGCAGCAGGCGACCATGACCGAGGCGGGCATCGATGCTGGCTTCACCCGCGACCTGTTCGTTGCCCTTGGCGAGCCGCTGGAGCAGGGCGCCTGGGCAGTGCGAGTGCACATCAAGCCCTTCGTCCGCTGGATCTGGCTGGGCGCGTTGCTGATGGGCTTCGGCGGCTTACTCGCTGCGGCCGACAAGCGCTACCGCATCAAGGTCAGAACCCGCGTGCGTGAAGCCCTGGGCATGCAGGAGGCCAGCGCATGAGACGCCTGCTCCTGCTGTTGCCGCTGCTGGCCTTTCTGGCGATTGCCGTATTCCTCTATCGCGGTCTGTTTCTCGACCCGTCCGAACTGCCGTCGGCGCTGATCGGCAAGCCGTTCCCGGCCTTCAGCCTGCCGTCGCTGGATGATCCCGAGCGCACTCTCAGCGAGGCCGACATCAAGGGCCGACCTGCGCTGGTCAATGTCTGGGCCACCTGGTGCCCGGCCTGCCGCCACGAGCATCCGGTGCTGAACAAGCTGGCTGAGGCCGGCGTGGTGATCCATGGGGTCAACTACAAGGACAAGCGCGAGCCGGCGCAGAAATGGCTGCGTGACCTGCACAACCCGTATCAGCTCAACATTGAGGACGCCAAGGGCAGCCTGGGGCTGGACCTGGGTGTGTACGGCGCGCCGGAGACCTTCTTCGTCGATGCCAAGGGCATCATCCGTCACAAGTTCGTCGGCACCATCGACGAGCGCGTCTGGCGCGAGAAGCTGGCGCCAATCTACCAGCAACTGGTCGACGAGGCCCAGCCATGAAGCGTCTGCTGATTTCTGCCGGTCTGGCGCTGGGCCTGCTGGCCAGCGCGCATGCCGCCATCGATACCTTCGAGTTCGCCAACGAAGCCGAGCGTCAGCGCTATCGCAATCTGATCGAAGAGCTGCGTTGCCCGAAGTGCCAGAACCAGAACATCGCCGACTCCGATGCGCCGATCGCCATGGATCTGCGCGGCGAGATCTACCGGATGCTCGAAGAGGGCAAGAGCAACGAGGAAATCATCGATTTCCTGGTCTCGCGCTATGGCGACTTCGTGCTCTACAAGCCGCCGCTGACCAGCCGCACACTGCTGCTCTGGTACGGCCCGGCCGGCCTGCTGGTAATAGGTTTCGCTGTGCTCGGGGTAATCGTCCTGCGCCGCCGTGGTCAGAACAAGGACCGCTCGGCTGCCGGCCTCTCCGTCGATGAGCAGGCGCGCCTCGCCGCGCTGCTCGAACAAGCCTCTCAGGACAAGAAAGACCGATGATCGATTTCTGGTTGCCCGCCGGGCTGCTGTTGCTGACTGCTCTGGCGTTTCTGCTGATTCCGGTACTGCGTATTCGCAAGCTGCAGGCCGAAGAGGACCGCACCGCACTCAACGTCACCCTCTATCAGGAGCGCCTGCAGGAGCTGGAAAACCAACTCCAGGCTGGCGTGCTCGATCAAGCGCAGATGGAGGCTGGTCGCGCCGAGGCAGCGCGCGAGCTGCTGGATGACACCGAAGGCGTGCAGCGCCGCAGCAGCGTGCTTGGCGGCAAGATTCCGCTGATCTCGGCGCTGCTGGTTCCGGTGCTGGGTGTGGCCCTCTATCTGCACTGGGGCGCTGTCGATGAGGTCGTACAGACTCGCCAAATGGCCGCTGCGCAGCCGCAAAGCATCGAGGAGATGACCGCGCGCCTGGAGCAGACCGTGCAGCAACAGCCGGACTCTGCTGAGGCCTGGTACTTCCTCGGTCGTACCTACATGGCGCAGGAGCGTGCCGGCGATGCCGCCAAGGCGTTCGAGCGTGCCGTGGAAATCGCCGGGCGTGCCCCGGAACTACTCGGCCAATGGGCGCAGGCGCTGTACTTCGCCGAAGGCAAGCAGTGGAGCGAGCAGATGCAGGCGCTCACCGACGAAGCGTTGGAGGCCGATCCGCAAGAGGTCACCAGCCTCGGCCTGCTCGGCATCGCCGCCTATGAAAGCCAGCGCTATGCCGATGCCGTGCGCTACTGGGAGCGTCTCGTCGCCGTGTTGCCGGAGCAGGACCCGTCGCGTGCGGCCATCGCCGGCGGTATCGAACGCGCCCGTCAGCAGATGGGCGAGGGCGAGCAGCCCAGCGCTGCCGCCGAGCCGGGCGCCAAGGTGCACGCGCTGGAGGTCAGCGTATCGCTGTCACCTGAAGTGCAGCAGAATGTTCAGCCGGACGATGCCGTATTCGTCTTCGCCCGCGCACTCAGTGGCCCGCCGATGCCGCTGGCGGTCAAGCGCCTGAAGGTCTCCGACCTGCCGGTGCAGATCAGCCTTTCCGATGTGGATGCGATGATGCCCGAACTGAAGATTTCCCGATTCGACCAGGTGCAACTGGTGGCGCGTGTATCCCGCGCAGGTAACGCCACCCAGGGCGAATGGACTGGCCAGACCGGCCCGGTTGCCAACACCTCCCGTGACGTTCAGGCGCTGCTGATCGACAGCCGCGACGGGCAGCCACAGTGAAGCGTTTGCTGCTGGCCTGCGCACTCGGGCTTGGCCTGAGCGGCTGCGTATTGCAGCAACCGAGTGCACCGGTCGGCGAACTGCCGCCGGTGCAACAGCCCTCGCACCCGCGCTACGCGCCACCGCCTGGGGTGAAGAGCCACTGGAACCCGGGACTGGGCGTCTATGTGGTCGAAGGCGCCCGTGATCTGTACTACCGCGAGCGCATCTTCTACCGCTGGGACGGCGCTTGGAGCTGGTCGTCGCAAGCCGGCGGGCCGTGGAAGGCTACCGACAGCTCGGGCATCCCGCCGGGACTGTTTCGCCAGTACCAGAACCGCTGATCGCGTAGGGCGGCTGAAACCCGCCAATCGGCCTGGCGGGTTGCACCCGCCCTACAACCGCATATGAAAACGGCGCCCGAACAGGCTGTGTGAAAACTACTGCGCTTGGTCATGCTGCGTTAAAAACAGGCTCAGAATGCTCATTTACAACTCGTAAACTGCGCTTCTTCGCCTGTTTTTGCCTTGCCTGACCTTCGCTCGCTACGTTTTCACACGGCCTGCGACGGCGCCGTTCTTGTTGCTGCGAGCCAGGCTCAGTGCGCCCAGATCATGCCCACCAGCAGGTAGCAGATCAGCGTCACCAGCACCACACCGAACAGGTTGAGGACGAAGCCCGCCTTGATCATCGACTGTATCTTCATGTGCCCGGTGCCGAACACGATGGCATTGGGTGGCGTCGCCACCGGCATCATGAAGGCGCAGCTGGCAGCGATTGCAGCTGGAATCGCCAGCAGCTCGGCCGGCATACCCTGGGCGACGGCCAGCGCCCCCAGCAGCGGCAGGAAGGCAGCGGCAGTAGCGGTGTTGGAGGTGACTTCGGTGAGGAAGATGATCACCAGCACCACCACGCCGATCATCGCGATCACCGGCAGCGCACTCAGTGCGCCGAGGCTCTGTGCGATCCATTCGGCCAGGCCGGTGCTGCGAATCACGCCGGCCAGCGACAGGCCGCCGCCGAACAGCAACAGCACGCCCCAGGGCAGTTTGCTGGCGCTTTCCCAGTTCATCAGAAACACGCGCTGTTTGACGTCCACCGGGATCATGAAGAGTGCCATTGCCGCTGCGATGGCGATGCTGGTGTCATTGACGCCGGGCACCCAGCCGGAGATCAACGGCTGGAATACCCAGGCCAGTGCGGTGACCACGAACACCAGCGCCACCAGCTTCTCGCCACGGCTCAGTGGGCCGAGCTCGGCCAGCTCGCTGCGAATCAGCTGCGTGCTGTCATGCCCGGCCAGGTTGAAGCCGCCACGGGTCAGCCACCACCAGATGAACGCCAGCATGATCACCGCAACTGGCACGCCCAGCAGCATCCACTGGCCGAAGCCGATCTGCACGTCGTAGTTGTCGGCGAGGAAGGCGGCCAGCAAGGCATTCGGCGGTGTGCCGATCAGCGTGGCGATACCGCCGACACTGGCGGCATAGGCAATTGCCAGCAGCAGTGCGGTGGCGAAGCGCTCACGGTCGGCTTCGCCGGTGCTCTGCTCGCTGGTGAGCATGCCGATCACCGAAAGGCCGATGGGCAGCATCATGATGGTGGTGGCGGTGTTGCTCACCCACATGCTGAGAAATGCCGTGGCCATCATGAACCCGGCGATCTGCCTGCTCGGCTTGCTGCCCATGGCCAGCAGTGTCATCAGTGCGATGCGCTTGTGCAGGTTCCAGCGCTCCATGGCCAGGCCCAGCACGAAACCACCGAGGAACAGGTAGATGGTCGGGTTGGCGTAGGGCGCAGTCGCGGCGTTGAGGCTGTCGATGCCCAGTGCCGGGATCAGCAGGATCGGCAGCAGCGAAGTGGCCGGGATCGGAATGGCTTCGGTCGACCACCAGGTGGCCATTAGCAGGGTCAGGCCGATGGTGGCCCAGGCGGTGCTGGAGAGACCGGCTGGTGGTTCGGTGACCAGGCAGACGAGCAGTAGCAAGGGGCCCAGAATCAGGCCAATCCAGGCAGCCTTGGCAGGTGCCGTGGATTCATTGGTGGTAACGGCCATGGCGCGCTTCCTTCAGCTAAAAAGTCGGGCTTTATAGCCCACAGGGCGACTTTATGACCACGCGGTGGTCGATCGGTTTTGCTTCAGTCTGTTTCAGGTGTGCTGTGCGCCTTTGAAGACGGCTCGGCCTGTCTGCTGAACAGCGGTCCACCGCAACGGCTACAGAACGCCGCGCTGTATTCGTGGCGGTTCTTCCGACAGTGCGGGCAGTCATGCTCCATCAGCCCGTCCTGGCGCATGGCATTGGCCAGCTCGGCGGTGAAGATGCCTGTCGGTACGGCAATGATCGAGTAGCCGGTGATCATCACCATCGTGGCCAGCATCTGGCCGATGGGCGTCTTCGGCGTGATATCGCCAAAGCCAACGGTGGTCAGCGTCACCACCGCCCAGTAGATGCCGGTGGGAATGCTGGTGAAGCCGTTGGCCGGGCCTTCGATGACGTACATCAAGGCACCGAACACCGTGACCAGGGTCGAGACGCTGACCAGAAACACCACGATCTTCTGCTTGCTGCCGCGCAGTGCGACCAGCAGGAAGTTGGCCTGGGTCAGGTACTGGCGCAGCTTGAGCACACGGAAGATGCGAATCATGCGGATGACGCGGACGATCATCAGGTACTGCGCATCGGCGAACATCAACGCCAGGATGGCCGGCAGCACCGCCAACAGGTCCACCAGGCCGAAGAAACTGAAGGCATAGCGCATCGGCTTGGGCGAGCTATACAGGCGCAGGCCGTACTCGATGGCAAACAGCGCGGTGAAGAACCACTCCAGCGCGCCGAACACATCGGCGTACTGGTTGTGGAAGCGCTCGATGCTGTCGAGCATCACCACCACCAGGCTGGCGAGAATCGCCACCAGCAGCCAGTTATCGAAACGCTGCGCTGCTGGCGTGCTGGTTTCGAAAATGATGATGTAAAGGCGCTGGCGCCAGCTCTGCCGGTTTTCCATGGCAAGGTCCAAATCAAGCGAAAGGCACAGCCTAGGCAGGAAGGCGGAGTGAGGGCAAGGCCTTGGTTGTGCTTGCTGCTCTGTTCTCAATCCCCTTCCAGCGACGACTCCTCCCGCGGATCACCGAGCACGAAGGTTTCACCGGTGACTGCTGTAATCCTTGCGGTGCCCAGATTGAGTAGCTGCCACTGCCATTCTCCGTAACGGGTGCTCAAGGTGCCATGGGCCTGGCAGGGACCGTAGAGATACCAGTCGTGTTCCTGGCGATGGGTGATGAGGACGGCGTGACGCAGGAAGTCCGTGACCATTGCTTCGTTGACCTTGAAGCTCTGGCAGTTTTCTTGCTCCGGGCCGAGTCCATCTTCGATCACCACGATATCGCTGACCGGGCCGATCAGGCTGGGAGTTGATTCTGCGTAGGTCGTAGCGGTTGCCAGTAGCAAGCTGAGGCCGAGAATTCGTCTGTCCATGTTCCACGCGCTCCCTTTGCAGTCGGTTGCGCGATTCTAGACCGTCGGGGTGCTGTCCTTGACTGCCTTTTGCCAACTTTGTGCACCGGCCCTGATCAGCCAGCAGGCGAGGATGAAGGGCATGGTCAGGGCGGGTAGGCCCAGCGCGCTGAAGCCGGGCTGCAGCAACAGGGCGAGCAGAATGCCGAGGGCCGGTACCAGTGGGCTGCGGTGTACCTGGGCCAGGGCGATGGCGGCGAGGGTGGCGTTGTAGCCGTAGAGGCCGGCGAGGGCACCATCGCTGGGCCAACCATGGAAAATCGCCAGGGCGAAGCCGCCGCTGGAACCCAGCAGTGCCCACAGCGCCATGCGGCCATCGGCCAGGCGCAAGCCGAGCAGCAGGCACAGACCGGCCAATGGTGAGTCGAGGAAGATCACCTGGCCCAGGCCGCGCAGCACGGCGAGTATCAGTTGCAGGAGGTTCAGCTCCGGCGCTTCGGGCGCGCTGGCTGCTGGTGCAGCTGGCAGCTCCAACTGAGCGAGCAGAGCCAGCAACAGCCAACCCAGCAGCACGAAGGGAAAGGTGAAGGCAGGCAGCCAGCCATGTTTGCGCATGCTCCGCATCCAGGGGGCCAGCAGCAGGCTGGACAGAGCTGCGCTGGCGATGATCAGCACGGGCAGCAGCGGTGTCCATGGCAGTTTCAGGCTGAGCAGCAGGCCGAGCAGGATGCCGTTGTAGCCGTACAGGCCGATGGCGATGTCGGTAGGCGGGTAGCCGCGGTATTGCGCGATCAGCATCGAGGTCAGGCCGCCGAGCAGGGCGCCGCCCAGCAGTTCAGGTGCGCCGATGAGGATGGCCAGCAGCACCAGCAGGCCGCAGCCGGGATGCTGTTGCAGGAAGATCTGGGCGAAGCCGCTGAGCAGGGCGCGCAGGCCTTGCAGGGCAGGGTGTGAGGTTGGTAGTGGAGGCATGATGTATGTGCCAAGAGAGCCCTCTCCCCCAGCCCCTCTCCCGCAAGCGGGAGAGGGGAGCCGTGCGTGTCGCTTGGAGGAGCTACGTAGGGTGCGCCGTGCGCACCGCCAACGGGACGCAAGGTGCGCACGGGCCAGGCGGCCCCGCGACACCCTACGAATCAATACAACGCGCAGCCCGGATGAAATCCGGGGCGCAGGGTCAGAGCATTCCCCGGATTCATCCGAGCTACGGAGCTGTGTAGGGTGCGCCGTGCGCACCTTTTATTCGTGCGTACGGCTTTCGGTGCGCATGGAGCACCCTCAGGAGAGCAGCGCGGCTCAATGTAGCGTTTCGATCCTCAGGCTGTTGGTGCTGCCCGGTTGGCCGAAGGGTTCGCCGGCGGTGATCACCACGGTTTCGCCACGCTGGGCCATACCCTGGGCCTGGGCGATCTCCAGCGCGGTGCTGGTGACCTCTTCGACCTTGCGCAGGCGCTCGTTGACCACCGAGTAGATGCCCCAGGCCACGGTCAGGCGCCGTGCCGTGGTCAGGCTCGGCGTCAGGCTCAAGATCGGGGCCTTGGGCCGCTCGCGGGAGGCGCGCAGGCTGGAGCTGCCGGATTCCGTGTAGTTGACCAATGCCGCGACCGGCAGAATCGAGCTGATGCGGCGGATGGCGCAGCTGATGGCGTCGCTGGCGGTGGCCTCGGCCTGGGGGCGACCGACGTCGAGCTGGGTCTGGTAGTCCGGGCCGTTTTCCACCTGGCGGATGATCTTGCTCATCATCTGCACGGTTTCCAGCGGGTAGTCGCCGGAGGCGGTTTCCGCCGACAGCATCACCGCATCGGCGCCTTCGGCCACGGCGTTGGCCACGTCAGTGACCTCGGCGCGGGTCGGCGCCGGGGAGAAGCGCATGGATTCGAGCATCTGCGTGGCGACCACCACCGGGCGGCCCAGCTGGCGGCAGGTGCGCACGATATCCTTCTGGATGCGCGGTACGTTCTCGGCCGGCACTTCCACGCCCAGGTCACCGCGCGCCACCATGATGGCGTCGCACAGCTTGGCGATTTCTTCCAGGTGGATCACCGCCGAGGGTTTCTCGATCTTGGCCATGAGGAAGGCCTTGCCGCCGATCAGCTCGCGCGCTTCGAGGATATCTTCCGGGCGCTGCACGAACGACAGCGCCACCCAGTCCACGCCCAGCTCCAGGCCGAAGGCCAGGTCGCGGCGATCCTTGTCGGTCAGCGGCGACAGTTGCAGCACCGCCTCGGGCACGTTGACGCCCTTGCGGTCGGACAGCTCGCCACCGGCGATGACGCAGGTGTCTACGGCATCATTCTGTTTGGCGGTCACTTTCAGGCGCAGGCGGCCGTCGTCCAGCAGCAGGCTCATGCCCGGCTGCAGGGCTTCGATGATTTCCGGGTGAGGCAGGTTGACCCGGCTGGCGTTGCCGGGCGTGGCGTCCAGATCCAGGCGCAGGCTCTGGCCGTTGACCAGTTGCACCTTGCCGTCAGCAAAACGGCCGACGCGTAGCTTCGGCCCCTGCAGATCCATGAGGATGCCGATGGGCTGGTTCAGCTCGCGCTCCACCTCGCGCACCCACTGGTAGCGCTGGGCGTGGTCGGCGTGCTCGCCATGGCTGAAATTGAGGCGGAACAGGTTGACCCCGGCTTCCACCAACTGGCGGATATGCGCGGCATCGCGGATCGCCGGCCCGAGGGTGGCGAGGATCTTCACTTTCTTGTCGGCGTTCATTGGGTTTTCTCGAGAATCAGAATGGCGCGGAAATCGTTGACGTTGGTACGGGTCGGGCCGGTGACGATCAGCTCGTCGAGGGCGGCGAAGTAGCCATAGCCGTTGTTGTTGTCCAGTTCGTCACGGGCGGACAGGCCCTTGATGCCGGCGCGGGCGTAGCTGTAGGGCGTCATGATGGCGCCGGCGTTGTCTTCGGAGCCGTCGATGCCGTCGGTGTCGCCGGCCAGCGCGTAGACGCCGGGCAGGCCCTTGAGGCTCTCGGTAAGGCTGAGGAGGAATTCGGCGTTGCGTCCGCCGCGGCCATTGCCGCGCACGGTGACGGTGGTTTCGCCGCCAGAGAGGATCACGCACGGCGGCTTGATCGGCTGGCCATGCAGCTGCACCTGGCGGGCGATGCCGGCATGCACCTTGGCCACGTCGCGCGACTCGCCCTCCAGGTCGCCGAGAATCAGCACCGGGAAACCGGCCGCTTCGGCTTTGGCAGCGGCGGCGTCAAGCGACTGCTGCGGCGTGGCGATCAGCTGGAAGTGGCTGCGGGCGAGCACCGGATCGCCGGGCTTGACCGTTTCCGAGCGTGGGTCTTCCAGCCAGGCGCGCACGTTGGCCGGAATGTCGATGGCATAGCGGGCTAGAATCGCCAGGGCTTCGGCCGAGGTGGTCGGGTCGCCCACGGTGGGGCCGGAGGCGATCACCGTGGCTTCGTCGCCGGGGACGTCGGAGATGGCGTAGGTGTAGACGGTGGCCGGCCAGCAGGCCTTGGCCAGGCGACCGCCCTTGATCGCCGAGAGGTGCTTGCGCACGCAGTTCATCTCACCGATGGTGGCGCCGGATTTCAGCAGCGCCTTGTTGATCGCCTGCTTGTCCTTGAGGCTGATGCCTTGTGCCGGCAACGCCAGCAGCGAGGAGCCGCCGCCGGAGAGGAGGAAGATCACCCGGTCGTCCTCGCTGAGGTTCGACACCAGCTCCAGCACGCGGCGGGCGACGCGTTCGCCGGCATCGTCCGGCACCGGGTGTGCGGCTTCCACCACTTCGATCTTCTGGCAGTCGGCGCCGTGCTCGTAGCGGGTCACCACCAGGCCGCTGACCTCGCCTTGCCATTCCTGCTCTATCACCTCGGCCATGGCCGCAGCAGCCTTGCCGGCGCCGATGACGATGACGCGGCCGCTGCGGTCCGCGGGCAGGTGGTCGGCCAGCACCTGGCGCGGATGCGCGGCAGCGATGGCGGTGGCGAACAGGTCGCGCAGCAGGCGTTGCGGGTCGAAGGTCATGGCGGTGTTCTCTTGTTCTGGGGTGACGCTGGATGATCGCTCCCACGCTCCGCGTGGTAACGCCCGGCGAGACGCTCAGGCGTCTGCTGTTGTGTGACGCGCAGCGTCACGGGATGCATGCCCACGCAAAGCGTGGGAACGATCAATGTTCTCTCGGTGGATCGATTCCAGTCCGCAGGCGCCGCGTGGCAGCACCTGGGGAATGGAATCGACCGACCTGGCAATCGGGCCGTGACACCTCCTGCCAGGAAGGTCGAAAGGGTGCCGGGCGATCCGGCTTATTGGTGCGCACGGCGCACCCTACGGTTCGCGATACCCCGTAGGGTGCGTTGCGCGCACCGCTTTGTTACTCGCCGCGGATATTGAAGTTGGCCATATGCTCCAGACCCTTGATCAGGGCGGAGTGATCCCAACCGCTGCCGCCGAGGGCCGCGCAGGTGCTGAACACTTGCTGGGCATTGGCGGTGTTGGGCAGGTTCAGGCCCAGCTCGCGAGCACCGGACAGCGCCAGGTTAAGGTCCTTCTGGTGCAGGCTGATGCGGAAGCCAGGATCGAAGGTGCCCTTGATCATGCGCTCGCCGTGTACTTCAAGGATCTTCGAGCCAGCGAAACCGCCCATCAGCGCTTCACGCACCTTGGCCGGATCGGCGCCGTTCCTGGCAGCGAACAGCAGGGCTTCGGCCACTGCCTGGATGTTCAGCGCGACGATGATCTGGTTGGCCACCTTGGCAGTCTGGCCGTCGCCGTTGCCGCCAACGCGGGTGATGTTCTTGCCCATGGCCTGGAACAGCGGCAGGGCGCGTTCGAAGGCGTTCGGGCAGCCACCGACCATGATCGACAGGGTCGCGGCCTTGGCGCCGACTTCACCGCCGGATACCGGGGCGTCCAGGTAGGCGGCGCCGGTGGCCTTGATCTTCTCGGCGAAGGTCTTGGTCGCGGTGGGGGAGATCGAGCTCATGTCGATCACTACCTTGCCGGCGCCGACGCCCTGGGCGATGCCGTTGTCGCGGAACAGCACGTCTTCGACCTGCGGGGTGTCCGGCACCATGACGATGATGAACTCGGCTTCCTGAGCCACTTCCTTCGGGTTGGCCAGGGCGATGCCATTGTCGCCAACCAGGTCGGCCGGGGCCTTGTCGAAGTGCTCGGAGAAGAACAGGGTGTGGCCGGCCTTCTGCAGGTTCTGCGCCATGGGTTTGCCCATGATGCCGGTGCCGATGAATCCGATTTTAGCCATGAGAGATAACCTCGTTGTAGGTGGTGAACCAGTTGCTGCAGAGCCTGTAGGAGCGGGTTTACCCGCGAATCAGACACCGCGGTGAATGGCACCGGCTTCGCCGGTGTTCGCGGATGAATCCGCTCCTACACGTGTAGCCGTCAGATTGCGTTATGCGCTTTCATCCAGCCGAGGCCGGCAGCGGTGGTGGTTGCCGGCTTGTATTCACAGCCGATCCAGCCCTGGTAGCCGATGCGATCCAGGTGCTCGAAGAGGAAGCGATAGTTGATCTCGCCAGTGCCCGGCTCGTTGCGGCCCGGGTTGTCGGCCAGTTGCACGTGGTTGATGGCTGCCAGGTTGCTTTCAACCGTGCGGGCCAGGTCACCTTCCATGATCTGCATGTGGTAGATGTCGTACTGCAGGTACAGGTTGGTGCTGCCGACCTTGTCGCGGATGTCCAGCGCCTGCCTGGTGTTGTTCAGGTAGAAGCCGGGGATGTCGCGGGTGTTGATGGCTTCCATGACCAGGCGAATGCCAGCACCGGCCAGCTTGTCAGCCGCGTAGCGCAGGTTGTCGACGAAGGTCTTCTCGACGGTCGCGCAATCCAGGCCCTGCGGGCGGACGCCGGCCAGGCAGTTGATCTGCTTGTTGCCCAACACCTTGGCGTAGGCGATTGCCTTGTCGACGCCGGCGCGAAACTCCTCGACGCGGTCCGGGTGGCAGGCGATGCCGCGCTCGCCCTTGCCCCAGTCACCGGCGGGCAGGTTGAACAGCACCTGTTCCAGCCGGTTGGCGTCTAGGCGGGCCTTGATCTCTCCTACCGCGAAGTCATAGGGGAAGAGGTATTCCACGCCGCTGAAGCCGGCTTCGGCGGCAGCGGCGAAACGGTCTAGGAAGTCCACTTCAGTGAACAGCATGGACAGGTTGGCTGCAAAACGGGGCATGGTGTGCTCCTTGTCGTGGTGCAATTAGGGGCTGCGTAGGGTGCGCCGTGCGCACCAGGGGTACGCGTCGGGTATGCGGTGTGCGCGGCGCAGCCTATGGATCAATCCAACAGCGAGATGGCGGTCGGCGCGTCGACGCCGCGCTCGGCCAGTTCCTCGAACTCGTTGATGGCGTTGATCTCGGTGCCCATGGAGATGTTGGTGACACGCTCCAGGATGATCTCCACCACCACCGGCACACGGTGCTCGGCCATCAGGCGCTTGGCTTCGGCGAAGGCGTTCTGCAGCTCGTTCGGGTCGAACACGCGGATCGCCTTGCAGCCCAGACCCTCGACCACGGCGACGTGGTCGACGCCGTAACCGTTGAGCTCCGGTGCGTTGATGTTCTCGAACGCCAGCTGCACGCAGTAATCGATGTCGAAGCCGCGCTGCGCCTGACGGATCAGGCCCAGGTAGGAGTTATTCACCAGCACGTGGATGTAGGGCAGGTTGAACTGCGCACCGACGGCTAACTCCTCGATCATGAACTGGAAGTCATAGTCACCGGACAGCGCCACGACCTGACGTTGCGGGTCGGCCTTGACCACGCCGAGGGCTGCCGGAATGGTCCAGCCCAGCGGGCCGGCCTGGCCGCAGTTGATCCAGTGACGCGGCTTGTACACGTGCAGGAACTGCGCGCCGGCGATCTGCGACAGGCCGATGGTGCTGACGTAGCAGGTGTCCTTGCCAAAGGCTTCGTTCATCTCTTCGTACACGCGTTGCGGCTTGGCCGGCACGTTGTCGAAGTGGGTCTTGCGCTGCAGGGTACGCTTGCGCTCGCGGCAGGACTCGACCCAGGCGCTGCGATCCTTCAGCTTGCCGGCGGCTTTCCACTCGCGGGCAACGATGAGGAAGGCGTCCAGCGCGTTGCCGGCGTCGGAGGCGATACCCAGGTCCGGGTTGAACACGCGGCCAATCTGCGTCGGTTCGATGTCGACGTGGATGAACTTGCGGCCTTCGGTGTAGACGTCCACTGAGCCGGTGTGGCGGTTGGCCCAGCGGTTGCCGATACCGAATACCAGGTCGGAAGCGAGCAGGGTGGCGTTGCCGTAGCGATGCGAGGTCTGCAGGCCGACCATGCCGACCATCAGCTTGTGATCGTCGGGGATCGCGCCCCAGCCCATCAGCGTCGGGACTACTGGCACGCCGGTCAGCTCGGCGAACTCCAACAGCTTGTCCTGCGCATCGGCATTGAAGATGCCGCCACCGGCGACCAGCAGCGGGCGTTCGGCCTCGTTGAGCATGGCGATGGCTTTCTCGGCCTGGACGCGGCTGGTGCTCGGCTTGGCCACCGGCAGCGGCTCGTAGGTGTCGATATCGAACTCGATCTCGGCCATCTGCACGTCGAACGGCAGGTCGATCAGCACCGGGCCGGGGCGGCCGCTGCGCATTTCATGGAAGGCACGCTGGAAGGCGCGCGGCACCTGGCCGGGCTCCATCACGGTGGTCGCCCATTTGGTCACCGGGCCGACGATGCTGGTGATGTCGACTGCCTGGAAGTCTTCCTTGTGCATACGCGCACGCGGCGCCTGGCCGGTGATGCACAGAATCGGGATGGAGTCGGCCGAGGCCGAGTACAGGCCGGTGACCATGTCAGTGCCTGCCGGGCCGGAGGTGCCGATGCATACGCCGATGTTTCCGGCATTGGTGCGGGTATAACCCTCGGCCATGTGCGAAGCGCCTTCGACGTGACGGGCCAGGACGTGATCGATGCCACCGAGTTTCTTCAGTGCGGCATACAGGGGGTTGATGGCAGCGCCGGGGACGCCGAACGCGGTATCGACGCCTTCGCGGCGCATCACCAGTACGGCTGCCTCGATTGCTCTCATTCTGGCCATAATCTTGTGCCTCTTTTGTTATCAGATTGTATACAAAAAACCTGGCTCGGATTCTATGCAGGCCATGACTTCGCGGTCAACAATTTTTCCGGTGCAGTCTGTCGCCTGGGCCAAATTCTTTTGAAACGGCCGTTTGATGGGCTTTTTGGCGCAGGTGCGAAAGGCTGCCGCAATTAATGTATACAATAAAAAATAATATTGTATCTACTGTTTGAATTTTTTGTTTCTGATGGGATAGTGGACCGAGTTCTGGATTGCCCATGCGCACAACAGCTCGTGCGCCTTGGGTGTTTCTTCACCTTTGTCACTTCAGGAGTCATCACCATGAGCAACTTGAACCTGCAAACCGCCAACGCCATCGGTAGCCGTGCCCTGGCCGTGGGGCGAGAGATAAAGGCGGCACCGCTGACGGTGGCGGTGCTGGATGCCGGTGGGCACCTGATCAGCCTGCAACGCGAGGACGGCGCCAGCCTGCTACGCCCGCAGATCGCCATCGGCAAGGCCTGGGGCGCGCTGGCCCTGGGCAAGGGCTCGCGCCTGATCGCCGCCGACGCGCAGCAGCGTCCGGCGTTCATCGGTGCGGTGAACAATCTGGCGCAGGGCAGCCTGATTCCGGCGCCGGGCGGGGTGTTGATTCGCGATGAACGCGGCGAAGTGATCGGCGCCGTCGGCATCACCGGCGACACCTCGGATATCGACGAGCAGTGTGCGGTGAGCGCGCTGGAGTCGCTGGGGCTGAAGGCGGATGCGGGGGCTTAGGTTGTCGCGGGGCCGTCCAGGCTGCGCGCACCGGTTTGATCGCGGCTGCGCGATGCCCCGGATTGCGTCCGGGCTACGACTGTCGGAGGGGCTTCAGCCGCGACTGCGGCATCGAAGCGTCGCCGCTAAAGCGCCTCCCACAGTTTGCGGGCCCCCGTAGAGTGGATGTCGCTGTTTACATCCACCAGAGCGGTGAATCGGTAAGGCGTGGCCTTTCCTGTGATCTGCGAAACGACCCTTGACCTTGGTGCACGCAGCCTAGGCGGCCCCGCGACATCCTAAGGGATCGGCGTCTGCCGTTGATTCGCCGTGCGTAGGGTGGATGTCGTTTTTTACATCCACCAGAGCGGTGGATCGGTAAGGCGTGGCCTTTCCTGTGATCTGCGAAACGATCCTTGACCTTGGTGCACGCAGCCTAGGCGGCCCCGCGACACCCTACGGGATAGGCGTCTGCCGTTGATGCGCCGTGCGTAGGGTGGATGTCGTTTTTTACATCCACCAGAGCGGGGGATCGGTAAAGCGCGGTCCATCCTGCGAGCCGCCGAATCGCCTTAAGCGTGGCGCGCGCGGCGCACCTTGCGCGATCAGCATATGCCGCGGATTCGAGTTAGGCGCTTGTCACCAGCTCGGAAGCCATCGACGGCATCGGGCTAACGTCGCAGCCTTTGAGCACCAGGCGAATGATGGTCTGGGCGGCAGCTTCGTAGTCAGCATCGTCCAGGCTGGCCTTGCCGGTGACGGTGGAGATCTGCCAGTCGAAGTCGGCATAGGTCTGGGTCGCTGCCCAGATGCTGAACAGCAGGTGATGCGGGTCGACTTTCGCCATCAGGCCCTGATCGATCCAGCGCTGGATGCAGGCGATGTTGTGCTTGGCCTGGGCATTGAGCTGTTCGGTCTGTTCAGGCGACAGGTGCGGCGCACCGTGCATGATCTCGCTGGCGAATACCTTGGAAGCATGCGGCAGTTCGCGGGAGATGCGGATCTTCGAGCGGATGTAGGCGGTCAGCACTTCGCTTGGATGGCCCGGCTGGTTGAAGGGGGCAGAGGCGGCCAGCAGTGGCTCGATGATGCTTTCCAGGACCTCGCGGTAGAGATTTTCCTTGGACTTGAAGTAGTAGTAGACGTTGGGCTTGGGCAGGCCTGCCTTGGCCGCAATGTCACTGGTCTTGGTGGCGGCGAAGCCCTTGTCAGCGAACTCTTCGCTGGCTGCGCGCAGGATGAGCTCTTTGTTACGCTCGCGGATGCTGGTCATAAGGCCCTGTGGTTTGCTCTGCCGCCGGGCGGCGGTCAAGCATGGTAGCACCGGCTTTGCGCGAGGCTCAAGGCAGTGGCCACGGGCTGCTCAGCGCTTAACTGACTCTGTGGTCAAATTTTTGTATACAGGAAATCGCTTTTCTGTTTCTATCGCGCACAGCGTTATCCATGACAAAAAGTCTCGGCGCGTGACGCTGCAGGAGACCCACCGTGAATACCCATCAGCTCGTCGATCCCTTCGGTCGGCGCATTACCTACCTGCGTTTGTCGGTGACCGATCGCTGCGATTTTCGCTGCACCTACTGCATGAGCGAAGACATGCAGTTCGCACCGCGTCAGCAGATTCTCAGCCTGGAGGAGCTTTACGCCGTGGCCGATGCCTTCATCGGGCTGGGCGTGCGGCGTATTCGCATCACCGGCGGCGAGCCGCTGGTACGCAAGAATCTGCTGAGCTTGCTGCAGCGCCTGGGTGAGCGTGATGAGCTGGATGACCTGGCGATCACCACCAATGGCTCGCAGTTGGCAGAGATGGCAGCGCCTTTGCGCGCGGCGGGCGTGCGGCGCCTGAATATCAGCCTGGATTCCTTGCAGCGCGAGCGCTTCGCCGCGTTCACCCGACGCGACAGGCTCGACCAGGTGCTGGCCGGCATCGAGGCGTCGCGCGCGGCCGGCTTCGAGCGGATCAAGCTCAACAGCGTGGTGCAGAGCGGGCGCAATGATGACGAGGTGCTGGATCTGGTCGAGTTCGCCATCGAGCGCGGCCTGGATATCAGCTTCATCGAGGAAATGCCGCTGGGCAGCGTGGTCAGCCACAGCCGTGAGCAGACCTTCTGCTCCAGCGACGAGGTGCGCCAGCGCATCGAGAAGCGCCATGCGCTGGTGCGCAGCAGCAAGGTCACTGGCGGACCGTCGCGTTACTGGCAAGTGGTCGGTACGCAGACCCAGGTGGGGTTCATCTCGCCGCACAGTCACAACTTCTGCGGTGACTGCAACCGTGTCCGGGTCACCGCCGAAGGCAAGCTGGTGCTCTGCCTCGGCCACGACAACGCGCTGGACCTCAAGCGCCTGCTGCGCGCGCATCCGGGCGACGGCGAGCGCCTGCGCCAGGCGCTGATCGAGGCGCTGCGCCTGAAGCCCGAGCGGCATCACTTCGCCACCGACGAGCAGGTGCAGGTGGTGCGCTTCATGAGCATGACCGGCGGATAGATTCGCCTTCGGATTTGCCAAACAACAATAAGGAGGCTCTGCATGAAGCCCGTACGACTGTGTCTGCTATCTGCCATTCTACTGCCCCTCGACGCTCTGGCGCAGACCTACGTGGTCGGCGTCGAGGACCTGCCATTCGCTCCGCACTACAGCCTCGATGGCGAAGGTCAGTACCGTGGCTTCGCCCGTGAGGTGCTGGATGCCTTCGCGGCCGATAGCGGTATCAGCCTGAGCTACGAGGCGCTGCCGGTGGATCAGTTGCTGCCTGCCCTGCAGCGTGGCGAGATCGATTTCAAATACCCCGACAGCTCGCACTGGGCCGGCGCGCAGAAAGCAGGCATGACCTTGCACTACAGCCAGGCCGTGGTCGATTACGTCGACGGCGTGCTGGTGGCGCCGCAGCGCCAGGGGCAGGCGCTGGAGAGCATCCGTCGTCTGGCCATGGTGCAGGGCTGGACACCGCGCGGATACGAACAGCCTATCGACAGTGGGCAGATTCAACTGAGCTACAGCGATGATCTGCGCCAGATGATTCGCCAGGCGCTGAAGCAGGACACCGATGGTGCCTACTTCAACGTGGTGGTGGCCACCCATTATCTGGACAACATTCGCGCGCGCCCGGGGGCTTTGGTGTTTGATCCCAAGTTGCCGCATACCCGTGGCAGTTTTCACCTGTCGAGCCTGCATCACCCGCAGCTGATCGCCCGTTTCGATCGTTTTCTTGCCGAGCACTCGGCTCAGGTTGCCGCGCTCAAGGCGAGTTATCGCGTCGAGGCCAACCTGAATAGCGACTACATCGGCCTGGAACAGTGGAAGGTGGACTTTCTCGAGCGGCAGAAAGAAAAAGCCGGCGCACAGGCGCCGGCTTCGTCCCGTCCGTGATCGCTCAGATGCTGGCTTCGGCGCGTTTCAGTGCCTGCGCCTGGCCGTGCATCAGGCCATAGTGCAGCACCGCGCCGAGCAGGGCGCCGAGCAGCCAGGAATAGCCCGACAGCTGGTTCAGGCCGGGCGCCCAGACCGAGGCAACGGAGAATACCGAGGCCACGGCAAAGGCGACCAGCGCCTTGCGGTTCCAGCCGCCGTCGAAGTAGTAGGCCGAGCCGACCTCGGCGCTGAACAGCTGCTGCATATCGAGCTTGCGTCGGCGTACCAGGTAGTAGTCGACGACGATGATGCCGTACAGCGGCGCCAGCACGGCGCCCAGGGTGTCGACGAAGGCGGCGATGCCGACGTTGCTGATGAAGGCCACCCACAGCGCGCCGATGAAGAAGGCGATGCCCGCTGTGATGAAGCCACCGGTTCGGGCGCTGATGTGCGCCGGAGCCAGGTTGGCCAGGTCATACGCCGGCGGGATGAAGTTGGCTACCAGGTTGATGCCCACGGTCGCGGCGAAGAAGGTCAGCGCGGCGATGATGGTCAGGGTCAGGTTATCGACCCGGGCAACGATGTCGGTCGGGTTGGTCAGCGTCTCGCCGAACACCACTACGGTGCCTGCAGTGATCACCAGGGCGATCAGCGAGAAGATCGCCAGGCTCACCGGCAGGCCGAGGAAGTTGCCGATGGTCATCTGCTTCTCGCTTTTGACGAAGCGGGCGAAGTCGCCGTAGTTGATCACCACGGCGGCGAAGTAGGCGACCATGGTGCCGACCACGGCGAAGAACGCAGCCACCGGGCCGGCCTTGTATTCGCCGGTACCGCTGAAGATGTTGCCCAGCTCACTGAGCAGGCTCGGGCCGGCCTGGTACCAGATCAGACCCATCAGGGCGATCATCACCACATAGACCAGTGGCCCGGCCCAGTTCAGGAAGCGGGTGATCCAGCTCATGCCGCAGACGAACAGGCCGACCTGGAACAGGCAAACGATCACGTAGGACAACCAGCCGATGGCGGTCAGGCCCATGTATACGGCAGGGTCTTGCGGCTGCAGCAGCGAGTTGAGCAGCAGTGCCACGGCGGTAGAGGCGAAGTAGGTCTGTACGCCGTACCAGAAGATGGCGACGATGCCACGCACCAGTGCAGGGAAGTTGGCGCCGCGCACGCCCATGCTAGCGCGGGCGAATACCGGGAAGGGGATCCCGTACTTGACGCTGGGTTTGCCGGTCAGCTGCACCAGGCCCATGACGATGCAGCCGGCGAGGACGATACCGGCCAGCACCGCCCAGCCATTGAGCCCGTAGGAGATGAACAGCGTGGCTGCCAGGGTATAGCCGAACAGGCTTTGAATGTCGTTCGACCAGACGTTGAAGATCTCGAACCAGCCCCAGGTGCGCTTCTCGGGAGCCAGTGGAGCGAGGTCCTCGTTGTATAACGACGGATCGATGTTCTTGATGCGAAAGTCTTCGGTGTTGGACATGGACAGCTCCCAGTATTGTTCTTGCGCCGCGGCGATCTGTGAGGAGATTTGTCTGCAGGTTTCGTTCCGATTTTGTATTCGCGTCATGACTGAATCGATGTATACAGCCATTTCGACAGTGTTTCGGTAGGAACCTGATTGTCTTGTACACAGAAAATACGCTGCTGAACATGGCTTTTGGGCAAATTGCACACAAAAAATAGAAATATTGTGATCAAAAACTTGACCTTGCGGTCAGTTGTGTGATTGCAAGGCGTTGATGAAAAAGCCGGATAGGCGGCCCGATTCTGCACCGATGCGGTGCCTGGTCTCGTTCGAGGGGATTAGGTTGGTGCGTCTCGCTCGGTGCTGGGCAAGTGCCGGTTGAACCGGACTGGAAATTTTGTGTGCATACCGTTCACTGGCTTAGCACTATCCGTTACCGAGTCCGCTGAGCGTTTGGGTTGCGCCCCTTACGGGCGCCACACCTTTCTTGCTTGCCCAAGAAAGGTGTGCCAAAGAAGGGCACCCCGACATCCGGGTTTCGCTACGCGAAACTTCCCTCGTTCCGGTGCTGCTCCGGGGGCCGGCTTACAAGGGCCGTCCCTGGCCCTTTAAGCGGGGCCGCCATCGGTATTTCGCCGCATCCATGCGGCTCGTCCCCCTACGCAACACCTCCACTCGGCCTCCTGAAGGGGACCGGGTCGCGAGCTTGCAAGATTTCCTCAGGCTCAAGCTCGGCGGTATCTGTTTTTGCTTTTGTTTTAGGCAGCGATCACGCAGGCGACGTCCAAGTCCCCTTCAGGAAGCCGAGTGGAATCGCCGTGGAAGGGGTTGAGCGACATGGATGTCGCGAGAGCTGCGATAGGCCAGGGATGGCCCTTCGTGGCGGGCCCTTGGAGCGGTGATGGAAGGAGGGAACCCCGGCGCAGCCGGGGCCGTATGCAGGGGTGTGTTTCTTTGCTTGCTTTCTTTGCACAAGCAAAGAAAGTGAGTCGCCCGTAAGGGGCGAAACCCGTCAGGTCAGGCGACGCGTTAATGGATAGGGCAGCACCGAAAGCACACACTTATTTGCCAGTCCGGTTTCAAGCGCACCGTGCATGGAAAGATGAAGATCAAAGAAAAAGGGGGAAGTGCGCGAACGCCCATCCCCCTTTTTACCCGGCCGCCGTCCCTACCCGACGTCGGCCAAGTGCGTTGCGGCAGTGATCAGAAGTGATACTTGACCAGTGCCTGCACGGCGGTCTGGTCGAAACGATCATCCGAACCATCCACCGGTTTCACGCCGTACTTGGCGCGCCACATGTTGATCTCGGTGCCCACGTAGAGCTGGCGCTCCTTGCCGAACAGGGCCTTGCCCGCATCCCACTTGACCTGGATCGAGGAGCCGACCGAGGTCTGGGTGCCGGCATCGCGCGACGGCGAGCGCCAGTCGAGGAAGCCGTCCACGACGAAATCCTGATCGCCCAGGCTGAAGGGGTACGCGGCGCTGACGGTCAGCTGGGTGGCGTAGCCGTTGCTGTCACTGTCGGCGAAGAAGGTGTGGTTGTTGATCTTCACCTGGTACAGGTTGGTCTTGAAGTAGGTGAAGCCGGGCACTTCCCAGTCCAGGCCAACACCGTACAGGTAGTTCTCCGGGCCTGGGCCGCCTTCGCCTTTCTCGTAGGTGAAGGCGGCGAACACGTCCTTGATCGGACCGGCGGCCAGCTTCTGCCCGGTCAGCCAGCTCAGGCTGACGCGCGGGGAGAACTCCATGTAGTAGAAGGAATCCTTGTCATGCTGGCGGAAGGTGCCGTTGTCGAAGCTGCCGCGCGACTGCACGTTGTCTGCGCGGATGTAGTCGAGGAAGTAGAAGACGTCGCCCCAGGCCCAGCCACTGGCGTGCTCGAAGGTGAAGGTGGTCTGGGTGCGCTGTTCTTCGCCATTGAAGTTCATGCGCTGGAAGTTCTCGCCGTACAGGTACGACAGGCTGTTGTCCTGCCAGTAGAGCAGGTCGCTGGCGAGTACCAGCTGGCCGGAGAACAGTCCGGCTGACAGAGCGAGGCAGTGGGGCAGATGCTTGAGTTTCATGGGTTTTCCTTATTGTTGGCGTGCAAGCGTGCGTCTCCCGGCGGCGTGCCGTCGGGAGTTGGGTCTAATCCAGGGGTCAGCTTGGTCGGGCGGCCGGGTCGAGGTCGCGGCTGAGAGTCTTGAGGCTGCTGTCGTCGATGGCTGCATCATCCGGGCGGTTCTGCAGCACGGTGTGCAGGTGCGCCTCGGGGTCGTAGTCGTCTTCCTCGACTTCGTGATTCTCGTCGGGCAGGAAGATGTTCAGCACGATGGCGCTGAAGGCGCCGATGGTGATGGGCGAGCCGAAGATGTTCTTCAAGACGTCCGGCATGTGCGAGAGCACGTCCGGTACGCCGGCTACACCCAGGCCAAGGCCCAGGGAAATGGCCACGATCAGCACGTTGCGGCGGTGCAGGCCGGCTTCGCTGAGAATCTTGATACCGGCCACCGCGACGGTGCCGAACATGATCAGCGTGGCGCCACCGAGCACCGGCTTGGGCATCAGTTGCAATACCGCGCCCACCACCGGGAACAGGCCCAGCAGCACCAGAATGCTGGCGATGTAGAAACCCACATGGCGGCTGGCCACGCCGGTGAGCTGGATCACCCCGTTGTTCTGGCTGAAGGTGGTCATCGGCAAGCTGTTGAACATGGCGGCGATCGCCGAGTTGCAGCCGTCGGCCAGTACCCCGGATTTGATCCGGCGCATGTACAGCGGCCCTTTGACCGGCTGTTTGGAGATGATCGAGTTGGCGGTCAGGTCGCCTGCCGTTTCCAGTGGGGTGATCAGGAAGATCACGGCGATCGGCACGAAGGCGATCCAGTCGAAGCCGAAGCCGTACTTGAACGGTTGCGGCACGCTGATCAGTGGTACTTCGGCCATGTTGGCGAAGTCCACCCGACCGGTGAACCAGGCGACCGCAAAGCCCAGGGTCAGGCCGATGATCACCGCAGAAAGACGCAGTACCTGCGAGGATGCGCGGTTGAGCACGACGATGGTGCCCAGCACCAGACCGCCGAGCGCCAGGTGGTGCAGGGCGCCGAGATCTGGCGCGCCATAGCCGCCGGCCAGATCGGTCATGCCCACCTTGATCAACGACAGCCCCATCAGGCAGATGATGGTGCCGGTGACCACCGGGGTGATCACCTTGCGCAGCTTGTTGATGAACTGACTGAATGCAATCTCGACGAACGCGGCGCAGAAGCAGATGCCGAACAGCGTGGCGAGTATCTCTTCCTCGCTGGCGCCGCGCCCCTTGACGATGAAGCCGGCGCTGAGAATCACGCTGAGAAAACCGAAGCTGGTGCCCTGCAGGCACAACAGGCCGGAACCAATAGGGCCGATGCGTTTGGCCTGGACGAATGTGCCGAGGCCGGAGACGAACAGCGCCATGCTCACCAGATAAGGCACATGGGCGCCGAGGCCCAGAGCACTGCCGACGATCAGGGTAGGGGTGATGATGCCGACGAAGCTGGCCAGCACATGCTGTAGCGCCGCGAAGATGGCTGGGGCGAAAGCTGGCGTGTCGTCCAGCTGATAGATCAGGTCGCTGTTGCCGACGGGCGCAGCTGGAGCTTGGGTGTTGCTGTCTGTGGTCATGTCATAGCCTGCCATTTTGTTTTTATACGGTCATGGGCTTAGAACTTGTTCAGAGTCTGCTGCGCGTCGGCACTGCTGCGTTAAAAACAGGCTGGAGCGCCAGCCCGGTCGGACTGCTCATTTACAACTCGTAAACTCTGCGTCCTCGCCTGTTTTTGCCTTGCATTGCTCTAGCTCGCGAGACTTTGCACAGGTTCTTACACGAGGCTTCACGGCACCTCTGCTCTGCTCGAAGGAAAGCTGTCCAATCGGTCAGAATGGGCCGACTATAGCAACTTGTGGACATTGTTAAAAACAATTTATTTTAAGATTGTGCACAAAAAATGAACCGCCGGTCAGCTCGCGCTGCCGGCGGTTCATGGGTGTAAAAAGATGTCGCGCCCAGTCACGGGCGCGACATGTGTGGCAATCAGTTGATCTGAGCGCCTTTGGCGATCCAGCTGCCAATCAGGTCGCGTTCGTCCTGAGTCATCTGAGTGATGTTGCCCAGCGGCATGATCTGCGTGGCCACGGTCTGCGCGTGGATCTTCGCTGCCTGCGCCTTGATCTGCTCGGGTGTGTCGAGCATGAAGCCGGCCGGTGCGGTGCTGAACATCGGGCTGGTGGGGCTGGATGAATGGCACACGGTGCAACGCTCATGGATCACGCTTTCGACTTGGGCGAAATCGGTGCTGGCGGCAGGTGTCGCGGTGTCAGCGGCAGTAGGTGAGGCCTCGCTTGTATCGGCTTTGGCCTGGGTTTCCTCTACAGCAGGCTTGCTGGTTGTGGAGGGGTTGCCGGGGCGGCCGGTAGCAGGAACGGGAGCGTACTTGATCGCCGGAGCTTGGGCCGTTGCCGGTGCGCTGACCGATTGCGTTTGCGGGCCGGTGACGTAAGCCAGGCAGATCATGCCCAGCGCTGCGGCCGGCAGGGTCCAGACGTACTTGCTGCTGTCATGGCGGGTGTTGAAGTAGTGGCGTACCAGCACGGCCAGAATCGCGATACCGGCCAGGATCAGCCAGTTGTACTGACTGCCGTAGGTGCTCGGGAAGTGGTTGCTGATCATGATGAACAGCACTGGCAGGGTGAAGTAGTTGTTGTGGCGCGAGCGCAGCAGGCCTTTTGCCGGCAGGGTCGGGTCCGGTGTGGTGTTGTCTTCGATGGCCTTAACCAGCGCGCGCTGAGCCGGCATGATGGTGAAGAACACGTTGCCGACCATGATGGTGCCGATGATGGCGCCGACATGGATGTACGCGGCGCGGCCGCTGAAGATCTGGCTGAAGCCATAGGCCGCAGCGATAATCAGCACGAACAGCACGGCGCCGAGCAGCGCCGGGCGTTTGCCCAGCGGCGAGTCACAGAGAAAGTGATACGCCACGTAGCCGGCGATCATCGAGCCGAAGCCGATGACGATGCCCATGGCTGGTGCCAGCTCGACGCCCGGCTTGATCAGGTACAGGCTCGGGTTGAGGTAGTACACCACCAGCATCAGGGCGATGCCCGACAGCCAGGTGGCGTAGGCCTCCCATTTGAACCAGTGCAGGTTCTCCGGCATTTTCGGCGGAGCCAGCTTGTACTTTTCCAGGTGGTAGATGCCGCCGCCGTGAATCGCCCAGAGGTCGCCCGACAGGCCCTCGCGGGGATTGCTACGGTTGAGGTTGTTCTCCAGCCAGACGAAATAGAACGATGCGCCGATCCAGGCGATACCGGTGATCATATGGATCCAGCGGATGCCCAGGTTTAGCCATTCGGTGAAATGTGCTTCCACGATCTGTACCTCTTTCCCGGGATAGGCACGCCAGCCCCGGGCTTCTCTTATTGGTGGGGGTTGAGGAGGAGAAGCTCGTCCTCATTGAAGAAATGCTCATCGCAGTTGTTGCCGGAACCACTGCGATCAACCACCAGGAAGTCATCCCGCTTTTCGATCGTCAGCACCGGGTGGTGCCAGACGCCGCGATGGTAATTGATGCCCTGCCTGCCATTGCTGAGGAAGGCACGGACGGACCCTGATACAGGTACATCGCCAACTGGCGCGACCACGATCAGAAAGGGGTTGCCGAGCAGCGGAATGAAGGCCTGGCTGCCCAGCGGATGGCGTTCCAGCATGCGGATGATCAACGGCATCTCCAGCGACTCGGCGCTGAAGATGCTGATGATGGCCTGATCCTCCGGCTGAGCGGTCTCCACGCTGGCCAGCTTGTGATAGCGGCGGGTGGAACCGTTGTTGATCATGAAGAAGTCGCTGCCCTCGGTTTCGATCACGTCACCAAAAGGGGCGAAGGCTTCTTTGCTCAGGGGCTCGATGGTCAGGTTACGCATGGCTGTTCTACTTGTTCTGTTCGGGTGGGGAGGTTGCAGCGCTTACAGCTGCTGCAGGCGGAAGAGGGCGATCTTGTTGATCTCGGCCAGGGCAGTCTGGAATTCCTGCTCCGGCGTGTTGTGAATGCGCTCCTCGAAGGCGGCCAGGATCTGATGGCGGTTACTGCCCTTGACGGCCTTGATGAAGGGGAAACCGAACTTGGCCTTGTAGGCGTCGTTGAGCTCGGTGAAGCGCGCGAACTCCTCGGCGGTGCATTCATGAATGCCGGCGCCGGACTGCTCGGCGGTGCTGGAGGCCGTCAGTTCGCCGCGCACGGCAGCCTTGCCGGCCAGGTCCGGGTGCGCGTTGATCAGTGCCAGCTGCGCCTCATGGCTGGCAGACAGGAGAATGTCGGCCATGCGCTGCTGCAGGCTATCGATATCGTCGACGCTCTCGTCGAGACCAAGGTCGTAAGCTTTCTCGGCGACCCAGGGCGAGTGCTCGTAGATGTCGGCGAAGGCGGCAACGAATGCGTCGCGGCTCAGCTGGGAAGGGGTCAGGGTCTGGAAACGGCTCATGGGCAGCTCTCTCATTCGGTCGCACGGAAGGGATGGGTGGCGTGCCAGTGCTTGGCGATGTCGACGCGGCGGGCGCACCAGACCTTGTCATGGCTCTTCACGTAGTCGATGAAGCGCGCTAGCGAAGCCAGGCGCGCCGGGCGACCGAGCAGACGGCAGTGCATGCCGATCGACAGCATCTTCGGTGCGCCGGCTTCGCCCTCGGCGTAGAGCACGTCGAAGGCATCCTTGAGGTATTCGAAGAAGTCGTCGCCCTTGTTGAAGCCCTGTACCTGGGTGAAGCGCATGTCGTTGGTGTCCAGGGTATAAGGGATCACCAGGTGCGGCTTGTCTGCGCTGCTGGCCGGGTCCCAGTAGGGCAGGTCGTCGTCGTAGGTATCGGAGTCGTAGAGGAAGCCGCCTTCCTCCCGCACGATGCGCCGGGTGTTCGGGCCCAGGCGGCCGGTGTACCAGCCCAGCGGGCGTTCACCGGTCAGTTCGGTGAGGATGCGGATGGCCTCGAGCATGTGCTCCCGCTCGGTGGCTTCGTCCATATTCTGATAGTCGATCCAGCGATAGCCGTGGCTGCAGATCTCGTGGCCGGCGGCGACCATTTCGCGGATCACGTCGGGGTGACGCTGGGCGGCCATGGCCACGGCGAAGACGGTCAGTGGAATGTCGTGCTTCTTGAACAGGTTGAGCAGACGCCAGACACCGGTGCGGCTGCCGTACTCGTAGAGCGATTCCATGCACAGGTTGCGCTGACCCTGCAGCGGCTGGGCGGAGACCATCTCGGAGAGGAAGGCCTCAGACTCCTTGTCGCCGTGCAGGATGTTGCGCTCGCCGCCTTCTTCGTAATTGAGCACGAAAGACAGGGCGATGCGGGCGTCGCCCGGCCAGTGCGGGTGGGGTGGGTTTGCGCCGTAGCCGATCAAATCGCGTGGGTAATCAGCGTTCACTGCAGTCTTCCTATCTGGAACGTTGCGGTCACTGCGTGCCGGGTAATCGACGGCTACGCGACCGGGATGGCTAATTGTATACAAAGTTGATTGCCGTTTGTAAATCGACTTTTCATCATTTTCTTCTCTGCGCGCCAAGGCAAAAAAATTGCCGAGGCGGTCAGCAATGCGCGCTGGTTGTGCCGTGGTTGCTGGCTGGCGATGTCGTGGGTAGTGAGCCGGTTTGGTGCACGAATGGCATCTGCATAGGATTTATTGTGTACAATTTGTGCGTAAAGTGTTTTATATTCGATCTGCGTGCTATCCTGCCACTGCGTCGGAGCACTGCGACGAGCCGATTTCAACAGAGTAGAGGAGGTGTGGTGTTCGTAGGGCGCGAGGCGCTGCGGGCATCCGAGACCCATGGGACGTTTGACTACACATGTACTGGACGCCGCGCACGGCTGCCCAGGGAGTGACATCAAGGTCGAGCTGTACCGCGTCGAAGGCGCGCAGCTAGAACTGATCAACAGCGTTACCACCAACCACGACGGCCGTTGCGATGCGCCGGTGCTGCAGGGGGACGACTACCGCACGGGCGTTTACCAGCTGCATTTCCACGCCGGCGACTACTACCGCGCCCGTGGCGTGACGCTGCCGGACACGGCATTTCTCGATGTTGTGGTCCTGCGTTTCGGCATCGATGCCGGCCAGGAGCACTACCACGTGCCGCTACTGATTTCCCCTTACAGCTACTCCACCTACCGCGGTAGCTGAGTGACTGGCGGGCCAACAGCCTGCCGGACGAATGCTTGTCACCCTCAGACTCGTTTGAGTCCTTATGCCCGCTCACACTGCGGGCTTTTTTTTGCCTGCGTGTAGGGTGCGCCGCGCGTACCGGGTTCGGTACGTTGCACGGTGCCGTGTTGAAATCCGGTGCGCGCGGCGCACCCTACAGTTATGTAGCTGGATGCAATCCGGGGGGCGGCCTGCACACTGCGCGTCCGCCCGGCATCGATGGACCAAACGCAAAGCCCCTGCGCAAGGCCGTAATGTTGTTCATACAAGAAGTGCTCGTACGCCATCATCCCATCGATGAAACGCCCGCTCCGATTGGCGTGACGGCAAGCCTGTAGGGTGCGCCGTGCGCACCGAATTCGAGGCGCTCCAGCAGGCCGAATGTTGGCCAGGTGCGCGCGGCGCACCCTATCTTTCGCGTCGCCTGGCGTTTTCGGGGCAAACGAAAACCCCGGCACAGGGCCGGGGCTTCGCTCAGCGCGTGGTATTGGCCGTCAGAGGAAGGCGAACTTGGCGATGAAGATCACGCACAGCGCATACAGGCTCAGCGACACCTTGTCACTCTGGCCTGTCAGCAGTTTCAGTGTGGCGTAGGTGAGAAAACCCAGGGCGATGCCGTTGGCGATGGAGAAGGTCAGCGGCATCATCACCACGGTCACGATGGCCGGAATGGTGTCGGTATGATCCTTCCAGTCGATATGCGCCATGCCGCTCATCATCAGCATTGCTACGTAGATCAGCGCGCCCGCGGTTGCGTAGGCCGGAATCATGCCTGCCAGCGGGGCGAAGAACATCGCCGCGAGGAACAGGAGGCCGACGGTGATGGCGGTCAGGCCGGTACGGCCACCAGCGGCGACGCCTGCAGCGCTTTCCACGTAACTGGTCACCGGCGGGCAGCCGACCATGGCGCCCACAACGCTCGAGGTGGAGTCGGCTTTCAGGGCTTTGGACAGGTTCTGGATCTTGCCATCTTCATCCACCAGGTTGGCGCGATGGGCCACGCCCATCAGGGTGCCGGCGGTGTCGAACATGTTCACGAAGAGGAACGCCAGAATCACGCTGATCATCGCCACGTTGAACGCGCCGGCGATGTCCATGGCCAGGAAGGTCGGGGCCAGGCTTGGCGGCATCGACACCAGGCCGCCGTATTCCACCAGGCCCAGGGCCCAGCCGATTGCGGTCACGCCGAGCATGCTGAAGAGAATGGCGCCAAACACGTTGCGGTGACTGAGCACGGCGATCATCAGAAAGCACACGGCAGCCAGCAGCGCAGAAGGATTGCCGAACGAGCCCATGGTCAGCAGGGTAGCCGGGCTGTCGACGACGATGCCGGCGGTCTTCAGGCCGATCAGACCCAGGAACAGGCCGACCCCGGCGCCCATGGCGAAGCGCAGGCTCATCGGGATGCTGTTGAGCAGCCATTCGCGAATCTTCGACAGGCTCATGATCATGAACAGCACGCCGGAGATGAATACTGCGCCCAGTGCGATCTCCCAGCTGTAGCCCATTTCACCCACGACGGTGTAGGTAAAGAAGGCGTTCAGGCCCATGCCGGGTGCCAGGCCGACCGGCCAGTTGGCATACAGCCCCATCAGGAAACAGCCCAGGGCCGCGCCGATGCAGGTGGCGACGAATGCTGCGCCGTGATCGATGCCAGCGGTTGCCATGATGTTGGGGTTGACGAAGATGATGTAGGCCATGGTGACGAAGGTCGTCAGGCCGGCCAGCAATTCGGTCTTGATGGTGGTGCGATGCTCGGCCAGTTTGAAGAAGCGGTCGAGCAGGCCACCTCTTGCCAGTTGATTCGCGTGTTGTTCTTGTTTGACGCTTTCCACAGCGGGTACTCCTCATCTCTCTTGTTGTGTACCGCCCAGAGCGTTGCGCAAGAACAATGCTCTCTGAGGCAGGCGGTGTTTCGGCGGTGCTTCCTGGCTAAGTTGTTGACCGAGCGGTCAAGAAGTCACTCAGGCGCGATTATGCTGTTGTATACAAAAAATGCAATTAATGTTTTTAATGTTGCATTGATCGCACCAATTGGCCGTGCCGAGGTGGGTGCGTAGAGATTTGGCGACAATCTTCTCGACCTTTAGAGTGAAGTTCTTTTAAAACAAAGAGATATCTTTATGGCTGGCTGGAGGCCTTCTATCGTCTGAGCATCGATTCGTCAGCCGTTGAAGGTCCTTAGCCGTTAATGGACTGAGGAGTCGGCTATATATAAGGAAAGAATTTGTCGTTCTGTGCTCAGCCTCAGGCGATGAGATACCGATGCTCAGCTATGACGTCATACAACGAAGGGTGTAGTGGCTGGTTGACTTGTGTACAATTGCCTGAATTTTTTTCTGATGTTTTTTCGCTCGGAGCTTGTCAGCTACCGGGTAGAACACAGTAGAGTCGCAGTGTCGCCGACTCTCATTGACGCGAGCCAGAATGAACGATCAATTGCAGCCTCTCAAGAAGCAGCCGCGCGTGGGCAAAAGCAGCCGCAGCGGGACTCAGGACGATGTCGTATATGCCCATATCTTCGATGCCATTCTCGAGCAGCGTCTGGCGCCCGGCACCAAGCTGAGCGAAGAGGCGCTGGGTGAGATCTTCGGCGTCAGTCGCACCATCATCCGTCGCGCCCTTTCGCGTCTGGCTCATGAGGGCGTGGTGCTGCTGCGCCCGAACCGTGGCGCGGTAGTGGCCAGTCCGAGCGTCGAAGAAGCGCGACAGATCTTCTACGCGCGCCGCCTGGTCGAGCGCGCCATCACCGAGCTGGCCGTCGAGCACGCGACCGCCGAGCAACTGGCCGAGCTGCGCCAGATGGTCAAGGACGAGCAGGACAGTTTCTCACGCGGCGATCGAGGTGCAGGTATTCGCCTGTCCGGCGAGTTTCACCTGAAGCTGGCCGAGGCCGCGCGTAATGCGCCGCTGGTGAGTTTCCAGCGCAGCCTGGTGTCGCAGACCTCGCTGATCATCGCCCAGTACGAAAGCGGCAGCCGTTCGCATTGCTCCTATGACGAGCACAACCAACTGATCGACGCCATCGAGGCGCGCGATGCCGAGCGTGCGGTGCACCTGATGATGCATCACATGGATCATATCGACAGCAAGCTGAACCTGGACGAGGAAAGCGCCTCGGACGATCTGCACGCGGTGTTCTCGCACTTGCTGCAGACCAAGAAGAAGCCCGGCCGCAGCGCTGCCAACCGCTGATTCGTTGCGTGTAACAAGAAAGCCCCGATGCTCGCGCATCGGGGCTTTTTCGTATTCAGCGCGGTAGGGTGCGCCGTGCGCACCATGGCCACGTGAAATTGGCCGGTGTGCTCGATCTGGGAACGGTTGATGTTCAGGGTGGATTACGCGGCGTACCGCTCTCATCTGCGCCTGAAAAATTGGCGTTCAGCGCCGCTAACCCACCCGTCAATCCGTAGGGTGGATCGCGCTTTATCGATCCACCGTTTTGCTGGATGTGAAAAACGACATCCACCCTGCGCCACCCTGTCAGCCGCAATTCCCGTGCGGCCCTTGGTGCGCGCGGCGCACCCTACGTCAGCCCGTGGATCGCTCAGCACACCCCGCGCTTAGCGCTGGTGCACCGATACACCGGCGGCGAAGGTCTCTTTCACTGCGCGGTCATCGCCGAGCATGGTCAGGGCGAACAAACGTTCTTCCAGGCTCCTGGCCTGCTGCATGCGGTAGCTGATCAGCGGCGTGGCGTTGTAATCCAGCACCAGGAAGTCGGCGTCCTTGCCGGGCAGGAAGTTGCCCAGCTTGTCGTCCAGGTACAGCGCGTTGGCGCCGCCCAGCGTAGCCAGGTAAAGCGACTTGAACGGGTCGAGCTTCTTGCCCTGTAGCTGCATCACCTTGTACGCCTCGTTCAGCGATTGCAGCTGGCTGAAGCTGGTGCCGGCGCCGACGTCGGTGCCCAGGCCAACGCGTACGCCATGGGCTTCCAGCTTGTTCAGGTCGAACAGGCCGCTGCCGAGGAACAGGTTCGAAGTGGGGCAAAAAGCCACCGCCGAGCCGGTCTCGGCCAGGCGCTTGCACTCGTCATCGCACAGGTGCACGCCATGAGCGAACACCGCGCGTGGGCCGATCAGCTTGTGGTGGTCGTAGACGTCCAGGTAGCCCATGCGCTCTGGGAACAGCGCCTTGACCCACTCGATCTCCTTGCGGTTCTCGGACAGGTGGGTGTGCATGTAAAGGTCCGGATACTCGCCCAGCAGCTTACCGGCCAGTTCCAGCTGCTCCGGCGTGCTGGTGGGGGCGAAGCGCGGGGTGACCGCGTAGTGCAGGCGGCCCTTGCCGTGCCAACGCTCGATCAATGCCTTGCTCTCGGCGTAGCCGGATTCGGCGGTGTCGGTCAGGTAGTCCGGGGCGTTGCGATCCATCAGCACCTTGCCGGCGATCATGCGCAGGTTGAGCTTGTCGGCCTGCTCGAAAAAGGCATCCACCGACTGCGGGTGCACGCTGCCGAACACCAGGGCGGTAGTGGTGCCATTGCGCAGCAGTTCCTTGAGAAAGATCGCCGCCACGTCGCTGGCGTGCGCCTTGTCTTCGAACTGTTTCTCGGTAGGGAAGGTGTAGGTGTTGAGCCAGTCCAGCAACTGCTCACCGTAGGAGGCGATCATCCCGGTCTGCGGGTAGTGGATGTGGGTGTCGATGAATCCGGGGGTGATCAGCGCGTCACGGTACTCGGTGATTTCGACGCCGGCCAGCTTCGGCAACAGCTCGGCAGCAGCGCCGACCTGGGCGATCTTGCCACTTTCGATCAGCAGGATGCCGTCCTCGAAATATTCGTAGGATTGCTCGACACCGACCACGGCCGGGTCGGCGAGGCTGTGCAGGATGGCAGCGCGGTAGGCTTTGATATGAGTGGTCATTTATTACGTCTCGATTGGCGGCTGCACTGCGTAGGGTGCGCTGTGCGCACCACGGACAATGCGGTGTTGTTGGTGCGCACGGCGCACCCTACTGGGCGCGCCGCGAATTAGGCAGAGTCAGGACCGGCGCGAGGCCGGTAGCAGTTTGGCGACGCTGGATTCGCCTTTCTTCACGTCCTGGCCGAAGCTTGCGTTATAGGTGGCGATCACCTCGCCAGCGATGGATACGGCAATTTCCACTGGCAGCTTGCCTTTTACTTCGGCCAGGCCCATGGGGCAGCGCATACGTGCCATCAGCGTTTCCTCGAAGCCACGTTCGCGCAGGCGGTGCTCGAACTTGACGCGTTTGGTCTTCGAGCCGATCAGGCCGTAGTAGGCGAAGTCGCCGCGCTTGAGGATCGCCGCGGTCAGCTCCAGGTCGAGCTGATGGTTGTGAGTCATGACGATGTAGTAGCTGCCGGGCGGCATGTTCTCCACCTCGTCGACCACTTCGTCGCCCACGATCTTCTGTGCGCCGGCCGGGATGTGCTCTGGGAATTCGTTTTCCCGCGAGTCGATCCAGCGCACCTTGCACGGCAGGCTGGCGAGCAGCGGCACCAGTGCGCGGCCGACGTGCCCGGCGCCGAACACAGCGATCTGCGCCTGGGGCTGGCCCATGGGCTCGAACAGCAGCACGGTGGCGCCACCGCAGCACTGTCCGAGGCTGGCACCAAGGGAGAAGCGCTCCAGGCGCGTGTCCTGGCTGCGCGTTGCAAGCATCTCGCGCGCCATCTCCATGGCCTTGTATTCCAGATGACCGCCGCCGATGGTTTCGAAGATGCGCTCGGCGGTGACCACCATCTTCGAGCCGGCATTACGTGGCGTCGAGCCGCGTTCCTCGATGATGGTCACCAGTACGCAGGCTTCACCTTGTTGTTGCAGGTCGGCGAGGGCGCTGATCCAGCTCATTTGCTCAGCCTCCAGGAAGGCGTGGTCTGGCCCGGGCGCGGCAGGCGCCAGTTGCTCGGCGACGGGTCGAGAATCGGTACCGGTGCCGGGCGAGCAGGGCGGTTATTCGGTTCGGTGAGTTTTGTCATTGTTGTGCACCGTGGTTTGGGGGTAGGGTGGGCTTCAGCCCACCAATACACCCCCGTTGATGTTGGTGGGCTGAAGCCCACCCTACGCTCCTGTATCGGCGTCAGGCAGGTTCGACCTCGGCAGCGCTGGCAACCTTGGCTGCAGCCTTCAACTTGCGCATCTGCTCCACGCCCCAGAGCACGCGCTCGGGGGTGGCCGGGGCGTCGATCTGCGGTTGCACCTTGTAGTCGCCCAGGCTGGCCACGGCGTCCTTCAGGGCGCACCAGGCAGCGATGCCGAGCATGAACGGCGGCTCGCCGACGGCCTTGGAGTGGAACACGGTGTCTTCCGGGTTCTTGCGGTTCTCTACCAGCTTCACGCGCAGGTCGATTGGCATGTCGGCGATGGCCGGGATCTTGTAGCTGGCCGGGCCGTTGGTCATCAGCTTGCCCTTGGCGTTCCACACCAGTTCTTCCATGGTCAGCCAGCCCATGCCCTGGACGAAGGCACCCTCGACCTGGCCAATGTCGATGGCCGGGTTCAGCGAATCGCCGACGTCATGCAGGATGTCGCCGCGCAGCATGCGGTATTCGCCGGTCAGGGTGTCGACCAGCACCTCCACGCAGGCCACGCCGTAGGCGTAGTAGTAGAAGGGGCGGCCGGCGGCCTTGTCGCGGTCGTAGTAGATTTTCGGCGTGCGGTAGAAGCCGGTCGAAGACAGCGAGACCTGACCGAAGTAGGCCTTCTGGATCATCTCCTCGAAGGACAGGAAGTGCTCGCGCACGCGCACCTGGCCGTTGCGGAATTCGATGTCTTCCGGGGTGACCTTGTACTCGCGCACCAGGAAGTCGACCAGGCGTTGCTTGATGGTTTCGGCTGCGTTCTTCGCCGCCATGCCGTTGAGGTCGGCGCCGCTGGAGGCGGCGGTGGGTGAGGTGTTGGGCACCTTGTCGGTGTTGGTGGCAGTGATCTGGATGCGTTCGATATCGACCTGGAACACCTCGGCCACGACCTGTGCGACCTTGGTATTGAGGCCCTGGCCCATCTCGGTGCCGCCGTGGTTGAGGTGGATCGAGCCGTCGGTGTAGATGTGGATCAGCGCGCCGGCCTGGTTGAGGAAAGTGGCGGTGAAGCTGATACCGAATTTCACCGGGGTCATGGCCAGGCCTTTCTTCAATACCGGGCTCTTGGCGTTGAAGGCGCGAATTTCTTCACGACGCTTGGCGTACTCGCAGCTCTCCTCCAGCTCGGCGGTCATTTCGTGAATGACGTTATGCTCGACGGTCTGGTGGTAGTGGGTGACGTTGCGCTCGGTCTTGCCGTAGTAGTTGAGCTTGCGCACTTCCAGCGGGTCCTTGCCCAGGCTGCGGGCGACGGCGTCCATCACTTCCTCGATGGCGACCATGCCCTGCGGACCGCCGAAACCGCGGTAGGCGGTGTTCGAGGCAGTGTTGGTCTTGCAGCGATGGCCATTGATGGTGGCGTTGCCGAGGAAGTAGGCGTTGTCCGAGTGGAACATGGCGCGGTCGACGATGGAGCCGGACAGGTCCGGCGAGTAGCCGCAGTTACCGGCCAGGTCCATCTCGATGCCGTGCAGCAGGCCGTCGTCATCGAAGCCGACGTCGTACTCGACGTAGAAGGGGTGACGCTTGCCGGTCATGCTCATGTCTTCGACGCGCGGCAGGCGCATCTTGGTCGGCCGGCCGGTGAGGTGCGCAATCACTGCGCACAGGCACGCCGGGCCAGCAGCCTGGGTTTCCTTACCGCCGAAGCCACCGCCCATGCGGCGCATGTCGATGACGATCTTGTTCATCGGCACGCCGAGCACTTCGGCCACCAGCTTCTGCACCTCGGTGGGGTTCTGCGTCGAGGTGTAGACCAGCATGCCGCCGTCTTCGCTGGGCATGACCGAGGAAATCTGGGTTTCCAGGTAGAAGTGCTCCTGGCCGCCGATATGCAGGGTGCCCTGCAGGCGACGCGGGGCGCTTGCCAGTTTGCTGGCCGAGTCGCCAATGCGGTGGGTGTGGCTGGCGAGCACGAAATGCTTCTTGCGCAGGGCCTCGACCACTTCGAGCACCGGCTCCAGGTCTTCGTATTCGACGATGGCGGCCATGGCCGCCTTGCGCGCGGTTTCCAGACTGTCAGCGGCTACCGCCAGCACCACCTGGCCCACGTACTCGACCTTGCCGTCAGCCAGCAATGGATCACCGGCGACCACCGGGCCGATGTCCAACTGGCCGGGTACATCGTCCTTGGTAATGGCGATGGCCACGCCCGGAAATTCGTAGCAGGGGCGGGTGTCGATACGCACGATACGCGCATGGGCTCGATCCGACTGGCGTGCGTAGACGTGCAACTGGTTGGGGAACTCCAGGCGGTCGTCGACATAGACCGCTTCGCCGGACACGTGCTTGTCCGCGCTCTCGTGCTTGACGCTCTTGCCTACGCCGCTGGTCATGCCGGCGCGGAACAGGGCGGCCAGCTCTTCCTGGGATTTGTGTTCGATATGACTGGACATCTTCGCCTCCAAAACTTCGCATGCCGTCGGGCGGGCCGGCGGCGTATCAATTCACTGCGCCCTTAGAACAGGCTCTCAGGCGTAAGCGGTAACCCGGGTTTCGATCTCGGGCGACTGCTGCTCCAGGAAGAACTTGCGCAGCAGGTTCTGGGCAGTGAGCAGGCGGTATTCCTTGCTGGCGCGGAAGTCCGACAGCGGTGTGAAATCCTCACCCAGTGCGTCGCAGGCACGCTCGATCACGCCCGGATACCAGGCCGAGCCGACCAGGGCCGCTTCGCAGGCGCTGGCGCGTTTGGGGATGGCGGCCATGCCGCCGAAGGCGATGCGTGCTGCGGTGACCACGCCATCTTCGATGGTCAGGTTGAAGGCGGCGCAGACGGCGGAGATGTCGTCGTCCAGGCGCTTGGACACCTTGTAGGCGCGGAACGCCTGATTCGCCCGGGCACGCGGCACGATGATCTTCTCGATGAATTCGGCTTCCTGGCGCGCGGTCACCTTGTAATCGAGGAAGTAGTCCTGCAGTGGCAGGATGCGCCGGGTGTTGCCCTGGCGCAGGGCGATCTGCGCGCCAAGAGCAATCAGCAGCGGCGGAGCGTCGCCGATGGGCGAGGCGTTGCCGATGTTGCCGCCCAGGGTGCCCTGGTTGCGGATCTGCAGTGAGGCGAAGCGATGCAGCAGCTCGCCGAAGTCCGGGTATTCGCGCGACAGCGCTTCGTAGCAGTCGGACAGCGCCGCAGCAGCACCGATTTCGATGGCGTTGTCGGTCACTTCGATGCGCTTCATGTCTTCGATGTGACCGACGTAGATCATCACCGGCAGTTCACGGTGGAACTGGGTGACTTCCAGGGCCAGGTCGGTACCACCGGCGAGCAGGCGTGCCTCGGGGTTGGCAGCATAGAGGTCGGCCAGGTCGGCCACCGTCAGCGGCACCAGGCAGCGCTTGTCGCCACTGTTGAGCTCGGCGGTTTCACGCGGGGCGATGGCCTTGAGCTGGGCTAGGGTGTTGCTTTCGAAGGCGTCGAACTGATCCGGCTGCTTCTGGCAGCAGGCCTGCTCGGCGGCATCGATGATCGGGCGATAGCCGGTGCAGCGGCACAGGTTGCCGGCCAGGGCTTCGAGGGTCTGGCCCTTGTCGTAGCCCGTGGAGTTCTTCTGCAGGGCGAACAGCGACATGATGAAGCCGGGGGTGCAGAAGCCGCACTGCGAGCCGTGGCAGTCGACCATCGCCTGCTGCACGCTGTGCAGCTTGCCCTGGTGCTTGAGGTCTTCGACGGTGATCAGTTGTTTGCCGTGCAGGCTGGAGACGAAGGTCAGGCAGGAGTTGAGGGTGCGATAACGAACGCGGTCGCCATCGAGCTCGCCCACCACCACGGTGCAGGCACCGCAGTCGCCGGAGGCGCAGCCTTCCTTGGTTCCGGTTTTGCCGACGTGTTCACGCAGGTAGTTGAGCACGGTGACGTTGGGGTCCAGGGCATGCTCGGTGCGCAGCTCCCGGTTGAGTAAAAACTGGATCAAGGACGACCTCCAGGCACTTTATTGTTATGAATCGGTGGCTCGCCGGGTAGTGTGCACGCATTGCAAGGCCCGGGCGTGATTGGCCATGGGGGCAATCTAGAGTTTTCTGACTTTTGGGTCAACAAATATTTGACCTCGTGGTCAGCTGCTTGTCATGCGTTTCAGTTATGAGCGCGGCGGGCGGGATTCATGCTCTGAGCGTAGCGGTTTTCGTGCCAGCGAGGGCTCTGCTGCGGGGTTTCCGTAGGATGTCGCGGGGGCGTCTAGGCCGTGCGCACAAATGTTCGGCGGCGAATGGTTGGTGCGCATGGCGCACCCTACGTGGCTTTCATGCCGGCGAAGGCTCTGCCGGGGAACGTAGGGTGCGCCGCGCGCACCAATAACCACAGGCAAACATGGCACAGCACTGGTGCGCAGGGCCTGGGTGGGCCCGCGATACCCTACAAAAGCAAAACCCCGGGAGCTTGCACTGCCGGGGTTGCTGGAGCAGGAGGTTTACGTCAGCTGCGACTCACTCAGTTGGTGCTCTTCGCCGGCGTAGTAGGCTCGCACCCTGGGGTCCATCACGGCCCGCCACAGCGGTGGGAGCACCGCGAGCACGATCATCCCGGCATAGCCATTGGGCAACTGCGGGCTGTCGTCGAAATGGCGCAGCACCTGGTAGCGGCGCTTGGCGTAGGCGTGGTGGTCGGAGTGGCGCTGCAAGTGGAAGAGAAAGAGGTTGGTCAGCAGGAAATTGCTGTTCCAGGAATGATGTGCATTGGTGCGCTCATAGCGGCCGTTGTCCAGCTTGCGCCGGTGCAGGCCGTAGTGTTCGACATAGTTGACGATCTCTAGCAGGGTGAAGGCGATGAACGCCTGGCCGAGGAAGAACAGGGCACCCAGCCAGCCGAAGGCGAGGGTGAAGCCTAGCAGCATGAGCGCGCTGAGGGCGTACCACCCGATCAGCTCGTTGCGCCAATGCAGTGCCTGCAGGCCGCGCCGCTTGAGACGCTCGGCCTCCAGCTTCCAGGCGTTGAGAAAGTTGTGCTTGTAGGCGTGGGGCAAAAAGGCATACAGGCTCTGGCCGAAGCGTGAGGAGGAGGCATCCTCGGGCGTGGAGACGTGAACGTGGTGGCCGCGCACATGTTCCACCTTGAAGCCGGCGTAGCACACCGCTGCCAGTAGCAGACCGCCGGCGTTCTGCTCCAGGAGTGCGTCCTTGTGGATCAGTTCGTGCGACACGGTGATGCCGATGGCGCCCATCACCGTGCCGACCGACAGCACCCAGCCGAGCTTGCCGACCCAGCTCCAGCCTTCGTAAGTGGCGAATATCCAGCCGCTCCACACCAGCATCGCCAGCAGCAGCGGCACCGTGGCCAGGCTCAGCAGGCGGTAGTAGCCCTGAGCTTCCAGTGCCGGCACTTCGTCGCGCTCATCCGGGTTGGCCGGGTCGCGGCCGACGACGAAGTCCAGCAGGGGAATCACGCCGAACACCACGCTGATCACCAGCCAGGGCCAGGCGTCTGCATGGGCGCTGCCCTGTGACCAGTGATAGCTCAGCGGGATGCCCAGTACCGGGATCAGCCAGATCCAGTAGCCGACCTTTTTCAGGGCGAGCATCCAGTGTGAAGGCAGGCGTTCGAACATCGAATTCTCCAGGTCATTACTGTCGAGGGGCTTATCTCGGATTGTAGGACAATCCATTTTCATGGACAGACGCCCACGACCAACCTTTAGAACGGAAAGTGCCCTGTGGGGACGCTTGGCGGGGTAACACCCTGTGTTACACTCGCCGCCAGATTTTTTTGCTCCCGCCCAGCCGTGACGGGGCTCCCAGACTCGACCGCCTGCCCCTGGATCGACGCAAATAAGGAATGTCATGACATTCAAGGCCCCGGACAGCCTCGCCGAGCAAATTGCCCATTACCTGGCCGAACGCATCATTCGCGGTGAGCTCAAGGAGCGTGAGCGCATTCAGGAGCAGAAAGTCACCCAGGCCCTCAACGTCAGTCGCGGTTCGGTGCGCGAAGCGCTGCTGATTCTCGAGCGTCGCCACCTGATCGTGATCCTGCCGCGCCGTGGTGCACAGGTCAGCGAACTGACCCCGCATCACGTCACCAGCCTCTACGCGCTGACCATCGAGCTCTACATCATGCTGGCGCGTGCGGTGATCGAGCGCTGGAAGGTGGAAACCGACCTGGCGCCCTTCGTCGATATCCAGCAGCGCCTGCTGGCCAGTCTGGAGCGCGGCGATATCGGCGCCTTCGTCGAGAGCAGCTTCGACGTGATGCGTGCGGCCTTTCCCTTCGCCGACAATCCCTATCTGCAGGAAACCCTGGAGAATCTGCTGCCGGCCATCAGTCGCACCTATCACCTGGCGCTGGAGCGGCGCAAAGGCGAGATGGGCCAGTTCATGGGCACCTTCGCCAGTCTGCTGCAGGCGATCATCGCCCGTGACAACGCGCGCGCCCGCGAGGTGCTGCAGGCTTACGGTCAGCACAACTGCCAGCTGGTGCTGGCGACCCTGGCCGAGCGCTAAGCCACGATGCGCCTGAAGAACATCAAGCTGGCCGGCTTCAAATCCTTCGTCGATCCGACGACGGTGAGCTTCCCCAGCAACATGGCGGCGGTGGTCGGGCCCAATGGTTGTGGCAAGTCCAACATCATCGACGCCGTGCGCTGGGTGATGGGCGAAAGCTCGGCGAAGAACCTGCGTGGCGAGTCGATGACCGACGTCATCTTCAACGGCTCCAACACGCGCAAGCCGGTGACCCAGGCTTCCATCGAGCTGATCTTCGACAACAGCGACAATTCGCTGGTAGGGGAATATGCCGCCTTCGCCGAGATTTCCATTCGCCGTCGGGTGACCCGCGACGGCCAGAACACCTATTTCCTCAACGGCACCAAATGCCGGCGCCGCGACATCACCGACATCTTCCTCGGCACCGGTCTTGGCCCGCGCAGCTACTCGATTATCGAGCAGGGCATGATCAGCAAGCTGATCGAGGCCAAGCCCGAGGAACTGCGCAACTTCATCGAGGAAGCCGCCGGCATCTCCAAATACAAGGAGCGCCGCCGCGAGACCGAAAACCGCATCCGTCGTACTCAGGAAAACCTGGAGCGCCTGAGCGACTTGCGTGAAGAACTGGAACGCCAGCTCGAGCGTCTGCATCGCCAGGCCCAGGCGGCGGAGAAATATCAGGAATACAAGGCCGAGGAGCGCCAGCTCAAGGCGCAATTGCTGGCTCTGCGCTGGCAGAGTCTGAACCAGCAGGTCGGCAGCCGCGAGCAGGTGATCGGCGACCAGGAAGTGGCCTTCGAGGCCCTGGTGGCCGAGCAGCGCAGCGCCGATGCCAGCATCGAGCGCCTGCGCGATGGCCATCATGAATTGAGCGAGCGGTTCAATCTGGTGCAGGGTCGCTTCTATTCCGTGGGCGGCGATATCGCCCGCGTCGAGCAGAGCATCCAGCACGGCCAGCAGCGCCTGCGCCAGTTGCAGGATGACCTGCGCGAGGCAGAAAAGGCGCGTCTGGAAACCGAGTCGCACCTCGGCCATGACCGCACTCTGCTGGCTACCCTGGGCGAAGAACTGGAGATGCTCCTGCCCGAGCAGGAGATGACCGCCGCCGCTGCCGAGGAGTCCGCCGCCAGCCTGGAAGAGGCCGAGGCCGCCATGCACGGCTGGCAGGAGCAGTGGGACGGCTTCAACCAGCGCAGCGCCGAGCCGCGTCGCCAGGCCGAGGTGCAGCAGTCGCGCATCGCCCAACTGGAGCAGAGCCTGGAGCGCCTGGCTGAACGCCAGCGCCGTCTGGGCGAAGAACTGCAGCAGTTGGCGGCCGACCCCGAAGACGCCGCCATTCTCGAACTGAACGAACAGCTGGCTGCTGGAGAGCTGGAGCACGAAGCCCGGCAGCTGGCCGAAGAGCAGCAGGCCGAACGTCTGCAACAACTGCGCGAGGAACTGCAGCAGGCCGGCCAGGCCCAGCAGCAGGCCCAAGGCGAGCTGCAACGGCTGAACGGTCGCCTGGCTTCGCTGGAAGCGCTGCAACAGGCAGCGCTCGATCCGGGGCAGGGCGTGGGTGATTGGCTACGTGAACAGAACCTGCTGCAGCGCCCGCGCCTGGCCGAAGGGCTGCGCGTGGAGGCTGGTTGGGATCTGGCGGTGGAAACCGTGCTCGGCGCCGACCTGCAGGCGGTGCTGTTGGATGATTTCGCTGGCCTGGATTTCTCCGCACTGGAGCAGGGCGAGCTGCGCCTGGCCAGTCCCGCCAGGGGCGGCGCGCGCCGCGCCGGCAGCCTGCTAGACAAGGTCGAGTCGAGCCACGACCTGTCACCCTGGTTGGCCGGCGTGCGCCCGGTGGACTCCCTGGAGCAGGCGCTGGCGGCTCGCTCGCAATTGGCCGAGGGCGAAAGCCTGATCAGTCGCGACGGCTACTGGGTCGGCCGGCATTTCCTGCGCGTGCGTCGCGCCGCCGAGGCAGACAGCGGCGTGCTGGCGCGCGGTCAGGAGCTGGAACGCCTGCAGCTGGAGCGCGACGAGCGTGAGGCGGCCCTGGCGCAACTGGATGAACGCTTGCTGGCGCTGCGCGAAGAGCAGCGTCGCCAGGAGGAGCAGCGTGAGCAGCAGCGCCGCCAGGGTCAAGAGCTGGCGCGCCAGCTGAGTGAGCTGAAGGCGCGGCTGTCCGCCAGCCAGGCCAAGGCCGAGCAACTGGGCCTGCGTCGTCGCCGTCTGCACGACGAGCTGCAGGAAGCGGCCGAGCAGCGCGAGATCGAGCAGGAACAACTGGGCGAGTCGCGGCTGCAACTGCAGGATGCACTGGACGCCATGGCGCTGGATAACGAGCAGCGCGAAAGCCTGCTGGCCAGCCGCGACAGTCTGCGTGAGCGTCTCGACCGTGTGCGCCAGGATGCGCGTCAGCACAAGGATCACGCGCATCAACTGGCGGTGCGCGTCGGCTCGCTCAAGGCGCAGCACGACTCCACCCGCCAGGCGCTGGAGCGTTTGCAGATGCAGGCCGAGCGCCTGCATGAGCGGCGCGAGCAGCTGTCGCTGAACCTGGAGGAAGGCGAGGCGCCGCTTGAAGAACTGCGCATCAAGCTCGAAGAGCTGCTCGAGCGGCGCATGGCGGTTGACGACGAACTGCGTCAGGCGCGTTTGGCGCTGGAAGACGCCGATCGCGAACTGCGCGATGCCGAGAAGCGCCGCACCCAGGCCGAGCAGCAGGCGCAACTGCTGCGCAGCCAGTTGGAGCAACAGCGCATGGACTGGCAGTCGCTCAACGTACGACGCAAGGCGCTTGCCGATCAGCTCGCCGAGGACAACTACGACCTGCACGGGGTGATCGCCACGCTGCCGGACGAGGCCACGGAAAGCGCCTGGGAAGAGGAACTGGAGCGCATGGCCGCACGTATCGCGCGGCTCGGGCCGATCAACCTGGCGGCCATCGACGAGTATCAGCAGCAGTCCGAGCGCAAGCGCTATCTGGATGCGCAGGATGCGGATCTGGTCGAAGCGCTGGAAACCCTGGAAAACGTCATTCGCAAGATCGACAAGGAAACGCGCAATCGTTTCAAGGATACCTTCGATCAGATCAATGGCGGTTTGCAGGCACTCTTTCCAAAAGTTTTCGGTGGCGGCAACGCTTATTTGGAACTCACCGGCGAAGATTTACTCGATACCGGTGTAACCATCATGGCGCGGCCCCCGGGCAAGAAGAACAGCACCATTCATTTGCTCTCCGGTGGAGAGAAAGCGCTGACCGCCCTGGCATTGGTGTTTTCCATCTTCCAGCTCAATCCGGCGCCGTTCTGCATGTTGGACGAAGTGGATGCACCGCTGGACGACGCCAACGTCGGGCGCTATGCGCGGCTGGTCAAGGAGATGTCGGCAACGGTGCAGTTCATCTACATCACCCACAACAAGATCGCCATGGAAATGGCCGATCAGTTGATGGGGGTTACCATGCACGAGCCGGGTTGCTCGCGTCTGGTGGCGGTGGATGTCGAGGAGGCGCTGGCGATGGTGGAGGCGTGATGGCAGTGCGCCGCGAGATTAACTGGGTACGGGCAAAACCTTATGTGGCTGCCTGTGTAAAGTTGCCTTTCGTCGTGCTAGCTTATTGCCCACTTTTGTTACACGCGGAAAACGTCAGGTAGAACATGAAGTTGGCGCCGCGTTTTATAGTCGAGTTGTGATCCGTTTGATTGGATCTTTTTTTCACCAGAATTTTTAAGGGTCAGGTATTTCATGGAATTCGGTCTGCGCGAGTGGCTGATCGTTATTGGCATCATCGTTATCGCTGGCATCCTGTTCGACGGCTGGCGCCGTATGCGCGGAGGCAAGGGCAAGCTCAAGTTCAGACTTGACCGCAGCTTCGCCAACATGTCGGACGACGACAGTGATCCGGATCTGCTCAGTACACCGCGTGTGGTGCAACGCGACCAGGAGCCGCAACTGGATGAAGACGACCTGCCGTCGATGACTGCCAAGGACCTGCCGCGTCGTCCTCGCAACGAGCCTCAGCAGGGCGACCTCAATCTGGCCGTCGATGAGCCGGTACCGACCTTGCTCAACCCGGTCGATGACCAGCCCGTCGAACCCAAGAAAGCCACCAGGCCGGCTGTCGATGCTGCACCGGTGGAAGAGGTGCTGGTGATCAACGTGGTCGCCCGCGACGACTTCGGCTTCAAGGGCCCGGCGCTGCTGCAGAACATTCTCGAAAGCGGTCTGCGTTTCGGCGAGATGGACATCTTCCACCGTCACGAGAGCATGGCAGGCAACGGCGAGGTGCTGTTCTCCATGGCCAATGCGCTCAAGCCGGGCACCTTCGATCTGGACGACATCGAAGGCTTCAGCACCCGTGCGGTGAGCTTCTTCCTCAGTCTGCCCGGCCCGCGTCATCCCAAGCAGGCCTTCGACGTGATGGTCGCTGCGGCGCGCAAGCTGGCCCATGAACTGGGTGGCGAGCTGAAGGACGACCAGCGCAGCGTGATGACTGCGCAAACCATCGAACACTACCGCCAGCGCATCGTCGAATTCGAGCGCCGGCAACTGACCCAGAAACGCTGAAACACCAGTGCATTGCAAAAGAGCAGCCGAGGCTGCTCTTTTCGTTTGAGAGACCGAGCATGACCGACGCCGCCCAACGTATTTCCGAATTGCGCAATGAACTGGACGCGCACAACTACCGTTACTACGTGCTGGACGAACCGAGCGTGCCGGACGCCGAGTACGACCGCCTGTTCTGCGAACTGCAGGCGCTGGAGGCGGAGCATCCGGAGCTGGTGACACCGGAGTCGCCGACCCAGCGCGTCGGCGGTGAAGCGCTCAGCGCCTTTGGCGAGGTGCGCCATGAAGTGCCGATGCTCAGCCTCGGCAATGCCTTCGAAGAAGACGACTTGCGCGCCTTCGACCGCAGCGTGCAGAACGGCCTAGGTGTGCAGGGCGGCGATCTGTTCGGCGGTGGTGCCGAGGTCGAGTACAGCTGCGAACCCAAGCTCGATGGTCTCGCCGTCAGCCTGCGTTACGAATACGGCCAACTGGTGCGCGGCGCCACGCGCGGTGATGGCAGTACCGGCGAGGACATCACCAGCAACGTACGCACCATCCGCAACGTGCCGCTCAAGCTGCAGGGCGAGGGTTGGCCGCAGGTGCTGGAAGTACGTGGCGAAGTGTTCATGCCCAAGGCCGGCTTCGAGGAGCTCAATGCGCGCCAGGCCGAGAGCGGCGGCAAGACCTTCGCCAACCCGCGTAACGCCGCCGCCGGCAGCCTGCGTCAGCTCGATCCGAAGATCACTGCCAGCCGTCCGTTGGAGTTCTGCTGCTACGGCGTCGGCCAGGTCAGCGGCGAGCTGCCGGGCACCCAGGTGGCCATGCTGCAGCAGCTCAAGGCCTGGGGCGTGCCCATCAGTCGTGAGCTGAAACTGGCCAAGGGCGTGGAAGCTTGCCTGGACTACTACCGTGATATCGGCGAGCGGCGCATGAAGCTGGCCTATGACATCGATGGTGTGGTGTTCAAGGTCAACAATATCGAGGATCAGCAGCAGCTGGGTTTTCGTGCGCGCACCCCGCACTGGGCCATCGCCCACAAGTTCCCGGCGCAGGAAGAGCTCACCGAGCTGCTCGACGTGGAATTTCAGGTCGGCCGTACCGGCGCGGTCACGCCCGTGGCGCGGCTGAATCCAGTCAAAGTGGCGGGCGTGATGGTGGCTAATGCCACCCTGCACAACATGGACGAAGTGGCGCGCCTGGGCGTGATGATCGGCGATACGGTGATCATCCGCCGCGCCGGTGATGTGATCCCGCAGGTAATGGCGGTGGTGCCCGAGCGTCGTCCGGATAATGCGCGCCCCGTGCACATCCCCGAGCAATGCCCGGTGTGCGGCTCGGCCGTGGAGCGCACGCAACTGGTCAAGCGCAGCAAGGGCAAGGAGTCGCTCAGTGAAGGATCGGTGTATCGCTGCGTCGGCCGCCTGAGCTGTCAGGCGCAGCTCAAGCAGGCGATCATTCACTTCGTCTCGCGCCGCGCCATGGACATCGAAGGCCTCGGCGACAAGACCATCGAGCAGTTGGTGGATGAGAAGCTGATCGCCTCACCGGCCGACCTGTACAAGCTGCAGTACGAACAGATCATCGGCCTGGAAGGCTTCGCCGAGGTGTCCAGCAACAAGCTGCTTGCGGCCATCGCCGATAGCCGCAAGCCTACGCTGGCGCGCTTTATCTACGCGCTCGGTATCCCCGATGTGGGCGAGGAAACCGCCAAGGTGCTGGCGCGCTCCCTGGCCTCGCTGGCGCGCGTACGTCAGGCGCTGCCCCAGGTGCTCACCTACTTGCCGGACATCGGTCTGGAGGTGGCGCATGAGATCCACAGCTTCTTCGAGGACGCGCATAACCAGCAGGTGATCAGCGCCTTGCTCGGCGAGTGCGGCCTTGAGCTGCAAGAAGAGGGCGAACTGAGCGCCGAGTTCTCGGCGCTTGCTACCCTCGGCGGCATGCTCGACAAGCTGAACATTCCGAGTGTCGGTCCCGGTGCCGCGCAGAAATTGGCTGAGCGTTTCGGCAGCCTCGAAGGCGTGCTCGGCGGCGATTGGCTGGACATGCGCCAGACGCTGCCGGAGAAGCAGGCCAAGGCTGTGCGGGAGTTCTTCGACAATGCTGAAAATGCCCAGCTGGCTCGCGCCATCGAGCAGCAGTTGCGTGACTTCGGCATGCACTGGGAAAGCGAGAAGAAGGTCGCCGAAGGCCTGCCGTTGGCCGGGCAGACCTGGGTGCTCACTGGCGCGTTGACGGTCAATCGTGACGTTGCCAAAGACAGGCTGGAAGGTCTCGGGGCCAAGGTTGCGGGGTCTGTGTCAGCCAAGACAGCCTGCGTTGTGGCTGGGCCGGGTGCTGGCTCGAAGCTGGCAAAAGCCAGCGAGTTGGGAATTAAGGTGCTAGATGAGGAGCGGTTCCGCAGTTTTCTTTGGGACGAGCATCAGATCGAACTTGATTGACTTGCTTTCTGTTGCGTTCGCTCACAGTCGTAGGGCGGGTGAAACCCGCCATTGGTGCTCTGGCGGGTTTCACCCGCCCTACGTTCTGACCATGCTCGGTCGCACCAGCAGAGCCGCACGGCGCACCCTACATCCGTCGACACGAACCGTAGGGTGCGCCATGCGCACCGCAGCCCCTCCGATCCTCAACCGGCGAAACGCTGATCCAGATAGGCGATGATCGCCTTGGATTCATACAGCCAGGTGCTCTGACCGTTTTCTTCGATGCGCAGGCACGGCACCTTGATGCGGCCGCCGTGCTGTTCCAGCGCCTGCCGGTGTTCGGCATCGTTCTTGGCGTCGCGCAACTGCACCGGCAGGTTGAGGCGATGCAGGCTGCGCCGCACCTTGACGCAGAACGGGCAGGCGTGGAACTGGTACAGCGCCAGGTCGGCGGTGGCGCGCTCGACTTCGGCTTGCGCCTCTGGGCTGCGCTTGAGCTTGCGCGGGCGGCTGATCCAGTCGACGAATACGACGAGCTGGCCCAGGCCGATACGAAGGGCTTTGAGCAACATGTTTTTGACTCCTGAGCGGGCATGCCGCGGGCGGCAGCCCAAATAATGATGAAGAACTTCGTGGCATAACCACCCTCATCCGGCGCTTCGCGCCACCTTGATCCACAGGGATGTGGTCAATGCAGTACTCCCGCCGGGAGCGGGAGCTGCCTCCCAGAGGGAGAAAGGCATCAAGGAGGGCGTCGCTGTGCGACTTTCACGCTAAAAGGGCGATGGCCGTTCAGCGAAGTGAGCGGCCGTCATCTTGGGGATGGCTCAGCGAACCAGATTGAGAAATTCGCCGCGAGTCGCCGGGTTGCTGCGGAACTCGCCGAGCATCACCGAGGTGACCATGGAGGAGTTCTGCTTCTCCACACCGCGCATCATCATGCACATGTGCTGCGCCTCGATGACCACCGCCACGCCCAGTGCACCGGTGACCTGCTCGACCGCTTCGGCGATCTGCCGACTGAGGTTTTCCTGGATCTGCAGACGCCGCGCGTACATGTCGACGATGCGCGCCACCTTGGATAGGCCGAGCACCTTGCCGTTGGGAATGTAGGCGACGTGAGCCTTGCCGATGAACGGCAGCAGGTGATGCTCGCACAGTGAGTAAAGCTCGATGTTCTTGACCAGCACCATTTCGCTGTTGTCGGAGCTGAACAGTGCGCCGTTAGTGACTTCTTCCAGCGTCTGCTGGTAGCCACGGCAGAGGTACTGCATGGCTTTGGCGGCGCGCTTGGGCGTGTCCAGCAGGCCTTCGCGGGTAACGTCCTCGCCAAGCTGGCCGAGGATCGCGGTGTACTGTTGTTCCAGGGACATGGAAAATCCTGTGGGTATCGAATGGGCGCAGGGTAGGGCGCCGGACAAGGACCTGACAAGAGTGCCAGGCGCCAATACGGTTATCTTATTACTCGTCGCGACCATCCATCATGGTGCGCTTGAGGATGATGTACACCGCACCGGTGCCGCCGTGTTTTGCCAGGCAGGAGCTGAAACCCAGCACCTGCGGGTGCTGGCGCAGCCAGGTGTTTACATGGCTCTTGATCATCGGCTTGCGTCCGTCCATGCGCACTGCCTTGCCGTGGGTAACGCGCACGCAGCGAATCTCCAGCTTGGTGGCTTCGGCGAGAAACTCCCACAGCGTATCGCGCGCTTTCTCGACGCTCATGCCGTGCAGGTCGAGGCTGCCGTCGAAGGGAATCTGGCCCAGCTTGAGCTTGCGCATCTGACCGTCCTGCACGCCGTTGCCGGCCCAGTACAGCGGGTCTTCGGCGCCGACGTCGATGACGAACTGGTCAGACAGCCCGTCCACCTTGGTCTCGCCCTGGCTGATGGTTGCAGCCTGGCGCAGGGTGGTGAAGCGCTTACGGTCAGCTTTGGGTTTGCCGGTGTCGGCGCGGTCGTGCTTGATCGGCTTGACGCCGCGCAGCTCGGCCTGGAACAGGGAAAAGTCGTCGTCTTGCATCGGTGGCTCCGCGAAACAGGCGAGCATTTTACCCAAATGGCAGGCGCTGTAAGCGTAGAAAGACGAATTTGTAGGAGCCCGCTTGCGGGCGATCGTCAATAATTCGATTGGCGAAGAGCATCGCTGGCACGCCAGCTCCTACAGTTGTGGGCGCTGTGTTTCTGGGCGGTCAGTCGCGCTTTTTCATCAGTGATGGCGACAGGCTCAGGTCGCTGGGGCGACGCAGGCGTCTGCGGCAGCGACGCCAGAAGGCGACGCCGGCCCACAACAGGAACAGGCCGAGCAGCAGCAGAACGATGGCCTCGCCGGCGGAGTCGTTGAGCGTACCCAGCACGGGCGCGCGACCTGCCAGTGAAGCGACGCCCGCCATCGACAAGAGAATGCCGAAAGTGGCGAGCAGGGCGCCCAGGCCGGCTCCGATACGCAGGCGCCAGTTTCTCGGCTGGCGTGGGCGCAAGCGGCGTGCATCGAAATCGTCGGACAGCTTCATTCCGATTTCCTTTGGCTTATCGCCGGTACGACCGACTGGTCGCGTCCGGGTTCCGCAGCGTTGGCGATAACTGCTACAGGCTTCACACCAGCGATTTGGCGTGCGGCACCAGGGTGGCGAAGTTGTCGCCCAGCGCGATCATCTCGATGCGATGTACCTCGGCGGCGGCTATCACGCTGCCATCCGGTGCGGGCAGGTCGCGGGTGGCGCAGGCGGCATCGACCAGGGTACAGCGATATCCATAGTCCTTGGCGGCGCGCACGGTGGTGCTGACGCTGGAATGGGTCATGAAACCGCAGACGATCAGATCGAGATGACCGAGCGCCTGCAGACGATCATGCAACTCGGTACCGGCAAAAGCGTTGGGCAGGCGTTTCTCCACGACGATCTCGCCAGCCAATGGGGCCGCTTCCGGCAGGTGACGACCGCGCGGGCCGCTGGGGTCAAGCAGGCCGCCGGGAATGCCGAGGTGTTTGACGTGAACGATGTCAGCACCGGCACTGCGCGCTGCTGCCAGCAGGCTGGCTATCTCTGCCAGCGCGGGGTCCAGGCCCGGCAGCGCCAGTACGCCGCTGCGGTATTCTTCCTGGGCATCGATGATCAGCAGGGTCGCATTGTTCAGGCTGGCCGGCGCGTGGCCACGACCGGTGAGCTGGAACATGGTTTGCGGATGGGACATCTCGGGCTCCTGGCTGATGGTGATGATGTGCCATTGTCCGCTTGCCAGAGCGCTCTGTGAACCTCTATCTGCGCCAAGGCTTGCCCGGTACATTTTGCCGGAGCAGAATCGGAACTGCCCTGAAGGACTCAGGGTCGTACGCAAAAGGAGGTGCCATGTCACTTTTGTCGCAGTTTTCCCCGCATTTCTGGCTTTTGTTCTCCATCGCCGTGGCCATCGCGGTTTTGCGCGAGCTGCGCCGTCCTGATGACGATGTACTGCGCAAGAAGCGCGAGCGCTCATGAACACTCGATAACCCGCAATTCATGCGCTCACCACCCGCACTGGGCTAAACTTCCGCACTTTTCACCCGGAGGCCGCCCGTGACCGCTCTCACTACCCGTTTACGCACCCTGCGCGATTATATCCGTTGGGCCGTCAGCCGTTTTCAGGCCGAGCAACTGTTCTTCGGCCATGGCACCGACAACGCCTGGGATGAAGCGCGTCAACTGGTGCTCGGTGCGCTGCACCTGCCTTGGGAAATTTCCGACACCTACCTCGATTGCCGCTTGGAAGACGACGAGCACGCCCACCTGCAGACGCTGCTCAAGCGCCGCATCGAAGAGCGCGTACCCACCGCGTACCTGCTCGGTGAGGCATGGTTCTGCGGTTTGCCTTTCGTCGTCGATGAGCGTGTGCTGGTGCCGCGTTCGCCGATCGCCGAGCTGCTTGACCGTCACCTGGCCCCTTGGCTGCCGACCGAGCCGGCGCGCATTCTCGATCTGTGCACCGGCTCCGGCTGCATTGGCATCGCCTGCGCCTACGAATTCCCTGAAGCGGAAGTGGTGCTGGGCGATCTGTCGTTCGACGCGCTGGAGGTAGCCAACCTCAACATCGAGCGCCACAGCCTGGAAGAGCGCGTCTACTGCGTGCAGGGCGATGGTTTCGCTGGGTTGCCGGGGCAGCGTTTCGACCTGATCGTCTCCAACCCGCCCTATGTCGACGCCGAGGATTTTGCCGACATGCCCGCCGAGTACCAGCACGAGCCGGCGATGGGCCTGGCCTGCGGCAATGATGGCCTGGATCTGGTGCGACGCATGCTGGCCGAGGCGGCCGATCACCTCACCGAGCGTGGCGTGCTGATCGTCGAGGTGGGCAACAGCCAGGTGCATGTCGAGGCGTTGTACCCGGAAGTGGACTTCACCTGGCTGGACTTCCAGCGCGGCGGACACGGTGTGTTCCTGCTGGCGGCCAAGCAGTGCCGCGAGCATCAGGAACTGTTTCGTTCGCGCATCGAAGGCTGACCCTCCGGTGCGCACGGCGCACCCTACGAGAATTGCGGCTGACGTGGTGACGTAGGGTGCGCCGCGCGCACCAAGGGCCACGCGGGAATTGCGGCTAACAGGCTGGCTTTGGGTGGATGTCGATTTTCACATCCACCCAAACGGTGGATCGATAAAGCGCGATCCACCCTACGGATTGACCTAGGGTGCGCCGTGCGCACCAAGGGGCCGCTAGCGTGTGGCGATCCAGATCAGCAACCCAGCTTGAAACAGGCTGAACGCTACCAGGCAGGTGATGGTGAAGCGCAGGCCAGTGTCTTCGCGCTTGAGTCGCTCGAGCCGATCTTCCAGCTTGCGCAGTTTGACGTCCTGCTCCTGCAGCGTCTGGTCGGCCTGCTGCAACATCGCGGCGGCATCCAGCAACTCGATGATCTGCACCTTCTCGGCATGCCAGTCACCATGCAGCGAGCTGACTCGCGGGGCGCTGTAGAAAGGCTTGAGTTGCAACGGGTCGCTGTACTCGATGGTGAAACCCTGCGCCTTCAGCGCGTGGTCACGGCGGGCGCGTGCGGCGTCATTGAAGTTGTCCTTGGTCGGCAGGGCTGCGCCCTCGACCTGATAGTGCGCGTACTGTTTGCGTGCCCAGGCAATGCCCTGGGCCATGAGAAAGCGCCCCAGACCACGATTGGCCGGTTCTACGCTCAGACCCTTGTCGGGGCCGAAGCGAACCTCCTTGCGCTGATGGTCGGCCCAGACCTCCAGCAGGTTGTTGTGGCGATGCAGGCGCTGGCCGGGCAGCTGGATGGTCAGGCGCAGCAGGCTCGTGTCTTTGGCGTGACGCTCCACCCGGCCAAGCTGGACGAAGCGCAGTGGCCTCGGACCGGTTTCCCGGTCGACCGGCAGTGGCGCCAGACGCAGCAGACTGAATTGCTCGGCTGGCAGGTCCGCCCAGGGATGCGGCGCGGCAGGCGTTTCGCTCGTCGCAGCTTCGGCATCTGGCGCTGGTGCCTGCGGGGCTGGGTTCTCGCTCATGGGCGTCCTGTGTACTGTTCGGTGGCCTTCGATGCGTTATCGGCCATTTTCCTCAGCACTGGAGCGAATAAAGGACAGGATCCTTTCGCCCAGCGCACGGGCCAAGGGTAGCTGTGGATCGTCGTAGGACGCCAGCTGTTCGTTCCAGGGCGCCGGGGTGATGCGCATGACGTGGTTCATGCTGGTGATCATCGCCAGTTCGGCATCGGGCTTGGCCTGTTTGAGCACGTCGGCGTTGTCCGGGCTGACCTGGGCGTCGTGGGTGCCTTGCACGATCAGTGCGGGAATCTGCAGCGCAGCGAAGTTTTCCGCCGGGTCCTGGCGCAGCAGGCTGATCAGGTAGGGCTGCACGCTGGGGCGATACACCACCTGCAGCTCCTTGGGCACCTCGGGCTGCAGTTTGCCGCGAATCAGGTTGGCGAGGATGTGCCGACTCTCGGCCAGCAAGGGCGGCGGCAGGCGCATGGCCAGTTGCATGTCCAACACCTGGCCGATGGGGTAGGCGGGGCCGGCAATGGACACCAGGGCGTCGGCCTGGCTGCCGGGCGCGGCCAGGCTGGCGATCAGCGCGCCCTCGCTGTGGCCGATGAGAATCAGTCGGTCGAAGCGTGGATCGTCCCTGAGCAGCCTGGCCCAACCTTCGGCGTCGGCCACGTAGCGCTCGACGCTGAGGTCCTTTTCGTCCGGCGTGGCGGCACGGCTGGCGGCCACGCCGCGCTTGTCGTAGCGCAGGCTGGCGATGCCATTACGCGCCAGGACCTGGGCCAGCTTCTTCAGCGCATCGTTATGACCGCCCTGAGGGTTGTTGCCGTCGCGGTCGGTAGGGCCTGAACCGGCGATCAGCAGCGCCACCGGCACCGGCTTGTCGCTTTGCGGCACCAGCAGGCTGCCGTACAGGGTGCCCTGGTCGGTGTCGAGGCTGATGGGCAGTTGTCGGGTGGTGCTGGCCTGGGCCAGGCCGGTGATCAGGGTGAGGGACAAGAGCAGGGCTCGCAGCATGATGAGGGCAGGGTAGTGGCAGACTGGCATTGGACGCTGGCCGCGGGCCAAGGTTCGGGCACTTCTAAAAACTAGCTGCGTTGTCATCACTGCGTTAGAAAACAGGCTCAAATGCTCATTTACAGCCCGTAAACTCCGCTTTTCGCCTGTTTTCAGCCTTGTGCTGACTGCCTCGCTTACGTTTTTAGAAATGCCCGTTCGGGATGAACTGCAAGTTCTCGGCAGGTATACTCGCCCACCTTGTGAATCGGGCCTGCGCAGCGCCGGGCCTGAGCTGAATTTCGCGGAGCGTCTTCCCATGTCCGGCAATACCTACGGCAAGTTGTTCACCGTCACCACCGCTGGCGAAAGCCATGGCCCGGCGCTGGTCGCCATCGTCGACGGTTGCCCGCCCGGTGTCGAGATCTCCCTGGAAGACCTGCAGCGCGACCTCGATCGCCGCAAGCCGGGCACCAGCCGCCACACCACACAGCGCCAGGAAGACGACGAGGTTGAAATCCTGTCGGGCGTGTTCGAGGGCAAGACCACCGGCTGCTCCATCGGCCTGCTGATCCGCAACACTGACCAGAAGTCCAAGGACTATTCGGCGATCAAGGATCTGTTCCGCCCGGCCCACGCCGACTATACCTACCACCACAAATACGGCATCCGCGACTACCGTGGTGGCGGTCGCAGCTCGGCACGCGAGACCGCCATGCGCGTGGCGGCCGGCGCCATCGCCAAGAAGTTCCTGGCCACCCAGGGCATCATCATCCGCGGCTACATGAGCCAGCTCGGCCCTATCGAAATCCCGTTCAAGACCTGGGACAGCGTCGAACAGAACGCCTTCTTCAGTCCCGACCCGGACAAGGTGCCGGAGCTCGAGGCCTACATGGATCAGCTGCGTCGTGACCAGGATTCGGTTGGCGCGAAGATCACCGTGGTTGCCGAAGGGGTGATGCCGGGCCTCGGCGAGCCGATCTTCGACCGCCTCGACGCCGAACTGGCCCATGCACTGATGAGCATCAACGCGGTCAAGGGCGTGGAGATCGGCGCCGGTTTCGCCAGTGTCGCCCAGCGTGGCACCGAGCACCGCGACGAGCTGACCCCGGAAGGTTTTCTCTCCAACAACGCAGGCGGCATTCTCGGCGGCATTTCCAGCGGCCAGCCGATCATCGCCCACCTGGCGCTCAAGCCGACCTCCAGCATCACCACGCCGGGGCGTTCCATCGACGTCGATGGCAACCCGGTGGATGTGATCACCAAGGGCCGTCACGACCCCTGCGTGGGCATCCGTGCCACGCCGATTGCCGAAGCGATGATGGCCATCGTGCTGATGGATCACCTGCTGCGTCACCGCGCGCAGAACGCCGACGTGCGTGTCACCACGCCGGTGCTGCCACAACTGTGATCCGGGCGGCGGCATGAGCGCGGCTCTGCCTTACTGGCGGTTGTCCGGTTTCTACTTCTTCTACTTCGCTCTGCTCGGGGGTACGGCGCCGTTTCTGGCGCTGTACTTCGACCATCTGGGCTTTTCCCCGGCGCGGATCGGCGAGTTGATCGCCATTCCCATGCTGATGCGCTGCCTGGCACCGAACCTGTGGGGTTGGCTGGGTGACCACACCGGTCAGCGCCTGTTGATCGTGCGTTTCGGCGCGCTGTGCACCCTGGTCTGCTTCGCCGGCATCTTCTTCAGTCAAAGCTACGCCTGGCTGGCGCTGATCATGGCCACCCACGCCTTCTTCTGGCATGCGGTGCTGCCGCAGTTCGAGGTCATCACCCTGGCCCATCTGCGCGAGCAGGCGGCGCGTTACAGCCAGATTCGCCTGTGGGGCAGTATCGGCTTCATCGTCGCCGTAGTCGGCCTCGGTCTGCTGTTCGAGTGGCTGAGCCTGGATGCGTACCCGGTGGCGCTGCTGGTGATCATGGCCGGTATCGTCGTCAGCAGTTTCTGGGTGCCCAATGCACAGCCTGTGCTGCGCCCGAGCACGCTGGAGTCGGAGGGTTTTGTGCGTCAATTGCGCCGCCCCGGTATCCTCGCGTTCTACGTTTGCGTCGGGTTGATGCAACTGAGCAACGGCCCGTACTACACCTTCCTCACTCTGCACCTGGAGGGTGTTGGCTACGGCCGTGGCGCCATCGGGCTGTTCTGGGCGTTGGGGGTGGTGGCGGAGATCCTGCTGTTCCTGGTCATGGCGCGCCTGCTGCAGCGCTATTCACTGCGCGCTGTGTTGCTGGCCAGCTTCCTGATCACCGCCGTGCGCTGGTTGCTGTTGGGCAGCCTGGCCCAGTACCTGCCGGTACTGCTGCTGGCGCAGTGCATGCATGCCGCCACCTTCGGCGCTTTCCATGCCGCCTGTATCCATTTCGTGCAGCGCAGTTTCGCCGACCGCCAGCAGGGCCAGGCCCAGGCGCTCTATGTCAGCCTGGCTGGCATCGGCGGTGCGTTGGGCGCGCTGTATGCCGGTTACAGCTGGAAGGGCCTGGGCCCGGCCTGGACCTTCGCCATCGCCAGTCTGGTAGCCTTGCTTGCAGCCTTCATCATTGCCACCCGTCTGCCGCCCGAGCGGCCCTGAATCGAGTGAACCCTTCATGAGCAGTCTCGCCGTCCACCTGCACACGTCCCCGGAGTTGCCGAACAAGGTGCTCAATCACGCCGCCGATATCGCCAGCACGCTGGCGGCAGTGGGCATCGACTATCGCCAGGTGGAGCTGCCGGCTGCGTTGCGCCCCGGTTGCGAGCAAGCCGAGTTCGATGCTGCCTACGGCCTGTGGCTGCAGGCATTCATGGGCAAGGAAGGGCATGTGCAGCAGGAGCTGTTCAACCTGCAGCGCAATCATCCGCAGAAACTGGAGTTGCGCGCACGTCATCTGGACGAGCAAGTGCAGTCTAGCGCCAGTACCTGGTTGTTCCTGGGTGGTTTCGCCCAGCTCAGCGTGCATCTGGATGGCTATGTGTATGTGCTGCAGGGGGAGCGTGGCGACCTGCTGACGCTGCCGGCCGGCACGCGTCACTGGTTCGACCTGGGTGAAGAACCGCACGTGCTGGCGCTGCGCCTGAGCCCGAGTGAAGAAATGCCAGAACGCACCGGTGACGCTATCGCCAGCCGCTTTCCGCGCCTGGGGGACTGAGGGAACCCCAGCCAATCAACGACTATCCTATGCAGGCAACCTCTCGGACAGGAGCGTCGTCATGGGTTCCACCTTCAATGGGCTGATCGGCCTGGTCATCCTGGCCCTGGATATCTGGGCCATCATCAACGTGGTCAAGAGCAACGCGGAAACCGGAATCAAGATTCTATGGATTCTGCTGATCGTGCTGTTGCCGGTGATCGGCCTGATCATATGGGCGCTGATGGGGCCGCGCGGCAACGTCAGAATATGAGTCGCCTGTTGTTGTTGCTCCTGGCAATGCTGCCACTGTTCAGTGTGGCAGCAGATGACGCGGACGCCTGGCAGGCACTGCGCGAAGGGCGTGCGCTGATACTCATGCGTCACGCCACGGCGCCGGGTACGGGCGACCCGGCGAACTTTCGCCTGGGACAATGCGAAACCCAGCGCAACCTCAACGCTCAAGGGCGTGCCGAGGCCCGGCGTTGGGGCGAACTGCTCGCGCGCCAGGGGATCGAGCAGCCTCGGCTTCTCAGCAGTCGCTGGTGCCGCGCGCTGGACACGGCCAGCAACATGCAGCGCGGTCCGGTACTACCCTTCGCTGCGCTGGATTCGTTCTTCGGCAAGCCCGAGGATGGCGCGGAGCAGACCGCCGAGCTGATTCGCTCGATCAACCAGCTGCCTGCTGGCGCGCCGTTGGTGCTGGTTTCCCATCAGGTCAATATCACTGCGCTGACCGGTATCTTTCCGGCCTCGGGCGAAGGGCTGATCCTGGCGTTGCCACTGCGCCCGCGTGCAGAGCCTCTGGCGCGCATACCCGCGCCATAGGCTACAAAGCCAGTTGCGCCTGTGTTGGCTGCAATACACCCTCGAGCTCCAGCAACTGTTGCTTGCGCGGCAGGCCACCGGCATAACCGGTCAGGCTGCCGTCCCGGCCGATCACGCGGTGGCAGGGCACGATGATGGAGATGGGGTTGGCGCCATTGGCTGTCCCCACCGCGCGCACTGCCTGCGGCCTGCCGATCACATTGGCCAGCTCCGAATAGCTGCAGGTGCGGCCGTAGGGAATGTCCAACAGCGCCTGCCAGACCGACTGCTGGAATGCCGTGCCCCTCGGCGCAAGGCGCAATTCGAACTGACGGCGCTTGCCGGCGAAGTATTCGTCGAGCTGGCTGCACACGGCGTCCAGCTCACGGCCAGCGGGCTGCCAATGGTCTTCGATGCGCCAGGGCCGGCTGTCCAGCTCCATCAGCAATAGTTGCAGGCCGCTGTCGTCGGCTGCGATCAGCAGCGGACCGACGGGGCTGTGATGGTAGCGGTAATGCATGTCTCAGCCTCCCGAATAGTTATGCCAGAGGTACGCGGCTGCATAAGCGCGCCACGGGCGCCAGGCTTCGGCGCGCGCTTTCAGGCTGCGCGCATCGATGCCTTCCGCTCCCCATACCGGCGCCTTGAGCAAACCCAGGTCGCTGGCGGGAAAGGCGTCGGCCTCACCGAACGCACGCAGGGCGATGTACTCCGCTGTCCACGGGCCGATGCCTGGCAGGGCGCATAGCTGCTCGATCAGTGTTGTACTGCTGTCGGCCAGATGCAGTTTCAGGCTGCCATCGGCAATGCGCGCGGCGAAATGCTGCAGGCATTGCACGCGTTTACCGGGCATGCCGATGCCGCTCAGGTCGGCCTCGGCAAGCGCCTGTGGTGAGGGGAAAAGATGGCTGATGCCCAGCGTTTCTGGCGTTTCGATCCGTGCGCCGACACGTTGCACCAGACGCCCGACTATGGTGACTGCCGCCTTGACCGTGACCTGCTGGCCGACGATGGCGCGCACCGCCTGTTCGAACGGATCGAACGCCACCGGCAGGCGCAGGCCGGGATTGCGTCGCAGCAGCGGCGCGAGCAGTTCGTCAGCGCTCAGATGCAGCGCAATCGCCTCGGGCTCGCTGTCGAGATCGAACATGCGCCGCACGCGTTGTTCGAGTTGATTCAGATGCGCGGGCGAGGCCAGGCGGCAGCGCAGTTCCAGCGCGTTCTGACCTGGCAACGGGGCAACCCGAAACCAGCCGGGTGTGCCGTCGATGCTGAAGCCGCGGCTGTAGCTGTCCGCGCTCAGTGACTCCAGCCCGGGAATCGCGCGCAGGGCGAAATGGCTGTGGAACTGTTGCCATTCCCAGGGCGGTTGGTAGGGCAGAAGCAGTGTGATGATGTTCATGGCTGGCACCCTAGCGCGGCCTTTGCGCCTTGTCAGCGTGAAGATGACTTTCAAACTGCGACGATCTTGCCTGTGTGCGGGGGCGCGGTGCGCACGGCGCACCCTACATGAAGCGCGTTCCAGGCGCACGGGCTCGTCGTAGGGTGCGCCGCGCGCACCAGGGGAGCCTGCGGCGATACATGGCAGCACGGCGGCACCCTATGGGCCACGTTGATAACGCCCGGGCGTGATGCCTTTCCAGCGCTTGAAGGCGTGGATGAAGTTCGACAGCTCGCCGTAACCCAGGCGCTCGGCGATTTCCTCCAGGCTCAGGCCGCGCGCATCCAGCAGCTCTTCGGCCAGCGCCTGGCGCACTTCATCCTGCAGGGCACGGAATCTCGTACCTTCGTCGATCAGGCGCCGGCGCAGGGTACGGCTGCTCAGGTGCAGAAGCTCTGCGACCTGTTCCATGTCGGCGATCTGCCCCGGCGACTGCAACAGTAGCTGGCGCACTCGTCCGGCTAGGCCCTGATGCCATTGGTGGCGCGCCAACAACGTCTGGCATTGCTGTTCACAAGCGCTGACCAGTTGCGGGTTGGCCCGTGGCAGTGGGTTGTCCAGCAGGGCGGCGTCAAAGCCCAGGCGATTGTGCGCCGCGCCAAAGTGCGGCATCTGGCCGAAGGCGCTGATGAATGGCGAAACGTCAGCCGGCGCCATCTGGCGCAGTTCCACTTTCAGCAATCGCAGCGTGCTGCCGAGCAGCTCGCGCACGACCACCAGGGCGCCGAGCATGTCGCGCTGCACGATGAAGTCATGCAGCGTCGGGGTCAGGGCGCTGTCATCGAAATACAGGCTGGCGACGGCGTCATCCACGCTCAGGCTGATGCGGGTGAAGGCATAGGTCAGGCCGTGATAGCGCAGCCCCAGCTCGGCGGCCTGGCGTACCGTGGCGCTGCTGAGAATGGCGTAACCCCAGGCACCGTAAGTGGTCAGGTGGTAGCGCCGCCCGCCTGTAAACCAAGGTCGCCAACGTCGGGCAGCGCCTCGATCAGGTTGGCGATCAACTGCAGTTCGCGCTGCGCGTCGATCTCCCCATTCAAGCTGGCCAGTTGCACCGGACTGAGCCCCGTCTCGTGCAGGCATTTGTCCAGGCTCAGACCAAGGTCGAGCCCCAGTTGAGTGAGCAACTGGAGGCTGATAATGCTGCGTCGTGCAGGCCAGGGGGCTGACATGGATTGTCCGAAAATCACAATATCTTGGCCGACTATGCCATAACCTGAGCGCTGCGAGGCAAGTAGCATCGGCTCATCGTCATACACGGGTCACTACAATGCATAACAACCCCCGTACGAACGCGCCCTGGCGCGTGTTGATCATCGGCAGCGGTTTTGCCGGTCTGGGCTTGGCCATGCAGTTGCGCAAGGCCGGCGAAGAAGACTTCCTGCTGCTGGAAAAGGCCGCCGAGGTCGGCGGCACCTGGCGCGACAACAGCTACCCGGGCGCCGCCTGCGACGTGCCTTCGCACCTCTATTCCTTTTCCTTCGAGCCCAAGCACGACTGGTCGCGCAAATTCGCGCCGCAGGCGGAAATTCACACCTATATCCTGCAGTGCGTGGAGAAACACCGGTTGCGCCCGCACATCCGCCTGAACAGCGAAGTGCTCGGTGCCGAGTTCGATGCCGCGCGCGGTATCTGGCGCGTCGAACTGGCGGGGGGCGAAGTGATCGAGGCGCAGGCGCTGGTCAGTGCCTGCGGCCAGCTCAATCGGCCGGCCTACCCGAAACTGCCCGGCCTGGAGCATTTTCGCGGCGAGGCTTTTCATTCGGCGCGCTGGCGCCATGACCTGGATCTGACCGGCAAGCGCGTGGCGGTAATCGGCACCGGCGCTTCGGCGATCCAGTTCGTGCCGCAGATCCAGCCCAAGGTCGCCAGCCTGAGCCTGTTCCAGCGCTCGGCTGCCTATGTACTGGCCAAGCCGGATCGTGCCTATCGCCCCTGGGAGATCGCTCTCAAACAGCGGTTCCCGCTGTTGCAGCGCGCCGACCGTCTGCTGCAATACCTGCATCATGAGGGCCGTGCGTTGGCCTTCATCCGCTTCCCCTGGTTGATGCGCCTGTTTCGCTACAGTTTCACCCGCCATCTGCACGGACAGATGCCCGATCTCGGCAAGCGCGCACTGTTGCAGCCGGACTACCCCATGGGTTGCAAGCGCATTCTGATCAGCAACGATTACTTCCCGGCGCTGGCGCAGGCCAATGTCGATATCGTCGACTCGGCGATTCGCGAGGTGCGCGAGCAGTCGCTGGTGACGGCCGATGGCCGTGAGCATCCCTGCGATGTGCTGATCTACGGCACCGGTTTCACCGCCACCGATTTCCTCGCGCCGATGCGCATTCGCGGCCTCGATGGGCTGGAGCTGAATCAGGCCTGGAAGGAGGGCGCCGAGGCCTACAAGGGCATCAGTGTCAGCGGCTTTCCCAATCTGTTCCTGCTCTACGGGCCGAACACCAACCTCGGCCACAACTCCATTCTCTATATGCTCGAGAGCCAGTACGCCTACGTGCTGGGCTGCCTGCGGGCGCTGAGCGAACAGGGGCTGCGCTACCTCGATCTGCGGCCGACGGTGCAACGGCACTACAACGCCGAGTTGCAACGAGCAACTCATCGAACGATATGGGAACAGGGCTGCGACAGCTGGTACAAGACCGCTACCGGCAAGCACACCAACAACTGGCCGGGGTTCACCTTCACCTATCGCCTCATGACCCGTACTCCGGAGCTTGCCGACTATGACTGCGTCCGCTGATTTCAAAGCCCCCGCTGCCGAGCAGATGCTGCTGCGCGGCCTGTTGCGCGGTTTTCTGCGTCTGTTCTTCCGCAGCCTGGTACGGCCGCCGATGCCGGTGGCCGGGCAGCGTCGTGTGCTGCGCGCGCTCACCGCCATCACGCTGACGCCGCCTGGAGTCAGCCGCAGCGCCGATACCCTGGCCGGGCGCCCGTGCGAATGGCACCGGCCGCCTGTCAGCGGCGGTAGCGTGTTGCTCTACTTGCACGGTGGCGCCTTCATGATCGGTGGACCAGACACGCACCGAGGCATCTGCGCCAGCCTGGCCAAACGCGCTGCTCTGGAGGTCTGCGCTCTGGATTACCGTCTGGCGCCTGAGCATCCCTATCCTGCAGCGCGCGATGATGTGGTGGTGGCTTACCAGGCATTGTTGGAGGCCGGCTATAGAGCCGAACAGATCGCCATTGGTGGCGACTCGGCTGGCGGCAACCTGAGCCTGGTCGGTTGCCTGCGCATCCTCGAACTCGGCCTACCGGTGCCTGCCGCACTGGTGTGCTTCTCGCCGGTCACCGATTTCACCGGCGAGCAGATGCACGAGCCGCCGGCAGGCGACCCGCTGCTCCACCCCAGCTGGATCGAGCAGGCCGCGCAGCTGTATTGCCCGGCCGACCTGCCGCGCGACGATCCGGGCATGTCGCCGCTGTTCGCCGATCTTGGCTGCCTGCCGCCGACGCTGATCCAGGTGGGCGAAGACGAGTTGCTGCTGAACGACAGTCTGCGCCTGGCCGAGCGCGCCAAGGCGGCCGGTGTGAACGTGCGCCTGGAGCGTTATTCGGGGTTGTGGCACGTGTTCCAGGCGCATGTCGGCATGTTGCGTGCGGCGGATTACGCCATCGCCCGCGTGGCAGCCTTTCTCCGTGAGCGGGGTGTGTGATGAACAACATTCTCGTCAGCGGCGCCGCATCGGGCATTGGCGCTGCCACCGCGCGGCTGTTTCACGCGCGGGGCTGGCGCGTCGGGTTGCTCGATGTCGATGAAAAGGCGCTGGCAGCCTTGGCCGCCGAGCTGGGCGGCGCCTGGCATGCGCCGCTGGATGTGGTCGATGCCGCGGCGGTGAAAGCCGCGTTGGCCGACTTCTGCGCGCAGGGCGGCGGTCAGTTGCGTCTGCTGTTCAATGGTGCGGGCATCCTACGTACCGGCGCCTTCGCCGATATCGAGCTGGAACAGCACACGCGCCTGGTACAGATCAATGTGCTTGGCGTGCTCAATCTTTGCCATGCGGCCTATCCCTATCTCAAGGTCACGCCAGAGGCGCAGGTGATCAACATGGGCTCGGCCTCGGCGCTCTATGGCGTGCCGCAACTGGCCAGCTACTCGGCCAGCAAGTTCGCCGTGCGTGGGCTTACCGAGGCGCTGGAGCTGGAGTGGCGTGAACACGGCATCCGCGTGGGTGACCTGATGCCGCCGTTCGTCAATACGCCGATGGTGCGCAGTCAGACGCAGCGTCCGCCGGTGATGCGCCGTCTGGGCGTGCGTCTGGAGGCCGAGCAGATCGCCGAAGCAGCCTGGATGCAGGCCCATGCCAGCACCGTGCATCGCCCGGTGGGGCTGCAGTTCGGGCTGCTGTTCAGCCTTGGGCAGATCACGCCGGGCTGGATCAACAGGTTGCTGATGGCCTGGCTGAGTCGCCCGTGAGTTCGGGCGAGGCGTTCAGGCTGGCCAATTGCCGCTGGTCGCCGGTTTTGTCACAAAGGCTTTCTGTATGGCGCGAATCTCTCTCGTAGCAGCTACTCTACGGGAGACGGTTTCAGTTCGGTGTTCTGCCGGGCAGTCGTCGATACGCTTGCAGTAGACACATCGAGCATCTGCTCGATTCTCGGGGCGGCGCCACTTGGGTGCTTCTGTAAACGCCGGGCGTTTTCAGAGGTTTCCAGTAGGAGCCGCGACACCGTCCGCAGGACGGTCGCATTGGGAAAGCGGTTAATCCATCCATAGCCTGAGAGGGGGTCGTTTATGAGCACAGCCTTCCACGAAGACTCCAGCACGTCGGTGCTGCGTCGGATGAAAGAAGGGGGATTCGACTTCGCCCAGTTTCACCCGATCGAGTTCTACGCCATCTTTCCCGACGAAGAACGGGCCAGAACGGCGGCCAGAAACTTTCGCGGCGAGTCGCTCAACGCTCAGATATCCGCCCGTGAGGACGGCATCTGGCACCTGCAAATCAGCAAAGTGATGTATGCCACCCATGCCGGTATCGGCGAGTTCGAACATGACCTGGAGTCCATCGTCGTCCCGCTGGGCGGCAAGATGGATGGCTGGGGCGTTACCCAGGAGGTGAAAGCGTCAGCCATGCGTTAAAGGTGAATGCAGCGGTATTCCCCACCACAGACCATCGGCCGGCTGTCCGGCCGATGGCTTCAACTCCCAGCCCACCTCGACTTGCCAATCCTTCTCGCGCAGACTGCGCGGCGGAGGTAGCTATGGCCGATGTTCTGATCCTGACTCATATCGATTATTGCCCGCCAGCCCACCTGGCGCAGGTGCTGCAGGCGCGTGGCTGCAGTTTCGACGTGCTGCGCGTCGACCTGGGTGAGTTGCACGGCTACGACCTGGAGCGGCCCAAGGCGGTCGCCGTGATGGGCGGGCCGATGAGCGTCAATGACCCGCTATCCTGGATCGCCGACGAAGTGGCTGCGCTGCAGCGCTTTATCGCACGTGACATTCCCATCATCGGTCACTGCCTGGGCGGCCAGCTGCTGGCCAAGGCACTGGGCGCGAGCATCCGCCGTATGGCCTACACCGAGGCGGGTTGGCAGCGTATGCAGCGCCGCCCGGAGGCAGCCGATAGCCCCTGGCTGGCGCATGTGCCCGCAGCGTTCAGTATTTTTCAGTGGCATGGCGACACCTTCGCACTGCCTGACGGCGCCCAGCCTCTGCTGAGCAGCCAGTGGTGCGATAACCAGGCTTTCGCCTGGGGTGACAAAGTGCTGGCGTTGCAGGGCCATCCGGAGATGACAAAAGAGCTGATCGAACTCTGGCTCGATGACTGGGCGCATCTGCTCGATGCCAGCCAGCCCAGCCAGCAGAGCATCGACGAGATACGCGAAGGCCTGAGCGAGAAGGTCAGGTTACTGAATCAGGTGGCCGAGGGTTTCTACGCGCACTGGCTGAAACTGGCTGGGCTTTGACGTCCCAAAAGAGCGGGTAACAATAACTCTGTGGCAGGAGATCTCTCATCGTCTGGAAATATGGCATCGTCGTGCGGTTAACCGATACATCGCCGTCATCCGAGAGCCTATTCTCTGCGCGGCGCTGCTCCTACAAGGGTTATTGGACGCCATGCGGTAGGAGCCCCGCCCCGGGACGAAGCCTTTGCAGCGCCAAGATCTAAAGCGCGTGAGCACCGGTTTTTCCAGCGCCTACGGGCCCCAATAATTGAAGTAGTAGATGTTGCCGGGCTTGATCTCGATATCGATTTCCCCACCGCACTTGATCGTGCGCGTCCCGGGCATTATCTCCCCGGCCTCGTGAAGCTGGTGAGGCCAGCGTTCGTCGTCTACCGAGAGCGCTCCACAGCCACCACCGTTATCGTGTTCAATCACCAGGTAGGTTTTGCCGTCCGTGGATGGTTTGTAGCGGCCTCTGAGTTCATAAGTGGCATCCGTATCCGTGGAGGCAATGCTCACCAGCAAAAACGCCACTGCAATCACAAGAGCGGAGCATAGAACTGCGCCGAGGGTGATCAGCAAATACTTGAGTGCTCGCATCATTTGCTGGGGCACTTGTTCAATTTCATGGCTCGTCAGGGATCAGCATCAGCAGATCAGTCACCCCGACATCCGCACCCGCCTGGGTGAGTAGCGTCGTAGCCTGGCCGCGGTGATGCGTCTGGTGGTTGAACAGGTGCATCAGCAGGGCGAAGAAGTGCTTTTGAGCGGCCACACCCTTCATGTTGCGGTAGCTCAGCGGCTGATCGAGTTGCTCTTCGTCCATTTCGGCTGCCAGGGCTTCGATGCAACTGTCCAGCTGCTTGCGTAGCGCAGCCAGTTCGCGGATATCTGTCGCCATCGGCTGATCCAGGCGCGTCGGCTTTTCCAGCTCTGCAAGCGCCTGCAATGCCCGGAAGTTGGCCGGATGCGCGGTGTAGCGCCCCAGCCAGATACGGTCGGCCACCAGCAGATGGTTGAGCGTGCCGAGGATCGAGCCGAAGAACGCACCACGCTCGGCACTCAGCGCTTCGTCAGGCAGGGTGGAAGCTGCCGCATAGAGCCGTTCGTTCATCCAGCTGTTGTAGCGCGCCATCAGGCGGATATGGTCGATTCTCTGCATGGCCAATACCTGTTCTTGTTCTTTCAGAAACGCTCATCGGCAATGGCCGGTAGCACCAGCTCACGCACGTAACTGGCATCGGACAGGCTCAGTAGCGTTCGCACCAGAGCGACGACATCGTGCAGTGGAATCAGCTGACCTTCGCCATTTTGCGCCGCCTGTTCAACCGGTGTTTGCAGGTCATCCTGGGTATTGAGGTAGCCCAGTTGCAGGCAGGTGACGGCCAGACGCTGATCGCGAAAACCTTCGCGCAGGGTCTCGGCTATGCCTTTGAGGGCGAACTTGCTGGCGCCGAAGGTGACTTCCGGGCGGCCACTCTGTGGCAGAGCCGAGGTGGAACCGGTGAGGATCAATTGCGGCTTGGCGCCGCCGAGCAGGCGCGGTAGCAGGCGTTTGAGCAGCAGCAAGGTTGCGCCGATATTGACGCTGACCATCTCGAGAATCTGTGCGTCGTCGTCCTGCAGAAAGCTGTAGTTATCCTCGAACGCGCGAGTTTCCCAGATCCCCAGGTTGTAGATGATCGCGTCCAGACGCTGAGGCGACTGTGCTTCGATGGCGTCCACGGCCCGCAGCGGATCACTCATATCCGCCTCGATCCACTGGATATCTGTAGCGAGATCGGCAGGGCGGCTGCGTGAAATCCCGATCAACTCGTGGCCTTGCGCCAAACCCTCTACCAGCGCTCGGCCGAGACCTCGGCTGGCTCCGATAACCATGATGCGCATCCTGTACCTCCTTGACTCATGCAGGGATCTTCCATGACTCAGGCGAGAATGATGCTCGCCCGAGAGAGGAAAGACTGGGACGTTAATGGCGGGGTCGGCGGTGGGTCAAACGGGATATGCCGCGCCAGCACTCATTGTGTGAGGGGTTGCCCTCGCCGTCACTCCCGCACAGGCGTGAGCCCGGAGAGCCGTTCTAGGTTCCCGCTTGTGCGGGAACGATGGTTGCAGCGGGGGCTGAGGGTTCCGAGGGCCGACTACTGACCGCTCGGCTCCGACCACACGGCAAACTCGTTGCCACCCGGCTCGATGAAGTGAAAGCGTCTGCCGCCGGGGAAGGAGAATATCGGTTTGACGATTTCCCCACCGGCGGCCTCGACCTTGGCCAGAGTGTCTTCCAGCTGTGCGCTGTAGAACACGATCAGCGCGCTGCCGTTGTCGCTGCGTGCGGACATCTCGGCGCTGAAGAAACCACCATCCAGGCCTTCGTCGGCGAAGGCGGTGTAATCGGGACCGTAGTCCGTGAATCGCCAGCCGAAAGCGGCCTGGAAGAAGGCCTTGGTGGCCGGCAGATCGCGGCTGGGGTATTCGACGTAATTGATCTTCTCGTGAGCAGGCATGCCGGGTTCCTTGGCAGTGAAAGAGAGAGAGGTTACTGACGTGATTTGGCCAGATCGATGGCCGCCTGAATAGCCGCGCGTGCTTGCGGGCTGTTTTTCCAGCAGGTCGAGCCCAGCTGACCGGCTACCGCCGTGACGATATCGCTGACACTGGACTCAGCCAACTCCTGCAAGGAGTTTATGCCGATCTGTTCGAGTCGTTGCACGACGGTAGGGCCTACGCCTTTGACGTTCAGAAGTGCTTGGTGTTCATCGGTTGGGAAGGGCATTGGGTTGGGAACCGAATAATGAGTCGGGGAGATAAGCGGAACACTATCCACCCGAAGAGCTATTAGTTTTGTGGCCGAGAGGAGTGAAAAGTCAGATTCCCGTCCCGATCTTATTGCCGAGCTTTATATCCAGCTCATACAGAATACGGTCGGCTTCCTCGAACGGTAATTTTGGACTGGCTAGCTTGTGTAAGGCGTCGAGGTAATCGAAGTAGATGTCGCAGGAGATGCTCAGGTACCGCTTATTAAGCTTCTGAGGCTTGCTAGGATATTTGGCTTTGCCAGGATGGATGATTCGATAGACGCGATCATCGATTATCTGAAACACCGATGGATTCAAGAACCTGAGGATCGTTGAAGCCATTGGCAATGCGATTCCCGGGGTCGTTAACAGCTTTTGCAGGAGTTCTTCGGCTTGCCGGTGTTCTTTAGCTTTAAGTGTTCCGGCGCCCTTGAGTTCGTCCAGAAGATCGCTCTGGATGTTCGGAAAACGATTGAGCTTCCACAGAACTATTTCGTAGAAAGTTTTGAGGTCAAGATCTTCTGGTTTGAGTGTATCAAGCTTCGTAGTTAGCTCGCTTTGGTAGTTGTACTCCTCCAGTAATGCCCTGGGATTGTCACCCCAGATATGTTTGTACTTGGAGAATAGTTCAGTCATCCGGCGTTCCTCATAAGGTCTGACGAGCACGCAATGGGGAAAGCGCTGTGCCTATTCTCCCGCAACTGCGTCCGTGAGCTAAGCGAAGCATCATGCTGTCGCCATCGACCAGACCTGAAACCCGACAGAACAGAGTAGTCCAAGCACGACAAGGGCTCTGTCCCCAAAGCTCTTGGCAGAGCGTGCGGACAGTGCTGCGAGAAAGATGCCTACCGATGCGCCGGTATTCGCGATGGCGAAGCTTCTTTCATAGTTGCTGAACCAGAATGCCGCCGCGCAGAGGATGAGTGCGGCCAGTAGCAGCACGAGTATCGAGTTGAAAAAAGCGAGCGCGTAGTTCTTGTCTTCGCTGCTATCCATGCGAGATGAAGTCCTTGTAACGGGTGCGTCTGGCGGAGGGGCAAGCCGCCAGCAGGAGCGATGAGGATTAGCTTGCCCATCTGCGATTGTCTTCGTCTGAACGAACAGAACCGTGGCAGGTTATACACCAGACCATGCAACTGCTGGCAAGTGGTAACCAGGAGAAGAGCTTCGATTTAGAGGGGCTATGGCGGTATTCGCGATTGTTTGCAGAGCTACCTGCCGTGCTGTGGAGGAAAGGCGCAGCGGTGAACCGCTGCGCCTTTTGTTTCAGCGGTTGAAGCGTTCGACCAGGGCGTATTGGCCCTGTGCGGTGTTGGTCAGGGCTTCGCTGAGTTTGGCGGTATCGTTGGCTTCGCCGGCGGTCTGATCGGCTAGTTGGGCGATGGTGGTGATGTTCTGGTTGATCTCGTCGGCGACGGCGCTTTGTTCTTCCGCCGCCGCAGCGATCTGGTTGGCCATGTCGGCGATATTGGCCACCGAGTCGCTGATGCCGGACAGCGCCTGATCGGCCTGCAGCACGCGTTCGACGCCTTCATCGGCCTGCTTGCGGCCGATTTCCATGGTCAGTACGGCTTCTTCGGCAGTGCGCTGCAGTTTGGCGATCAGCGCGTGGATCTGTTCGGTGGACTCGGCGGTGCGCTGCGCCAGCGAGCGCACCTCGTCGGCCACCACGGCGAAGCCACGGCCCATTTCGCCGGCGCGGGCGGCTTCGATGGCGGCGTTGAGGGCGAGCAGGTTGGTCTGGTCGGCGATGCCCTTGATCACGTCGACCACGCCGCCGATCTCGCTACTGTCCTGGGCCAGGCGGGTAACCGTCTCGCCGGTGTCGCCCACCGATTGCGACAGGCGCTGGATGGCTTCGCGGGTTTCTGCGGCGATGGTGCGGCCTTCGCTGGTCAGGCGGTTGGCTTCCTGGGTGGCGATGGCGGTGCGGGCGACGTTGCTGGCCACTTCCAGGGTGGTGGCGGCCATTTCGTTGACGGCGGTGGCAACCTGCTCGGTCTCGCTGCGCTGGCGCTCGAGGCCGGCCGAGCTGTTGTGCGCCAGCTTGTCGGCTTCACGCGCTTGCAGGGTCAGTTGCTCGGCGGTGTCCTGCAGGCGGGTGAGGCAGGTTTTCAGGCGCGCTTCCTGGCTGAGCATGGCCATTTCCAGGCGTGCTTCGGCGCCACGGCTGTCGGTGTACATCTGCGCGATCAGCGGGTCGGAGGTGGTTTGCTCGGCCAGTTTCAGCAGGCGTTTGACGCCGCGCGTCTGCCAGGCGATGCCAGCCAGACCCAGCGGCACGGAGAGCACGGCAGCAAGGATGAAGCCCCAGTTGCTGCCCATCCAGTGGCCGATCATGAAGCCGATCTGGCTGACCAGGATGAAGGGCATCCACGCCTGGACGATGGGCAGCCACTGGTTGCTTGCCGGTACGGCCGATTTGCCGGCGTTGAGGCGGGCGTACAGCGTTTCGGCGCGGCGTACTTGCTCGGCGGTCGGTTTGACGCGGACGGATTCGTAGCCGACGACCTGGTTGTTTTCGGTCACGGGCGTGACGTAGGCATTGACCCAGTAGTGGTCGCCGTTCTTGCAGCGGTTCTTGACGATGCCCATCCACGGGCGGCCCTTCTTCAGAGTCGTCCACATGTGCTCGAACACGGCGGACGGCACGTCAGGGTGACGCACGATGTTATGTGGCGCGCGCAGCAGTTCTTCGCGCGTGAAGCCGCTGACTTCGACGAAGGCGTCGTTGCAGTAGCTGATTTGCCCTTTGAGATCGGTGGTGGATATCAGGCGTTGTTGCGCAGGAAAGGTGCGCTCACGCTGAGTGACCGGCTGGTTGTTACGCATGGCAGGTATCCGTCGTTGTAATGCCCTGTCATCGGCCGACGAGCGGCAAAGTTGAGGGCTGAATCCGTTTTGGCGAGTTTAATCGCTTTTTGAATGGCGTCACATTTTTGTCACGACATGAGCCGTCCCTGGCTCGACGGGGAGGCCCTGCCGCACGGCGCGGCAGGGCAGGTGCATCAGTTGGCGATCATCTGGCGCAGCACGTAGTGCAGGATGCCGCCGACCTTGAAGTACTCGACCTCGTTGAGGGTGTCGATGCGGCACAGCACTTCGACTTCCTCATGCGTACCGTCTTCGCGGGTGATGATCAGCGTCAGTGGCATCTGTGGGCGCAGTTCCACGCCTTCCAGACCTTCGATGGCCAGCACTTCCTTGCCGGTCAGTTTCAGGCTGGTGCGGTCGGTACCGGGTTTGAATTGCAACGGCAGCACGCCCATGCCCACCAGGTTGGAGCGGTGGATGCGCTCGAAACTTTCGGCGATCACCGCCTTGACCCCCAGCAGGTTGGTGCCCTTGGCCGCCCAGTCGCGGCTGGAGCCGGTGCCGTATTCCTTGCCGGCGATGATCAGTAGCGGCGTGCCTTCGGCCTGGTAACGCATGGCCGCGTCGTAGATCGCCAGCTTCTCGCCGCTGGGCACGTGCAGGGTGTTGCCGCCTTCTTCGCCGCCGAGCATTTCATTGCGGATGCGGATGTTGGCGAAGGTGCCGCGCATCATCACTTCGTGGTTGCCCCGGCGTGAGCCGTAGGAGTTGAAGTCGGCCTGGGCCACGCCGTTATCGCGCAGATAGCGCCCGGCTGGGCTGTCGGCCTTGATATTGCCGGCCGGGGAGATGTGGTCGGTGGTCACCGAGTCACCGAGCAGAGCGAGGATGCGCGCCTGGCGGATATCGGTGATGCGTGGCGGATCACCGGCGATGTCCTCGAAGAACGGTGGATGCTGGATATAGGTGGAGACGCCCTGCCAGGCGTAGGTGTCGGCCTTGGGCACGTCGATGGCCTGCCATTTTTCATCGCCGGCGAAGACTTCGGCGTATTCCTTGCGGAACATGGCGGTGTTCACCTGGGCGATGGCCTGGGTGATCTCGGCCTGAGTCGGCCAGATGTCCTTCAGATAGACCGGTTGACCGTCCTTGCCGGTGCCGAGGGCGTCGCTCGTCAGGTCGATGCGCACGCTCCCGGCCAGGGCGTAGGCGACCACCAGGGGCGGCGAGGCCAGCCAGTTGGTTTTCACCAGTGGATGCACGCGGCCCTCGAAGTTGCGGTTACCGGAGAGCACCGAGGCGACGGTCAGGTCGGCCTGGGTGATGGCTTTCTCGATGGGCTCACGCAACGGGCCGGAATTGCCGATGCAGGTGGTGCAGCCGTAGCCCACCAGGTCGAAGCCGAGCGCTTCCAGATAGGGCGTCAGACCAGCGGCATTGAAGTACTCGGTGACCACCTTGGAGCCGGGAGCGAGCGAGCTCTTCACCCAGGGCTGGCGCTGCAGGCCTTTCTCCACCGCCTTCTTGGCCAGCAGGCCGGCGGCCATCATCACGCTGGGGTTGGAGGTGTTGGTGCAGGAGGTGATGGCGGCGATCACCACGGCGCCGTCTTTCAGGCGATAGGTATGGCCGTCGTCCTCATAGTCTATTTCACCGCTCTGCTTGTCGCCGCCGACGGCCGTGCCACCGCCGCCTTCGTTGAGCATGCGGCTGTCTTCCTTGGCAGTGGGCTTGAGCTGCAGGCCGACGAAGTCGTCGAAGGCCTGGCTGACCTGGCCCAGCGAGACACGATCCTGCGGGCGCTTGGGCCCGGCCAGGCTGGCTTCGACGCTGCCCATGTCCAGGCTCAGGCTGTCGCTGAACAGTGGTTCTTCGCCTGGCTCGCGCCACAGGCCCTGGGCCTTGCTGTAGGCCTCGACCAGTTGCACGGTGGCGTCCGGGCGCCCGGACAGACGCAGGTAACCGAGGGTGATGTCGTCCACCGGGAAGAAGCCGCAGGTGGCGCCGTATTCCGGGGCCATGTTGGCGATGGTGGCGCGGTCGGCCAGCGGCAGGTCGGCCAGGCCGTCGCCGTAGAACTCGACGAATTTGCCCACCACGCCCTTCTTGCGCAGCATCTGGGTGACGGTCAGCACCAGGTCGGTGGCGGTGATGCCTTCCTTGAGTTTGCCGCTGAGCTTGAAGCCGATCACCTCGGGAATCAGCATCGATACCGGCTGGCCGAGCATGGCGGCTTCCGCCTCGATGCCGCCGACGCCCCAGCCGAGCACGCCGAGGCCGTTGATCATGGTGGTGTGCGAGTCGGTGCCGACCAGGGTGTCGGGGAAGGCGAGGGTGACGCCGTCCTCTTCCTTGGTCCACACGGTGCGCGCCAGGTATTCGAGGTTGACCTGGTGGCAGATGCCGGTGCCCGGCGGCACCACGCTGAAGTTGTCGAAGGCGTGCTGGCCCCAACGCAGAAAGGCGTAGCGCTCACCGTTGCGCTGCATTTCCAGCTCGACGTTGTCGTGGAAGGCGCTGGAGGAGGCGTAGCGGTCGACCATCACCGAATGGTCGATGACCAGATCCACCGGCGACAGCGGGTTGATCCGCTGTGGGTCGCCGCCGGCCTTGGCCATGGCGTCGCGCATGGCGGCCAGGTCGACCACCGCCGGTACGCCGGTGAAGTCCTGCATCAGTACACGCGCCGGGCGGTACTGGATCTCGCGGTCGGAGGCGCGCTGGTCGAGCCAGTCGACCATGGCCTGCAGATCCTGCGGTTGCACGGTCTGGCCGTCTTCGTTGCGCAACAGGTTTTCCAGCAAGACCTTGAGCGATTTGGGCAGGCGGTCGATGTTGCCGAGGCGCTGGGCGGCTTCGGGCAGGCTGAAGTAGTGGTAGGTGGCGTCGCCGACTTTCAGTTCGCGGCGGCAGTTCAGGCTATCGAGGGAGGGCATTGCACATCTCCTTGGGCCCGCACGGTTCGGGCTGTGTCTGATGGCGGCAGACCTTCAAGCTAGTTCGGCTTGGGCTGTCTGGCTAGCGCATTTCCTTTATCGGTCGCTATACGCTGCCTGTTCTGGGTGGCCGGACCTCATCGAAACGCGATGGCTGGTGGCTCCGTATCTGTAGGCAGCGCATATGTAGCTGGACAGGTTTAGCGGCTCGGGGTTCCGCTCTCGGGTATCATGCGCGCCCCAAGGAGACCCTTTGATGAATACCCTGTTTCTGCATTGCCGCCCCGGTTTCGAAGGGGAGGTTTGCGCCGAGATCACCGACCTCGCCGCACGCATGGACGTACCAGGCTACTCCAAGACCAAGCCCGGCAGTGCGTGCGCCGAGTTCGTCTGCAGCGAGGCGGCTGATTGCGAGCGGCTGATGCGCGGCGTGCGTTTCAACCAGCTGATCTTCCCGCGGCAATGGGCGCGCGGGGCCTACGTCAGCCTGCCGGAAAGTGACCGTATCAGCGTGTTGCTGGAGGCGCTTGCTGATTATCCGGTGTGCGGTAGTCTGTGGCTGGAGGTGGTGGATACCAACGACGGCAAGGAGCTCTCGACCTTCTGCAAGAAGTTCGAGGCGCCGCTGCGCAAGGCGCTGCTCAAGGCCGGCAAGCTGGTGGACGACGCGAAGAAGCCGCGCCTGCTGCTGACCTTCAAGAGCGGCCGCGAGGTGTTCGCCGGCATCGCCGAGGCGGACAACCAGGCGATGTGGCCGATGGGTATTCCGCGCTTGAAGTTTCCCCGTGAGGCGCCCAGCCGCTCGACGCTCAAGCTGGAGGAGGCCTGGCACCATTTCATCCCCCGCGAGCAGTGGGATCAGCGTCTGGCGCCGGGCATGACCGCCGTGGACCTGGGCGCCGCACCGGGCGGCTGGACCTGGCAGCTGGTCAATCGGGAGATCCGCGTTACCGCCGTGGACAACGGGCCGATGGCCGAAAGCCTGATGTACTCCGGTTTCGTCGTACACCAGCGCGCCGATGGTTTCACCTTCCGTCCACGGCATCCGGTGCACTGGATGGTCTGCGATATCGTCGAGAAGCCGGCGCGTACGGCGGCGATGATCGAGACCTGGCTGGGCGAAGGGCTGTGCCGCGAGGCGGTGGTCAACCTCAAGCTGCCGATGAAGCAGCGTTACGCCGAAGTGCGGCGCCTGCTCGATCGCATCGAGTCAGGGCTGGCGGAGCGCGGCTTGAAGGTCAGCATCGGCTGCAAGCAGCTCTATCACGACCGCGAGGAAGTGACCTGCCACCTGCGTCGGCATGGCAAGTGATGATCTGCGCGCAGGCCTCAGGGCTGTGCGCGCAGGTGACCTGGAGGTCAGCTTTGCGCGACAATGCGCGCCTGTATGTGGAGCCCCTTATGTCCGAAGCCCTGACCCTCAATCATGATGACCTGCTCGATGCCAGCGGCCTGAATTGCCCGGAACCGGTGATGATGTTGCACAACAAGGTGCGCGACCTGTCGCCGGGCGGTTTGCTCAAGGTGATCGCTACCGATCCGTCGACCCGTCGTGATATTCCCAAGTTCTGCGTGTTCCTCGGTCACGAACTGCTCGGGCAGGCCGAGGAGGACGGCACCTACCTGTACTGGATTCGCAAGAAGGCCGATTAGGCAGCGCATGCCGCATGTAGGGTGCGCCGTGCGCACCAGTGCTGTGCCCGGATCTGTGTTTGCCCGTGGTTGCTGGTGCGCGCGGCGCACCCTACGGGGTTCCGGCGTTTTCCGCGCCGTTCCATCCCGCCTGTCCCGGCGCCAGGCCGCAGCTGTTCAGTAACGCCTGCCAGGCCTTGACGTGGCGCGCCGTGGCTACGCGAAAATCCTGCCACAACGAATCCTGCTCGCCGACCAGGCGCTGCAGGTGCTCGTGGGTAGCCGAGGGAATGCCGTCGATGTGCTGCAATTGCAGCAGCGCCGCCTGCCACTGCTGGCCACGCTGATCGACCTGCGCCAGATAAGGCTGCAGGCCACCAGCGTAGAACTTGATGAAGATGTTCTGCAGGATGCGCCCGCGCGGCGTCGCCTGGCCCTGCGGGCAAAGTGGGCGGTTCTGCTGGCGTTGCTCCAGCAGTTCGCTGCCGGCGTCGAGGTTGTGGCGCAGGCTGGCCAGGCTGGTGATCAACTGGCCGCCTTGCTCGCTGGCGTAGAGGGCGAAGAACAGCGGCTCCAGCTGATCGGCGCTCGGCGGTAGCTGCGCGGGTAGGGCGGCGCCGATGCTGGCCAGCCGCTGCAGTGCGTCCAGTGCGGCGCCGTCTTCCTGCGTGTCCACCGGCAAGGCCTGGTCGGCGAAGCGCAGGTAGTCTTCGAACTCCGGGCTGCCGTTGAGCGCATTCCAGAACACTGCAGGCAGTTGCTGACGCTTGTCGCTGGCCAGACGCTGCAGCGTGGCCTTCAGGCTGGAGTCGTCCTGCAGATGGGGCAGGCAGTCTTCGATGGCGCGCAGCAGATCGCCCTCATAGCCCAGCCGTTGGCTGGGCATCAGCTGCTTGCCCAGGCTGCTATTGCGTTGGCTGATCAGCTGCTGCAGGTGCGGACAGCGCCGAGCGTCGATCACCAGATCGAGCAGGCCGATGCGCAGTTCGGGGATGTCCGAGATTCGCTCGCGCCTGGCGGGCAGGCGGTACTGACTGATACTGCGACTGTCCAACGAGCTGACGTCCGGCGCATCGAGCGAGCGCTGCAGGCGTTCAAGGTAATCGCTCTGCAGGGCCAGGCCATCGTTAGCCGGGCCACAGCCAGCGAGCAGAAGGAAGCAGAGGAGCAGGGCAGGTCGAATCATGTGCTCAGTCTAGAGCTGATTTCCTGCCTATCCAATGACTCAGTCGGCCCGGCGAATGCGCTTGCGCGCGCTACGCGCCAGGCGAACGGTGAGCATCGCGGCGGCGCAGGTCAATCCGACCACCAGGCCCTGCCAAAGGCCGCTGGGGCCACTCGGTTCGCCGAACAGGTCGGACAGCCCCAGCGCATAACCCACCGGCAGACCGATGCCCCAGTAGGCGAACAGCGTCAGCAGCATGGTGATGCGCGTGTCCTGGTAGCCACGCAGTGCGCCGGCAGCCGTCACCTGAATGGCATCGGAGAACTGGAACAGCGCCGAATAGACGATCAGCGTTGCCGCCACGGCGATCACTGTCTTGTCCGGGGTGTAGATCTGCGCGATCTGTTCGCGCAGCAGGAACATAAGGCTGGCAGATACGCAGGCGTAGCCCAGCGCCGCCGCCATGCTTACCCCGGCAGCGAAGCGCGCCTCGCGCGGCTGACCACGGCCCAGCGCCTGGCCGACGCGCACGGTGGCGGCCATGGCCAGCGAGTAGGGAATCATGAACACCATGGAGCTGAAGTTCAGGGCGATCTGGTGCCCGGCGACCACGGTGGCGCCGAGGCCGCCGATCAGCAGGGCGATCACCGCGAAGATGCTCGATTCGGCAAATACCGCGATACCGATTGGCACGCCAATGCTCAGCAGGCGTTTGATCACCGTCCACTGCGGCCATTCGAAGTACGTGAACAGCGAGCTGGCGCGGTAGTAGGGCGCCCATTTCACCCAGACCAGCATGCCGATCAGCATGAAACCCATCACCAGCGCGGTTGCCCAGCCGCAGCCTACACCGCCCATGGCCGGCAGGCCGAACTTGCCGTAGATGAAGATGTAGTTGGCAGGGATGTTCAGCAGCAGACCAAGAATGCCCAGCACCATGGCCGGGCGGGTGTGGCCGAGACCATCACTGAAACAGCGCAGTACGTGATAAAGCGCCACTGCCGGGAAACCGCAGGCGACCGCGCGCAGGTAACCCATGGCGGGGGTGATCAGCTCGGGGTCGATGTTCATGGCGCGCAGGATGAATTCGGCGTTCCACAGCAGGGCAGCGGCGCTGCCGCCGACGGCCAGCGCCAGCCAGAGTGCCTGGCGCACCAGCGGGCCGATTTCGGCCTCTGCGCCAGCGCCGAAGCGCTGCGCCACCTTGGGTGTGGTGGCCAGCAGGATGCCGGTCATCAGCAGGAACACCGGCACCCAGATCGAGTTGCCCAATGCCACGGCGGCCAGATCTTGCGGGCTCACGCGCCCGGCCATCAGCGTATCGACGAAGCCCATGGCGGTATGCGCCAACTGGGCGATGATGATGGGCGTGGCCAGGATGAGCAGGCTGCGCAGTTCCGTGCGCACGCGGCCAAGGCGGGTGTCGGTAGACATTTCGACTCTTCGGGATGGCAGGAAACCGCGTAGTCTACGCCTTGACGTGTCGGTCAGGAAAGCGCGATCGGTGCCTCTGTCTGGTGGCTCTCAAGGCGACGCTGAGGTGTCGGCTGACTTAGAATGGCGGCCTGCCCGATGGAGCCTGCCATGCACATAGTCGCCGACGAGAACATTCCCCTGCTCGATGAGTTCTTCGCTGCGTTCGGCAGCATTCGCCGCTTGCCCGGTCGCGGCATCACCGCGGCCGATGTGCGTGATGCCGACCTGCTGCTGGTGCGCTCGGTGACGCAGGTGAACCGCGCCTTGCTCGAAGGCAGCCGGGTGCGTTTCGTCGGCACCTGCACCATCGGCACCGATCACCTGGATCTCGATTACTTCGCCGAAGCTGGCATCGCCTGGAGCAGTGCCCCCGGTTGCAATGCTCGTGGCGTGGTGGATTACGTGCTGGGCAGCGTGCTGACCCTGGCCGAGCGCGAGGGCGTAGACCCGGCGGCGCGCGTTTACGGAGTGGTGGGGGCGGGGCAGGTCGGCGGGCGTCTGGTCACTCTGTTGCAGGGGCTGGGCTGGCAGGTTCACGTGTGCGACCCGCCGCGTCAGGCTGCCGAGGGCGGCGACTTCGTCAGCCTGGAGCAGATCATCGACGAGTGCGATGTGATCAGCCTGCACACACCGCTGGACGCTTCGACGCGGCATCTGTTCGGTGCGACTCGCCTGGCGGCATTGAAGCCAGGAACCTGGCTGATCAACGCCAGCCGTGGTGCCGTGGTGGACAACACCGCGCTGCGCAGCCTGCTGCCGCAGCGGCCTGATCTGAAGGTGGTGCTGGATGTCTGGGAAGGCGAGCCGCTGGCCGATGTCGAGTTGGTCGCCCTGTGCCAACTGGCGACGCCGCATATCGCCGGCTACAGCCTGGACGGCAAGCTGCGCGGTACGGCGCAGATCTACCAGGCGTGCTGCCGGGCGCTGGGCGTGGCCGAGCAGGTGAGCCTGGCCGATCTGTTGCCGGCGCCCTGGCTGAGCGAATTGAGCATCGACGGCAGCGCGGACCCGGCCTGGGCCCTGGCCAGCCTGTGCCGCGCGGTGTATGACCCGCGCCGTGACGATGCGGATTTTCGCCGCAGCCTGGACGGCGATGCCGATGCCCGTCGCGCCGGCTTCGACCGCCTGCGCAAGCATTACCCGATGCGCCGCGAAATCGATGGCTTGCGCGTACGTATTCAGGGGGATTCAGCACCGCTGGCCGCTCTGGTGCGAGCCCTGGGCGCCACCGTTTCGTAGGGTGGGTTAGCCGCTTGTCACGGTTGTCGATCTGCTCGCTATGCCGGGTGCGGCGTAACCCACCATCGGTGCAACGCGATCCATCGCCCGGTGGGTTACGTGGGGCGGCCATCCGAGCGCGCGGGGTTCATCTGCGTCTGGAAGCTCGGCACTCGGCGCCGCTAACCCACCCTACGAGATAGCGTGTATCCCTCTATCTTTGTAAGCATCGACGCCATCGTCTTGTAGGGTGGGTTAGCCACTTGTGACGGTTGTCGATCAGCTCGCTAAGCCCGGTGCGGCGTAACCCACCATCGGCGCAACGCGATCCATCGCCCGGTGGGTTACGTGGGGCGGCCATCCGAGCGCGCGGGGTTCATCTGCGTCTGGAAGCTCGGCACTCGGCGCCGCTAACCCACCCTACGGATAGCGCGATATCTGCATACCTTATTTTGCATTTATTAAATTGCATGCAATTTAATTGCTCGCTACTTTGTTCGTCACCTCAAGCCCATTCAGGACGATTTCCCATGAGCAACGCACTTTTCGATATTCCGGTCACCACCATCAAGGGCGAGCAGAAGACTCTGGCCGACTTCGGCGGCAAGGCTGTGCTGGTGGTCAATACCGCCAGCAAATGTGGCTTCACCCCGCAGTACAAGGGCCTGGAGAACGTCTGGCAGCAATACAAGGACAAAGGGCTGGTGGTGCTCGGTTTCCCCTGCAACCAGTTTGGCAAGCAGGAGCCGGGTGATGAGGGTGCGATCTCCGAGTTCTGCGAGTTGAACTTCGGTGTCAGCTTTCCGCTGTTCAAGAAGGTCGACGTCAATGGCGCAGGCGCTCATCCGCTGTTCGTGCAGCTTAAGAAGCGCGCACCGGGTCTGCTGGGCAGTCAGGGGATCAAGTGGAACTTCACCAAGTTCCTGATTGGCGAGGACGGTAAGGTGGTCAAGCGCTTCGCCCCGACCACCAAGCCTGAAGAATTGAGCAGTGAGATCGAAGCCCTGCTGAAATGAGCGCTTTCGATACCGCCGGGCTGCAGCTGGACAATCAGCTGTGCTTCAAGCTCTACGCCGCCTCGCGTGCGGTGATTCGTGCCTACAAGCCGATGCTCGACGCACTCGGCCTGACCTACCCGCAATACCTGACGATGCTGGTGCTGTGGGAGTGGCAGGAGCGGGCGCCCGAGCAACCGACGCTCAAGGCGCTTGGGCAACGCCTGCAGCTCGACTCCGGCACCCTGACGCCGCTGCTCAAGCGCCTGGAGCAGATGGGCCTGGTGCAGCGTCGTCGCGCGCAGACGGATGAACGCGAGGTGCATCTGGCCCTGAGCGACGCTGGCAGGGCGGTGCAGGCTCAGGTCCTGCCACTGAAGGCGCAGTTGCTCTGCCAGTTCGGCGATCAGGATCTGCTGGAAATGGAAGGGCTGCGGCGCAGCCTGGATCGACTGCTGGCTCGGCTCAGCGACTGACCTCATCGGGCAGCCAGGTGTCGAGCATGACTGCCAGCTCTTCACGGCGGAAGGGTTTGGCCAGGTAATCGTTCATGCCGGCAGCGCGGCAGCGCTCGCGCTCGTCGGACAGCGCATTGGCGGTCAGGGCGACGATGGGCAACTCCGGCCAGCGGCCATTGCTGCGGATGCGTCGGCTGGCTTCGTAGCCATCCATCACCGGCATGTTGCAGTCCATCAGGATCAGGTCGATTGGCTCCTGCTCCAGCACCTCCAATGCTTCCGCGCCGTGTGCGGCGACCAGCACCTGATAGCCGAGCTTGGCCAGCATGCCTTTGGCCACCATCTGGTTGACCGGGTTGTCTTCGACCAGCAGCACGCGCGCCGTACTTTCCCGCGCCGGTTGCGCCTGGGCGCTGCTGTGCAGGTCGCCGTCTTCGCTGTGCAGGATATGCCGCAGCACCTGCAGCAGGCCGTTGCGCGCCAGCGGGCGGGCGATCTGCAGTAGCGGCATGAGGCGCTGCGCCTGCTCGTGTGGCAGGAAATTGCCATAGGCGGTTACCAGCAAAACTGGCGTACTGATCGCCGGGCGCATACCCAGCAGGCATTCCGGGCAATCGCTGATCAACAGGTCGGCATCCACACCGTGCAGGCTGGCATCGGTATCCAGGCGCTGATAACTCAGGCCCCAGGTTGGCAGCCACTGGCTGAGCATCTGCTGCAGGCCGCTACTGGCCGGTGTCATGGCCACGATGCGGCCTAGTAGTGACGGTTGTGAGCTGGCTTGAGCATGGGAGGGCAGCGGCAGTTGGGCGCAGAACTCGCTGCCGAAGCCCTCTTTCGACTGCAGCGTCAGCTGGCCTTGCATCGCTTCGCACAGGCGTCGCGTCAGCGCCAGGCCGAGTCCGGTGCCGCCGTATTCACGGGTGATGCCCACTTCGGCCTGGGCGAAGGGCTGGAAAATGCGTGCTTGAGCATCTTCTGCGATGCCGATGCCGGTGTCGCGCACGCGAATGCTGATGCCTTTCTGACTGCAGGCGACGATCAGGTCGACGCGGCCGAAACGGGTGAATTTGAGCGCATTGGACAGCAGGTTGCTGACGATCTGGCGCACCCGTGTCGGGTCGCCCAGCACCTGGGTCGGCAGTGCCGGATCGATCAGGCAGGTCAGCTCTACCGCGCTAGCGGCATTCTGTGACAGCAGGCTGGCGGTTTCCTCGGCCAATGCGCCGAGGTCGAAGGGAATTTCCTCCAGTTCGAGCTGGCCTGCTTCGAATTTGGACAGGTCGAGAATGTCGTTGAGCAGTTCCACCAGCACCTTGCCAGAGTCATGGGCGATGCCCAGTTGCTGGCGCTGTTCGGCGCTGAGCGGGCCGTCCAGGGCCAATGCGAGCATGCCCAGCAGGCCGTTGAGCGGCGTGCGGATCTCATGGCTCATGTTGGCCAGAAAGGCCGAGCGCGCCTGCGCCATGTTCAGGGCGGTGGTGCGCGCCACCTCCAGTTCACGGTTGGACTGGCTGAGACGGGCGTTCGTGGCCTTGAGCTCGGCAGTGCGCGCCGAGACGATGTTTTCCAGTTCGTTCAGGTACTGGGTCAGGCGGTCTTCGGCGTTGCGCCTTTGCTCGATCTCCAGGGCGATGCTCGACAGCTGGCGGTTGGTGACCTCCACCAGGGTGCCGATCTCGTCGCGCTCGTGGCCCTTGGGGCAGGGCACGGGGCGGTGTTGTGGGTCTTGCGGGTTACGTTCGCTGAGTGCACGAATCACCCCGGTCAGGGGCTTAGTCAGCATGAAATAGAAAAGCACCAGCAGAATCAGCGACAGCAGCAGGCTGCGCGCGAAACCGGTGAGCAGAGTCAGCAGTGAACGTCTGAGAAAGTGACTGCCGAAGGCGTAGGTGTCGACTTCCAGGCGCAGAAAACCCAGGGCTTCGTTGGGCGCATGGCTGACGTGGAGCGGGTCCTGGAACTGCCGCTGAGCGCCGAACAGGCTGTCGCTGAATACCCGATAACGGCTTTCGCTACGTGGACGGCTGACGCTGGCCAGCACCAGACCGCTGTTGTCGATCAGTTCGGCGCGGGTCACCGCGGGTGAGCGCAACAGGCCGAGGACCAGCTCCTGCGCCAGTTCGGCGTCGATGTTGTAGGCGATGCGGGCGGCGGGGTTGTGGCTGATTTCCAGCAGCGCGCGAATCTCGCGGTTGATGGACGCCTCTTCGCTGGCATAATCGACCGCCACCTGGGTGACGCTCAGCAGCGTGCCAAGGATAAACGCCACCAGGACGGTCAGGCCGGCCTGTTTGAACGACAGGCGATTGGTGAGCGAAATGTCCATAAAGGCGTGCGTGGTCTCTGATCCCTGGGCGCCTGCAAAGCATAGCTGATAGCGACCCTGTACTGGCAGAGCCTGCAACGTGCGGTTCTGCGCAAAAGGAGTAGTAGATCGTGGATTCCCGGTTACTGGATTTTCTTGCCCGCGCCGAGCAGGTGCTGGAGCGCATCGAGCCGTTGTTGCCCGCACTGCGTCCGTACGTGGACTGGAGCAAGTGTATGGCGGCTCGCTGGGTGCGTGATGGTCGCAGTGGCTACCTGATGCCTCTGGATGTCAGCCTCGACCTGTCGCTGAGCGACCTGCTGGGTGTGGACGCCCAGCGCGAGCAACTGGCGCGTAACACCCGTCAGTTCGTCAGCGGCATGCCGGCCAACCACGCGTTGCTTTGGGGGGCGCGCGGTACCGGAAAGTCTTCGCTGGTGCGCGCCTTGCTCGCCGAACACGCCAAGGCCGGCCTGCGTCTAATCGAAATCGAACGCGATCACCTGGCCGACCTGCCGCGTGTGGTGGAGTTGCTGGCCGGGTTGCCGCAGCGTTTCGTGCTGTTCTGCGACGATCTGTCGTTCGAGGCTGGCGAGGGTGACTACCGGGTGCTCAAGAGCGTGCTCGACGGCTCGCTGGAACAGGCGCCGGATAACGTGCTGCTTTACGCCACCTCCAACCGTCGGCATCTGGTGCCCGAGCATCAGAGCGATAACGTGAACTGGAAGCGGGTCGACGGCGAGCTACATCCCAACGAGGCGGTGGAGGACAAGATCGCGCTGTCCGACCGTTTTGGCTTGTGGCTGTCGTTCTATCCCTTCAGCCAGGATCACTTCCTGCTCGTCGTGCGTCACTGGGTTGACGTGCAGGCGCGTCAGGTCGGGCTCGACTGGAGCTGGGACGAGGCGCTGGAAAAAGCCGCCATTCGTTGGGCGCTGGGCCGCGGTAACCGCAATGGCCGCTGCGCCTATCAATTCGCCCGCCACTGGGTCGGGCTGCAACTGCTGGAGCAACAGGCATGATCGATCTTTCTCAGACGGGTGGTGATCTCAACGGTTACCCGCTGCTGAGTGCACAATTGCAGGCATTGCTTAGCGGCGAGCGCGACTTCATCGCCAATGCTGCGCAGTTTTCCGCCTTCCTGTTTTACGAGCTGGCCGATCTGAACTGGGCCGGCCTTTATCTGGTGAAGGATGGCGAGCTGGTGCTCGGCCCGTTCCAGGGCAAGGTGGCCTGTGTGCGCATCGCCTTCGGTCGCGGTGTCTGCGGCACTGCGGCGGCCCGCCTGCAAACGCAGCGAGTCGAGGATGTGCATGCCTTCCCGGGACACATTGCCTGCGACAGTGCATCGAACAGTGAGCTTGTGGTGCCTCTGGTCAAGGAAGGGCGCCTGATCGGCGTGCTGGATCTGGACAGCCCGTCGGTGGGGCGGTTCACCGAGGTGGATCAGGCCGGTATCGAAGCGCTGGCAGCGATATTCCTGGCCGCCAGCGACTGCTGAATACGCCTTTGGCGATGCGCGGAGCCTCGATCCGGTAGGGTACGCCGCACGCACCGCTGGCTTGAGACGTCGCCGAAGCTGATTTCGCAATAGATGCGCACGGCGCACCCTACGAAGCAGGCGTGTTCAGCGCTTGGCGCCGATCTTCTCCAGTGTGCGCAGTTCACGCGGCAGCAGTTGCTGTGTGGATGCGCGGGCCTTGATGCGCGCGTAGTGCGCCGCGAGGTTCGGCCATCGGCCGGCATCCAGGGTTTCCCCGCCGTGCTCCATGTTGATCAACTGGCTAGCCAGCGCCAGGTCGGCCATGGACAGATGTTCGCCAAGGAAGTAGGGCGCGTCGCCCAGTGTGGCCTCGAAATAGTCGAAGTGATTGGGCAGCTTGTCCTTGAGCGTCTGCTGCACCTTTTCCTCATCGCATGGCTGGCCCATGGTGGCTTTCAGCACGCGGTTGCGAAACACGGTGAAGGTACACAGCGGCGCCAACTCGTAGTCCGCGTATTTTTCCAGCCAGCGTACCTTGGCACGTTGCTCCGCACCGTCGCCATACAGCGGCTTGTGCTCTGGATAGCGCTCCTCCAGGTACTGGCAGATGACACTGGAGTCCGCCAGCTTGAGGTCGCCATCGCGAAAGGCGGGAATCCGGCCTAGCGGATTGAGCTCGCGAAACCAGTCCGGCTGGCCGAAGGGCATGACCACTTCGAGCTCGTAATCCAGGCCCTTTTCGATCAGGCACAGGCAAAGTTTGCGGACGAAGGGGGACAGGGGTGCCCCATAAACGGTCAGGCTCATTGCAGCTCCTATCGGCGGTCAACGTAGCTGACTGAGCGAAGGCGGTCGTTTGCTCAGTCGTAGATGTTCTTCTTCTTCCAGTCCTCTTCCAGGTCCTTCAGACCTTCGGTCAACTGGCTGGGTTCATCCGCTGTGGGGGCGTTGTTGTTGAGCACCATGGCATTGGCGCGCGCCAATTGCTCTTCGAAACGCTTGAGCTGCGTCTGATAAGGGGCCGGGTCAGGTTGCTTGCGCAGGTACTGCACGCCGCGTTCGAAGGCCAGGCGGGCCTGGCCAGGTTGGTTCTGCTGCAAGGCCGTCTGGCCCAGGGTGCTGAAGAACTCGATGTGCACAAGCACCAGCATCTGACGAATCTGCTTGAGCCAATGCTTGCCATCGTTGGCGGGCAACAGGCCACCCTGTGCCGAGCTGGTGATCAGGGCGTGCAGGTTTTCCAGCAGGAAACGTACATCCTTGGCCTTGGCTTCGTTGGCGATGGGTTGTGGTGGGTTCTTCACCGGGATGGATTCGCCCTGAGCGATCTGGGCCTTGAGGGTGTCGATATCGTTCTGCAATTTGGTGTTCTGCTTGTCCAGCGGTAGCAGGCGTTCGCTGACTTGCAGCTGCAACTGGCTCAGCAGCAGCTTCAGCTGCGGTGTCATCAGCTGTCCAGGCATGCGTTCGGAGATATCCTGGCAGCGACGAATGCGGTCGAGCAGATCAGCGCGCTGGCGCGCTTTTTCCAGCTTGCTGTTCTCGACGGCGTGGTTGATGTAGGCAATCACCATCAGCAGGGCGATGCCGCCGACGATCAGCATGGTTATCACGAGTGCGGACACTGCTTGGGACCTCTCGAGAATCGACTTTTCGACCGAGTGTAGTGGCTTGGCTGCATGGCTCCTAGTGGCATATCGATTTATGGGCTGAAGTCTTTGATTTTAAAAATTTTTTAGAGAGAGGTTGACGACCCTCGAAAGGCTCCATAGAATGCGCGCCACTTCCAGCGCAATGCTAGAAACAGAGCGAAGGAAGCCGGAAAGTTGCTTGATGTTCCGGGGTGTGTCCCCTTCGTCTAGTGGCCTAGGACACCGCCCTTTCACGGCGGTAACAGGGGTTCGAGTCCCCTAGGGGACGCCACTTTCAAGCTGTAATGCGGGAATAGCTCAGTTGGTAGAGCACGACCTTGCCAAGGTCGGGGTCGCGAGTTCGAGTCTCGTTTCCCGCTCCAAAATTTGGAAATGCTGCTTCGGCAGGATTTCAAACGAAGTTCCAGGTCCCCTTCGTCTAGTGGCCTAGGACACCGCCCTTTCACGGCGGTAACAGGGGTTCGAGTCCCCTAGGGGACGCCACTTCAAGTTGTACCGCGGGAATAGCTCAGTTGGTAGAGCACGACCTTGCCAAGGTCGGGGTCGCGAGTTCGAGTCTCGTTTCCCGCTCCAAATAAACGAAAACGCCGCTCAATCGAGCGGCGTTTTCGTTTCTGTCGTTTTTACAGGCACAAAACAAAAGGCCCGCCGGTTTACCGTGCGGGCCTTTTGTTTATCGGCAGATCAGTGCTTGGAGCCGTCGGTGGGCAGGGCCAGCAGTTGCTTTTCCTGGTTCCAGTCGAAGGGCTCGCCGTTCTCTTCGGCTTCGAAGCGGCGCTCGTCGAGGGCCTGGTACAGGGCGATTTCCTCGTCGGGCATGAAGTGCAGGCAGTCGCCGCCAAAGAACCACAGCAGGTCGCGCGGCACCAGGTGGGCGATTTGCGGGTAGCGGTGGAAGACCTGGCTGATCAGGTCCTGACCGAGGTACTGGCTGGATACCGGATCGCTCGGCAGTTCGGCGAGCAGTTCGTCGTAGCGCTCGAGGAACAGGGCATGGCTGTCGTCGAGCACCTGTTCGGCTTCGCCCAGGGCGACGAGAATGCCGCGCAGGTGGTTGAGCAGGGCGAGGTGGTGTTCGATATGGCTGGCCATGGTGCAGGTTCCTGAAGGGTAAAACGGGCGCAGGAGTATAGAGTTCCTGGCGCCCGCTGTCCTGCTTGGGTGGCTTTCGTGGGAGAGGCTTTCGGCTCGGGCATCCTGCTTCGCTCTACCTCCTGCATCCCTGCAGTCGTAGCCGCGACGCAAGAAACTCGCGGCTAAAGCCCCTCCCACGAGTGGTTCGACTCAGCGCACCTTGCCGCGGCTCAGCTTGAGTTCTTCCTTGGCGAAGTCGTCGACGTCGATCACCCGGCGACGCGCCGCTTCGGCCGCCTGCAGGCGCTGGCCCTGTTCGCCGTCGAGGATGCCGGCGGCAATCGCCGCTTCGATGGCATCCTGACCCGGTGCCGGTTGCAGGCTGCCATCCTTGAGCGCCTGGTGCAGACGCTTGCGCGCATCCTGGCTGGCCTGCACCAGATTCAGCGCATGCTGCAGGGCGCCAACCGAATCCTGATCGGCCTGCGGGCGATAGCAGCCTTCCAGTACCGACTCCAGGGCCGGGTCGCCGGCCTGGCGACCGATGATCGCGGCCACTTCGGCGTCCAGTTCGTCGCTGGGGCCCTGGTGGCGGCGGCCCAGCGGGAACACCAGCACTTTCAGCAGGCAACCGAACAGGCGGTTGGGGAAGTTGCTCAGCAGGTCATCCAGCGCTTGCTCGGCATGATGGAGGTTTTCCTCCATGGCCCAGCGCAGCAGCGGACGAATCGCTTCCGGGTAGTCCAGATCGTGGTAGCGCTTGAGTGCGGCCGAACCCAGGTAGAGGTGGCTGAGCACGTCACCCAGGCGTGCGGACAGGCGCTCGCGACGCTTCAGGTCGCCGCCGAGCAGCATCATGCTGCTGTCAGCGCACAGGGCGAAGGCCGCGGCCAGGCGGTTGAGGGCGCGGTAATAGGGCTGGCTGAGGTCGTCGCCGGGCACCTGGCCCAGGCGATTTAGAGTCAGGCCGAGGAGGAAACTGCTGGCGGCGTTGCCGACGGCGAAGCCGATATGGCTCATCAGCAGCGAGTCGAACTCGGCCAGCGCCTGGTCCTTGTCCTCGCGGTCGGCCAGGGCCATTTCCTTGAGCACGTAGGGATGGCAGCGAATGGCGCCCTGGCCGAAGATCATCAGGTTGCGCGAGAGGATGTTGGCGCCCTCGACCGTGATGAAGATCGGCGCACCCTGCCAGGAGCGGGCCAGGTAGTTGTTCGGGCCCATGATGATGCCCTTGCCGCCGTGCACGTCCATGGCGTGGCCGATGCACTCGCGGCCGCGTTCGGTCAGGTGGTACTTGAGGATCGCCGAGAGCACCGAGGGTTTCTCGCCCAGGTCGACGGCGTTGGCGGTGAGGATGCGCGCGCTGTCCATCAGCCAGGCGTTGCCGCCGATGCGCGCCAGGGCTTCCTGGATACCCTCGAAGGCAGCCAGCGGCACGTTGAACTGCTCACGCAGTTGCGCGTACTGGCCGGTGGCGAGGCTGGTGAACTTGGCCGCACCGGTGCCGACCGCCGGCAGCGAGATGGAGCGACCGACCGACAGGCAGTTCATCAGCATCATCCAACCCTTGCCGAGATACTCCTGGCCACCGATCAGGTACTCCAGCGGAATGAACACGTCCTTGCCCGAGTTCGGCCCGTTCATGAAGGCTGCGCCTAGTGGCAGGTGGCGACGGCCGATTTCCACGCCGGGGGTATCGGTGGGAATCAGCGCCAGGCTGATGCCGAGGTCTTCCTTGTCACCCAGCAGGTGATCCGGGTCGTAGGCCTTGAAGGCCAGGCCGAGCAGGGTGGCCACCGGGCCGAGGGTGATGTAGCGCTTCTCCCAGTTCAGGCGCAGGCCGATCACTTCCTCGCCGTTGTACTGGCCCTTGCAGATGATCCCGGTGTCCGGCATGGCGCCGGCGTCGGAGCCGGCCAGCGGGCCGGTGAGGGCGAAGCAGGGAATGTCCTCGCCACGCGCCAGGCGCGGCAGGTAGTGCTGGCGCTGGGCATCTGTGCCGTAATGCAGCAGCAGTTCGGCCGGGCCGAGGGAGTTGGGCACCATCACGGTGGAGGCCAGGTCGCCGCTGCGGGTGGCCAGTTTCATCGCCACCTGCGAGTGGGCATAGGCGGAAAAGCCCTTGCCGCCGTATTCCTTGGGAATGATCAGGGCGAAGAAGCCGTGCTGCTTGATATGCTCCCAGGCTTTCTCCGGCAGATCCATCTGCTGGCCGACCTGCCAGTCGCTGATCATCGCGCAGAGCTCTTCGGTGGGGCCGTCGATGAATGCCTGTTCTTCTTCGCTCAGCGTGGCCTTGGGATAGGCCAGCAGCTTGTCCCAGTCCGGTTTGCCGCTGAACAGTTCGCCATCCCACCAGACGGTGCCGGCTTCGATGGCGTCGCGTTCGGTTTCCGACATTGGCGGCAGTACGCGCTGGAACCAGGCGAACAATGGGCGGGTGAACAGTTGTCTGCGTAGGTCGCCGAGCAGGATGAACGCGGCGACGGCACCGGTGACGATCCACAGCAGCAGTTGCAACCAGCCCGGTACCGGGCTGAACAACGCCATGGCCACCAGATAGGCTGCGGTGATGCCGAGGGCAGGCAGGGCGGCGGTACGGCTATGGGCCAGGTAGGTGACCCCGAGCAGCAGAACCAGCAACCAGATGACGAGCATGTGCATTCCTCCATGATTCGAGCGGGCGACGCCCCGAGCATAGCGCTAATTGGCGGCAGGGGCGGTGAGCTTGGCCGGATCGTCGTCAGCGTGGCGCAATCGACGGGATTAGACTGAAGCGAACTTCAGGAGTATCCGTCATGCAGACCTTTCTACGTCCCGGCCGCTTCATTGACAGTGACCACCCATCGGTAGTCGAGTTCGCCGAGCGTTGGCGTGGCGCCTCACGAGAACCGATCAGTCAGGCTGTGGCGCTATATCTCGCGGTACGTGACGAGATTCGTTACAACCCCTACGCCTTCAGTCTCGATGCGCAGACATTGAAGGCCAGCCATGCGCTGGCGAGCGCTGAGTCCTACTGCGTGCCCAAGGCCAATCTGCTCGCCGCTTGTGCCCGGCACTGCGGGATTGCCGCGCGTATCGGCCTGGCCGACGTGCGCAATCACCTGTCCACGCCGCGTCTGCTTGAGTTGCTGCGCAGTGAGGTATTCGCCATGCACGGCTATACCGAGCTGTATCTGGACGGGCGCTGGGTCAAGGCTACTCCGGCGTTCAACGAGGCGTTGTGCCGGGTATTCAAGGTAGCGCCGCTGGAATTCGACGGCGTTCATGACAGCGTCTTCCACCCTTACAACGACAAGGGAGAGCGCTACATGGAGTACCTGCATGACCACGGCCAGTTCGAGGATCTGCCCGAGCAACTGTTTTTCGATCATCTGCGCGTCTGTTATCCGCACCTGTTTGAGGCCGGTGCGTTGCAGCTGAGTGGCGACATGCAGCGTGAGGCCAGTGTTATCGACTGAGTCGATAATCAAGATCGGCAGGACGGCCTTTTCTCCGCGCGCCAGGGTAGGTAGGGTGCATGCCAGCAATGAGCGGACGAAACACGCGGTTGCAATCGCCTGCGTCCGCCCTCATCTATAACGACCTCACTCTCGCGCGGGAAACCCCATCTTCATGAGCTCCGCCCTGACCATTCGCCAGTTGACCAAGACCTACGGAAACGGCTTCCAGGCCCTGCACGGCATCGATCTGGACGTTGCCGAAGGGGACTTCTTCGCCTTGCTCGGCCCCAACGGCGCTGGCAAGTCCACCACCATCGGCGTGCTCTCCACGCTGGTGAACAAGAGCAGCGGCACGGTCAGCGTGTTCGGCCATGACCTCGACCGCCAACCCTACGCGCTCAAACGCTGCCTGGGCGTGGTGCCGCAGGAGTTCAACTTCAACCAGTTCGAGAAGGTGTTCGACATCGTCGTCACCCAGGCCGGCTACTACGGCATTCCGCGATCGATCGCCAAGGAACGCGCCGAGCAGTACCTGACCCAGCTCGGCCTGTGGGACAAGCGTGACGTGGCTTCCCGGGAGCTGTCCGGCGGCATGAAGCGCCGCCTGATGATCGCCCGTGCACTGGTGCACCAACCACGCCTGCTGATCCTCGACGAGCCGACTGCCGGGGTGGATATCGAGCTGCGCCGTTCGATGTGGAGCTTCCTCACCGAGCTGAACAAGCAGGGCACCACCATTATTCTGACCACCCACTACCTGGAAGAGGCCGAGCAGTTGTGCCGCAACATCGGCATCATCGACCACGGCCGTATCGTCGAGCTGAGCAGCATGAAGGATCTGCTCAAGAAACTGCACGTCGAGACCTTTCTTTTCGACCTCAAGGATTCCTACAGCTCAGTGCCGACGCTGCAGGGCTATCCGGCGCGTCTGGTCGATCACCACACCCTGGAAGTGCAGGTGGAGAAGAGCCAGGGCCTCAATGCGCTGTTCCAGCAACTGGCGCAGCAGCAGGTCGAGGTGCTCAGCCTGCGTAACAAGAGCAATCGCCTGGAGGAGCTGTTCGTCTCCCTGGTGGAAAAGAACCTGGCCAAGGTGGCGCAATGACTTCTCAGTACCTCAACAGCGAATTCGCCGCCAACCTGGTGGCCCTGCGTACCATCGTTCACCGTGAAATCCGCCGGTTCGTGCGTATCTGGCCGCAGACCCTGCTACCGCCGGCGATCACCATGGTCCTGTACTTCGTGATCTTCGGTAACCTGATCGGCCGGCAGATCGGCGACATGGGTGGCTTCAGCTACATGGAGTACATCGTGCCGGGGCTGATCATGATGTCGGTGATCACCAACAGCTACGGCAACGTGGTGTCGAGCTTCTTCGGCAGCAAGTTCCAGCGCAACGTCGAGGAGCTGCTGGTATCGCCGGTATCGCCGCACACCATTCTCATCGGTTTCGTTGTTGGTGGCGTGCTGCGTGGGCTGGCGGTGGGCTTCATCGTCACCCTACTGTCGTTGTTCTTCACCCACCTGCAGGTGCATCACCTGGGGGTGACCGTACTGGTGGTGCTGCTGACGGCGACCATCTTCTCCCTGGGTGGCTTCGTCAACGCGGTGTATGCGCGCAACTTCGACGACATTTCGATCATTCCGACTTTCGTGCTGACACCGCTGACCTACCTGGGCGGGGTGTTCTACTCCATCACTCTGTTGCCGCCGTTCTGGCAAACGGTGTCGCTGGGCAACCCCATCCTGCACATGGTCAACGCCTTCCGCTACGGCATTCTCGGGGTGTCCGATATCCGCATCGGCGTGGCCATCGGCTTCATGCTGCTGGCCACGGCCGCGCTTTACACGCTGTGCATCCGCTTGCTGGTCAGTGGGCGCGGCATGCGTCAGTGACGTTTGCCGCTGTGCAGGAGCGGATTTATTCGCGATTCTCGCGGCTAAAGCCGCTCCTACAGAATGTGGCGGCGACCGAAAAAACATAGCGAAATAACTTGCGCATCTGTCAGTGACGCAGCAGCCGGTTAGACTCCGCCTCTACCGAAAAAAAGGGGCTGATCATGACCGTGCTGTTGCGTGCTCTTCCATGGTTGTTGCTGGGTACCTTCGTTGCGCCTGTGAGTGCAGCCGACGGCCCAATGGTCGAGGTCGTGTCGGTGCGGCAGGTGGAGGTACGTGACGAGCTGATCACCTTCGGTTCGCTGCGCTCCGACGAGTCGGTGATGATTCGGCCGGAAGTCGAGGGTCGCCTGGCAACCCTGCATTTCCGCGAGGGCCAGGCGGTGACCGCCGGCGACCTGCTGATCAGCCTCGATGATGCGATTGCCCGCGCCGAATTCGCCCAGGCGCGTGCCAATCTCGACCTCGCCGAGAAGAACCACCAGCGTGCGCAGATGCTGTTCCAGCGCGGTGCCAGCAATGCCCAGGCGCTGGACGAAGCACAGAGCCAGCTGCAGGCCGCGCGTGCCAGTCAGGCCCTGGCCCAGGCGCGGCTCGACAAGACCCAGATCAAGGCCCCTCACGACGGCACGCTCGGTCTGCGTCAGGCCAGTGTCGGTGACTACCTCAGTGCCGGGCAGAACATCGTCAACCTGGAAGTGCTCGACCCGCTCAAGGTCGACTTTCGTATTCCACAGAAGGCCGTGGCTCAGGTGCGCCTCGGGCAGACCGTTGAGATCACACTCGACACCTACCCGGGCGAGCGCTTTCGCGGCGAAATCTTCGCCATCAACCCACGACTGGACGAAGCCGGGCGTAGCCAGGCGATCCGCGCGCACATCGGCAACGATGACCGCCGCCTGCGTCCGGGCCAGTTCGTTCGCGTTTCAGTGATTCTCGAAGAGCGGCCCAATGCGCGGGTGATTCCCGAGGAAGCGGTGATGCCGCAGGGCGACAAGTTGCTGGTCAACCTGGTGGTCGATGGCAAGGTCGAGCGTCGTGAGGTGACGCTGGGCAAGCGTTTCGACGGGCTGGTCGAAGTGCGTGAAGGCCTGCAGGGTGACGAGACCATCATCAGCGCCGGTTGGCAGCGTGTGCGCGAGGGGCTGGCCGTGCGTACCAAGAGCGGGGAGCGCCAGCCGTGACACTCTCCGACGTCTGTATTCGCCGACCGGTATTCGCCACCGTTCTTTCGCTGATCGTGGTGCTGTTGGGGCTGATGGCCTACGACCGCCTCAACGTACGTGAATACCCCAATATCGACGTGCCCATCGTCACCGTGCAGGTCACCTATCCTGGCGCGAGTCCGGAAATCATGGAATCGCAGGTGGCGCAGCCGGTGGAAGACGTGCTCTCGGGCATCGAGGGACTGGATTTCGTCACCTCCATCAGTCGCGCGGAAAACACCCAGATCACTGCGCAGTTCCGCCTCGGCCGCAGCGCCGACGAGGCGGCCAACGACGTACGTGATCGCCTGGGTCGGGTACGCAGCCTGCTGCCGGACGAGGTCGACGAGCCTATCGTGCAGAAGGTCGAGGCCGACGCCCAGCCGGTGATCTGGATCGCCTTCCACAGCCAGCAGCACAGCGCCATGGAGATCACCGACCTGCTCGAACGGGTGATCAAGGACCGTCTGCAGACCATTCCTGGCGTATCGGAAGTGCAGGTGCGCGGCGCACGTACCTTCTCCATGCGCATCTGGCTCGACCCGGAAAAGCTCGCCGCACACAACCTCACCGTGCAGGATGTGGAGGCCGCGTTGCGCCGGCAGAACGTGGAAATTCCCGCTGGGCGCATCGAGTCACGCGAGCGCGAGTTCAGCGTGTTGTCGGAAACCGATCTGCGTACCCCGGAGCAGTTCAACGAGCTGATTCTCGACGAGTCGCAAGGTTACCTGCTGCGCCTGTCCGATGTCGGCTACGCCGAAGTGGGGCCGCGCGACGAACGCACCGTGGTGCGCTTCAATGGTTTACCTGCAGTGACCCTGGGCCTGGTCAAGCAGGCCACGGCCAACCCGCTGGATATCTCCGACGGCCTCGAGGCTGCCTGGGACGACGTCCAGGCGTTGCTGCCCGACGGCATGAACATGACCGTGGCCAATGACAACTCGCAATTCATCCGTGCCTCCATCGACAACGTCTTCACCACCATCTGGGAGGCGGTGGCGCTGGTCATCCTGATCATTTTCATCTTCCTGCGTTCGCTGCGCGCCACGCTGATTCCGCTGGTGACCATCCCGGTGTCGTTGATCGGCGCCTTCGCCCTGATGTCGCTGATGGGCTTTACCATCAACACCCTGACCCTGCTGGCCATGGTTCTGGCCATCGGCCTGGTGGTGGATGACGCCATCGTCATGCTGGAGAATATCCATCGCCATATCGAGGCGGGGATGAAACCAGTGCAGGCTGCCTTCAAGGGCAGCCGCGAGATCGCCTTCGCGGTGATCGCCATGACCCTGACCCTGGCTGCGGTATTCGCACCTATCGGCTTCATGCAGGGCACCACCGGGAAGCTGTTCACCGAGTTCGCCTGGACCCTGGCCGGCGCCGTGCTGGTCTCGGGTTTCGTGGCGTTGACGCTGACGCCGATGATGTGCGCGGTGATGCTCAGAGCGCATCAGCACGAGCAGCGCCATGGACGCGTGTACAACCTCATCGAAGGCTTCCTCAACGGCCTTACCTACAACTACAAGCACAGCCTGGATCGTGCGCTGCGCGCCTGGCCGCTGGTGCTGGGTGTGCTGTTCGGTGCCTTCGTGCTGTGCGCCTGGCTGTTCGGCGGGTTGCGCTCGGAGCTGGCGCCAACCGAGGACACCGGCACCATCGTCGGCGTGTTCAATGGCCCGGACGGCGCCACCATCGACTACACGGCGCGCTACGGCCGCGAGGTCGAGGCGGCTTACGCGAGCATCCCGGAAACCAATCGCTATCTGATGATCGCCGGTTTCCCCACCGTAGCCCAGGGCATCTCCTTCATGAAGCTGGAGGACTGGAGCGACCGCTCGCGTACCCAGTTCGAGATTCGCAACGAGTTGTTGCCGCAGTTGCAGGACATCGCCGGCATGCGCGTGACGCCGGTCAACCGCCCGCCGCTGGGGCAGAGCGCGCGTAACCAGCCGATCAACTTCGTCGTGCGCTCGTCCATGGAATATGCCGAGCTGCAGGGCTATGTCGACCAGCTGATGGAGCGCATGCGTGATTATCCGGGGCTGGAAGGGCTTGATAGCGATCTCAAACTCAATTCGCCGCAGCTCAAGATCACGGTCAACCGTGAGCAGGCAACGGCGGTTGGCACCGATGTATCGGTGATCGGGCGCAGCCTGGAAAGCCTGTTCGGCAGTCGCCAGGTGACCCGCTTCAAGCAGAACGGCGAGCAGTACGACGTCATGGTGCAGTTGCAGGATATCGACCGCAGCAATCCGCAGGACCTGGATCGGGTCTACGTGCGTGATCGCGACGGCGGCATGGTGCAACTGTCCAACCTGATCGAGGTGCGCGAGACGGTGGCGCCGCGCGAGCTCAATCACTTCAACCAGTTGCGTGCGGTGACCATCAGCGCCAGCGTCGGCACCGGCTACACGCTGGGTGAGGCACTCAATCATCTGGAAGTCGCCGCCCGTGAAGTATTCCCACCGGAGACGCAATACGACTACACCGGCACTTCACGCGACTTCAAGGAGTCCAGCTCGGGCATCCTACTGATCTTCGCCCTGGCACTGGCGTTCATCTTCCTGGTGCTGGCGGCGCAGTTCGAGAGCTTCAGCGATCCGTTGATCATCCTGTTCAGCGTGCCCCTGTCGATGGCCGGCGCCTTGCTGGCGCTGAAGCTGTTTGGCGGTACCTGGAACATCTACTCGCAGATTGGTCTGGTGACCCTGATTGGCCTGATCACCAAGCACGGCATCCTCATCGTCGAGTTTGCCAACCACCTGCTGCGCGAGGGCAAGGCGCTGCGTGAAGCGGTGATCGAGGCCTCGGTGCAGCGCCTGCGGCCGATCCTGATGACCACCGGCGCCATGGTACTCGGCTCGCTGCCGCTGGCCATCGCCAGCGGGGCCGGCGCGGAAAGTCGTCAGCAGATCGGCCTGGTGATCGTCGGCGGGCTGCTGGTCGGCACCTTCTTCACCCTCTACGTGATTCCGACGCTTTACCTGCTGCTGCGCCGCTGGGCGCCGCTGCGGGTGATCGAGGACGAGCCGGCTGAGGCGTAGGGTGCGTCGTGCGCACCGGCTTTCTCGATCTCGTGGCATGTACCTGTGCGAGGCGCTTTGGCGGCAAGCTCCTGTCGCTGCGACAGCCCACTCCCATGGTGTTGGCTTCGTAAACTGCCGGTGCGCATGGCGCACCCTACGATGAGATCGTATCTGGCTTGGTGCGTGCGGCTGGCCGGTCAACCCGTTAAACTCGCCCGGTTTTTCGCTACCCTGGATTGCCCGCCATGCAGCACCCCGCCGAACATTCCCCGCTGGGTAAGTCCAGCCAGTACATCGCCGAATACAGCCCAGAGCTGCTGTTTCCCATCTCGCGTACCACCAAGTGGGCGGAGCTGGGTCTCGATGGCGCCAGCCTGCCGTATCAGGGCGTGGACTACTGGAACTGCTACGAACTTTCCTGGCTGCTGCCGTCCGGCAAGCCGGTAGTGGCCATCGGTGAGTTCGCCATCCCTGCAGACTCGCCGAACATCATCGAGTCGAAGTCTTTCAAGCTGTACCTCAACTCCCTGAACCAATCGGCTTTCGCCACTTGGGATGAGCTGCAAGCGACGCTGGTACGTGACCTGTCCGCTGTGGCCGGCAAGCCGGTAGCGGTGCGCCTGCGCTCGCTGGCCGAGGTTTCTGAAGACGGCGTGGCGACGCTGCCGGGTCAGTGCATCGATGATTTGGACATCCGCGTCAGCCAGTACGATCACCCGCAGCCCGAGCTGCTGCGTTGCGATGCTGATCGTGTGGTGGAAGAGAGCCTGCACAGCCACCTGCTCAAGTCCAACTGCCCGGTCACCGGCCAGCCGGACTGGGGCAGTCTTGTGGTGCATTACCGCGGCGCGGCGCTGGATCACGCGAGTCTGCTGGCCTACCTGGTGAGCTTCCGTCAGCACGCGGATTTCCACGAACAGTGCGTGGAGCGCATCTTTCTCGATCTGCAGCGCCTGCTGCAGCCGCAGTCTTTGACTGTCTATGCGCGTTATGTGCGTCGCGGCGGGCTGGATATCAATCCGTATCGCAGTACCGAGGCGATCACGCCGGAAAATGGCCGCCTGGCGCGCCAGTAGCCATGAAAAATGCCGCCATTAGGCGGCATTCTGCTTGAGGCGTCGGGTTTTATCCGGGGGAAGGACGTTCAGATACCCATATTGGCCAGGCTCTGCATGATGTTGCGCAGGGTGCCTGCAAGGGTAGGGTGGCTGGCCTCGAAACGTTCCACCGCCAGATTGACGCCATCGACCAGCGTAGCGTCAGGCGCTGAGGCTGCTTCACGAGCCAATTGCACTTCGATTTCCTGGGTCAGCAGGTAAAGCGATGCGCGTTCTTCCTCGCTGAGCGGCGTGTCCTGGGCCAGGTGTTGCTGGAGGGCTTCCAGTTGCTGCTGCAGGTCGCTTGCTGGCATAGAGTTCTCCTTATCGAATCAGCTTAGGCATTGACCCCCAGCGGCGCTGGAAGTTTTCAACCCGTACCTGAAGGTTAATCCAAGCGGGCCGGCTTTGCCTGATCCGAGTCAAAGGCTCAGGGCTTTTCGCCCTTGCTCCGGCGCACGCCGATATCGTCCAGGCTGGCCTCGATTTCCCCCAGGTGATCGACCACCGAATGCACACCCAGACGATAGAGTTGCAGCGTGGCCTGGGCGCGCAGGTGTTCCTGATCGCTCGCGTCAAGTGCCTGCCAGTCGGCCAGGGCGTAGCCGCAGAGTGGGCCGCAGGCAGCCAGGCCGATGGTCCAGCAGCCGGCATTGAGCCCGGCTTGCAGCAGCAGCGGATTACCGCTGACGACGATGCAGCCATCCAGGCGCTCGACGTCCAGCTGGCTCAAGGCTTGCCAGCAGCTGTCTGGTGCCGGCCACGGCCTGGCCTGGTGCGCCAGTACCGCTTCGATGGGCGTTGGTAGCACTTCAGCCAGGCGCAGGCTGGCATCGGCTGGCAGGTCGTCCAGCCAGGCGCAGGGCGTGTCGGTGGCATGCAGGGTTTGCAACAACTGTGCAGCACCTGGGGTTAGCTCGGCATGGTCGCCGGCCACTTCGCTCAGGGTCTGTTGCAGTGCTTGCCGTTGTGCTGCGGTTGGCGGCTTGCCTAACCATGTGTCCAGTGTCTGTTGCGGCGTAGCAGCGAGGTTCGGGGGCGTGTGCTCGGGATACAGTCGTTGCAGTGCGACGGGTAGCGTGCGGGCGCCGAAGTCGACCAGGCAACCGGACAGTTGAAGGATCAGGGCGGTGCAGGGGGAGGGCATGGGATCATCCGTGGCATTGGCCTAGGCCAATCTAACGCCGAAGGATGACCGTAATATGACCGCTAGGTGACGTTGAACAGTGCGCGTACATGCTCCGGCAGGGCCACCGATCTGCCGCTTACATGGTCGATCCACACCAGTTTGCAGTAACCCTCACCGTAGACCGTTAGCGGGTCTTCGGCGGTGGTCAGCCGGTGTGCGATCACCAGGCTGCTGCGCCCCGCCGCGCCGGCCCGCAGTTCCACCACCACGGTGGCGGGATGTATCACCGGTTTCAGGTAGGTATGTTGGGTCTGCAGTACCACCGGGCCGAACGGCACGTTGCTCATCGGCACGCCGGCCAGCTCGAACCAGGCGACGCGGGCCTCTTCCAGATACTGCATGTAGATGATGTTGTTGACATGCCCGTAGCTGTCCATGTCGCCCCAGCGCACGGGGATGTGTGCAGTGTGCAGCAAGGTCTCGTCGGTCATCGCTTTTCTTCGCTATGCTGCCCAATCAGGGCTCCAAGCTTTATACTACGCGGCATTCGGCCCGCTGGCGGTGGCCACATTATTTTCCTCAAGGAGAGATTTAAATGCATGTGATCGGTGCTCGCTGGATCTCGCGCCTGGGTGGCCTGATGGCCCTCGTCGGCCTGAGCCTGCTGCCTGCGATGGGGCAGGCGGCTTCGGAAGAAGATCCTTGGGAAAGTTTCAATCGTCCGATCTTCCGCTTCAACGATACCGTCGACACCTATGCGCTGAAGCCGATCGCCCAGGGTTACCGGGCTGTCACGCCACAGTTTCTCGAAGATGGCGTGCATAACGTGTTCGGTAACATCGGCGACGTTGGCAACCTGGCCAACAACTTGCTGCAGGGCAAGCTGCACAACGCCGGTGTCGATACCGGTCGCCTGATCTTCAACACCACCTTTGGCGTACTGGGCTTCTTCGACGTGGCCAAGCACATGGGCCTGCGCAAGAACGACGAAGACTTCGGTCAGACCCTTGGCGTCTGGGGCCTGAACAGCGGCCCTTACCTGGTCATCCCGCTTCTCGGCCCAAGCACCGTGCGTGATGCCACTGGTCGAGTACCGGACAGCTTCCTGACGCCGTATCCGTACATGGACCACGTGCCGACCCGTAATGTCACCCGTGGCGTGCAGGTGGTCGACACCCGTGCCAACCTGTTGCAGGCCGAGCGGCTGGTTAGCGGCGACAAGTACATCTTCATTCGCAACGCCTACCTGCAGAGCCGTGAGTTCAAGGTCAAGGATGGGCAGGTCGAAGACGACTTCTAAGCCCTGTCGATACGAAAAAGGCGGCCTGAAGGCCGCCTTTTTCGTAAATGCAGATTTCAGCTCATGGAGATGATTGCCAGGCCCAACGACTGACGACCGTCGCCCAGATCGCCTATTCGCACCACCTCGGCCTGGGCGTCGAGGCCGGCGAGTTCGCTGTGCTCTGAAGGGATGTGGACCTTGACCTTGTCGCCCATGCTCAGGGCAGCTTCAGCCTCGATTTGCATGCCGGTACTGGAAAGATCCAGGCACAGTGCAGGAATTTCCCGGCCAGCGTGATGGAGGACGACTGCAGCTTCCAGTCGCATGCGGATGTAGTCGCGTTTCTCGCTGTACGCTCGATCATTCTGACTCATGGACCCTGTCCTCTTCTTATGAGCTCTCCCGCGGCTCTTATAACCCTCGTCGATTTGACCTGTAAAGCCGCCGAACGACGACCGGTCCCGGCTTGAATCGGCCAGCAGATGGGAGTACCGTCTGCCCCTTGAAATCGCCCTGGCGCCATAGATGCGGCGCCGCGCCATGGGCAGTGACCAAAATTGCCCTGGCGCAGTTTGCCTGGATACCCCATGCACAAAACCAGTGCCACTCTGCTGATCATCGACGACGACGATGTCGTACGTGCAAGCCTCGCGGCCTACCTCGAGGACAGCGGCTTCAAGGTGTTGCAGGCCAACAACGGTTTGCAGGGGCTGGAAGTGTTCCAGCAGGAAGGCCCCGACCTGATGATCTGCGACCTGCGTATGCCGCAGGTCGACGGTCTTGAACTGATTCGACGTATCAACGCGCTGGGTGTCGAGGTGCCGGTGATCGTCGTTTCCGGCGCCGGCGTGATGAACGATGCCGTCGAAGCCCTGCGTCTCGGCGCTGCCGACTACCTGATCAAACCTCTCGAAGACCTGGCGGTGCTGGAGCATTCGGTGCGCCGCGCGCTGGATCGTGCGCGTCTGCGCGTCGAGAACCAACTCTATCGTGAGAAGCTGGAAGCGACCAATCGTGAGCTCCAGGCTAGCCTGCATCTGTTGCAGGAGGACCAGAACGCCGGTCGTCAGGTGCAGATGAACATGCTGCCGGTGACGCCCTGGCAAGCCGATGGCCTGAACTTCGCGCACCAGATCATTCCGTCGTTGTACCTGTCCGGTGACTTCGTCGATTACTTCCGTATCGACGATAGGCGCATCGCATTCTATCTGGCCGATGTCTCCGGCCATGGCGCGTCCTCGGCCTTCGTCACCGTGCTGCTCAAGTTCATGACCACGCGCCTGCTCTACGAGTGGCGCCGTGGCGGCACGCTGCCGGAGTTCAAGCCCTCCGACGTTCTCGGCCACATCAACCGTGGCCTGATCAACTGCAAGCTGGGCAAGCACGTGACCATGCTCGGCGGCGTGATCGACGAGGAGAGCGGCCAGCTCACCTATAGCATTGGCGGGCATCTGCCATTGCCGGTGCTGTTCGAGAATGGCCAGGCGCGTTACCTGGAAGGCCGCGGCCTGCCGGTCGGCCTTTTCGAAGAAGCCGAATACGGCGATCTGGTGATGCAGCTGCCGGAGTCTTTCAGCCTGACCCTGCTCTCCGACGGCATTCTCGACCTGTTGCCGGGCGACACGCTGAAAGAGAAGGAATTGGCGCTGCCACAACTGGTTAGCCAGGCTGGCGGTACGCTGGGTGGTTTGCGTCAAGTTCTCGGTCTGGCCAATCTGGGCGAGATGCCGGATGATATCGCCTTGCTGGTGTTGAGCAGGAACCTTGCATGAATCCTGGGATAAGCCCCGGTCGCATCCAATTCGCCGAACAGGATGGAACCTTCGTCCTGAAGTTTGTCGGTGAAGTCCGTCTGACGCTGTGTTCAGCTCTGGATGCCACGATTGAAAAGATTTTCACCGCGTTGAATTTTTCGGCCATCGTCATCGACTTGACCGAAACCCGCAGTATCGACAGCACGACTCTCGGGTTGCTGGCGAAGCTGTCCATTCTGTCGCGACAGAAGGTGGGCCTGTTGCCGACCGTTGTCACCACTCACGACGACATCACGCGTCTGCTGGAGTCCATGGGGTTCGACCAGGTGTTCAACATCGTCGACCGGCCGATTCCCTGCCCGGATTGCCTGGATGATCTGCCTTCGCAGGATCAATCCGAAGAGGTGGTGAAGGCCAAGGTGCTGGAAGCGCATCGCATCCTGATGGGGCTCAACGACTCCAACCGCGAGGCTTTTCACGATCTGGTCAGTGCACTCGAGCGGCACTGACCTCCCGCTTTCTGTAGGTGCGTCATGTGCACCGACTCCTGCAAAGAAAGTCGCTGGTGCGCATGGCGCACCCTACGGTTTGATCGCGCAGTATTGAAAAGGGGCGTCAGCTTGGCTGACGCCCCTTTGTCAGTCAGGCCCTTGCGGCCAGCAGGGCTTCGAGTTTTTCCTGATCGCGGGCGAACAGGCGGATGCCTTCAGCCAGTTTCTCGGTGGCCATGGCGTCTTCGTTCAGTGCCCAGCGGAAGCCGCCTTCATCGAGGCTCTGGCGAGGTTCGCCGGTAGCGCCAGGGGCAAGCTGGCGACTGAGTTGGCCATCGTCCTCAGCCAGTTTCTGCAGCAGGTCGGGGCTGATGGTCAGACGGTCGCAGCCGGCCAACGCTTCGATCTGACCGAGATTGCGGAAGCTCGCACCCATCACCACGGTGTCGTAGGCATTGGCCTTGTAGTAGTCGTAGATACGCGTGACCGATTGCACGCCTGGATCTTCGCTGCCCACGAAATCACGGCCCTCGGCCTTCTTGTACCAATCGTAGATCCGCCCCACGAACGGCGAGATGAGGAATATGCCGGCATCGGCACAGGCCTGCGCCTGGGCGAAGGTGAACAGCAGGGTCAGGTTGGTCTGCACGCCGGCTTTTTCCAGCTGTTCGGCGGCGCGGATGCCTTCCCAGGTCGAAGCGATCTTGATCAGTACGCGCTCGCGGCCAATGCCCGCTTTTTCATAAAGACCGACCAGGCGCTCGGCGCGGCGCAGAGTCGCGTCGGTGTCGAATGACAGGCGCGCATCGACCTCGGTGGAAATGCGGCCTGGAATCACCTTGAGGATTTCCTGGCCGACGGCCACCGCGAAGTGATCGCAGGCCAGGCCCAGGTCTCCCTTGCCGGCACTCACTGCCTGATTCAACAGATCGGTATAACGGGGCAGGGCAGCCGCCTTGAGCAGCAGCGAGGGGTTGGTGGTGGCATCCACCGGTTGCAGGCGGGCGATGGCGTCGAGGTCACCGGTGTCGGCGACTACGGTAGTGAACTGCTTGAGTTGTTCCAGCTTGGAGGTCATGACGAGGCCTTGTCGTTGCAGATGGCATGACCTTACCTGAGGCGCTGCAGGCGCTCAACGGTCGGGTCGCTGACAAAATTTACCTTTTCGGGCTGCGCTTTTCGCTAGCTCGTTCGTCTTTAGTAATGACGGGGCGTGAGAACGCACCGAAGTCGGTGGAGTCCGACTTTAGACGAGCTGCCAAGGAGCCCGAACATGTCGACCCAAACCCTGCTTTCTCGTTCAGTTTCCGCGGGCCTGGACACGCGCCAGTGCCGTGAGTGGCTGCAGGCCGCCGGGCTGCGCTTCAGCATGCCCAGGCTCAAGGTGGTGGAGGCGCTGTGCAGCGCCAATGATGAACAGGGCGTGTCCGCGCGCGAGCTGCATCGGCAACTGAGCGACGCCGGCGAACCACTGTCGCTGGTCAGCGTGCGCCAGGTTCTGCGCCGCATGGAGGAAAATGGCCTGGTGCAGACGACAGGGCGTAGCCGCTATCGCCTGAGCGCGCTGGATTAATGCCCGCGTAGCAGTTCAGCCGCCTGGTCGAGCAGCGCCAGCGGGTCTTGCACCTTGTGAATGTCCACTGACAGCAGCTGGCGAAAGCGTCTTGCACCTGGGAAACCTTGAGCCAAGCCCAGCACATGACGGCTGACGTGATGCAGGGTGCCGCCTTCGCGCAGGTGTTGCTCGACATAGGGCTTGAGTGCGAGCAGGGCGTCCATGCGGGTGATACCCGGGTCTTCGGCGCCAAACAGGCGGCTGTCCACCTGCGCCAGCAGATAGGGATTGTGATAGGCCTCGCGACCGAGCATCACGCCGTCGAATGTCTGCAGGTGCTGCTCGCATTCCTCGAGTGTCTTGATGCCACCGTTGAGGATGATCTCCAGGTCGGGGAAGTCCTGCTTGAGTTGAGCTGCCACTTCGTAGCGCAGCGGCGGGATCTCGCGGTTTTCCTTCGGCGACAGGCCTTCCAGGATGGCGATACGCGCATGCACAGTGAAGCTGCGGCAGCCGGCGTTGCGCACCTGACCGACGAAATCGCACAGCTCAGCATAGCTGTCACGGCCATTGATACCGATGCGATGCTTGACCGTCACCGGAATGCTCACGGCGTCCTGCATGGCCTTCACGCAGTCGGCTACCAGAGCCGGATGGCCCATCAGGCAGGCGCCGATCATGTTGTTCTGCACACGATCACTGGGGCAGCCAACGTTCAGGTTCACCTCGTCATAGCCGTGTTCTTCGGCCATCTTGGCGCAGGTCGCCAGATCCTGCGGGTTGCTGCCGCCCAGCTGCAGCGCGATGGGATGTTCGCATTCGCTGTAACGCAGGAAACGCTCGCGGTCGCCGTGGATCAGTGCGCCGGTGGTGACCATCTCGGTATAGAGCAGGGCGTGCCGCGACAGCTGGCGGAGAAAGAACCGGCAGTGGCGGTCCGTCCAATCCATCATCGGGGCGACGCTGAATTTTCTGCTTACAAGCCTTTTATTTAAAAGAATATTTTGCAATTTTGTGACCGTGATTTTGCTTGGTTTTGCTGCGGAGCGCACACGCGGTGCAGGCAGAAGGTGCGAGAGGAACATTATACATGTGTGTCATTCGCATACCGTTTGCACAGGCGATCAAGGTTGGATAGGTGAAGGGGGAGGAGAGGAAAGTCAGATTTTTTGGATGACTTTCAATCTCTGCCAGGTGAAGCCGCGTTCCCAAAATCATGGCGACCAGGGCGAAGAGCCGTCCGTTAGGCATACAGGCTACGCCGGTCGCAGCCAAGTCAGCTTGCGGAACCAGCATTTGTAAAGTGCAAGCTGAAGAGCGTTCCCGCATCGTTGCTTTTGACGCGGGCCTCTCCCGAATGAACGTGCATGATTGATTGGACGATTGCCAGCCCGAGTCCGCCGGAATCGTCAGGTTGATTGCGTGAGGCATCACAGCGGTAGAAGCGCTCGAACAGATGGGGTAGGTGCACAGCGTCTATGGGTTTGCCCTGGTTGTGGACCAGGATTTCCAGGCTATTGCCTTCCATCTTGGTACTGATGGTGACTGGGCTGTCAGCAGCACCATAACGGAGCGCGTTAGCGACGAGGTTTGCCAATGCCCGACGCAGGAGCTCTGGTTCTGCTTCGACCTGACCATGGCTGCGATTAACCAGCCAGATGCCTCGGTCCTCCGCCATGCCGTCGAAATACTCACAGAGTTGTTCGACAAGAGCGTGCAGGTCGACCGGTTCCCGCTTGAGCGTTGCTTTGGGCTGCTCGCACCTGGCAAGAAACAGCATGCTGTCAATCATTCTGGCCAGTCGCTCATATTCTTCCAGGTTGGAGGCCAGTACGTTCTGATACTCCTCGTCCGAGCGGCTGCGACCGAGCAGTTGTTGGGTCTGCCCCATCAGGTTGCTCAGGGGCGTACGCATCTCGTGTGCCAGGTCTTCAGAGAAGCGCGATAGCTGGGCGAAGCCGTGTTCCAACCTGGCCAGCATCTGATTCAGCGCCTGGCTCAGCACTTCGAGTTCGGCCGTATCGGCGAAATCGTCAAGGCGCAGATGAAGGTTGCGAACGTCGATACCCGCTGCCTGAGTGGCCAGCGCTCTCACAGGGCGCAACCCTCTTTGACCGATCAGCCAGCCGAGGGCGAACGCAAGGAAAACACCCGCTGCAAGCGCCATCCAGATTGTGTTTCGGTAGGCGCTGAGCATTTGCTCGCGCTCATCTGCACGTTTCCCTGCTATCAGCTTCAGATGTCCTCCGGTACGCGATACGTCCAGCCAGGCCAGGCGCAGGGAGCTGTTGTGCGGATCATTGCCCAGCTTGGGTGAAGAGGCATCCGGTAATTTGGGTAACGGCAGCGACGCCGGGTTTACCTCGATCAGCATGTGATCGGCTGTATCGACTATCCACAGGAAGCTGTCCCTGTTGCCCAGCATGTTTTCGTAAAGCTGGGGGCGACTGCGCAAGGCTTCGATACTCTCGGCGTCATCCAAGAGAGCCTGCATGCGTTGCAGGCGACCCAGTAGGGCCTGATCATCTCGCCAGAGGATTTCCCGCTCAAGCGAGTGATACAGGTATGCCGCCACGGCACCGAGCAGCACGCAGCTCGAAAGCGCGAACATCAGTGCCAGGCGCAGACTGAGCGTTCTGGGCCACAGTTTCATGCCTGAAGATCCAGCATGTAGCCCATGCCCCTTACGGTGTGAATCAGTTTCAGTGGGTAGGGATCATCCACCTTTGCGCGCAGTCGTCGAATGGCCACGTCCACCACATTGGTATCGCTGTCGAAATTCATTTGCCACACGTGCGAGGCGATCAGAGCCCTCGACAGGACTTCACCCTGTCTGCTGAGCAAAAGGTGGAGCAGTGCGAATTCCTTGTTCGTCAGGTTGAGACGATCACCTGCGCGGCTGACCTTGCGCTTGAGCAGATCGAGCGCAAGGTCCGCCACCTGGAAGTGTTCTATCTCGCGGGGCGGCCCTCTTCTCAGCAGCGTACGAACCCTGGCGAGCAGCTCGGCATAGGAAAAGGGCTTTATCAGATAATCGTCGGCGCCCAGCTCCAGTCCTTTGACCCGGTCCTCTATTGCGTCACGAGCGGTCAGAAACAGCACCGGGGTGTCATGCTTGCGTCGAATGATCTGCAGCAACTGCCAACCATCGAGTCCTGGCAGCATGACGTCGAGAATGATCAGGTCGAATTCGTACTCCTGCACGAGATGCTGGCCATCCAGGCCATTCAACGCGACCTCGACCATGAAGCCTGATTCACTCAAACCCTTTCTCAAGTAGTCAGCCGTTTTGGCTTCGTCTTCCACCACCAGAATGCGCATTTCTATCTCCCGAACCTGTGCATAGCCTAGGCGCAACCGCTGCTGACTCCCATTACAAATTCGTAATCCTGGCGCAATCCATCTGCTGGTCGCCGGTGGGCAAGATTGCCGGCATCCGCTCAGCAGAGCCTAACCAGGAGAACGGCATGCCCAAGCTTCACATCACTCTGTCCGCACTGACGCTGACTATCATCGCGTCGAGTTCATGGGCCTCCGAGCAAGTCGCGATGCGTCAGGACGTGACGTTGCCGCTGGCCAATCAGTTGCTGGATGCAACCCTGTCGGCCTGCCACGCCGATGGCCGCAGCGCGGTCGCAGCGGTCGTCGATCGTGGCGGCAACCTGGTCGCTCTGCAGCGCGACGACAACGTCGGCCCACACAACACCTTGGCCGCGCAGCGCAAGGCTTTTACCGCCTTGTCGACGAAAACGCCAACCCGCTTGTTGGCCGAGCGAGCCCGCAGCACCCCCGACGCTGAGAACCTCAACACGCTCGATGAGCTTCTGCTGTTGGGCGGCGGCGTACCACTGAAAGTCGGTGATCAGGTCATCGGTGCCATTGGCGTCGCTGGGGCGGGCGGTGCTGCCAATGATGAGGCCTGCGCACTCAAGGCCATCGAACAGATTCTTTCCATCCATCAATAAATCGGAGATACAGCATGAAAGCTCTCAAAACCCTTCTGGCTGGTGCAATTCTGAGCGGCCTTTCTTCCCTGGCGTTGGCAGATGCCAATCCACTCAGTGTTCATGTGCTGAACCTGCAGGACGGGCTGCCGTCGCCAGCCGTGACTGTCACGTTGGAGAAGAAGGATGGCCAGAACTGGCAGGCGCTCAATGACGGTGTCACCAACGAGCAGGGGCGTATCACTGCCCTGTATCCGCAAGGCAAGACACTTGAGAAGGGCACCTACCGCGTGACGTTCAAGACCGGCGAGTGGTTCGCGAAGCACGATACGAAAAGCTTCTTCCCCGAGGTGCCTGTGATCTTCGAGGTCGACGGTACCGTGCCGCACTACCATATACCGCTGCTGCTCAGCCCCTACGGTTTTTCGACATACCGAGGCAATTGAGTCGGTCTTGGTTTGATCGCATCACCTGGTGGCATGGTTGAAATGGGGGATGTCCGGCTGGTCTGGGTATCACCATGAACCCGATGTTTCGCACCTGGCCGCATGCGCAAGCGATTCGGGTCGGCTTGGCCGGCCCGTCTTGCTGCCTGGCGCGACCCGTGCCGTGCACTTCTGGGAGCCAGTCTGTCCATGCAATGTCGGTAACCAGCAGCATCTGGCTGACCTGATGGGCCTATACGCCCCGCAATGAGTGACGTTCCACTTCGCTCAGAGAGTTGGCAGTCATGGTGAGTTGCCGAGTACGTTGAGTTCATTGCAACACTTGCTGGGGTCAGCCGGCAGTGAACACATTCCCTCCAGCCCCGCAGTGGCGATCCGGGATCGCGATGGGCGCCTGGCTTGCTTCGGCCTTTACAGTGAGTGCTCCCTGCACCTCCAGCACCAGTTTCATCCAGCCCATTCTCGAGGCTCTGATAGCGGGTCGCAGAGTGAATGCGGGCAACAATATGGTTTTCGGTTGCTTCTGAAACAAGCGTCCCCAGCCTCCAGCCCCGCAGAATCGTGCCATCGATGCTTATCGTCGCTACCGCAGCGCATGCTTCGTAACCTACAACCCGACGACAGGTCACTCTATTGCTGGACAAAACCTGTACAAAATATATAATTTGTACAGGTTTTGGCGCTATCCATGCCTGCCTGCATTTTCTTCAGCGCCTGCCTCGAGATCTTATGAACGAGTGCCTGGCAGTCCCTGATTGAAAAAGGTCGCATCATGCCAGGTACTCTCTGGCTGATGTTTCCTAGGGCTGGCAGCCTGGTAGGACACATGAGGACAGGCGCTGCTGGTCGGCGGTAGCAGCGTGGTGGTCATCACCGTGCTGAAGCTGCTACGGCACCTAGGGTCTGTACAAGATGTGCGACGGCAAGCGGAAGGCATTGACTATCGGGCAGAGCGGGGTTGGCAGTACAACGAGGGCGCTAAATGGCCGCCGGTAGACCAGCGTGGGCGTGACTGACTTTCGCAAGGCACAACAGAAATGTCGGTGAAACCATGATCGGCTCAAGCCGGGGCAGTGCGTCTAGGCCAAGCACTTCTCCTGCTCAGATGCAATTACAAGTCTGTACTGAATAATTCGCAGCGGGCCGGTAGGTCTTGCCTGGGGATGACAAAGATTCCGTTGCGAATCGCTATCTACCTAATTCTGTGGAGACGTTAATGTTCAACCGTGCCCTTAAGAAAACACTAGAAGACCAGAGTGCGGAACTGTATCTGCTGCGTCAACAGGCTGAGCAGATGGAACGAAGCATGCTCTCCATCAGACTCGATGCGCAATTCAACATCTGCGAGTTCAACGCGAATTTTGCTAAGGCTCTCGGATACACCAATGATCTTCGGGGGCGTCCGCTGTCAGCGATTGTTCCCCCCTACGTGAAAAGTCTGCCCTGTTTTCATTCATTCAATATGGCTATCTCGAAGTTTGAGCCGGTGAGTGATGACTACCGCTATCTGCGAGCCGACGGGAGCCTCGCCTGGATAAAGCTGAATTGGTTCCCAATCAAAGGCGAGGACGGAAAGCTGTCCCACGTCCAGGGATACGGCAGCGAGATCAGTCAGGCCCTCGAAAAAGCAAAAGAAAACGAGGCTTTAATTGACGCGTTGATCCGCTCCACTGCGGTCATCCATTTCAATCTGGACGGTACGGTCATCACCGCCAATCAGCAGTTTCTTGCTGCCATGGGCTATTCGCTCGGCCAGATTACCGGGAAACATCACAGCATTTTTTGTCTGCCTGAAGAGGCGAACGCTCCTCAATATGCAGCCTTTTGGAAGACGCTCAACCGTGGTGAATACGTTGCTAATCGCTTCAAGCGGATCGACAGCAGAGGTCAAGAGGTTTGGCTGGAGGCGACGTATAACCCCGTTCATGACGCCGAAGGAAAGTTATCCAAGGTGGTGAAATTCGCTAGCGTCGTGACTGAACAAGTGGCTCGGGAAACCCAGGTGCGGGAGGCGGCAGGCGTTGCCTATGGCGTTTCTCAACAAACGGATGTGAGTGCCGCGCGCGGGGCTGAAGTCGTGCAGCAAACTGTTCAGACCATGCAGAGCATTGCTGTACAAATGCAATCGGCCACCGAGAGTATTGAGGCGCTTGGTGAACAATCGTTGTTGATCAGCTCAATCGTTCAGACCATTGGTAGCATTGCTTCCCAGACCAACTTGCTGGCACTCAATGCTGCCATTGAAGCCGCCCGTGCGGGTGAGCATGGACGCGGTTTCGCCGTGGTAGCCGATGAGGTGCGTAAGCTGGCTGGTCGAACCAGCGAAGCCACTGAAGAAATCGTCACCGTAGTGCAGGAGAATCAGGCGCTTGCCGAGCGAGCTGTGCGAGAGATGTTCAGTAGCCGTGAGCAAGCCGATCATGGCCTGGCACTGGCCAACCAGGCCGGCACGGTGATTGTGGAAATCCAGGACGGTGCTAAACAAGTGGTTGGAGCGGTTGGACGTTTCACTAACGAATTGCAGTAATGCTGCATCGCGGAGCTTGGTGCAGCGTTGAATCAGTAAAAACAGATTCTTTAAGGGCATCTCTCAGTCGGGTAAGAAGGAGGAGCACATTGCTTGTGCGCCTCGGACAGTGGGAGGTGGGCCAGCCGATCTCGCGGTTGATGGGGTAGAACGGCAGGGGCGTACTCCAGCTATGGCTATTGGCCCTTCCTGAACAGCCGTGTATCGGACTCTGTGCGCTAGCGTACGGAGTGCCCGACCATTGGGCGTATGCTGGAGCTCTTGCGCTGTGTTTTGCACCCAGAGAGCCCGATCATGTACGAACCGCATCAGCCGCAGCAGAACCATCTGCTGGCGGCCCTGTCAGTCGAGGTGCGCCAGCGCCTGTTCGCGCACCTCGAGCTTGTACCCTTGCCGCTTGGCAAGGTGCTCTATGAATCGGGCGATACCATGCGCCATGTCTACTTCCCCACCGATTCGATCATTTCGCTGATCTATGTGATGGAGAGTGGCGCTTCGGCGGAAATTTCCGTGGTCGGCAACGAGGGGCTGGTCGGCATCGCCCTGTTCATGGGCGGCGAGAGTACGCCGAGCCGGGCGGTAGTACAGAGCGGCGGGCATGCCTTCCGGCTCAAGGGGCCGCTACTCAAGACCGAGTTCGATCGCCACGGCGAACTGCTGGTGCTGATGCTGCGTTATACCCAGGCGCTGATCACCCAGATGGCGCAGACCGCGGTGTGCAACCGTCACCATTCCATTGACCAGCAGCTGTGCCGCTGGCTGCTGTTGTCGCTCGACCGGTTGCCGAGCAACCAACTGACCATGACTCAGGAGCTGATCGCCAACATGCTTGGCGTGCGCCGCGAAGGCGTGACCGAGGCGGCTGGCAAGCTGCAGCGCCAGGGCGTGATCGAGTACAGCCGCGGGCATATCACCGTGCTCGACCGTCACAAGCTGGAACAGCTCAGTTGCGAGTGCTACGCGGTGGTGAAGAAGGAGACTGACCGTCTGCTGCCATACGTGCCGCAGCGTCAAGTCAACTGAGGCGTTGCGTGCCGTAGCGAACAGAGCGCAACCACCGGCTTGCCCCAGACTGGCGACGCGGGATGGTCAGGCACCTGCTCCGCGCCCCTCCGATTCGTCCGTGCCGCAGGGACTCGCCCATGTCAGGGGTCATCCAGAATTTGCTCCTCGCCGGCCTGCCGGTCAAAGAGCGTAATGCCGTGCTGCAGCACTGCGAGGTGGTGCAGCTGCAATTCGGCAGCCAACTGTGCGAGGCCAACGAGCCGATGCACTACCTGTACTTTCCGCTCACCGCCTTTATCTCGCAGGTGAATATCCTGAGTGGCCATCATCCGCTGGAATTGGGTTTGATCGGCTACGAAGGCATGCTCGGTGTCACCCTTGTACTGGGGGTAGAGACGGCGCCCAGCCGGGCGGTGGTGCAGGGCGCAGGCAGCGCCTTGCGCATCACCATCGAAGCGCTGCACGAAGAGCTGCTGGCCAGCCCGCGGCTGCAGCGTCGACTCAAGCGCTATCTCTACGTGTTGCTGGTGCAGCTGTCGCAGAACGCCGCTTGCGGTCAGTTCCATGCATTAGAGCCGCGCCTGGCACGCTGGCTGTTGATGACACACGACCGTGCCCATGCCGACCATTTCCACCTGACTCATCAATACCTGGCCAACATGCTCGGGGTGCGCCGCAGCGGGGTGACCATTGCCGCTGGCGCGCTGCAGTTACGTGGACTGATCCACTACAGCCGTGGCGAAATCAGCATTCTTGATCGGCCGCGGCTGGAGGCGGCGGCCTGCGAGTGCTACGCCGAGATGCTCGACGACTACAGCCGGCAGTTCAGCCTGCCGCTGCGCCGCTTGGCCTGAGTCAGGTACTGTCTGCGCGGCTTATCGGTTGCCATCCGCGTGCACCTCGACGCGGTCGTGGACGAACCGATAGCGGTTGCGACCGGCCTGCTTGGCCTGATACATGGCATTGTCGGCATGGCGCAGCAACGCCCCGGCACTGCTGCCGTCAGCCGGGAACAGGCTGATACCGATGCTGCAGGTGATCTGGACCTCAATCTGCTCGATACAGTGCTGCGCCGCCAGGGCGTCGAGAATTTTCCGCGCGCTGACGGCGGCGTCCCGTTCGCCCTGGATTTCGCTCAGCAACACGATGAATTCATCGCCGCCGGTCCGGCTGACGGTGTCCGAGCTGCGCACGCAGGCCTGCAGGCGCCGTGCGACGGACTGCAGCAGCTGGTCGCCGACAGTGTGGCCGAGTGAATCGTTGATCTGCTTGAAGTTGTCGAGGTCGAGAAACATCAGCGCCAGTGAACTGGCATGCCGTTTTGCCAGGTGGATCGCCTGGGCAATGCGGTCGTCGAGCAACAGACGATTGGGCAGGTGGGTAAGGATGTCGTGCTGGGCCAGGTGCGTCATCTTGTCGGCCTTCGCCTGCGCTGCACTGACGTCATGAAAGACGACCACCGCCCCGCTGACTTGCCCATCGCCATTGTGGATCGGTGCCGAGGAGTCCTCGAATGTTCGCGGTGCACGAGGGCCCTCGTCAGGGGACGTTGGACGATTCTCTCGCAGGATCTGCGGCACCGTGGCAGCGCAGCGGCTGGCGCCGCTATCGGGCGGCGGCATCACTTCGGCGATCGAGTGGCCGCGCGCTCGTTCCAGTGTCCAGCCGCTGATACGCTGGGCCGCGCGGTTGAGGTAATCGACACGACCTAGCAGGTCGGTCGTGACCACCGCAGCGCCGATCGAGTCGAGAATGGCTTGGGCATATGCGTGCTCATGGGCCAGTCTGTTTGCCGGGATCAGGGCGCATAGCGCCTGTGTGGTCGGCGAGTCGCGACTATCGCCCAGGGCTCGATAGAGCATAAGCGGTGCGGCCGCGGCGATGCGTGACAACAGCTCGAGGGTGGTCAGGGCGTTACTGGAGTGCAGACTCTGCTCGAACAGGACGATATCCAGGCCGCCGGCCTGCGCGCGCGTCACCGCGTCGTCCAGCCGATCCAGGCATTCGACGACGAAACAGCCGTTGCCGGCTTGGTTCATTAAGGCCTCCAGTGCACAGCCGGCCGCGGCATTCGCCGTGACCAGGAGAATTCGATAGGTCATGGCGCTTCCTCTTGCTGGTTACCGGGAGCCTAGTTGCCGGCCGCTTCAACGCGCCGAGGTGAGATTGCTGATGATGATCTCCACTCGACGGTTCAGTTGCCGCCCCTCGGCCGAGTCGTTGCCGGCCACCGGCGAGCCCTCGCCCTTGCCTGAGGCGAGCAGGCGGCTGGCGGCGATGCCCTGGCTTTGCAGGTGGGACTTCACGCTGTCGGCACGACGCTGCGACAGACCGAAGTTGGCACTCTCGCTGCCGACGTTGTCGGTGTGGCCTTCAATTGTCACCGTACGTTCTGGATGACGATTGAGAAAGTCGGTGAGTGTGGCCAGGTTATGGTTGGCGTTGCCATTGAGCTCCGCTCGGCCGCTGGCGAACAACAGATCACCCAGGGTCACCAGCAGGCCGCGTTCGGTTTCCTCGGCGTTGAGGCCGTCGATCTGCCGTTGCAGATCGACGTTGCGTTGCTGCGCTTGATCGGCTTCGCGGGTGCGTGAGTCGAGGCGGGCACTTTCGCGTTGTTCGCCCAGTTGCCTACGTTGGTCCTCATAGAAACGCTCCAGGGCGCGAGCACGGGCGATCTCCACCTTGCGATCAGCCATTACCACCAGGTGTTGGCCCAGGACTTCATCGGTTCGCGGCTTTTCGGCAGCCAGTACGGCGGTCTCTGCAGCCTTCAGTGAGACCGGTACACGGCTGGCCAACTGCGGGTCGTTTTGCAACTGAGTCAACCGGTGGCGGGCATCGGCTGCACCCGTCGGTGTCACTGGCGTGGCTGCACAGCCTCCGAGGGAGACGGCGGCAACCAATAGATAGACTCGCGTGTAGTGCACGTTCATGGTCTCACTCCCGTGTTGCGTTGCATTTCCTGCTTCAGGCTCTCGGTGCTGTCACGCATTTCCTGATTGACGATGAGCGCCTTGGTCATTTGCGAACGGGCCATGGCCAGTTCGGCTTCAGCCTGCGATTGTTCGGCCATGCGCGTGGCCAGCGGCATGTCCTCGTTCTGCACCGCCACTTCTGCGGCTGCCAGTTTCTCCCGGGCCATGCCTAGTTCGAAGGCGGCATGTTCGCTGGCACGGGCCTGTTCGGCACTCTGGATGGCAAATTGCGCGGCCTGCAGTTTCTGGATAGGCGGCACAGGTTGCGATGCGCAGGCCGCGAGCAGCAGGGCGGTTCCGGCAAGGCCCAGTAGCGCTGCGATGCGGGTAGTTTTCCTGGTCTTGTTCATCTAGCTGTCCTCGGGCCGGCGGAGCCTGGGCATCCGCCTGCTCAGTGATAAATCGACGGCGGCTCAGCGGTGTTTGGCGTCCAACGTATGGCACCCGCCAGGTGCCCCGGCCAACGAACCCGGCGACTGCTGCGGGGGCATGCTCTTGTCCGTATCGTCCCGGCGCTTGGGTTGAAAACCGGGTTCAGTGATCGAGCCGGGTTCGGCCGGGCGGCGGCGCTCGGTCACCTGTGGCGGTTGATCGGTGGGGGCGGGTTGCATGGGGTCGTGCATCGTGCACCTCTGCTGGGGAGCGGGGCCGGCGGGAGTGCCTGACCCTGATGCAGCAGATTGCCTGTTGTACGAATTGGCGTCGGTACGTTGCCGCGCATAGAGGGAAGCTGCGGCGGCCCCGGAAATGGCGTTCGCTGGCGCACAGACGTACTTGCGACGACGGCGCAAGCTGCTCTTTCACTCAGCCTCAGTTCACTTGGAGTCAATCATGCATAGTTCAGACAATCGCCCAGAGTCGGGAAGCAATGGTTTCGGTGGTGCGGCGCAACCCGCCTTGGTTCTCCCCGAGGGCACCACACGCACCGGCCTGAGCAAGGAATTTCACAATCTGTTGGCCGACCTCGAAGACCTTATCAAGGAAACCACCTCGCTCGGTGCCGACGATCTGGCACATGCCAAGGATCGGCTGGTTGCCCGCCTGGCCAGCACTCGTCAGGGAATCGAGACGCTTGGGCTTAGCTTGGCCAAACAGGCCAATCATCAGGCAGTGATGGCCAATGATTACGTGCATGCGCAGCCTTGGAAGGCCATCGGGGTCGGCGCGGCAGCGGCCTTTCTGCTCGGCTGTGTGCTGGCTCGTAGCCGATAAGCATGGATCGAACGGCAATGTATATGCCCGAGTCTTCCCCCGTCAGCCCCGCAGCGCCAGGCGCACTGCGGGGCTTGCTGCGCCTTCTGCGCCTGTGGCTTGTCGCCGGCCCGCAATTGCTCGAACAGGTCGAGCTGCACGGGCAGTTGGCTAGTCTGGAGTGGGCAGAGGAGAAGCGTCGCCTACTGCGGCTTGTGCTGTTCGCCGGACTGGCTTTTGCCTGCCTGTTAAGCCTGTTGCTGGTACTCAGTGCGCTGTTGCTGGCGCTGAGCTGGGCAACGCCGTACCAGTGGTCTGGCGTTCTGGCGGTGGTAGGCTTGCATGGTCTGGGACTGTTACTGGCCTGCTGGCGCCTGAAGGTGCTCGTTGGCCGTGGCGCCCAGTCCTTCGCGGCGACACGTGAGGAACTGGCGGCTGGGTTCGTCGCGCTGCGGCGGACGATATGAAGGTATCCCCCGAGCAACAACGCCAGGCGTTGCGCTTGCAGCTAGCGGCGCAGCGTCAGCGTCTGCAGCAGCTGTTGGGCGCCGACTCGAAGGGCAGCTATCCCCGCAGCCTGACCCTGCGCCTGCTCAGGGCTATGCCCGCCCAGCGCGTGCAGCTGGTTTCTGCGCTGGCCATGTTGCTGGGGCCGCGTGCCTTGCGCAGTTTCAGTCTACTGCTGATTCTCGGTCGCTTCGTGCGTCTGCTCGCCTCTGGTGCGCCACGGCAGAGGCCGGCAAGTGCTCGGCCAAAGCGCCTGAGGTAATGTGTCTGGGAAGTACGCTGGCGTACATACAACTGCGTTGCACTGGCACAGCATGAAGTTGACCAGAAGCAGAGCGGCCAGCGCCGCAGCAGGTTTCGTCATGCACGGAATGATCGAATCACCTCTCGTCAGGCATATCAATGCGCAGTGCCAGTCGCTCGCGCTCTACCTGCACAAACCCAGTGGCATGCGTTATGCCGCCAGTCTCGAGTCGGCCTGGAGCTATGAGCTCAATCCGCTGTACGGCCAGGCGCGGCACGCCACACTCGACGATCTGGCCGATACGGAGGTTTGGCAGCGCCTGATTTGAGCCTGCTGGACGCCTTATCCCTGGCGCCGTTTGAAGCTACAGCCGCGCCAGCCAGTTTTTTAGTTCCTTTGAGACGGCATCCGGCTGCTCCAGCGGAGCCAGATGGCCACAGGTCTCGATAATGGCCAGATGCGAGGCGGTGATGGCGTCGGCCATTTCCCGGTGGACTTCCGGTGGCGTAATGGTATCGGCGCTGCCGCACAGCACCAGGGTTGGACAGGCGATTCGATACAGGTCCGGACGGCTATCGACACGGCCGATCATGGCCCGCTGCTGGTTGATGCAGACTTGCGCACCTTGACTGTTGGCCATGGCACGAATCACCTCCAGCAAGCTCGGATCATCCAGATGCGCCGGGTGCACCAGTTTGGGTAGCAGCCCTTCGATAACGGCAGGAAAGTCCATCGTCGCCAGGCGTATCGACTGCATTCGGGCTTCGCTATTTTCGTCCGTGTCAGGCCTGGCGCTGGTATCCAGCAAGGCCAGTGCTAGCAAGCGTTGCGGTGCCTGGCGGAGAATCTCCAGGGCGACATAGCCGCCCAGGGAAAAACCGGCCAGGGCGAACTCATCGGCCGGTGCCTGGGCAAGCACCGCGCTGGCCATGGCGGCAATGGAGTCTTCATCGCTGACGTCGGCGACCGAAACGTGCGCGGTGGCGGCGAGAGCTGCGGCCTGATATTGCCAGAGGCGCGCATCGCAGAGTAATCCCGGAAGCAGCAGCAGGTGTGGTCTGGTCATGGTCGGCCTCGCAATTTTATCGGCAGATGGGGGGAATCCGGACAGGCTGGACACAGCCTCGGCTCAGGTTGCGCCATGTGCGGCGTGGCGACCGTGCGTTAGCGCACCCAGGGGCGGCGGCACTGAGCTGTGGGGGTACGCGAACGCACAGACGCCGCGCTGCCGTGGCAATAGCCTGAAGCCGTACGCGCTTTGTGCGTGGAGCCAATCGGGAGTAGAGCGATGGACACCTATCGTCATAATGTATCCGCCAGTTTTGCCCAGCGTGCAGCGGCTGATCGCGTCCTGTCCAAGCTGCTCAAACGCGGCTTATCACGTGAGCAGTTGCAGATACTGGATGCTAGTGAGCACACGCCGCTGAGCCTGGCGGCTCGGCTCAAAAGCCGCTCGGCGCGCAATGCGATGCTGACCTATGGCGCCATCGGCGCTGTGGTCGGCGGGGTATTGGGCGCACTGGCCCAAGCCGCTCTGGTCATCTCGGACATGGGCTTGCTGACTGCCAGCCCATCGCTTGCGCCGATCATGCTGATGGGCTGGGGTGCTTTTCTTGGGGCCTTGCTAGGGGCCCTGGTCGGCCTCGCTGCGGTTGTCCCGTGGCGTCCGAGCCTGACTCCAGAGGAGATAGCCGCCGGCGGTAGCGTGTTGTTGGCCAATACCCGCAGTGCCGAGCAAACCAGCATGGTCCGTGAAGTGCTGACGGCTTCCAGTGGTACTTGCAAGGATGTGGATATGGTCCAGAGCGGACGTGACGGCTGGTTAAACTAATGGGCTCAGAGGGCGGTGACGGTCGCATTCAGCGCCTGCTGGCGACTGCCTCGTGCCAGCATTACAGCCACTGCGTTGCGGGCCATGTCCGGCATCAGCGCCCTTCGGTTTGCCTGAGGCATGGCAGCCAGCGCGGCGTAATTTGCAGTAGAGATGGCCAGTCAGCCTGCTGGGACTGACCTGGCGTGTCGTCCTCGTCTTAGAAGGTCAGCGCCTTCGATTGCACGCTTCTCACCCCGCGTACGTTTTCCGCCAGTTTAACGGCCAGGGCTCGTTCGGCGCCGTCGTGAACCTTGCCGCTGAGTGTGACGATACCGTTTTCGGTACTGACATCGATGCCCGTGCCGCCGACGTTGCGCGAATAGAGCAGGGTGGATTTCACCTTGGTGGTGATCCAGCTGTCCGCGATGTCGTCGCCGGCTTCGCTGGCGGCCTGCTTGCTGCTGTCGACCATACCCGGTTTGTCAGCCTTGACCTTTAGCTGATTGTCGACGGCAGTCACGCCGTTGGTGCTCATTGCCAGGCTGGCCGCATGCTCGAGGGCTTCACTGCTGCCCACAGTGCCGCTGAGAGTGACCTTGCCGTCGCGGGTGACTACCTTGGTATCCATGCCCTCGGCATGTCGGCTCCATAGCAACTTGGACTTGATCGCCGCCGTGGTGCTGGCATCGTCGATGGTATCGCCGAAGCTGCGTTCGTCACTGGATTTGCTCGGGGTGAACTTAGCATCGACGACGATGTTGTTGGTCACCGAATCGATGCCGCTGACGCCGAGCGCGATCTCATTGGCCAGTTCCTTGTTGGCTTCTTCGGTCACTCGGCCGGTCAGCGTCGCCTTGCCATTGTCCACCGAAACCTTGAGGTCGCTGGCGCGCAGATAGGGGCTGATGGAGTAGGCGGTCGAGATCTGGCTTTCCTGGCGTGCCTCGGTGATGTCCTGGGACATGTTTTCCGCTAGCGCACCACCGCTCGCTGTGGCGATGGCCAGAGCGAGCGATGACGCCAGCAGAAGGGTGCGCGGTTGCGTGTGCATGATAAGAGTCCTTTGCGAGAAAGCCGGCGGCGATGCGCGTGCAGCTGGCGCCTGGCCGATGGTCGGTGGGAGGGCGTTGCACCGGTATCGGCTATGGCCGATACCGGATGATGCAGCTTGGCAGCCCATGGGCTGGCAGTCGGTGCGTTGGCGCACCGTGGGCAGGCCCAGGTTCATATCCGGCCAAGTAGCACCAGAATGAGGAGGATGACGACGATCAGGCCCAGGGCGCCGCTGGGCATGTAGCCCCAACTGCGGCTGTGGGGCCAGGTGGGAATGGCGCCGACCAGTAGCAGGATCAGCACGATCAGCAGAATGGTGCCCAGGCTCATGGCAGGCTCCTTGCGGTATTGATGATGGGGTGGGTTTAGCAGGCGCGCGGTGGTGGGTCCGTGCTCTACATGGCATCAGCATGGCGTAGACAGGGCTGCCGATCTGTACGGCTGCGCACGTAAGCTGGCGATAGCGCTGCAAGCTGTTGCGGCGGGCAGGAGAGGGGAGCTTGGCGCTGAACGCCAGGAAGCCAAACGCTCCGCAGAGGGCGGAGCGATGGAGTGCGCGGTCAGATCAGCTTTTGCATTTCTGCAGGAAGCTCTTGACCTGTTTGTCTGCCTCGTCACGCGTGAGGGCGTAACGCTCTTTGATCAGACCAGCCAGTTTCTGTTCCTGGCCTTCGGTTTTCAGCAACTCGTCCTCGGTCAGTTTGCCCCAAGCGATCTTCGCGGCGCCGACCTGTTGCTGCCATTTGCCTTTGAGGGCATCCGTACTGGGCAGGCTCATGACTTTTTCGGCTCACGGTTCTGCGCGTTGCGCTTGTCCTGAGTGGCCTGCGGCTTGCCTTGGTTGGCCGCTTCCTTGGGTTGTTGAGGCGACTTGGCGGGCCCCTCGAAGCTGTCCTTGCTGATGACCGGATCGCGATCCGCCTTGTAGAACGGCTGGGCGGTGTTGGCGGTTGACGGTTTCTGGGTTTGGCCTTCGGCTTTACCCGAATGCTTGGCCGGTTGTTGATAGGTGGGCTTGTGCATGGTGACCTCTGGTAAAACCGGCAACTGCAAAGGTGCGAGGTGCCGGGAAGAGGACTGTGACAGGCTGGTACGGGCCAGTCGGTGCGTTGTCGCGCTTAGGTTGCAAGTCAGTGCTCGGTCAGCGTCATCAGAATATCGGCGTACCAGGTGCAGTTAAGGCCCAATGCCTCGTCGAGCAACAGGTCACGGCTGCCCAGGTCGACCCGGGACGAGTGAATACCCAGCAGGCGCCACGGCAGGGATTGCTGCCCGGCCGCGGGATTGCTGGTCCGCATCACCACCGGTGAGCCACTGGTGCCGCGGTGAGTGCGAGCGTCGGTGAGAAAATAACCGAGACCCTGAAAGCGAAGGCCGAAAGAGGACGCGAGAATGGCGTGGCGTACCACTGGCATATGGTGAAGGCTGTCATGGAAGCCGAGCGGAAAACCAACCACCAGCAACTGGGCGCCGATCTCGATATGTTCCTGAGGCTGCACTAGATGTTCTGGTCTGAACGCGTGGTAGGCGATGGCACCGGGCAGTGCTGAACGCTCGATTTCGATGGCGGCCACATCGATTTCGCCGGCACTATCCAGGCCTTGGCGCCATAGACTGCCGCCGTTGCGGTAAAGAGGGATGGAAAAGCCAGTGGAGCTGGCCATGTTGTTCGAATCGGTGTGGACCTCTATCTCCAGGCTGTCCGGGTGATGGCCCGTGGGCTCATCGATCAATACGTGGCGGCTGGTGACCAGGAACAGGCGCTCATCGCGGGCGAAGAAGAAGCCGCTGGCATTGGTCAGCACCTGCGTACCCGCAATGGTGGTGATACGTGCCACGCTCAACATCAGGGAATCGATCATCGTCTTAAGGGCCTCCGGTCGATAATTTGCTTACCGACTGACATGTTGCATCAAGTCCTTGGGCTAGCCCGCAAACAGTCAAACCAGCGGTGCTACTTGTGCCATTGCGTGCTGATCTTTCATTCATTCTGCAGCCAGCCATGGCATCACCGATGAATGCTGGTATCCCTCATTTCGGTGCAGTGCAGTCTATCGGGTGAAGACCGCAGCGTATGCGTGCCAGCGTACGGATCGAGTGAATACTGGGTGGCAGTATCCATATGGATGGCGCGTCTGCTTCGCGTCGGATAATTCCGATTGGTGAACGATATGCACAAGCCCAAGAAATCAGACCAACCAAGTAAACCTGCTGACCAGTACTTGCCCGGGAGCTCTGATTCGAGCAGCCACCAGCAAGAGGTTGAGCAGCGTGAACGTCGACTTCTCAGGCGCGATAGGCGCGAACAATCGACACGAGACTTGCAAGATGACTTGATGGATAGCTAGCTCGGCTGGTGGCTTTTGCTCGTCTGCTCGGTCATTCCAGCAGGCTGCGTCTGCAAGACGTGTGTAGGTATCAGGTGGTGCGATTGCGCTCGAAGAAGCTCAGCACCTGTTTTTCTGCTTCTTCGTGGGTCATGCCGTAGCGTGCCTCTACGAGGTGGGTCAATTTATCTTGATCCCCTTCGGATTTGATCAGTTCATCAAGGGTCAACTCATCCCAGTTGACCATGGCCGGACCAGCCAGCTGCCGCCATTTTCCTTTGATGATGTCGCCAAGTAGTCTGCTCATTTGAGGTTACTCCATGATGCCCAAAGGCTGAGTGGGCGGCATGACGGGGTCAGGGCTGCCGATGAGATTCAGCGGCAGCTTGATGTCCACATGGTGTTCCCGATCATCATCACGCATTGGCACCCTATCGCCTTCAAGACGGATGCCATCGAAGTCGATCGTCTGTTCTTTCTGCTCTGTGCGTAGCACCGTGATTCGGTAAGGCGTGGCGCCATAGCGGTAGTGCAAGGTGAAACCGGGCCAATGTGCCGGCAACAGCGGACGAATATGCAGGCAGGCGCCGTTGCGTTGCACACCGAGCAAGGACTCGACGATCAAACGGTACATCCACCCGGCGGAGCCGGTGTACCAACTCCAGCCGCCACGCCCCTCATGCGGCGGCATGCCGTAGACATCGGCAGCCAGCACGTAGGGCTCGATCTTGTAGGTCGCAATCGCAGTGGCACTGTCACCATGAGTGATGGGGTTGATGGCGTGCAGGAGTTCCCAGGCCCGCGCGCTGTCGCCCAGCGCGGCGAAGGCCATGCTTGCCCAGACCGCTGCGTGGGTGTATTGGCCGCCGTTCTCGCGGATGCCGGGTAGATAACCCTTGATGTAGCCTGGGTCCATGGCGCCGTTATCGAAAGGCGGCGTGAGAAGCTTGATCAGACCTATGTCGCGACGAAACAGGTGACGGTCGAGCGACGCCATGGCCATGCGCTGGCGCTTCTCGGGGGCCGCGCCCGAGAGTACGCACCAGCTCTGGGTGATGGAATCGATACGGCACTCGTCGTTGCTGGCCGAGCCCAGCGGCGTGCCGTCGTCGAAGTAGGCACGGCGATACCAGGCGCCATCCCAGGCGTGGCTTTCCAGGCTTTCACCAAGGGCCTTGGCCTGCTGCAGACAGCGGCGTGCAAAGTCCGGGTCGCCATTGCGTTCGGCGGTCGTCGCGAATCGGCTCAACACCTCATGGCCGAAGAAGCCGAGCCATACGCTTTCTCCCTGGCCCTGTTCACCGACACGGTTCATCCCGTCATTCCAGTCGCCATGCCCCATCAGTGGCAGGCCATGACCGCCGCGTCGCAGGCTGTGCTCGATGGCGCGCACGCAGTGCTGGTAAAGCGTCTCTCGCAGAGCCGACTGGCCAGGCAGGTCGTAATAGGATTCCTCACCGCTGTCGAGTGCGCGGCCTTCCAGGTAACCAACGCTTTCCGAGAGCACGCTGTGGTCACCGGTGACCTGCACGTAGCGGCTGGTTGCCAGGGCTAGCCAGAGATAGTCATCGGAGCAGCCGGTGCGCACGCCACGGTTCATCGGCGGGTGCCACCAGTGTTGCACGTCGCCCTCTATGAACTGGTGGGCTGCGCATAGCAGCAGATGCCCACGCACCGCTGCCGGTTCGGTGTGCAGCATGGCCATGCCGTCCTGCAATTGATCGCGAAAGCCGATGGCTCCGCCAGACTGGTAGTAGCCGCTGCGTGCCCAGAAGCGGCTGGCGATGACCTGGTACATCAGCCAGCCGTTGACCAGTACATCGATTGCCGGCTCGGGCGTTTCAATCTGCACCGCTGCCAGCGTCGAGCGCCAGTGGGTGCGTACGATCTCCAGCTCGACCGCTGCCGTGGCGTTGCCGCGCATGCGCTGAACCAGGCGAGAGGCGCTCTTTGCGCTCTGCTCGGCGCCCAGACGGAAGGTCACCTCGTGGCTTGCCCCTGGCGCCAGTTCGATCTCGACCCTCAGCGCAGCGCAGGGATCGAGCCCCGTGCCCCTGCGCCCTGACAACTGCTCCTGGGCCATGGCTGCCGGTGCCTTGAGGTTGCCATTGCGTCCGATGAATTCGCTGCGGTCGGCCGTGCTGCTCATGAGCGGCATGTCGACATCGAAGAACGCTACCCGGCCAGGGAATTCGATCGAGTAGGCGTTGCGCGCGAACAGGGCGCCCGTGTCCGGGTCCGCATCGGTGACGATGTGCATGCTCGATTGACTGCGCAACTCGCCCAGAACCCAGGCTACATAGCCGGTGATCGAGAGTCGCCGGGGCCGATTCGAGGTGTTGCGCACCAGCAGCTGCGAGAACTTTATCGGCGCCTCCAGCGCCACGTAGACGCGCAGCTCGGTCCGGATGCCGTCCTCATCGTGCTCGAACAGACTGTAGCCGAACCCGTGACGGGTAAGGTACCGAGCGTTTCCCGGACAGGGCAGGGCAGTCGGTGACCAGTAGTGGCCACTGTCCTCGTCGCGCAGGTAGATGGCCTCTTCGCTGGCGTCGGTGACGGGGTCGTTGCACCAAGGCGTGAGGCGGAATTCGTGAGCATTTTCATGCCAGGTGTAGGCGCTGCCGCTTTCCGATATCACCGTGCCGAACTGGGGGTTGGCGATCACGTTGACCCAGGGCGCCGGAGTGGGCTGGCCGGGCATCAGATGAATGACGTACTCGTTGCCATCGGCGCTGAATCCCCCATAGGGGTTGCTCAGCAACAGGCCTGGGTCTGTCTCCGGAGTTATTGAGCTGCGCGCGGGCTTGCGCAGCAAGCGCGCGTCGAACTCCGGCAATGCCGGGCCTGCCTTGCGATGGCGGATCTGTTCGGACAGACGGCCATGCCTGTCGTTGAGCACGAGGTGTGCCACGGCCTGCATCAGAATCCGATCCTCGCTGGACAGCTGCTGCACCGGGCGGACGAAAATGCCGCCGGGTCTGTCCAGCAGATGCGCCTCGCTGCCGGAGGTCGCCAGGCCCAGGATCAGGTCTTGCAGGTTCTGCCGGTAGCTGGCCTGGTCTTCGTTCCAGATCACAAGGTCTACCACCAGCCCTTTCTGGCGCCAGTAGGCATGGGCCTGTACCAGCTGGCGCACCAGTTCGATGTTGCCCGCGCTGGAAATTTGCAGCAGCACGATCGGCAGGTCGCCCGAGATGGCCTGGCCCCAGAGCCCTGTCTGGTTGCGCTGGTTGGCCGCCAGCACCTGAGGGGGCGCGCGCAGCGACGGCGCGCTGTAGAGAATCGACGCGGCCATCTGCTCGAACAGGCGTGCATCGGCGTGACTGATGTTCAGTTGCCGCAGCAGCACTTGGCTATGGGTCCAGGCCAGATCGAAAACGCGATCGGCGAGGTGGCGGTCGCGGTATTTGTTGATCAGGTGCAGGCACCCGCTGCGGCTGTCGCTGACACCGCTTACCAGATCGATGATGGCGCCCTGGCCAGCCTCCAGGACGAAGCGGCAGCGTATCGCCACGATAGGGTCGAGCACGGCGCCGACCGTACCCGAGAGCTCCTCGACGTCCATGGCTGCCGGCTGCGCCAGGCTGCGCCCGCGACCGATGAATCGGGCGCGGTCGGTCTCGTAGGAAATCGCTTCGATGTCAACGCCATGGGCTGCCAGCAGGTGGCATAGCCAGGGAGCGTGTTCTGTTTTCGAGCGCGGCCGGCGGGTACACAGAATCGCCTGTAGATCCGCGTGCAGCTCGGTCTCTATGAACAGCTTGCTGAAGGCCGGATGGGCCGAGTCACTGCGCGGCGGCGCCAGCACCACTTCGGCGTAGCTGGTCAGTTCGATGGAGCGACGCGCAAGGCCACGATTGTTGATATGCAGGCGCCGCAGTTCGGCATTGTCCTCGGGGGAAACGACGATCTCCGTATGGGTGTCGATATCCTGTTGGCGAACGCGAAATTCGGCCCTGGCGTCGGTGAATATCGCCTCGAAGCTGTCCGTACGTTGCAGCGTCGGTTGGAATGCGCTCGACCAGAATGCACCACTGGCGGTGTCGCGCAGGTAGCAGAACGTCCCGGCGGCATCACAGGTAACGTCCTCCTGCCAGCGGGTAACGGCGAGCTCGTTGCATCGGCTGTAGCCGCCGCCGGCATGGCTGATCATCACGTGATAATGGCCGTTGGAGAGCAACTGGACGGCAGGGTGGGCGCGATCAGGCTGGGTATAGACGCGCAACTTGCTTTCATCGGCGCGAGTCGCCGCTTCTTCCTGCGCCACCTGAGGCGCATGCAGGTATTGAGTCGCGCTCTTGGGCATGCGCTCCTGGAGCAGCAAGGCCGTGGCCTGGAACTGCGGGTCGGCCTCGAAGCGCCGGTGCATGGGGCGCTCGAGCAGCACGGCAGCAAGTGCCAGGAAACTCATGCCCTGGTGATGGGCCATGAACGACTGGATCACCGCTGAGCTGCGTCCCAGGGGCAAGCGCGCGCTGGTGAAATCCAGCGCCTCATACAGGCCGTAGCGACCCGCCATGCCCATGCCAGCCAGCGCCTGCATGTTTCGGCACGCCTCGGCAGGTGCCACCAACAGTGCCAGAGCCGATGCATAGGGAGCGATGACGATGTCATCGCCGAGCCCCCGTTTCAGGCCAAGACCTGGAACGCCGAACGCTCGGTACTGATAGTTCAACTGCGTGTCCAGGGCGTTGTAGCCCGACTCGGAGACGCCCCAGGGCAGGCCGAGCTTGCCGGCATAATCGATTTGGCGCGCCACTGCAGCCTTGCAGGTCTGGTCCAGCAAGGTTCTTGGGTAGCTGGGCATGACCAGCAGCGGCATGAGGTACTCGAACATGGAACCGGTCCACGACAGCAGCACCGGGACGCCACCGCTGCTGGTCAACAGGCGTCCAAGGGCGAACCAGCCCTCCTGGGGCAACTGACCCTGGGCAATCACCACGAAGTTGGTCAGCCGCGCCTCCGAGGCCAGCAGGTCGTAGTAGGCGCCATCGAGACGCTGTTCATCGGCGTTGTAACCGATGGCCAGCAGGTCTCGCTGCGGGTCGTAGAGAAAGGTGAAATCCATGTCTGCCAGGTCGCCAGCCAATGTGGCCAGGCGTTCTACCTGGACCATTCGCTCCATTGCGCAGGCTTTGACTCTGCGTGCTGACACCTGCTCTTCTGCTGGCCAGTCGTTGGCTTCGAGCGTTGCCAGTTGCCGCCAGTTGACGAGCCGCGAGCTGTCGCCTGGCAGGAGCAGGCTGGACATTTCAGCGCTCAGGTCTCGGCATTGCGCACTCAGCACCTGTAGCCAGTAGCTGGGTTCTTCTTGCCGGCTCAGGGGCACGGTCAGTTTCTCGGCCTGCTCGAGCAGGCGCTGCAGGGTAGGCAGCAGGTCGTGCGGGGGCTCGGGCGTGAGCGCTGGTGCTGCCAATACCTTGAACAGTTCGTCCAGAAGCTGTTCATCCAGGCCGGCATCCAGCACGGCTTCCTGCAGGACATCGAGGCAATCTCTGAGGCCCTGCAGCGTGCGCGCGTCATCCGCCTGCGTATCAGGCAGCTCCAGCAGTCCCTGGCGCAGCGTCATGAGCAGACCGGCCAGGTTGCCGCTGTCCACCGTCGAGATGTAATGCGGCGGCAGCGGTTTCAGGGTGAGCGTGTCGTACCAGTTGTAGAAATGCCGGCGATGACGCTGCAGCAGGGCCATGCTGGTCAGCATGTGCTCCAGCCGAGAGAGCAAGTGCCCGCCGCTGATATAGGCGAAATCATGGGCGGCCAGATGGGCGAGCAGGGCCATCCCCATGTTGGTGGGGGAGGTGCGATGCGCGGTGACGGCCACCGGCTGTTCCTGGATGTTGTCCGGCGGCAGCCAGTTGTCCGCAGGCCCGACCAGGTCCTCGAAGAATGCCCAGTTCCGCCGGGCCTGCTGGCGCAGGAAGCGTCGTTCCCGTGCAGTGGGCTCGAACGCCGGTGATGCAGATGGCTGGCTCAGCCACCAAGCGAGTGCGGGGGCCATCGACCAGGCGAGCAGGAAGGGCGCGGCGACCGCCAGAGCCATAGGGTGCATGACCAGCAGAATGAACAGGCCGGCGGCCAGCGCTGGGCATACCCACATGAGGCGATACAGCCCGGATAGATCGTTACGACTGCTGCGCTCGACTTGCCGAGAAGGGTTCCACTGCAGCAGGTTGCGATGGCTGACCAGCATTCTCCATAGCGTTCGGCCAATCGCATCCAGGCTGTTGAGCGTCTCGAAAGGCAGCCAGACCAGCGGCAAGAGGGCTCGCTGAAAGCTCGATCCGCTGCTGCGCAGGGTTGTGCTCAGATGCAGACGCAGCGGTACCTCGGGTGGCTTGTGCAGCAATTCGTGCAGTAGCCCAAGCAAGGGTTGCGTGACCACCAGGGCAATGATCGCCAGTACCCAAAGCAGTGGCTGCGAGCTGGCGAACCAGGCCCACAAGAGACCGCAGAGAAAAGCCGCCGGCTCAAGGCTGCGGCGCAGGTTGTCGAAGATCTTCCAGCGGCCCAGGGCATCCAGACCGGTGACCTTCTGGCAGCCTGCCGAGGGCGGGCATGAGAGCAGCCAGGGCAACAACTGCCAGTCACCGCGAATCCAGCGGTGGTGCCGTTTGGCATCGGCGCTGTAACAGGCGGGGTACTCCTCATAGACCTGGATGTCGCTGATCAGGCCGGAGCGCGCATAGCACCCTTCGATGAGGTCATGACTGAGGATGCGGTTTGCCGGCAGGCAATCCTCCAGCGCGCGCTCGAAGGCATCCACGGCATAGATGCCCTTGCCGATGAACGAGCCATTGCTGAACAGATCCTGATAGACATCGGAAACGGCGCGTGTGTAAGGGTCGACCCCAGCATCGCTGCCGAACAGGTGGGCGTATGTCGAGCGCGCGATACTCGACAGGCTGATGCCGACCCGTGGCTGCAGGATGGCGTAACCGCTGATGATGCGTCGCTGGCTGGCGTCGAACTGTGCCACGTTCAGCGGGTGAGCGAGGGTACCGATGAGCTGGCGTGCGACATCACGCGGTAGCTGCGTGTCGGTGTCCAGGGTGATCACGTAGACAGTCTGCTGCAACCTCGCCAGATCGCCGACGATCGAGGCGAAGCGTTCTCGTCCTTGGCCGCGCAGCACGGCATTGAGCTCGCTCAGCTTGCCGCGTTTGCGTTCATGCCCCATCCAGCGGCGTTCAGTCGGGTTCCAGCGTCTGGGTCGATGCAACAGGTTGAACCGGCTGCCTTCCATGGCCGGGTACTTGTCATTCAACGCTTCGATTGCCTGGCTGGCCCGCTCCAGCAGCGGCGCATCCTCATCCTGGGTTTCCTGCTGCGCGTCGAGGAAGTCGGTGAGCAGGGCAAAATGCAGATTGCTGTCGCGGTTGGCCAGGTAGCGCACTTCCATGCCTTCCACCAACTCGTCGACATCCAGCGCGCTGCCAATGAGTGTCGGCACGACCACCAGGGTACAGGCATCCGTGGGAATGCCCTCGCTGTAATCGAGGCGCGGCAACATGTTCGCCGGCATCGTCAGGGTCACCAGCCAGTTCACCAGGCCGATGGCCAGGCGGCTGGTCATGACCAGCAGCGGTACGCTGAGCATGGCCAGGTACAGCAGCGACCAATTATCGGCATGCGCCAGGGCCAGCAGAGGCCAGGCCAGCAGGGCGGTGAGCAGCAGGGCCGGAATCAGAAAAAAATACAGTGGCGCTCGGCTCAGCAGCCGTTGCCCCCGCTCGATGAGTGACAACCGCACGCCGAGCTGTCGCTCCAGTACCGGTACGCCCTTATCGACCAGGTAGAAGCCGACATGGGCCATGCGCGGGATATCAGGCGGTGCGCCAGCGGCCAGGTCGAGCGCCGCACGCGCGACGGCTGTCTCGTCGTGCTGACAGGCCCGGGACAATCGCTCCACCGCATGCCGATAGTGATCGCGCGTGGCGAAGTCCATGCGCGCGTAGATACCCGTCGGGTCCTCGCGTAGCACCTGCTCCACGCCACTCATGCGCTCGACGAACTTGCGCCAGTCGGTGGCCGAGAGCATGCGCAGGCTGTTGATACTGTTGCTGATGGAGACCTGTTCGGCCGCTTGTGATTGTGCGTCCAGTTGCACCAGACGCTCTATGTTCAGGTCGGACTCCGCCAGTGTCTGCTCGATCCAGGTCAGCGGCAGCATGAGTGCCGTGTTCTGCCCCTGCAGCCGGCGCGCCAGTTCGGCGACGAATGAGCTCGTCATGGGCAGTGGTGAGCGCGCCATGTCCGCTACGGCCAACACGATGCTCTTGGCATCGCGCTCTGCGGTCTCGCTCAAGCGGTCTGCCCAATGATTCGCCAGGTTGCGATCGTTCCAGCTGGCCATCACCCGTGCGGCCACACGGCGCAGATTTTCGATCAGAGCAAGGCGCAGCATGATGGGCACGGCCCACAGTTCGCCCAGGCTCAGCGCAGTGATGGATTGATAGGCGGTGATGAAGCGCCCCAGGCTTTCACTGTCGACCCGTCCATCGCCGTGGGAGATGGTTTCCAGGGCGATGTCATAAACGCGGGGCAGGGTGGACGATGGCCCATGAGACAGCCCAGGCAGCTCACGGCAATAGCCTCTGGGGAGGTGCTTCTGGGCGGTACGGATCTGCTCTTCGATCAGATAGAAATTGTCCAGCAACCACTCGGCGGCGGGTGTAGCCCGCTGGCTGGAAAGCGTCGCGACCGTCATGGCCTGGCAGCTGCTCGCCAGTACCCTGGCGTTCTCGGTCAGCCGCTCCAGCAAGGCGTCCGAGGTGGTGTGCTGGCTGAGTCGATGTTGATGCGCGAGCTCGACACCATGGTTCGCCATTTGCTCGGCACTGAACAGTTCAGAGCGTAGGACGGCCTCGTATTCGAATGTACGAGGTGTAGAGCGCCATAATCGCCGGATGAGGCTAGACCACTGAGTATCCATATGCTTCCTGGCGTGCGGCGTCAGCGTTCGGACAGGCCAGCGCAGAGGAATCACTCCAGGGTTGCCAGCATGCCGTTGCGCGGATCCAGATGCGTGAACAGTCATCAGGCCTTGAAACAGGCGGGGCGTCTGTCCGCTGCCGCACATAGCTACCGGGCTCTCCAGACGTTCTGGGCATTGCGACCAACGTATCGGTCTGTCTTGGCACAAAGCAGCATTGCCCGGCAGTGGTGCAATGGGCAGGCTTGACGGCAAGCTGCCGCGAGATCCGTCGATGTCTGATCACACCTCCGTTACCCGGCGCCTGGCCAATGGCGGGCTGCTATGCGCGCAGCAACAGCCCTGGGCGCAGCGGGTGGGATTGTGCCTGCGGGTGGCGGCGGGCAGTCATGACGAGCCAGCGGCTTATCCTGGCCTGGCGCACTTTCTCGAACATTTGCTGTTTCTCGGTAGCCGTGATTACCCGTGCGACCAGGGTTTGATGGCCTTCGTTCAGCGCCATGGCGGGCTGGTCAATGCCTCGACCCAGGCGCGACATACCGATTTCGTCTGCGAGCTGCCGGGCGAGTTGCTGCAGCCGGCGCTGACGCGTCTGCTGGATATGCTCTGCCAGCCGCTGCTGGAGATCGACGCGCAGTTGCGCGAGCGCGAGGTGCTGCACGCCGAATACCAGGCGCGTACTCAGGATGCCGACAGTCGTATCGATCATGCCCTGGGCCAGGCGCTCGCCGCCGGGCATCGTTGCGGCGACTTTCTGGCCGGGGATCGCAGCACACTGGATGTGGAGTCGCCGCTGTTTCAGCAGGCGCTGCGTGATCATCATCAGCGTCACTACCAGGCTCGGCAGATGTGCCTGACCCTGGTCGGGCCGCAACCGGCAGAGCAGTTGCTGGATATCGCCGAGGTGCTGCTCGGGGCCTTGCCGGCGGGCGAGGGCGCCGCCTGTTCAGTGCCGCCGGCCGACCTGCTGCCGCTGCGGGCGCCGTGCATGCACCTGCAACACATTCGTTCCGGGGTGTCCCTGGGCGTTGCCGTTCAGCTCGATACTCGCGACCTGGACGCGTCATTGCAGCTGTTGCTGGATACCCTGCATGATCCTGGACCTGGCGGTCTGCTGAGCAGTTTACGAGCACTGCAGTTGTGTCGGCAGCTGCAGGCGCGGGCGCTGTATCGGCACGAGGGGCAATGCCTGCTGCGTCTGGACTTTCCGGGTGCCACAGCGGAGCAGAGCGCGACCTTGCGCGAGGTTTTACGGAGTTGGGCTGCGCAGTTGCATGGCCATGCAGACTGGCCGCTGCGGCTGCAGCACCACCAGCAGGCCGCCGCGCTCAGGTTGCTCGGGCTCAGCCCGTTGGCGCTGGCCAGGGAGCTGCAATTGCCTGCTCAGGACGATAGTCACACCTTGCGCGGCCTGAATGCCTTGCTGGCTTGCCTGGCTCGCGGTGACGGACTGATCGAATTGCAGTGCAGTGAGCAGGCGCAGCCCCAGTGGCCGGCAATCGGATTGGCGTTGCCATTGCGGGCCTTGCCGGTGCAGGCAGCGGCGTCGGTACCGAAGCGCGAATGGCGGCTGCCTGGCAATGATCCGTTGCTGGCTGGTGCTGCCGTGAAATCGGCCGTTCTGCCGCTGGCCGTGATGCGACATCATCCAGGGCAGGCCGAAGGTGGGCCGGCTGCGCTTTACTGGCGTGGCCCCTGTTCAGGCACCGGTGAGGCGGCTGTCATGGAGGCGGGTTTGCTGGCGCGCAGCGCTGATCTACGCTGGCGCGGTGAGCGGCTTGGCATCGACAGCCAATTGAATGTGCAAGTAAAGGGCTGGACCCTTTCATTGCGTGGGCCCGCGCCGCTGTTGCCAGATTTCAGCGCACGGCTGGTGCCGCTACTGTTGGCGCCTATCGATGAACTGGATGCGCCCACTTCCCAGGGCATGCTGCTACGGGCGCTGCTGCAGCGTTTGCCGCTGCTCTGCGAGCTGCCCGTGGCATCGCGGCTGGAAGGGCTGAGCATCGGGCTTGGGGCGAGTGAACAGGCGCAACTGACCGAGCTGTGCGCGGCTGTCGAGGCGCTTGCGGATCTGCCGCTCATGCCACGCATCGAGACCGGGATAGACTGGCATCAGGTCGCGCAGCCAGGCACGGATGCCGCGTTGCTGCTGTTTTGTCCGCTGCCTGCTGGCGATGCCTCTACCGAGGCCGCCTGGCGCTTGCTCGGGCAGGTACTGCAGGGGCGTTTCTACCAGCGCCTGCGTGGCGAGTTGCAATTGGGCTATGCCTTGTTCGCCGGTTTCCGCCAGGTGGAAGGCTGTCGGGGGTTGCTGTTTGCCCTGCAGTCGCCGGTTTGCGAGGCAGCTGGCATCTTCGACCATATCCGCTCTTTTCTGGGCGAGCAGCGTAAACTGCTCGCAGCGCTGGACGACGCAGCCGTGTCGCGATACCGCGATGCTCTGCAGCCCGCACTGAGCCCGGCAAAGACCAACGTGCCGCGTGCCGAGCAGCTGTGGCAGCTGCATCTGGCCGGCTTGCCCGAGGTGCACCTGCAACGGGTGCAGCAGGCGTTGTCAGCCCTGACCAGGGGCGCTCTGCTTGAGGCATACGAGCAACTGATAAGCGCCAGCGACTGGCGTGTAATGGCCAGCGGGGCGCCGTCACCAGCCTAGGCTGCGTTCTCCTCAGCGCTCTTTGCGCGACTCTCTGGAATGTCCAACGCCGTTTTTCTGTAGCAGCCCTGACCCGGGGCGAAGCCTTTTGCTGTCGCGTCACCGCCTCTTCTCGTGCGGCGCTGCTGCTGCGGTTTCGCTCTTGTGGTCTTCCTACGCCCTTGGGCTGGTTCGGTACTACGACCTTTATCCCACTACCGGTAGCAGGTCGGTCGCGAGCCGGCGGAAGCAAGCCGGTAGCGCTCGGCCAAAGCAGCAGCCAATCACTGCCAAGGCAGCGTATGGCGCGCCGGACCTGCTTTCGATAATCGCCTCCGACACGACTGCCCTGGCGGTCGCCACTCAAGCGGAGAGCGTTATGCACAACAACAAGATCGCCATCACTCGACTTCTGCCCCTGACCCTGGCCACTGCCGTCGCACTGGCGACTGCGCAGCAGGCTGCCGCCGAGATCGTCCTGTACGACAAGGACGACACCACGTTTTCCACCGACGGCTATATCAACGCCTTCTATGTCAACAGCGACGTGGATCGTGATGGCGAGCAGTTCGACCGTCGCCAGTCGCGGGTGAAGATGGGCTTTCTGCCCAACTGGATCGGCTTCAACTTCGGCAAGCAGATCGACGATCTGAAACTGACCGGCCGCTCGTCCTTCTGGGTCACCATCAACGACAGCGAAACCAACGGCACCGATACCGCCATCGACGTTCGCCAGTTTTACGGCACCGTTTCCAGCCCGGAGTGGGGCGAGGTACTGGTGGGCAAGGACTTTGGCTTGTTCTCACGTTCCAACATCTTCCTCGACGAGCTGCTGGCCGGTTACGGCAACGTCTCCGACACCCTCGGTCTGGTGGACGGCACCGGCGTGTCCTTCGGCAACATCGGCACCGGCTATCCGTACCCGTTCCCGACCTCGCAGATCACCTACCGCAACAACAACCTGGCCGAAGGTCTGCGCGTCGCGGTCGGCATCATGGACCCGGTCGACACCAACGACGACAGCGCCACTGGCAAGGCCTATCAGGAAAACCCGCGCTTCGAATCGGAAGTCAGTTACCAGTTCGACGTGGGGGGCTCGACCATCTACACCTGGGTCAACGGCGCCTACCAGACTTCCGAGAACACCGATGACACCGTCGACAGCGTAACTTCCAAGGGCCTGGGTTATGGCGTGCAGGCCAAGTTCGGCGGCCTGTCGCTGACCGGTTCGGGTTTCCAGGCCAAGGGCATCAACCCGTTCTTCACCAACAACCTGGGCGAGCCGACCCTGCGTGATATCGACAGCGACGGTTACCTGCTGCAGGGCTCCTACACCTGGGGCAAGAACCGTGTGGCGTTGTCCTACGGCAAAACCGAGGACGACGGCAACGGCCTGGGCGTGGCGGCGGACTACGAGACCCGTGGCATCGCCTACTTCCGCACCATCAACGACAACCTCAAGCTGGTCGCCGAGTACAACCAGTACCAGATCGATGCCGCCGAAGGCAGCGGTCTGAACGAGGACACCGACACCTTCGCTGTCGGTGCGGTACTGAGCTGGTAAGCAACGCGGCTTGCAGATGACGGGAGGCCCGAGGGCCTCCCGTTCTTTTTAGGGATCGAAAGAGAAAAACCTGATGATCGGACTCTGGAGCGAATCGGCTCAATCCTACCTGCTGGTGCTGGCGGTCAGCACCACGCTGGTCTTCGCGCTGCCCATCTTCCTCGTGCCGCTGACCTGGGCCCGTTTGATGCGCTGGCGCATTCCGCAGGACATCGACCTGGCGGTGTATTTCGGGCGCTGCCTGGGCGCCTTCATCCTCATCGTCGAGGCCCTGATGTTGCGCGCCGCGCTGACCGGCGAAGCGCTGCACACCACCTTCGAGGTACTGGCAGCGGTGGCCCTGCTGATGGTGCTGGTGCATGTGCACGGCGCGATCAAGCGCATTCAGCCGTGGACGGAAACCCTGGAGATCGCCTTCTACGCCGGGATGTTCGTGCTGACCCTGATGTTCTGGCCATCTCTGTAAGAGCGCTGGTGCGCACGGCGCACCCTACACAAGCATGGCGGCGTCCCAGGTAGGGTGCGCCATGCGCACCAGCGATCCCTGCTCGTGATAACGAACCGGGCTGCATCACTTGTACCTCCCTGGCGGGTTGCACCCACCCCACCTGTTGAATTGCAGCTCGCACTCGAGCCAAGTACGGCATGATCAAGGTGGTGGCGTGCGTCGTGTACTGCTTCGCGAGTACGCCCTACGGATCGACTACCCAGTACTCAAGTAGCATGGGGCGGCCAGCGCCGGCTTCGTAGAATTTCCCCATGATCAGCAGGTGCATTGGGGCGTGATATGGCCTTGCAACAGTCCGAAGGCGTGCTCAGCGCCCTATCCAGCACGAAGGACGTGGAATTGGCCGCTCAGGAATTGGCACGCCAGCTGATCCACCCTTATCTCGGCTTCGTGTTGTTCTTCTGCTCGGCCGAGTACGACCTCGACGGGCTCGGCCAGGCGCTGGAGGCACACTTCGGTGGCGTCAGCCTGGTCGGCTGCACCAGTGCCGGAGAGATCACGCCCCAGGGCTACGGGCGTGGTTGCGTGGTGGCGCTGGGCTTCGACCTGCGCTGCTTTTCCATCGCCAGCGTGCTGATCGACGAGATGGAGCGCTTCAATCTGCTCGACGCGCAGCAGCTGGTCGATGGCCTGGTCAAGGCCTGTCGCAGCAACGAGCTGGCCTCGATCAAGGGTCACAGCTTCGCCCTGACCCTGCTCGACGGCCTTTCCAGCCGCGAAGAACTGGTGCTCGGCGCACTCAGTGCAGCGCTGGGCAGCATCCCGCACTTCGGCGGTTCGGCCGGCGACGACAACCATCTGACTCACACCCACGTCTACCACGGTGGCCGCTTTCACAGCGGCGCGGCGGTGGTGGTGCTGTTCAACACCTGGCTGGAGTTCGAGGTGTTCAGCACCCATCACATCCAGCCCCGAGCGGAAAAACTGGTGGTGACCCGTGCCGACAGTGCCACGCGCCGGGTGTACGAACTCAATGCCGCGCCGGCCGCGCAGGAATATGCCGACCTGATCGGCGTGCCGGTCGAGGCGCTGGATCTGCGTGCGTTCGCGGCCTATCCGCTGGCGGTGCGGATCAGTGATCACTATTACGTACGCTCGATCCAGCAGGTGCATGACGACCTCAGCCTGACCTTCTACTGCGCGGTGGAGAACGGCATCGTCCTCACCGCCATGCATCCTGGGCCGCTGCTGCCCAACCTGCAGCAGCTGTTCGCCGGGCTCGAGCAGCGCCTCGGTCCGCTGCTGCTGACCATCGGCTGCGACTGCTTCCTGCGCCGCCTGGAGATCGAGAACGATGGCGGCGTCGAGTCGGTCGCCACACTGCTGCGCCAGCAGCGGGTGATCGGTTTCAACACCTATGGAGAGCAGTTCAATGGCATGCACATCAACCAGACCTTTACCGGTGTCGCCATTGGCCGACCTGTTGGGCGTGCCGAGCGCTGAGCTGCAGGCCCACTGTGCGGCGCTGGAGCAGGAGAACGCCAAGCTCAAGCGCATCAATGCCGCGCTGATCGAACGGGTCGAGTCGATCCACTCGCGGGGCGACGATGCCTACGCGGCCTTCCAGCACTCGGTGGTGCTCTCCGAGCAGGTGCGTGAGCGTACCGACGCGCTGAACCAGGCGATGGCCGAACTGAAATCCAGCAACCAGCTGCTCAGCGATGCGCGGCTGCGTGCCGAGACCGCCCACCAGCACCTGATCGACGCCATCGAGAGCATCTCCGACGCCTTCGTGCTGTTCGATGATCGTCAGCGCATTGTGCTGTTCAACAGCCGCTTCAAGGCACTGTGGGCGCGCAGTCGCGCGCGCATCGGTACCGGCACACGGCTGGAAGAGATTCGCCGCCTGAGCCGCAGCACCGGGTTGGTGGTGGAGGCGCAACTGGGCAAGGAGGGCGAGCCGAGCCTGTTCCGTCTGCAGGACGGGCGCTGGATGCAAGTCAGCGAACGACCGACCCGCGAAGGCGGGCTGGTGATCCTCTATACCGACATCACCGAGGTGAAGCAAAGCGAGGCGCTGCGCCGCGAGCAGGCCCTGGCGCAGAAGTCACGCCTGCTGCAGCGCGCGGTCGACAACCTGTCGCAGGGCATGGCCATGGTCAATGCCGAGGGCGCGCTGGAGTTGTGGAATCACCGTTTTCTCGAACTCTGCGGCCTGGCGCCGATCAACGCCCATCGGCCGTTCGCCGAAGTCATGGCGGAAAGCGAGCTGCAGCTGCTGACCCCGGACAGCCGAGATGCCGTCGGCAAACCGCTGCGCCAGGTGGAGGTGCGCCTGTTCGATGGGCGCATGCTCGAAGTGCGCACCCATCCGCTGCCTACCGGCGGCTTCGTCAACACCTTCACCGATATTACCGAGCGTCATCGCCAGGCCCAGGCGCTGAGCGATAGCGAGCGCTGGATTCGCCTGATCACCGACCACGTGCCGGCGCTGATCGCCTACCTGTCGGCCGACCTGGTCTACGAGTTCACCAACAAGGTCTACGAGGAATGGTACTGCTGGCCACGCGGCGCCATGCTCGGCCAGAGCTTGCGCGACGTGCACAGCGAGGAGCATTGTCAGCGCCTGGAGCCTTACGTCGAGCTGGCCCTGTCCGGCGAGAGCGTGACGTTCGAGTTCGCCGAAACCAACCACAACGGTCAGGAGCGCTACATGCTGCGTTCCTACGTGCCCAACCGCCAGGCCAGCGGCGAGGTGGTCGGCATCTTCGTGCTGATCCGCGACATCACCGAGCGCCGCCGCACCGCCGAGGCGCTGCACCAGGCCTACCAGCACCTGGAGCAGCGCGTGCGCGAGCGTACCGCCGAGCTGACCACGGTGAACGACCAGTTGCGCCGCGAGATCGATGAGCGCACACAGATGGAGGCGCGCCTGCGTGAGGCCAAGGGTGAGGCCGAGCAGGCCAACCTGTCCAAGACCAAGTTCCTCGCTGCCGTCAGCCATGACCTTCTGCAGCCACTCAATGCCGCGCGACTGTTCACCAGTGCCTTGCTGGAGAAGCGCGACCTGTCCGGCTGCGCGCCGCTGGTGCGCAACGTCAGCAACTCACTGGAAGACGTCGAGAGCTTGCTCGGGACGCTGGTGGACATCTCCAAACTCGATGCCGGGGTGATCAAGCCGGATATCGCGCCGTTTGCCGTCAGCGAGCTGCTGGAGAACCTGGCCGCCGAGTATCACCAGATCGCCGGTAGTGAGGGTTTACGTCTGGACTACCTGCCCAGCTCGGCTCTGGTGCGCAGCGATGTGCAACTGCTGGCGCGCATCCTGCGTAATTTCCTCAGCAACGCCATTCGCTACACCGCCCGCGGGCGCATCCTGCTGGGCTGCCGACGGCGCGGCAACAGCCTGTCCATCGAGGTCTGGGACACCGGCATCGGCATCGCCCAGGACAAGCGGGTGGAAATCTTTCAGGAGTTCAAACGCGGCGACAACGTGCAGCGCAAGCAGGATCGCGGTCTGGGCCTGGGTCTGGCGATCGTCGAGAAAATCGCGCGCATGCTCGGCCACCGCATCCGCGTAGCGTCGCAGCTGGGCAGAGGGTCGATGTTCGCCGTGGAAGTGCCGCTGACCCGTCGCGCCCCGCGCGCGCGTGCCGTGCAGGACAGCCCGGACCAGTTGCTCGAACGCCTCAGCGGAGCGCGGGTCTGGGTGCTGGATAACGACGCGGCGATCTGCGCGGGCATGCGCACCCTGCTCGAGGGCTGGGGCTGCCGGGTGGTCACGGCGCTGAGCGAAGAAGACCTGGCGCGCCAGGTGGACAACTACCACGCCGAGGCCGACCTGCTGATCGCCGACTACCATCTCGATGACGAGCGCAATGGCGTCGATGCCGTGGCGCAGATAAACGCCCGACGCAGCGCGCCGCTACCGGCACTGATGATCACCGCCAACTACAGCAACGAACTCAAGCAGCAGATGCGTGAGCTCGGCCACAGCCTGCTGCACAAACCGGTGCGGCCGATGAAGCTGAAGGCGGCGATGAGTCACTTGATGGAGCGCGGGGTGGGGGCTTGAAATGGTCGTTCGCCCCGGTGCGCACGGCGCACCCTACGATTCAGCGATACGCCAAAGATATCGACGGTTGCGATAACCCCGTAGGGTGCGCCGCGCGCACCGAGGCGAGCCCGTAGCCCGGTGATCCTGCGTTATCAATCATCTGCGATCAGGCGTTTGCCCAGGCTGACGGATGCATCGACCTTGTAGCCAAGCCGCTCGTAGAAGGCCAAAGCTGCCGCGTTGGTGTCGCGCACCTGCAGGCTGAGCTTGGGGCAGCCCTGGGCCAGCAACTGTTCTTCGATATACACCATCAACTGACGGGCCAAGCCCTGCTGGCGTTGCTGCGGGCACACCGCCAGGTAGTTGACCCAGCCGCGATGCCCTTCGTAGCCGGCCATGGCCGAGGCCACCAGCCTGCCGTCGATCTCACCCACCAGAAACAGCTCGGGTTGCACCTGCAGCTTGCGCTGGATGTCCTTGTGCGGGTCGTTCCAGGGACGGACCAGGTCGCAGCGTTGCCAGAGGTCGACGATGGCGGCTTCGTCGGTGAGCCGGAAGGGGCGGATGTGCATGGTGAACTCCATCAGAACCAGTGCAAAGCCTGCTGCCAGGAACGCAGGCATTCAGGCAAAGCCGCCGTTTTAGCACGGGTTGATGACGGGCGTCAGGACCACCTCGTCCGTCACTCCCGCGAAGGCGGGAGCCCAGGCGCTTCTCGGTTTCTGGCTTCCTACCTGCGCAGGAATCACAGCCAAGCTATCGGGTGCTAACGCCGCAGGTAGGAGGCGAAGTCGATATCGCCGGCCGAGAGAATCGCCTGTACGCGGTTGTGTACGCCGAGCTTGCGCAGAATGGCCGAGACGTGGGCTTTGACCGTGGTTTCGGCGATATCCAGGCTGTAGGCGATCTGTTTGTTCGACTCGCCCTTGGTCATGCGTTCGAGTACCAGCAGTTGCTTGCGCGTCAGCGCCTGCAGCAGTTCCGGGGCGATGCTGTGGTTGTCGTGGTGCTGGCGTGAGTTGCCGCTCTTCTGCGAGCGGATGATGTCCGGCGGCAGGTAGACGTTGCCGTCGAGAATCTGCGCGATGGCGTCGGTCATCTGCGCGCGTGGCGAGGACTTGGTGATGAAGCCCACTGCGCCATAGGTGATGGCCTGCAGCACGATCTGCTTGTCCTGCTCGGCCGAGACGATCACCACCGGAATGGTCGGTGCCTCGTTGCGCAGGTTCATCAACCCGCCGAGGCCGTGCATGCCAGGCATGTTCAGGTCGAGCAGGATCAGGTCCAGGTCGTCGTGGCTCCGGGTCAGTTCCAGGGCACTGTCCAGATCGGCGGTTTCCATGATCTCACTGCCGGGAAAACCGTCGGCGATGACGTTGTGGATGGCTTCACGAAACAGCGGATGATCGTCGGCAATCAGAATCTTGTACATGGCCTTGCACCTCGTTGTTGTGATTATGGGGTGGCGGTGGGCGTGAGGAAAGCGGCAGGCAATTCGGCAGGTTGGGCGGGCACCAGAGGCAGGCCGGCCTGTTCCCAGGCATCGACGCCATCACGGTACCAGTAGAGCTGGCGATAGCCCATGGCATGGGCGCGGCGCGCGGCGTTCCAGCTCAACCAGCAATCGGAGCGGCAGTAGAATACGAAGGGTTGGCGCATATCGCCACGGCTCTGCTGGTGCAGGTAGTAGGTGAAGTAGCGATGCCATTGCGGAGCCAGGTTGCCGTCGCCGGCATTGGCCAGCCACAGACTGCCGGGCAGGTTGGCGTGGGGCGCGTCCTCGATGAAGCGTCCTTGCACCCAGGGGCGACGGTAGACATCGATCAGGCGGGTATCCGGGCGCTCGGCGAGCAACTGCTGCAGGGCGGGAGTATCGACAATCTGCACGCCTTCCAGGCTGGCTGGCGTGGGGCTGCGGTACTGGCTGCTGCGATAGCCATCGGCATCGAACAGCTCTTCGGCACGCACGATGCAGACCAGCAGCAGGGAGGCGAACATCAGGCCCGCTTGCACGGGCAGACGGTACTTCATGGCAAGGTCTCTACTTATTGTTGTGCCGGTATTACAGGCCATGGTCGCAGGCTTGGGAATTCTACGTTGGAGAGGAAAAGCAGTACCAAAGTAGTAGAAGGGGCTGCTGGGACATGATTGCTCCCACGCTCTGCGTGGGAGCAGATGGCATGGCGCTCTGCGCCGGTTCTGACTGACCGGCAGGTTCGACGCCGGACGCGGAGCGTCCTGGGATGCGTTCCCACGCGGAGCGTGGGAACGATCATGATCAGCCCACCTTGCGCAGCGCCGCATGCTGCGGGTTGAAGCTGGCCACGGCGAGCAGCGTCAGCAGCGCGGTGAGGCCGGCGCAGATCAGCAGTGCATCGAGGTGCAGGCGCAGGTAAAGCGCGTTGCGCACTAGCTCCACGGCGTGGGTGAAGGGGTTGACCGCGCACAGCCAGTACAGCCACTCGCTGGACTCGCGCATCTTCCACAGCGGGTACAGCGCAGACGACAGGAAGAACAGCGGGAAGATGACGAAATTCATCACCCCAGCAAAGTTCTCCAGTTGGCGAATGCCGTTGGACAGCAGCAAGCCCAGCGCGCTGAGCAGCAGCGCCACCAGGAGCAGCGCTGGCAGCGCGGCGAGCAGGCCCCAGACCGGTGGTTGCACGCCGTAGACCCAGGCGATGGCGAGGAAGGCATAGACCTGTAGCAGCGAGATCAGCGCTGTGGCCAGTAGCTTGGCCGCCAGCAGAAAGGCCCGGGGCAGGGGGCTGGTGAGCAGCACGCGCATGCTGCCCATTTCGCGGTCGTAGACCATCGACAGCGAGCCCTGCATGCCGTTGAACAGCAGGATCATGCAGGCCAGGCCCGGCACGATGTAGGTGTCGTAAGTGATGTAGGTGTCGTAAGGCTCGATGATGGCGATGCCCAGCGCGGCACGAAAGCCTGCGGCGAACACCAGCAGCCACAACAGCGGGCGTACCAGTGCGCTGAGAAAGCGCGAGCGTTGCAGCACGAAGCGCAGCCATTCGCGCAGGACGATGCCGCGCAGGCATTCCCAGTAAGCGGTCATCAGCGAACACCTCGTGTAGGGTGCGCCGTGAGCACCGGGGGCGTTTCATTATCGCCAACGTCTTCGGCGCGTTTCGGCCGCAGCGCCTTGCGCACATGGCCACGGCCCAGCGCCTCATCGCCGGTCAGGCGGGCGAAGCTGATGGCCAGGTCGTCGCCGAACTGGCTGGCCTTGCCCCAGGCCACGCGCTCGCCTCGATGGAGGATCAGCAGGTCGTCGCTGGACTCGATCTCGTCCAGCAGATGGGTCGTCCACAGCACGCACAGGTCCTGCTCGCGGCACAGGTTGCGTACGTGCCGGCCCAGTGCCAGGCGGCTGGCCGGGTCGAGCCCGGCGCTGGCCTCGTCGAGCAGCAGCAGGCGCGGCTGGTGCAGCAGGGCGCGGGCGATCTCCACGCGACGCCGGTGGCCGCCATTGAGCGTGCGCACCTTATCGTGGCGGCGTTCGGCGAGATCCTGGCGCAGCAACTCCTCGTCGATACGCGCCTGCGCCTCGCGGCGCGGCATGCCGTGCAGCGCGGCGTGATAGGCGAGGTTCTGCTGCACCGACAGGTCGAGATCCAGCGTGCTCTGCTGGAACACCACGCCAAGCTGGCGCAGCGCCTGGCGCGGTTCGTCGCGCAGGCTGTGGCCGAAGATGCGGATGTCGCCCTGCTGCAGGTCGTAGAGGCGGGTGAGCAGGGCAATCAGCGTGGACTTGCCGGCACCGTTGGGCCCGAGCAGGGCGCCGAAGCGGCCCGGCGTCAGCTCGAAGGTCAGGTCGCTGAGGGCTTGGCGCGCGCCATAGGCGAAACCGACGCCGCTCACCTCCAGGGCGTTCATGGCGTCACCACCACGCCCCAGGGATAGCGACCGACCTTGATCGACTTGGTCACCTTTAGGCTGTCGACGTCGATCACCGACACATCACCGCTGACGCCGTTGGTGGTCAGCAGGCGCTTCTGATCCGGAGTGAACGCCATGTGCCAGACGCGCCGGCCCACCAGCAGGTAGTCGAGAATCTCGAAGGTCCTGGCATCCACCACCGCCACATGGTTGGCCGGGCCGAGGGCGACGAAGGCGTACTTGCCGTCGTCCGTGAGCTTGACCCCCACCGGCTGCACCTTGTCCGGGTGAACGCCCTTGATGGCGAAGTTGAGCACCTTGAGCACCTGGCGCGAGTCCACATCCAGCACCGTCACCGTGCCGCCAATCTCGGCCGAGGCCCACAGGCGTTTGCCGTCCTTCTCGAACTCGACGTGGCGCGGGCGCTGGTCGACCAGGGTGTTGTCCACCAGTTGCTGGGTGCGGGTGTCGATCCAGTGCAGCATGTTGGTGGTTTCGCTGGTGTTGACCGCCCACTTGCCGTCCGGGCTCACCGCCATGCCTTCGGGCTCCACACCCACCTCGATCTGCGCCAGCACCTCGTCGCTCTGCGCGTCGACCACCGTGACAAGGGCATCGTCCTCGTTGGAGATGTACAGCCAGCGGTCGTTGGGGTGCAGGGCGAACTGCTCGGGGTCGGCGCCGGAGGGCAGCTCCTTGATGAGGGTGCGCGTGGCCAGGTCCATCACCTGCACACGATCCGAGTCGCTGGCGCAGATGTACAGAAGCCTGTCGTCGGAAGACAGCAGCAGCCCGCGCGGGCGCATACCGACGTCGAGAGTGGCGGTGACTTCGAGGCTGTCGAGGTCGATGACGCTGATGCTGTCATCCTTTTCGTTGGACACGTAGGCGGTGGCGGCGAAGGCCGAGTGGCAGACCAGGCCGAAGGCGACGGCGCAGGCGAGACGGGTCAGACGCATGGGGTTGATCCTCTTGTTGTTGTCTTTGGCGGCGCGTTGTGTAGGAGGTGCGCACGGCGCACCCTAAGGTTCGGTGTAAGTAGGGTGCGCCGTGCGCACCATCAGTTGGTGAGACTCGCCAGATCGCAGCTCACTTCAGGCCGGTCGTAGCCGAGGCTGTCCATTTCGTTGTGCGGGTGCAGAAAACCGTCCTGCGGCGAGGTGCTGACCAGGGCGCGTGGATGCACCAGTGCAATGGGCTGGCGCAGCTCACCATTCCACGGGCGGAAGCTCAGCTTGCGACCCTTGAAACCGTCCAGCGGCAGTTGTTCGTTCAGCAGCAGGTGGCGAATGCCCTGCGGCTCGGCAGCGCGCAGCTTGGTCACGCCGGTGGCGATGCTGCGCACGGCCATCCAGGCGGCGAAATCGCGGTCGTTCATCCAGCGCCCGGCCAGCGCCTCGAAGCGCTTCTGCAATTGCGCGGCACCGAAGGTTTCCACCGTCTTGTGCCAGGCGGTCGGGGTCAGACCCTGGGTGCCCGCTACCGGGCGCGGGTACCAGGTGTTGTAGGGCAGGTACTCGCCGAAGTCGCCACGTTCGTCGGCCACCAGCACCACGTCGTACTCGCTGGCCTGGGTAAACAGCGGCATTTCGGCCTGGGCGCTGCGCCGTTGGTCGTTGTCGAAGCTCCACGGTTTTTCGGCGACGATCTTGTGGCCGAAGCGTTTGGCGGCGCGCTTGAGTGCGTCGGCATAGGCGATGTCGTCCGCGGTGGTGCCGGTCACCAGCAGCCAGCGCGTCCATTTGCGCACGGCGAGAAATTGCGCCAGGGCGTCGGCCAGCATCGCGCGGCTGGGCAGGGTGTGCAGCACGTTGCCCAGGCATTGCTCGCGGCGCAGGCCGTCGTCGGCGCTGCCGGCATTGAACAGCAGGCTGTCCGGCAGGCGTTCGCTGAGCTGGCGCAGGGTGGCGGCGGGGGCGTTGACCACGAACAGGCGGATGCCGGCCTGGTGCAAGCGTTCGGCAGCGGCGAGCACGTCACTCGTCTCCGCGCTTTCGGCGCTCTGCAACTCGAACTGCTGCTTGAGAAAACGCCCGGTGCTGTTGCTGTCGATGATCGCCAGTTCGGCGCCAGGGCGGCCGGCGTCGGAGGGTTCAGGAATGACGTTGGAGAGCAAAGGGCCGCGTGGCGGTAGATGCGCCAGGTAGCCGATACGTACCTGCAAGTCGTTCGCGCTGGCGCCGGCCGCCACGCCAAATGCGGCGGCTAGGCAGAACAACAGGCGGCAACTGATGCGGTGCATGGGGCGACTCCTGCAGAGGGTGTCGCCAGCATAGGAAGCGCCATCGGCTCGGGAAATATGCCCAAGGTAGCGCCGGGCACGTACGAAGGTAGTAGTTCGCACGGTCGCAAGGGCTGGGGTGGAGCGGCGGCGGGCCGGGAAATATGCCCAAAGTACCAGTGCGTCAGTACCAAGGTAGTACCCCGGCGCAGGCCGTTACTTCCTAGCATGGCAGGCAATGTCCAATAACAAGAACAGGTGAACGCCATGCGTATTTTCAAGGCCCTGCTATTGCCGCTGCTGTTGATCATCAGCCTGCTCGGTGTCGACCAGTTGCACGCTGCCGGTGACATGACCCGACGCCCGCTGACGTTGCCCGATCTGGTGCTGGGCAGCGACGACAGCGACTACTCCATGTCGCAGACCGAATACCAGCTGGAAACCGGCCAGGCCTACCAGCTCAAGATCATCTCCAACGGGCAAAAGGAATACGCCTTCCAGGCGCCTGAGTTCGCCACTTCCATTTACCTGCGCAAGGTCGAGGCCGGCGGCGTGGAGGTGAAGGCTGTCACCCTCACCGAACTGGAGTTCGAGGACGCCGGCGAGGCGGAGATCTTCTTCCTGCCGGTCAAGCCGGGCAAATACCGCTTCTACGCCAAGGGTCTGGAAGGTAAGGGCATGCTCGGCCACTTCGTGGTCAAGTAGCGGGGGCAAGTAGATGACTGCCCTGGGCCGCATCAACCTCGGCGTCAGCCTGCTGTTCGTGCTGGTGACCCTGGCCGGGTTGGCGCTGCTGCTGCGCCAGGCCAGTCATGATGTGCAGCGCGAGTTGCAGGCCGCCGAAGCGGTGGTGGAATACATCGGTGAGGTGGCGCGCAGCAACCCCGGCAGCCTGCGCCCTGAGCTGACCAAGAACCTGCGGCATATCCGTGTGAGCTGGCTGCGTCCGGGCGATCACCCCAAGGCGCAGAGTGAGAGCGCCGTCGAACGCTGGATCGCCGAGCGCTTGCTGGGCTCCTCGTCGCTGGTGACTCACGTCTGGCCGCTGGCCGATGACCGCGAGCTGCACATCGCCCTCGATCCTTATGACGAGATCGAGGAAATCCAGGACTCGCTGTTGCAACTGCTGCTGCTCAGTGCCTTCGCCCTGATCCTCAGTCTGCTGACCATCCGCTTTGCCGTATGCCGTGCCCGGCGTGTGCTGGACGAGTTGCTCGCCGGCTTGCGTGAAGTCGGTGCCGGCCACTTTGACGCCCGCCTGCGCGATCACGGCCTGGCCGAGGCCAGGCATCTGGCGGCGCACTTCAACGACATGGCCGTAACCCTGCAGCAGGTACAGGCGGACAACGCCGAACTGACTCAGGCGCTGCTGGAGCTGCAGGAGCGTGAGCGCACACGCCTCGGCCAGACCCTGCATGACGACCTGGGCCAATACCTCAGCGGCATTCGTGCCCAGGCCTGCCTGCTCAAGGTGATCGCCGATCGACCGCAGCAGGTGCAGGACACCGCGCGCCTGCTGGACGACAACTGCGAGCGCTTGCAGCAGGGCTTTCGCAGCCTGATTCGCGATCTCTACCCGGTGGTGCTGGAACGTCTTGAATTGGGCCCGGCGCTGCAGCAACTGGCCGTCGATTGGCAGCAGGCGCAAGGCATTCGCTGCCAGCTGCAACTGGGCGAGCGATTGCCGAGTCTGCCGCTGGCGAGCAAGGCCCATCTCTATCGCCTGGTGCAGGAGGCGCTGACCAACGTCGCCCGCCATGCCGATGCCAGTGAGGTACGCATTCGCCTGCAACGCCGGGGTCATGGGCTGCGCTTGCTGGTGCGTGATAACGGCCAGGGCACCGCACTGCCGCTGCGCCCCGGCATCGGCCTGCGCTCGATGCGCGAACGCAGCCGCAGCCTCGGTGGCGAGCTGCGCCTGCACAGTCGCCCGCAAGCCGGTTGGGCGCTGTGCCTGAACATTCCCTTGGAGGCGATGCGATGAAGGTTTTGTTGGTGGACGATCACGCCGTGGTGCGCCAGGGCTATGCCAGCCTGCTGCGCGCGCTGTTGCCGGATGTGCAGTTGCGTGAGGCCTGCGACGGCGAACAGGCCCTGCAGCGAGTGCAGGAAGAGATACCCAATCTGGTGGTCATGGACATCGGCCTGCCCGGCATCAGCGGCCTGGAAACCACCCGCCGCCTGCGCCAGCGCCTGCCGCAGCTGCGTATCCTGTTCTTCAGCATGCACGACGAACTGCCGTTGGTGCGTCAGGCACTGGACGTCGGCGCCATCGGCTACCTGACCAAGAACTCGTCACCGGAAGTGCTGGTGGAAGCGGTCAAACGCACCGCCGCCGGCCACGCCTATATCGAACAGCAACTGGCCACCCAGCTGGCCTGCAACCCCACCAGCAGCGACGGCCTCGACCCACGGCTGCGCGAACTGACCCAACGCGAATTCGAAATCTTCGTCATGCTCGCCCGCGGCCTGCCACCGAGACAGATCGCCGAGAAGCTGTGCATCAGCGCCAAGACCCTGTCCAACTACCAGACTCTGGTGAAGAACAAACTGCAGATCGCTTCGCAGGCGGAGCTGGTGCACCTGGCCATCGACAGTGGGGTGGTACGGGTGGGTTTGGAGAGTGCTTGATCGGTGAGGGCAGGCTGCAACGGCCTGCTCGCAGAGCCAATGAACATGATCGAAGCGGGTGATCAATCGTTTGATCGTTCCCACGCTCTGCGTGGGAATGCAGCTCGGACGCTCCGCGTCCGCTTGTAGGTCGTAGCGCAGCTGAGTCCGCTGGCCACGCAGAGCGTCGCGGGCTAGCTCCCACGCGGAGCGTGGGAGCCATATGTCGCTTCCCTTGGCCTCACTCGCTGCCTTCTCGCACCACCTGGCAAACCGTATTCGCTGGGGATGCGTGTGGCAGTGCGGTAGTCAAGGCGGTTGTAGGGCGGGTGCAACCCGCCAGAACGCGCTCTATTGGTGGACTGACGCGGATCGCCGCCCGGCCCACCCTGCGTGGTTTGCGGGGACTCAGTCCCACCCCTTTGGGCATTGCACGCAGCCGGGCATGTTGGCGCCCTGGAAGTTGCCGAAGCGTACCCGTGCGCCAGTGAGATTGGCGTTTTCCAGGTTGGAGCCGCCGAGTTTAACTTCCTGCAGGTTGGCGTCTTCCAGATGCGCGCCCTTGAGGTCGGCCTTGCTCAGCCAGGTCATTTCCAGGTTGGCGGCCTGCAGTTGGACGTTGTGCAGCTTGGCGCCGGAAAGGCGGGCGAACTCCAGGTTGGCGGCGCGCATGTCGGCGCCTTCGAATTGCGCAGCCTGGCCGAACAGGGCCCAGCCGCTGATGGCCACCAGGCTGGCACCGGACAGGTCGGCCAGGCGCAGGTTGCTCTGTTGCAGGCTGGCGCGGGTCAGGTTGGCGCCGCGCAGCCTGGCCTTTTCCAGGTTGGCCAGGTCGAGGTTGACGTGGCGCAGGTCGGCGCCGGAGAGATCCGCACCGGACAGATCCATGCGGCGCATGTCCATGTTGCGCAGGTCGGCGCCGCGCAGGTTGGCGTTGGGGCATTTGCTGTCGGGTTCGATGCGGCAGCCATTGATCAGTGGCACGCCGTCGTTGTCAGTTTCGGCGCCGATAGCGTGGCTGCCGATTACCAGCAGCAGGACCGGGATAAGCAGGGACAGGTAGTTCATGGCGAGTCCTCGGGGGTAGTGCCTGATTCACTTCGCGGCTGAAGCGGAGCTCCTACGGGAACGGGTAGGGTGCGCCATGCGCACCGCGGGTGAATGCGATAATCAGGTGGCTGTGAAAAGCGGATGCGCATGGCGCACCCAGGTGCGCCATGCGTGTTGCTATCAGCGTTTGGCGGTGGTCTTGTCCCAGCTCGGCAGCTTGAACACCCAGAAGGAACCGCCCTGGGCGACCGGCTTAGTCAGGTCGGCCATGTCGCCGCCCCACAGCGGCACGGCGCCACCGTAGCCGGCGGTCACGCCGATGTACTGCTCACCGTCCTGTTCCCAGGTGACGGGCGGGGAGATGATCCCGGTGCCGACCTGGAACTTCCACAGCTCCTTGCCGTTCTTGGCATCGAAGGCCTTGAAGTAGCCGTCGCCGGTGCCGGTGAACACCAGGTTGCCCTTGGTGGCCAGTACGCCGGCCCACAGCGGCAGGCGCTCCTTGTGTTCCCAGGCGACCTTGCCGGTGGTCGGGTTCATCGCGCGCAGGATGCCGACGTGGTCGTCGAACAGGCGCTTGATGCGAAAGCCCATGCCCAGGTACGCGGAGCCTTTCTTGTAGGTGGCTTCTTCGGCCCAGTAGTCCTCCTTCCAGTGGTTGGCCGGTACGTAGAACAGGCCGGTGTCCTGGCTGTAGGCCATGGGGTTCCAGTTCTTGCCGCCAAGGAAGGGCGGGGAGACCTCGACCACTTCACCCTTGCTTTCGCCGGGCTTGGGCTTCGGCGGGCGCTGGCCCTCGTTCTCGACCGGACGACCGGTTTCCAGGTCGATGTGGCTGGCCCAGGTGATCTTGTCGACGAAGGGAAAGGCGTTCTTCAATTTGCCGTTGGCGCGGTCGACCACATAGAAAAAGCCGTTGCGGTCGGCATGGGCTGTGGCCTTGGTGACCTTGCCGTCCTTGTCCTTGTAGTCGAACAGCACCAGCTCGTTGTTGCCGGAGAAGTCCCAGGCATCGTTCGGGGTGTGCTGGTAGAACCACTTCACTTCACCGGTGGTGGGGTCGACGCCGACCTGGCCGGAGGTGTACAGGCTGTCGTAGTCCTTGGGATTACCGCCGTCGCTGGTGCGTGCCCAGCCGTTCCAGGGTGCCGGGTTGCCAGCGCCGATGATGATGGTGTTGGTTTCGGCATCGAAACTGGCGCTCTGCCACGGTGCACCGCCGCCCTGGCTCCAGGCTTCCTTCTTGCCGGTCGGGTGGTTGGGATCATCCGGCCAGCTCGGCGCCTTGACGTCACCGGTCGGGGTGCTGTCCTTGCCGTTCAGGCGGCCCATGTGGCCTTCGACGAACGGACGCATCCAGACTTCCTCGCCGGTATCCGGGTCGCGGGCGAACAGGCGGCCGACCACGCCGAATTCGTCACCGGAGCTGCCGTGGATCAGCAGCACCTTGCCGCTCTTGCCGTCCTTCACGATGGTCGGCGCGCCGGTCATGGTGTAGCCGGCAGAGTGATCACCGAACTTCTTGTTCCAGACCACCTTGCCGGTGTCCTTGTTCAGCGCCACGACGCGGGCGTCGAGGGTGCCGAAGTAGATCTTGTCGCCATAGATGGCGGCGCCACGATTGACCACGTCGCAGCACGGGCGGATGTCGTCGGGCAGGCGATGGCTGTAAGTCCACAGGCGCTTGCCGGTCTTGGCATCCAGGGCGAAGACCCGCGAGTAGGAGCCGGTCACGTAGACCACGCCGTCGTGGATGATGGCCTGGGATTCCTGGCCGCGCTGTTTCTCGTCACCGAAGGAGTAGCTCCAGGCCGGCGTCAGCTTGAACACGTTTTCGGCGTTCACCTGAGCCAGCGGGCTCCAGCGCTGGGCATTGGTGCCCAAGCCGTACTGCAGCACGTTGCTGGTGGTGGTGTGGTCGTTGGCGATGTCGTCCCAGGTGACCGGCTTGGCGAACGCGGCCTGGCTCAGCGCCAGGCCGCCGGCCAGCATCAGGGCAAGTGCCAGGGGGCGTGGGGTACTGGGTAGGTTTCTTGTTGTCATCGTTGTGCTTCCCATTGGAGGTGGTAGGTCGCTGCAGTGGCACCGTGAGAACGCGATGCTGGAGAGGTTCTGCAGTGGCAAGCCGATGGTGGTACCCGGCCACCTTTGCGCCTACGGAAAAACTCCCGACCTTGCCGGGAGGATTTCCCGGCCGGCACATGACTTGGCCTTGCTGCCAAGGCATCACACACGCCCCCACCCAAGCCCTACTACCAAGGGACTAGAGCCCGACCACCAAAGCAGCATTCGGTGCTTTGCGCAGCCTTTCTAAGATGGTCGTCACGAGCTCTGAACGGGCTGTCTTACGTGCATTCGATGAGGTCCTGGCCATGAACAACAAGAAGATCAAAACCACCCTGGCGTTGCTGCTGCTCGCTGCGTCGACCACCCTCTGGGCACACGGCGACGTGGTGCCGCAGGCGGTGAACACCGATGGGCTGGAACCCTTGGGTGAAGAGTGGCTGGACGAGAACCCCTACCGCGACAACCCGCGCGCCATCGAGATCGGCTCCTCGGCGTACAACCAGAACTGCGCCGCCTGCCACGGCCTGGAGGCCAAATCCGGTGGTATCGCCCCGGACCTGCGCCTGCTGGAGCTGGGGGCCAGCGGTGACGAATGGTTCAAGGAGCGCGTGATCAACGGCGCGGTGCGCGATGGCCGCGTGTACATGCCGAAGATGGCTGACTTCCTCAGTCAGGAGGCGCTGTGGGCGGTGCGTAGCTACCTGGAGAGCGTACACGTCGAGGAGTAAGCGCATGAGGGTGAATCTACTGCGCTCTACTGCTCGCGTTTCGGCGGTGCTCGCCATGCTCATGTCTCTCAATGGAGGGGGCTTGCGGCGCACGTATCACGCGCGGTCAGCCAGTGCTCGTGACGATTTCTTCATCAGCGCTCGCGCAATGCGCCGGCTCATCGCTTTTTTGGCTCTACTGCTGTGCCTGGGCACTGCTCAGGCACAGGTGCGCGATTTTGACCGCATCACCGAGTCGGGCACCCTACGCGTGGCGCTGTACCAGAACTTCCCGCCTTACAGCTACGAGCAGGACGGCCAACCGCGCGGCGTCGACTACGAGCTGGCCAAGGCGCTGGCCGAAGGGCTTGGGCTCAAGCTGGAGCTCATGTGGGCGCCGCCGGGTGAAAAGCTCGACGACGACCTGCGCGACTACATCTGGCGTGGTCGGGTGACCGCGCAGGGTCAGTTGGCCGATCTGATGCTGCGCGTGCCGTACGACCGTGACTACGCGCAGATGCGCAATGAACTGGGCGAGTTGGTCAACGAGCGCGTGGTGATGTTCGGCCCCTACCAGCGCGAGCGCTGGCAGCTGGCCTTCGACCGTCGGCGCCTGCCCGAGGTGCCGAGCATCGTTGCGTTGCGCCAGCACCCGGTCGGGGTGGAAGTCGAAAGCGTGCCCTCGTTCTACCTGAGTTCGGTGCAGGGCGGCATGCTCAGCCAGGAAACCCGTCATTACCCGACGCCGAAGCTGGCCTTCGCGGCCATGCAGGGTGGCGAGGTAGATGCGGTAATGGCCCTGCGCGGCGAGGTGGACTGGCTGCTGCACGAGGCGCACGACCCGCAACTGGCGCTGGCCGAGAACGCCTACCCGGACATGGGCCGGCAGATCTGGGACATCGGCATGGCGGTGCACGAGACCAATCGGCAACTGGCCTACGCACTGGAAGAACAGCTGGAAAACCTGATTCTCGATGGCTCGCTAGAGCGCCTGTACGCGCGCTACGGGTTGCGCTACGAGAAACCAGAACAATACCAATAAGAGTCGAGCCGGAGGTGGGCGATGGATTGGCGTAGCCTGATGTTGCTGGCCCTGTTTACCTGGGCCTGGGAGGCGCGGGCGGCCGCGCCCGATCCGGTCACCTCGGTGATGTGGGACTACTACCACCAGCGTCTACTGAACGGCGAGGCCTTCGTCTTCGACGACAAGGTTCGCCTCGAGGTGCCGCCATTCGCCGAGGATGCGCGCCAGGTGCCGATCCAGATCGACGCCAGCGCCTACAGCGGCAAGGTCAAGCGCATTCTCGCCTGGGCCGAGCTCAATCCCATCCCGCGCATTCTCGATTTCGCCCCCGGCGAACACTTGGAGCCGAGCCTGGCGATTCGCATTCGGGTCGAGCAGGCCACGCCGATTCGCGCGGCGGTGTTGACCGACGATGGTGTCTGGCATATCGGCTCGGCTCGCGTCGAAGCAGCGGGCGGTGGGTGCACCGCGCCCAGCGTGGTGCGCGCCGAGGCCGGCTGGGAGGAACGCCTGGGCCAGGTACTGGGCAAACGCTTCGTGCGCGGCGAAGACAGCCGTCTGCGCCTGCAGGTCTCGCACCCGATGGATAACGGCCTGGTCGGCGGCATCCCCGAGTTCTACATCGAACAAGCCGAGTTGCGCGATGCCGATGGCCAGGTGCTGGGACGTATCGAGCTGTTCCCGGCGGTTAGCGAGAATCCGACGCTGACCTTCGATGTGCGCGGTGACCGGCACGCCGAACTGTGGCTGCGTGACAACAACGGCAACGAATTTCAGGCCGCGTTCTGAACGCTGCAGCCTGTAGGGTGCGCCGTGCGCACCAACCCCATCTAGGAGGCCACCATGCGCTGGATGCTATTGATGATGTGCCTGTTCGCCAGCCTGGCTCAGGCACTCGACTACCACCTGCAACCCCGACAAATCGCTGATGGCGTCTGGCTGCTGGAAGGCAGTACCGATAATTTCGCTGTGGAAAACGGCGGCAATATCGTCAATATCGGCTTCATCGAAACTGCGGACGGGGTGGTGGTGATCGATACCGGCCCGTCGCGTCGTTTCGGTGAGGCGTTGCGCCAGAGCATCGAGAAAACCACTGGCAAGCCCGTGGTGCGCGTGTTGCTGACCCATCACCACCCGGATCATGTGCTGGGCAACCAGGCTTTCGCTGACGCGCCCATCGCGGCGCTACCCGAGACCAGCCGGTTGCTGGCCGAGCAGGGCGATGCGATGGCAGAGAACATGTACCGCCTGGTCGGCGACTGGATGCGTGGCACCGAGGTGGTGCTGCCCACCGAAGAGATACAGGAAGGCGTACTTGCGATCGGCGACAGGCGCCTGCAACTGCTGGCGCTGCGCGGGCATACCGGCGCCGACCTGGCGATTCTCGACGAGCGCACGGGTGTGTTGTTCGCCGGCGATGTCCTGTTCTATCAGCGCGCACTGACCACGCCGAACAGTCCGGGACTGGACGTATGGCTGGCCGACCTGGATCGGCTTGAAGCCTTGCCATGGAAGCAGATCGTGCCCGGCCACGGGCCGCTGACCACCGATGCAGCGCCGTTCGTGCAGATGCGTGATTACCTGGACTGGCTCGATGGTTTGCTGCGTGAGGGTGCGGAGCAGGGCGCGGAGATGAACGAGCTGATCCGCGCGCCCATCCCCGAGCGGTTCGCCCAGGTCAGTCTGAGTCGTTACGAGCTGATCCGCAGCGTCAGCCATCTCTACCCGCGCTACGAGCGCAACGCCATGGAGCGGGTGGATCGTCAGGATTAGAGAGCTTTGGAGTCATCGGTGCGCATGGCGCACCCTACGCGAGCGTCTGGTTCCGTAGGGTGCGCCGCGCGCACCGGGCTACGGTCTCGAAGACATCGCCGCTGAAGCGCCTCCCACGGTATGCCGGGAGCTAAAGCTCTTCGTCGTCACGAATCAGCACGTAATGACGGCCGTGCTCGGTCTCTTCGTGGTCGTAGACGTAATACATCACCACGTCGCCCAGGCCGGACTGCACGGCCACGTAGTCACCGCTGTCGGGCATGAAGAATTCCCGGGTGGCGGGCTTGGCCACGCATTCGATGTGGGCCGTGACGAAGTGCGTGGGGTCTTCTTCGCCGTAGTAGTCCTCGCGCTGGTGCGCATCCCAGTCCTGCGGCGGCTCGAAGGCGCCGGTGATGAGGACTTTGGCGTCGCCCAGATCCTGCTCTTCGGCATCCGGGTCCTGCTCGTCGGGGCGATAGACCGTACAGTCCAGCGCATCGGGATGGTTGAGGATTTCCTGGCGAGGGTGGGGCACGGGCGTCTCCGGTCAGAATGTGCGGGCGGCCAAGTGTCCGGCAAAGCGCTGGCCGCCGCAATCGCCATGATCATGGGCTGTGGAGCAGGTATTGCTACCAAGGAACGAGGAAAATCGGCTGGGGGTGCAATTGTTGGGTGGCCTGGGTGAGCCAAGAATTTGCGGCAGACCGGGAAAAATTCCCGGCAATAACAATGAACCCGCAGAGGTAGCCGCAATGAAACACGCCGGTCTTCGCCAGCCCTTCCTCCTCACCGCACTCTGTGCCGCCATGCTGTTGCCGTCCGCCGCCGCGCTGGCGGTCACCGACGCCGAGATTCTCAAGGACGCCACCACCACCGACGAGATCGTCACCAACGGCCTGGGCCTGCAGGGCCAGCGCTACAGCCCGCTGAACATCCTCAACGAGCAGAACGTCAAGGAACTGCGCCCGGTGTGGACCATGTCCTTCGGCGGCGAGAAGCAGCGCGGCCAACAGGCCCAGCCGCTGATCAAGGACGGCGTGATGTACGTCACCGCCTCCTACTCGCGGGTGTTCGCCGTCGACGCGCGTACCGGCAAGGAGCTGTGGCAGTACGAGGCGCGCCTGCCGGACGACATCCGCCCCTGCTGCGACGTGATCAACCGTGGCGTTGCCCTGTACGACGATCTGGTGATCTTCGGCACCCTCGACGCCAAGCTGGTGGCGCTGAACAAGGACACCGGCAAGGTGGTGTGGCGCAAGAACGTCGCCGATCACAAGGCGGGCTACTCCATCACGGCGGCACCGCTGGTGGTGGGTGGCAAGCTGATCACCGGCGTGTCTGGTGGTGAGTTCGGCGTGGTCGGCAAGATCGAGGCTTACGACCCGAAGAATGGCGAGCTGCTGTGGAGCCGCCCGACCGTCGAAGGCCACATGGGCTACGTCTACAAGGACGGCAAGGCGGTCGAGAACGGCATAAGCGGTGGCGAGGCCGGCAAGACCTGGCCGGGCGATCTGTGGAAGACCGGCGGTGCCGCGCCCTGGCTGGGCGGCTACTACGATGCCGACACCAATCTGCTGTTCTTCGGTACCGGTAACCCGGCGCCGTGGAACTCGCACCTGCGTCCCGGCGACAACCTCTATTCGTCCTCGCGCCTGGCGCTGAACCCGGACGACGGCAGCATCAAGTGGCACTTTCAGACCACGCCGCACGACGGTTGGGACTTCGACGGGGTCAACGAGTTGATCTCCTTCGATTACCAGGAAGGCGGCAAGACCGTGAAGGCCGCAGCGACCGCCGACCGCAATGGCTTTTTCTACGTGCTCGACCGCACCAACGGCAAGTTCATCCGTGGCTTCCCCTTCGTCGACAAGATCACCTGGGCCAAGGGCCTGGACAAGAATGGTCGGCCGATCTACGACGACAGCAACCGTCCCGGTTCGCCGAGCGCCAAGGAGAAGGGCAAGAGCGTGTTCTCCGCACCGGCCTTCCTCGGCGCGAAGAACTGGATGCCCATGGCCTACAGCCAGGACACCGGCCTGTTCTACGTGCCGTCCAACGAGTGGGGCATGGATATCTGGAACGAAGACATTGCCTACAAGAAGGGTGCGGCCTACCTGGGCGCCGGCTTCACCATCAAACCACTCAACGAGGACTACATCGGCGTGCTGCGTGCCATCGACCCGAAAACCGGCAAGGAAGTCTGGCGCCACAAGAACTACGCGCCGCTGTGGGGTGGGGTGCTGACCACCAAGGGAAACCTGGTGTTCACCGGCAACCCGGAAGGCTACCTGCAGGCGTTCAACGCCAAGACCGGCGAGAAAGTCTGGGAGTTCCAGACCGGCTCGGGCGTGATCGGCTCGCCTGTGACCTGGGAAATGGACGGCGAGCAGTACGTCTCGGTGCTGTCCGGCTGGGGGGGTGCGGTGCCGCTGTGGGGCGGCGAGGTGGCCAAGCGCGTCAAGCACCTGAATCAGGGCGGCATGCTGTGGACCTTCAAGCTGCCGAAGGAACTGGTGGCCAAGCGCTGATTGCTTGAGGTGTCAGACGATGGCCGGACTCTGTCCGGCCATCGTCGTTTCCGGCGCCTGCCTGCCAGCGCCGAGCCGCTGTGAAATGCCACGGCGAATTTTCGCGTTCGGGAACGCAAGACCAGGCGAGCGGGTCTAGCCTTTAGCTTCCACAGCCTCGTGTCTCGCTGCCAAAAGCCCGTGCCAGAGCGCTCTTGCCGCTCTACTACCAAATGACTAGGCGATCTGTGCCATGGGCGCATACCGAGGTTCACGGGGGCTTCCTAAGATCGAACCATGACTCGCTTCCCCGATTGGCAGCGGGCTCCGACAACAAGAGAGGTCATCATCATGATTTACGCGAAACCGGGTTCCGCAGGCGCCGTCGTCACCCTCAAGCCGCGCTACGGCAACTATATCGGCGGTGAATTCGTCGCTCCACTCAGTGGCCAGTACTTCAGCAACACCAGCCCGGTCGACGGCTCGGTGATCGCCGAATTCCCCCGTTCCAATGCTGCCGATATCGACAAGGCGCTGGACGCCGCGCATGCCGCCGCCGATGCCTGGGGCAAGACCTCGGTGCAGGAGCGTTCGCACATCCTGCTGAAGATCGCCGACCGCATCGAAGCCAACCTCGAACTGCTGGCTGTGGCCGAGACCTGGGACAACGGCAAGGCCGTGCGTGAGACGCTCAATGCCGACGTACCGCTCGCCGCTGACCATTTTCGTTACTTCGCCGGCTGCATCCGCGCTCAGGAAGGCAGCACCGCCGAGATCAACGAAGGTACCGTGGCCTATCACTTTCACGAGCCGCTGGGCGTGGTCGGGCAGATCATCCCGTGGAACTTCCCGCTGCTGATGGCGGCCTGGAAACTGGCTCCGGCCCTGGCTGCCGGCAACGCCATCGTGCTCAAGCCGGCCGAGCAGACCCCGCTGTCGATCACCCTGTTCGTCGAGTTGATCGGCGATCTGCTGCCGCCGGGCGTGCTCAACATCGTCCAGGGCTTCGGTCGCGAAGCCGGTGAAGCGCTGGCCACCAGCAAGCGCATCGCCAAGATCGCGTTCACCGGCTCCACCCCGGTGGGCTCGCACATTCTCAAATGCGCCGCCGAGAACATCATCCCGTCCACCGTCGAGCTGGGCGGCAAGAGCCCGAACATCTTCTTCGCCGACATCATGAACGCCGAGCCGGCCTTCATCGAGAAGGCCGCAGAAGGCCTGGTGCTGGGCTTCTTCAACCAGGGCGAGGTGTGCACCTGCCCGTCGCGCGCGCTGGTGCAGGAGTCGATCTACGACGCCTTCATGGTCGAGGTGATGAAGAAGGTCAAGCAGATCAAGCGCGGCAACCCGCTGGATACCGAGACCATGGTCGGCGCCCAGGCTTCGCAGCAGCAGTTCGACAAGATCCTGAGCTACCTGGAGATCGCCCAGCAGGAAGGCGCGCAGGTGCTCACCGGTGGTGCGGCCGAGCGCCTGGACGGTGACCTGGCCAGCGGTTACTACATCCAGCCGACCCTGCTCAAGGGCACCAACCAGATGCGCGTGTTCCAGGAAGAGATCTTTGGCCCGGTGATTGGCGTGACCACCTTCAAGGACGAAGCCGAAGCCCTGGCGATTGCCAACGACACCGAGTTCGGCCTCGGTGCCGGCGTGTGGAGCCGCGACATGAACGTCGCCTACCGCATGGGCCGCGCGATCAAGGCTGGTCGCGTGTGGACCAACTGCTACCACCTGTACCCGGCGCATGCTGCCTTCGGTGGTTACAAGAAGTCCGGTGTCGGCCGTGAAACCCACAAGATGATGCTCGACCACTACCAGCAGACCAAGAACCTGCTGGTGAGCTACGACATCAACCCGCTGGGCTTCTTCTGATTCACTGACCTTTGATGCCGCATGCTCGCTCCGGTGTGCGGCCTTCTTGAGAGCGTAGGGTGCGCTGTGCGCACCGCTTGCCGGTGCCCGACCTCGGTGCGCGTAGCGCACCCTGGCGGATGGGCCGGCAGATGTTTATCGCGACGCGGCTTCGGCCGCGTTTTTTATTGGCGCCTGCAAAGAAAGCGCGCTGATGCAGCACGCGTCTGACTGGTAGGAGCGGATTTATCCGCGATAGGGCCGGCCCCGCACCCCGTTTCGTAGCCCGGATGCAATCCGGGGATGACCTCGATACTTCCCGGATTTCATCCGGGCTACCCGCAGCTTGCATGCGCGTCTGGCAAAGCCTTGCCGCCTACCTACCAATGCCAGCCAAATCTCCTCCCAAAGTACCATTTGGCCTCTTGCCTGGCGGGGGCTTAATGGGGTTGCCGGAATGCCCCGGCTCAATAACAAGAGGACCGCATCATGTGGACTAAACCCGCCTACACCGATCTGCGTATTGGCTTCGAAGTGACGATGTATTTCGCCAACCGCTGATCGCTCCTGGCCCCGGCTCGTCCGGGGCATCCCCGCTGGTGACTTACATGCATATCCAGATTCTCGGTTCCGCCGCTGGCGGTGGCTTCCCCCAGTGGAACTGCAACTGCCGCAATTGCCGTGGCCTGCGCGCTGGCACGCTGCGGGCGCAACCGCGTACGCAGTCGTCCATCGCCATTTCCGATGACGGTCAGCAGTGGATCCTGTGCAATGCCTCGCCGGACATCCGCGCGCAGATCGAAGCCTTTCCGGCGCTGCAACCGGCGCGCAAGCTGCGTGACACGGCCATCGCCGGTATCGTCCTGCTCGACAGCCAGATCGACCACTGCACCGGCCTGCTGACCCTGCGCGAGGGCTGTCCGCATCAGGTCTGGTGTACCGAGATGGTGCATCAGGATCTGACCAGCGGCTTTCCGCTGTTCAACATGCTCAGCCACTGGAACGGTGGCCTGCAGCATCAGTTGATCGAGCTGGACGCCAAGCCCTTCAGTATTCCCGCGTGCCCGGCGCTGAGCATCACCGCCATCGCCCTGCGCAGCAGCGCACCGCCGTATTCGCCGCATCGCGGCAATCCGCATCCGGGCGACAACATCGGCCTGTTCATCGAGGACCGGCGCAGCGGCCGCAGCCTGTTCTACGCCCCCGGTCTCGGCCAGGTGGACGAGCACTTGCTGAGCTGGATGCGCCGCGCCGACTGCCTGTTGGTGGACGGCACCCTGTGGCGCGACGACGAGATGCGCCTGTGCGAGGTCGGCGACAAGCTCGGCAGCGAGATGGGCCATCTCTGCCAGAGCGGCCCGGGCGGGATGATCGAAGTGCTCGACGGCCTGCCGAGCGCACGCAAGATCCTCATTCATATCAACAACACCAACCCGATTCTCGACCTGGATTCGCCCGAGCGTGCCGAGCTGGATGCGCACGGCATCGAGGTCGCGTTCGATGGTATGAGCATCGTTTTGTAGGGTGCGCGGGGCCGCACAGGCCGTGCGTACCTTGAGGAATGCTGGTGCGCATGGCGCACCCTACGGCAACGCGTATCGGAGATTCTGATGAGCCAACCTGCCATGACACCTGCCGAATTCGAGCAGGCGCTGCGCGCCAAGGGCGCGCTGTACCACATTCATCATCCGTTCCATCGCGCCATGTACGAAGGACGCGCCACCCGCGAGCAGATCCAGGGCTGGGTGGCCAACCGTTTCTACTACCAGGTCAACATCCCGCTGAAGGATGCGGCGATCCTCGCCAACTGCCCGGATCGCGAGACGCGGCGCGAGTGGATTCAGCGCATCCTCGATCACGATGGGGCGCCGGGCGAGGAGGGCGGCATCGAGGCCTGGCTGCGCCTGGCCGAGTCCGTTGGCCTCGACCGCGAGCTGGTGCTGTCGCAAGAGCTGGTATTGCCCGGCGTGCGTTTCGCCGTCGATGCCTACGTCAACTTCGCGCGCCGCACCAGCTGGCAGGAGGCGGCCAGCAGTTCGCTGACCGAACTGTTCGCCCCGCAGATTCACCAGTCGCGCCTGGATGCCTGGCCGCAGCACTACCCGTGGATCGACGTCACCGGCTACGACTACTTCCGCAAACGCCTGAAAGAGGCGCGCCGCGATGTCGAGCATGGCCTGCGCATCACCCTCGAGCACTACCGCACCCGTGAAGCGCAGGAGCGCATGCTGCAGATCCTGCAATTCAAGCTCGACGTGCTGTGGAGCATGCTCGATGCCATGAGCATGGCCTACGAGCTGGAGCGTCCGCCGTATCACACGGTGACCAACGAGCGCCTATGGCATCGGGGAGTCGAGCTATGAACCTCGAAGTGTCGGTGCGCACGGCGCATCCTACGGCCGAGTCCTTTGTAGGGTGCGCCGCGCGCACCAGTGAGGTGTCTGACCAATGACTGCTGTCATCCTGCCCAATATCCCCGCCATTCGCCGCGGCTTCCGTCTGCAGTTCGAGCCGGCCCAGGGCTGCCACGTGCTGCTCTATCCGGAAGGCATGATCAAGCTCAACGACAGTGCCAGCGAGATTCTCCAGCAGGTCGACGGCAAGCGTTCGGTGGCCGAGATCATCGGCAACCTGCACCAGCGCTTCCCCGATGTGCCGGGCATCGACGAAGACATTCTTGCCTTCATGGAGGTGGCCCATGCTCAGTTCTGGATCGAGCTTCGCTAAAGCAGGTCATGAACCAGGGCCACCGCTGTGGCTGCTGGCGGAGCTGACCTATCGCTGCCCGCTGCAGTGCCCGTACTGCTCCAACCCGCTGGATTTCGCCAAGCAGGGCGCCGAGTTGTCGACCGTCGAATGGATCGAGGTATTCCGCCAGGCCCGTGAGCTGGGGGCGGCGCAGTTAGGCTTCTCCGGCGGTGAGCCGCTGGTGCGCCAGGATCTGGCCGAGCTGATCGCAGCGGCGCGGGGGCTGGGCTACTACACCAACCTGATCACCTCCGGTATCGGCCTCACCGAGGCACGTATCGCCGAGTTCGCCGACGCCGGGCTCGATCATATCCAGATCAGCTTCCAGGCTGCCGACGAAGAGGTGAACAACCTGCTGGCCGGCTCGAAGAAGGCCTTCGCGCAGAAACTGGCGATGGCCCGTGCGGTCAAGGCGCACGGCTATCCGATGGTGCTCAACTTCGTCACCCACCGGCACAACATCGACAACATCGAGCGCATCATCGAGCTGTGCCTGGAGCTGGAGGCGGATTTCGTCGAACTCGCCACCTGTCAGTTCTACGGCTGGGCCGAGCTCAACCGTGCAGGGCTACTGCCGACCCGCGCCCAGCTGGAGCGTGCCGAGCGCATCACCCAGCAGTGGCGCGACAAGCTGGCAGCCGAGAATCACCCATGCAAGCTGATCTTCGTCACCCCGGATTACTACGAAGAGCGCCCCAAGGCCTGCATGAACGGCTGGGGCAACCTGTTCCTCGACATCACCCCGGATGGCACGGCGCTGCCTTGTCACAGCGCGCGGCAGTTGCCGGTGCAGTTCCCGAACGTGCGCGAGCACAGCCTCTCGCACATTTGGCGCGAGTCGTTTGGCTTCAACCGCTTCCGTGGTGACGACTGGATGCCCGAGCCGTGCCGTTCGTGCGACGAGAAGCACAAGGATTTCGGAGGCTGTCGCTGCCAGGCCTTCATGCTCACCGGCGATGCCAGCAACGCCGACCCGGTGTGCAGCAAGTCGGCGCACCATGGCGTGATTCTCGCCGCACGCCAGCAGGCCGACGAGGCGCCGCTGGGGTTGGAAGCGCTGCAGTACCGTAACGACAAGGCCTCGCGAATCATATGCAAAGCGTAGGGTGCGCCGTGCGCACCGGTTCTGACGCGATATGGAGTGCCGAACAGGCCGCAGCCGCCAGTGCTGACTTCGCCGAACTGCACGCTGCCCACGGCGGCGTGCTGTGGGTGGCGTTCGATCCTCAGCTGGCGCGTTGCGGGCTGTTCTTTTACCGCGACGGCGCAGTGCGTGAGCTGACGCCGCCGAGGTTCTCGGCACGCAGCCGGGTCTACGAGTACGGAGGTGGTGCCTGCTGCGCCACGGAGCTGGGCGTGGCGTTCGTCAATGAGCGCGATCAGCAGATCTACCATCTGCCAGTGGGGCGTTCCGTAGGAGCGGCTTCAGCCGCGATTTCTCTTGAATCACCAGGATCCACGGCTGAAGCAGTCGCTCCTACAGGATGTGAGCCGCAGGCGCTGACTGCTCGCGTCAATTGCCGCTACGGCGATTTGTCCTTCGTGCCCGCCTGGCAGGCGCTGTTGGCGGTCGAGGAAAGCCACGAAGGCGATGCGGTGGTGCACCGTCTGGTGTGCATCGGCCTTGGTGGCAAGCGCGAAGTATTGGTAGAGGGGGCTGACTTCTACGCGGCCCCGGTGGCCGACCCCTGTGGCCTGCGTCTGGCCTGGATCGAGTGGGATCGACCACATCAGCCCTGGGTCGCCACGCGCCTGTGTCAGCGTGAGTCCGGCGAGCGCATTCGGGTGCTGTCAGGTGAGGCGGAGGATCGATCCCTGCAGCAGCCGCGTTTCGATATGCAGGGCCGATTGTGGGTGTTGAGCGACCGTGCCGGTTGGTGGCAGCCCGAGTGTATCGATGCCGATATGAAGTGGGATGCTGCGCCCTGCGATCACGCGCCGGCGCCCTGGCAACTGGGCGGCCGAACCTACCTGCCGCTGGAAAACGATGAGCTGCTGCTGACCCGTTTCGAGGAGGGCGTCGGCGTTCTCGTAGGGTGCGCTGCGCGCCCCAATTCTCTTACCGCCGAGGCCGCTGGTGCGCATGGCGCACCCTACGGTGGGCCAAGCACAGAGCGGCGACTGGCTGAAGGCTTTACCCGTTTCCGTAGCCTGGCCGCGGATGTCGAGCACTTCTACTGCATCGCTGGCGCGCCGGATCGTCTGCCGGCGGTGCTTGCCATTCGCCGAAGCGATGGAACCGAGCGGATACTCACCGGTGGCGAGCAGCTCTTGCCTGAAGAACAGCTATCACGGCCTCAGCCATTCAGCTGCGCGGTGGGTGAGGGCGAACATTGCCATGGTTTTTTCTATGCGCCGATTGATGAGCCCGAACCCCCGCCGCTGGTGATCTTCCTCCACGGCGGCCCGACCTCGGCCTGTTACCCGGTGTTCGATCCGCGCATCGCTTTCTGGACGCTACGCGGCTACGCCGTGCTCGACCTCAACTACCGCGGCAGCAGCGGCTACGGTCGTGACTATCGCCTGCGTCTGGCTGGCCAGTGGGGCGAGCTGGAGGTGCAGGACATTCGCGCCGCCATCGAGGCACTGGCCGAAGCGGGCCGTATCGATCTGCAGCGCGTATTCGCGCGTGGCGGCAGTGCGGGTGGTTTCAGTGCGCTGCGTGCACTGGTCGAGTTGCCGCTGCTACGCGGCGGCGCAAGCCTCTACGGAGTCAGCGACCCGCTGGCCCTGCGCAGGCTGACCCACAAGTTCGAGGCGGATTATCTGGACTGGCTGATCGGTGATCCCGAGCAGGATGGCGAGCGCTACCGGGATCGCACACCCCTGTTGCAGGCTGAACGGATCAAGGCACCGGTGATTTTCTTTCAGGGCGCGCTGGATGCCGTGGTAGTACCGAGCCAGACCGAAAGCATGGTCGAGGCGCTGCGCCAGCGCGGTTTACCGGTGCAATATCACCTGTTCGCCGAAGAACGCCATGGTTTCCGTCAGGCCGCCAATCTGGCCGAGTCGCTGCGCGCCGAACATACCTTCTATCAGCGCCTGAGCTGATCGCAGGTTGCATTGCATTAGCCCGGCAATGCAGTAGGCTGATCGCCACTCCATAACAAGAAATTTCAGGCCGTTGCATGAGCCACGATTTGAGTCAGCTACGAAAATTCGTTTCCCCCGAGATCATCTTCGGCGCCGGTTCTCGGCATAACGTCGGCAACTATGCCAAGACCTTCGGTGCGCGCAAGGTACTGGTCGTTTCCGATCCCGGTGTGGTCGCGGCCGGTTGGGCCGGCGATATCGAAGCCAGCCTGCAGGCCCAGGGCATCGCCTACTGCCTGTACACCAGGGTCTCGCCCAACCCGCGCGTGGAGGAGGTGATGGAAGGCGCCGAGCTGTATCGCAGCGAGGGCTGCAACGTCATCGTCGCCGTCGGTGGCGGCAGCCCGATGGACTGCGCCAAGGGCATCGGCATCGTCGTCGCCCATGGCCGCAGCATTCTCGAATTCGAGGGCGTGGATACCATCCGCGTGCCGAGCCCGCCGCTGATCCTGATTCCGACCACCGCCGGCACTTCGGCCGACGTCTCGCAGTTCGTGATCATCTCCAACCAGCAGGAGCGGATGAAGTTCTCCATCGTCAGCAAGGCGGTGGTGCCGGACGTGTCCCTGATCGACCCGGAAACCACGCTGAGCATGGACCCGTTCCTCAGTGCCTGTACCGGCATCGACGCCTTGGTACACGCTATCGAGGCATTCGTCTCTACCGGTAATGGCCCGCTCACCGACCCGCACGCGCTGGAAGCGATGCGCCTGATCAACGGCAACCTGGTGCAGATGATCGCCAACCCGGCGGATATCGCTCTGCGCGAGAAGATCATGCTCGGCAGCATGCAGGCCGGCCTGGCCTTCTCCAATGCGATTCTCGGTGCGGTGCACGCCATGAGCCACAGCCTGGGCGGCTTCCTCGACCTGCCACACGGCCTGTGCAATGCGGTACTGGTCGAGCATGTGGTGGCCTTCAACTACAGCGCCGCGCCGGAGCGCTTCAAGGTAATTGCCGAGACCCTCGGTATCGACTGTCGTGGCCTCAACCACGCGCAGATTCGCCAGCGCCTGGTCGAGCACCTGATTGCCTTCAAGCACGCCATGGGGTTCCGCGAGACGCTCGGTCTGCACGGCGTCAGCACTTCGGACATTCCGTTTCTGTCCAGCCATGCCATGGACGATCCGTGTATCCTCACCAACCCGCGCGAGTCGACCCAGCGAGACGTCGAGGTGGTCTATGGCGAAGCGCTCTGACGACGCGCTGGCCGGGTTGTTGGGCCTTGGCAGCCAGTCGGCGCGCAAGAGCCACTACCCTGAGCTGCTGGCGCGCCTTGAAGAGCTGGAGACCGAGCGCAACCGCTACAAGTGGCTGTTCGAGCACGCCGTGCACGGCATCATCCAGGCCAGCCTGCAGGACGGCGTACTGGCAGCCAACCCGGCGATGGCACGCATGCTTGGGTATGACGATCCGCAGCAGGTGCTGTGGTCGCCGGGTGATCTGGCCCGGCATCTGTTCGTCGGTGGTTTCGACGAGCTGGAGGTGATTCGACAACAGCTGAGCGAGCGGCAGGTGTTGCTGGGCTACGAGACGCGCCTGCGTCGGCGCGACGGCAGTACCATCGACGTGCTGATGAATCTGCTGCTCAAGCCCGAAGGCGAGGGCGTCTTCGAGGGTTTCGTTGCCGATATCACCGAGCGCAAGCAGGCGCAGCAGCGTCTGCAACAACTCAACGACGAACTGGAGCGTCGCGTTGCGGCGCGTACCTATGAACTGCTCGAATCCAACCGCAACCTGCAGCGGCAGATCGAGGAGCGCGAGCGCATCGAACTGGCCCTGCGCGAGGCTCGTGACGCCGCCGAAGCCGCCAACCGCAGCAAGGACAAGTACCTGGCCGCCGCCAGTCATGACCTGCTGCAGCCACTCAATGCCGCGCGCCTGCTGATCTCAACGCTGCGTGAACGTGAGCTGCCGAGTGCCGAGCGCAATCTGGTCGAGCGCAGCCATCTGGCGCTGGAGGGCGCTGAAGATCTGTTGGCCGACCTGCTGGATATCTCCAAACTGGATCAGGCGGCGATCAAACCGGATGTCGATGTCTATCGCCTCGAGCAGCTGTTGGCGCCGTTGGCCTCGGAATTCGACAGCGTCGCCAGCGCCAATGGTTTGCGTCTGCGCGTACGTATCGCCGACTACGCGGTAAGCACCGATTTCCGATTGTTGACGCGCATCCTGCGCAATTTCCTTAGCAATGCCTGCCGTTACACCGAGCTCGGCGGCGTACTGCTCGGCGCGCGGCGTCGTGGTGATTTCGTCGAGCTGCAAGTATGGGACAGCGGTCGCGGTATCGCAGCGGATCAACTGGACAAGATCTTCCTCGAATTCAATCAGCTCGAAGTCGGGCGCGCCGCGCAGCGCAAGGGCGTCGGTCTGGGTCTGGCCATTGTCGAGCGCATCGCGCGCATGCTGGGTTATCCGGTACAGGTTCGCTCGCAGCCCGGGCTCGGTTCGGTGTTCAGCATTCGTGTGCCGCTGGCGCAGACGCGGCCACAGCGTCAGGTACCGTCGATCGTGCAGCCCGTGCTCGGCAATCCGTTGCCGGGCCGGCGTTTGCTGGTGATCGACAACGAGGTCGACATCCTCCACAGCATGGCCGCGCTGCTTGGGCAGTGGGGCTGCGAGGTGGTTACGGCAGTGGATCTGTCAGAGGCCTTGCAGCGATTGCAGGGACGGGCGCCGGAGGTGATTCTGGCCGATTTTCACCTCGATCACGGTGTGCTCGGCTGCCAGGTGATACAGCAATTGCGCGACGAATTTTCCAGGCCGATCCCGGCGCTTATCATCAGTGCCGATCGCAGTGATGCCTGCCGTCGCGAGCTGCAGGCGCTGGGCGCGCCGCTGCTGAACAAACCGGTCAAGCCAGGCAAGCTGCGTGCGGTGCTCAGCCAGCTGCTGATGGAAACGTGAACGAGCGCAGACTGGCGGAGTGAACCTGGGCGATTTGGATGCTGTCTACTGGCTACCTCGTCCCTCAGGAGATAACCACAATGACAATTTCCATGAACCCCGTCATGCGCCGCCTGGCTGCGATTACGGCATTGTTTCATCTGCTGCTGGTGGTGCAGATTCCTGCCGCGAATGCGGCGATGGTCGGCACTCACGAGGTGATCGCCGAGCAGCAGCACAAGGTGGATCAGGAGCAACTGATGGCCATGCTCGATGACGAGCAGGTGAAGGAGAAACTGGTGTCGATGGGCGTCGACCGTGATCAGGTCGAGTCACGTATCGCCAGCCTGACCCCGGCCGAGCTGGCGCAGTTCAACCAGCAGCTGGATCAGGCACCAGCCGGCGCCGGTGTGGTCGGCATCATCGTGTTGTTTCTGGTGATCTTCATCATCACTGATATGCTGTGCGCCACCAACATCTTCAATTTCGTCAAATGCATAAATCGCTGATTCGCCTCTGCTGTATCGCATCGATCGTTTTACTCACAGCCTGCGCTCGCTCCCCGGTGTTATCACCGGTGGGCGAGCGTTTGCCTGAGCGGGTGGAACTCACCGACGTTCCCTTCTTCCCTCAGGATGCCTACCAATGCGGGCCGGCCGCCTTGGCCACCATGCTCAACCAGCGTGGCGTGCTGACCACGCCCGGTGCGCTCAAGGACAAGGTCTACATCCCCAGCCGTGAAGGCAGTCTGCAGGTCGAGATGGTCGCTGCCGCGCGCAATCACGAAATGCTGGTGTATCCGCTGCAGCCGCGCCTGGAGGCGGTGCTCGCCGAGGTGGCCGCTGGCAATCCCGTGCTGGTGCTACAGAACCTGGCGTTCGACTTCTACCCGCAGTGGCATTTCGCGGTGGTGGTCGGTTACGACCGTCGTGAGCGCACGCTGATTCTGCGTTCTGCCACCACGCGCCGGCTCGAAGACAGCTTCGCCAGTTTCGACAGAACCTGGGAGCGCGGCGGGCGTTGGGCTGTCGTGACCGTGCCGCCTGAGCGTCTGCCGGCGCAAGCCGATATGCAGGTCTGGATGAAGGCTGCCAATGACCTCGAGCAAACCGGCAATGCCCAGACTGCGCGGCGTGCCTATCGCCGTGCCACCGAAGCCTGGCCCGAGCAGGCGCTGCCCTGGTTCGCCCTGAGCAACAGCCGCTATGCCGAGGGTGATCGCAAGGGCGCCGAGCAGGCATTGCGTGAGAGCCTGGAGCGCGAGCCGGATTTCGCTGCCGGTTGGTTCAACCTGTCGCAGGTGCTGGGCGAGCAGGGTTGTGCCTCTGAGGCGCAGAAGGCACAGGCCTGTGCGCAGCGGTTGGCACCGGATGATGCACGCTTCGCTGCACCACCAAAGACCAGTGATTCCGGTGGACAGTGCCAGGCCTTGTCGGTCTGCCCATGATGCACATGAAAACGGCGCCCGAGGGCGCCGTTTTCATCGATGTGCAGGCTGATCACACGCCGAGCTTGTCCCGCAGCGTGTAGTACCAGGCGCCGATGGCGCTGAAGGGGACCTGGAACATCCGGCCGCCCGGGAAGGGGTAGTGCGGCAACCCGGCGAAGGCATCGAAACGCTCGGCCTGGCCGCGCAGCGCTTCGGCGAGGACCTTGCCCGCCAGGTGCGTGTAGGTCACGCCATGGCCACTGCAGCCTTGCGAGTAGTAGATGTTGTCGCCGATACGGCCGACCTGTGGCAGGCGCGACAGCGTCAGCAGGAAGTTGCCAGTCCAGGCGAAGTCGATCTTCACGTCCTTCAGTTGCGGGAAGGTCTTGAGCATCTTCGGCCGGATGATCGCCTCGATGTTGGCCGGGTCGCGCGCGCCATAGACAACGCCACCGCCGTAGATCAGGCGCTTGTCGCCGGTCAGGCGGTAGTAGTCGAGCAGGTAGTTGCAGTCCTCCACGCAGTAGTCCTGCGGCAGCAGACTGGCAGCGACTTCATCGGACAGTGGCTCGGTGGTGATCACCTGTGTGCCACACGGCATCGACTTGGACGCCAGCTCCGGCACCAGATTGCCCAGGTAGGCGTTACCGGCGACCACCACGAACTTGGCCTTGATGCGGCCTTCGGGGGTGTGCACCACCGGGTTGGCACCGCGCTCGATACGCGTAGCAGGCGACTGTTCATAGATCACGCCGCCCAGCGACTCCACCGCAGCGGCTTCGCCCAGCGCCAGGTTCAGCGGATGAATGTGACCGCCGCTCATGTCCAGCATGCCGCCGACATAGTTCTCGGTGGCGACGACTTCGCGAATGCGCTTGGCGTCCATTAATTCCAGCTGGGTGTGGCCGTAGCGCTCCCACAGCTTCTTCTGCGATTCCAGATGGCCCATCTGCTTGCTGGTCAGCGCGGCGAATACACCGCCGTCCTTCAGGTCGCACTGGATGTCGTACTTGGCGATGCGCTCACGGATGATGCGGCCACCTTCGAACGCCATCTGCCCGAGCAGTTGTGCCTGCTTGGGGCCGACGGTGCGTTCGATGACGTCGATATCACGGCTGTAGCTGTTGACGATTTGTCCGCCATTACGACCCGATGCGCCGAAGCCGACCTTGGCCGCTTCGACGATGCTCACCTTGAAACCGTTTTCCAGCAGAAACAGTGCAGTGGACAGGCCGGTGTAACCCGCGCCGATGATGCACACATCGGTTTCCACCTCGCCTTGCAGGGCAGGGCGTTGCGGAACGGGGTTGGCTGAAGCGGCGTAATAGGATTGTGGATATGCCGTGTGCGCCATCTTGAACCTCTGTTCTTTATTTTTTACGAATGACTCGATGCTACCTGAGTTGAAAATAGCCGGCTAGTGCCCGTGCAAAATATTCAACGATCCGGTTTCGATAAAAAATTGGCCTATTTCAGTGAGTTAGCGAAAAAACCTGTTGACGGCCAAAAAGATCTGCGTAGAATGCGCACCCATCGAAGGCACATAGCTCAGTTGGTTAGAGCACCACCTTGACATGGTGGGGGTCGTTGGTTCGAGTCCAATTGTGCCTACCAAATCGATAAGAAGGGGTCGCTAAGCGGCCCCTTTTTTATTGCTCGAGTTTTTTCGGGTGATGCCTCAGGTTTTTGCGTGTTTGTTTCGGGCGGCAGCTTGTCAGGGCTCAGGCTTTCTGAAAGCATCCGCACTCTTTACTTCCAGTGACTCTGGTTCGGACGGGTTGGCCTTCGGGCTCCTGCCATCGTTAGGTGGGTATACCGCTGAATCGCTTCCTGGCTCATCCCAACCCACGTGACCTTTGGTAGGGGTCACCACTAGGAGAGGAGGCGCCATGCCCATCATTACTCTTCCCGACGGCAGTCAGCGTTCGTTCGATCATCCGGTATCCGTGCTCGAGGTCGCTCAATCCATTGGTGCAAGCCTGGCCAAGGCCACCCTGGCTGGCAAGGTAAACGGCAAGCAGGTCGATGCCTGTGACGTGATCGATGCCGATGCCACTTTGCAGATCATCACGCCGAAAGACGAAGAGGGGCTGGAAATCATTCGCCACTCCTGTGCTCACCTGGTTGGGCATGCAGTCAAGCAGCTGTATCCGAATGCCAAGATGGTGATCGGCCCGGTCATTGACGAAGGCTTCTATTACGACATCGCCATCGATCGTCCCTTCACGCCGGAAGACATGGCGGCCATCGAGAAGCGCATGGCCGAGCTGATCGAGAAGGACTACGACGTCATCAAGAAGATGACGCCGCGTGCCGAAGTCATCGAGCTGTTCAAGTCGCGTGGCGAGGAATACAAGCTGCGTCTGATCGACGACATGCCGGATGAAACGGCCATGGGTCTGTACTTCCATGAAGAGTACGTCGACATGTGCCGTGGCCCGCACGTGCCGAACACGCGCTTCCTCAAGGCGTTCAAACTGACCCGTATTTCCGGTGCATACTGGCGCGGCGACTCGAAGAACGAGCAACTGCAGCGCGTTTACGGCACTGCCTGGGCGGACAAGAAGCAGCTTGCTGCCTATATCCAGCGCATCGAAGAGGCCGAGAAGCGCGATCACCGTCGCATCGGCAAGCAGCTGGATCTGTTCCACCTGCAGGAAGAAGCGCCGGGCATGGTGTTCTGGCACCCCAATGGCTGGACCGTGTATCAGGTGCTGGAGCAATACATGCGCCAGGTGCAGCGTGAGAACGGCTACGTCGAGGTGCGCACGCCGCAGGTGGTCGATCGCATCCTCTGGGAGCGTTCCGGGCACTGGTCCAACTACGCCGAGAACATGTTTACCACGGCTTCGGAAAACCGCGACTACGCGGTCAAGCCGATGAATTGCCCGTGCCACGTACAGATATTCAACCAGGGTCTGAAGTCCTACCGCGACCTGCCGCTGCGTCTCGCCGAGTTCGGCGCCTGCCACCGCAACGAGCCGTCCGGTGCGCTGCACGGCATCATGCGCGTGCGTGGCTTCGTGCAGGACGATGCACACATCTTCTGCACTGAGGATCAGGTGAAGAAGGAAGCGGCCGACTTCATCAAGCTGACCTTGCAGGTCTATGCGGACTTCGGTTTCAGCGATATCGCCATGAAGCTTTCGACTCGTCCCGCCAAGCGCGTAGGTTCCGACGAGCTGTGGGATCGTGCCGAGGGCGCGCTGGCCGAAGCGCTTAACGAGTCTGGTCTGGCCTGGGAATACCAGCCGGGCGAGGGTGCTTTCTACGGTCCGAAGATCGAATTCACTCTGCGTGACTGCCTGGGGCGTAACTGGCAGTGCGGTACGCTGCAGTACGATCCGAACCTGCCTGAGCGTCTGGACGCCAGCTACATCGCCGAAGACAACAACCGCAAGCGCCCGGTCATGTTGCACCGCGCGATCCTTGGTTCGTTCGAGCGTTTCATCGGTATGCTGATCGAGCACTACGCCGGATCTTTCCCTGCCTGGCTTGCTCCGACCCAGGCGGTGATCATGAATATCACCGACAAACAGGCCGATTTTGCCCGTGAAGTCGAGAAAACTCTCAATCAAAGCGGTTTTCGTGCCAAGGTTGACTTGAGAAACGAAAAGATCGGCTTTAAAATCCGCGAGCATACCTTGCTCAAGGTTCCCTATCTCTTGGTTATTGGAGATCGGGAAGTCGAGACTCGATCCGTTGCTGTCCGTACCCGTGAAGGCGTCGATCTGGGCTCTCTGCCCATCGAGCAGTTCGCCGCACAGTTGCAGCAAGCGGTTTCCCGGCGTGGTCGCCAAGATTTGGAGTAATAACTATTAAGCGTGAAATGAGACAGGACAAGCGGGCCGCCCCCAAGGCGCCGATCAACGAAAACATCACCGCTCGTGAAGTGCGCCTGATTGGCGCAGACGGCGAGCAGGTTGGTATTGTTTCGATCGATGAGGCATTGCGCGTGGCTGAAGAAGCCAAGCTGGATCTGGTAGAGATCTCTGCTGACGCACTGCCGCCAGTTTGCCGCATCATGGACTACGGCAAGCACCTGTTCGAGAAGAAGAAGCAGGCTGCTATCGCCAAGAAGAACCAGCACCAGCAGCAGATTAAAGAAATCAAGTTTCGTCCAGGGACGGAAGATGGGGATTACCAGGTAAAACTACGCAACCTGGTACGTTTCCTTGAAGACGGGGACAAGGCCAAGGTATCTCTGAGATTCCGTGGTCGTGAGATGGCTCACCAGGAACTGGGTATGGAGCTGTTGAAGCGGGTCGAAGCCGACCTCGCTGAGATCGGCACCGTAGAACAGCATCCTAAGCTGGAAGGACGCCAGCTGATGATGGTCATCGCACCCAAGAAGCGTAAATAATCTACCGGGCACTGGCAGGCCTGATGGTTATCAGTTGTTAATGAATGCGGAGTACAAAACATGCCAAAAATGAAAACCAAGAGCGGCGCTGCGAAGCGCTTCCTGAAGACTGCTACAGGCTTCAAGCACAAGCACGCTTTCAAGAGCCACATCCTGACCAAGATGTCCACGAAACGTAAGCGCCAGCTGCGTGGCAGCTCGCTGATCGGTCCGTCGGACAAAGCTAAAGTCGAGCGCATGCTGCGCGTTCGTTAATCGGTCAAGATACTTAGAGGTAATTACTCATGGCTCGTGTTAAGCGTGGCGTTATCGCTCGTGCTCGTCACAAAAAGATTCTGAAACTGGCTAAAGGCTACTACGGCGCTCGCTCGCGTGTGTTCCGTGTTGCCAAGCAGGCTGTCATCAAGGCTGGTCAATATGCCTACCGTGACCGTCGTCAGAAGAAACGTCAGTTCCGCGCACTGTGGATCGCTCGTATCAACGCTGGTGCTCGCGTCAACGGCCTGTCCTACAGCCGTCTGATCGCTGGCCTGAAGAAAGCGTCGATCGAAATCGACCGTAAGGTTCTGGCTGATCTGGCAGTGAACGAAAAAGCGGCGTTTGCTGCGATTGTCGAGAAGGCCAAGGCCGTTCTGGCTTAAGTCCCCCGACAATCACCGGGCTCGCCCGGTGGCAACGTCAAAGATAGGGGAAGAGCCTTAACAGCTCTTCCCCTATTTCGTATCTGGAGTCTGTAAATGGAAAATCTGGATGCATTGGTCTCGCAAGCGCTCGAGGCCGTGCAACGAAGTGAAGATGTCAATGCCCTGGAACAGCTCCGGGTTCAGTACCTTGGCAAGAAAGGCGAACTGACCGCCCTGATGCAGACTCTGGGCAAGCTGTCGGCCGAAGAGCGTCCGCAGGCTGGCGCCCTGATCAATACTGCCAAGAATCAGGTGCAAGACGCCCTGAATGCCCGCAAATCCGTGCTTGAGCAGGCCTTGCTCGCCGAGAAGCTGGCGTCCGAGCGTATCGACGTGACCCTGCCCGGCCGTGGTCAGGCTTCCGGTGGTCTGCACCCTGTCACCCGCACGCTCGAGCGTGTCGAGCAGTTCTTCACCCATATCGGCTACAACGTGGCCGAGGGTCCGGAAGTCGAAGACGACTACCACAACTTCGAGGCGCTCAACATCCCCGGCCACCACCCGGCGCGGGCGATGCATGACACCTTTTATTTCAATGCGAACATGCTGCTGCGCACTCACACCTCGCCGGTTCAGGTGCGCACCATGGAATCGCAGCAGCCGCCGATCCGCCTCGTCTGCCCCGGCCGCGTCTATCGCTGCGACTCCGATATCACCCACTCGCCGATGTTCCATCAGGTCGAAGGCCTGCTGGTCGACGAGGACATCAGCTTCGCCGACCTCAAGGGCACCATCGAGGAATTCCTCCGGGTGTTCTTCGAGAAGCCACTGGGCGTGCGTTTCCGTCCGTCCTTCTTCCCCTTCACCGAGCCGTCGGCCGAAGTCGACATGCAGTGCGTGATGTGCTCCGGCAAGGGCTGCCGCGTGTGCAAGCAGACCGGCTGGCTGGAAGTGATGGGCTGCGGCATGGTGCACCCGAACGTGCTGCGCATGAGCGGCATCGACCCGGAAAAATACTCCGGTTTCGCCTTCGGTATGGGGGTCGAACGTCTGGCCATGCTGCGATATGGCGTCAACGACTTGCGCCTGTTCTTCGATAACGATCTGCGGTTCCTGGCGCAATTTCGCTAGCAGCTGCCCCTCGTGATCGAATTCGTTTAAGGAGAACAGACAACATGAAATTCAGTGAACAGTGGCTGCGCAGCTGGGTGAATCCCGACGTATCCCGCGAGGATCTGGTCGCGCGCCTGTCCATGGTCGGCCTCGAAGTCGATGCTGTACAGCCGGTGGCCGGCGCCTTTAGTGGCATCGTGGTCGGTGAGATCCTCAGTGCCGAGCAACACCCGGACGCCGACAAGCTGCGCGTATGTCAGGTGAGCAACGGTGCCGAGACCTTTCAGGTCGTTTGCGGTGCGCCCAATGCTCGTGCCGGCATCAAGATTCCGTTCGCCATGATCGGCGCCGAACTGCCGGGCGACTTCAAGATCAAGAAGGCCAAGCTGCGCGGCGTGGAATCTCAGGGCATGCTGTGCTCGGCTTCCGAGTTGCAGATCAGCGAAGACAACAGCGGCCTCATGGAGCTGGCGGCCGATGCGCCGGTTGGCAGCGATATTCGCGCCTACCTGCAATTGGACGATGCCAGCATCGAAATTGGCCTGACCCCCAACCGTGGCGACTGCCTGTCGCTCGCTGGCCTGGCCCGCGAAGTGGGGGCCATGTACAGCGCCGCCGTATCGCCAGTGGCTATCGAGGCCGTTGCGCCCGCGCATGACGAAGTGCGTCCGGTCGAGGTGCTGGCGCCCAAGGCTTGCCCGCGTTATCTGGGCCGTGTGGTGCGCAACGTCGACCTCTCGCGTCCGACGCCGCTGTGGATGGTCGAGCGCTTGCGTCGTTCCGATATCCGCAGCATCGATGCCGCTGTGGATATCACCAACTACGTGATGCTCGAACTGGGCCAGCCGATGCACGCCTTCGATCTCTCGGAGATCAACGGCGGCATTCGCGTGCGTATGGCGGAAGAGGGCGAGAAGCTGGTGCTGCTCGACGGCCAGGACGTCAGCCTGCGTGCCGACACTCTGGTCATTGCTGATCATGGTCGCGCGCTGGCCATCGCCGGCGTGATGGGCGGTGAGCACAGCGGCGTGAGCGACAAGACCCGCGATTTGTTCCTGGAAAGCGCCTTCTTCGACAACATCGCCGTTGCCGGCAAGGCCCGTTCCTATGGCCTGCACACCGACTCCTCGCACCGTTTCGAGCGCGGCGTCGATTCGCAACTGGCGCGCAAGGCGATGGAGCGCGCGACTGCGTTGCTGCTGGAAATCGTCGGCGGCGAAGTCGGTCCGATCATCGAAGTCAGCAGTGAAAGCGATCTGCCGAACGTGGCACCTATCACTCTGCGTGCCGAGCGCATCAGCCAGATGCTGGGCATGGACATGGATGGCGCCGAGGTCGAGCGTCTGCTCACTGCGCTTGGCCTCGGTGTCAGTGCTCAGGGTGCCGGCCAGTGGCTGGTCAGCGTGCCGAGTCATCGCTTCGATATCAGCCTGGAAGTGGATCTGATCGAAGAGCTGGGTCGCCTGTATGGCTACAACCGTCTGCCAGTGCGTTACCCGCAAGCTCGCCTGGCGCCGCAGACCAAGGGCGAGGCGCGTGCCGAACTGCCGGCGCTGCGCCGTCTGCTGGTTGCCCGTGGTTATCAGGAAGCGATCACCTACAGCTTCATCGATCCCAAGCTGTTCGAGCTGTTCACCCCTGGCGTAGAACCGCTGCAGTTGGCCAACCCGATCTCTGCCGATATGGCCGCCATGCGTTCCTCGCTATGGCCAGGGCTGGTCAAGGCGCTGCAGCACAACCTCAATCGCCAGCAGTCGCGCGTGCGCCTGTTCGAGAGCGGCTTGCGTTTTGTCGGTCAGCTGGAAGGTCTGCAGCAGGAAGCGATGCTCGCTGGCGTGATCTCCGGCAGCCGCCTGCCCGAAGGCTGGGCCAACAGTCGCGATAACGTCGACTTCTATGATCTGAAGGCCGATGTCGAGGCGCTGCTGGGTTATGCCGGTGCGGCCGATGCCTTCAGCTTCGTGCCTGGCGAGCATCCTGCTCTACATCCGGGCCAGACTGCTCGCATCGAGCGGGAAGGGCGCCTGGTCGGTTTCATCGGTGCCTTGCATCCAGAGCTTGCCAAGACCTTGGGCCTGGATCAGCCCGTGTTCCTCTTCGAGCTGGTGCTGGCCGAAGTGGCTGCTGGCCGCATGCCTGTATTCAGCGAGTTGTCGCGCTTCCCAGAAGTGCGTCGTGACCTGGCGCTGCTGGTCGACCGCGAGCAGCCGGCCGAGGCTGTACTGGGCGCAATCCGTGAAACGGCGGGAGAATGGCTGACGGACCTCAAGCTATTTGACGTCTATCACGGTAAAGGCATTGATCCGCTTAGAAAAAGCCTTGCCGTCGGCTTGACCTGGCAACATCCATCGCGCACTCTTAATGACGATGAGGTGAGTACTACTACGCAAAATATCCTCACCTGCCTCGAACAAAGGTTCAACGCCACGTTAAGGAAGTAGCGTATGGGGGCTCTGACGAAAGCTGAAATGGCGGAACGTCTGTATGAAGAGCTCGGCCTGAACAAACGGGAAGCCAAGGAACTGGTGGAGCTGTTTTTTGAAGAGATCCGCCAGGCTCTTGAGTTGAACGAACAGGTCAAGCTGTCCGGGTTCGGCAATTTCGACTTGCGCGACAAGCGCCAGCGACCTGGCCGTAACCCCAAAACAGGGGAAGAGATTCCAATCACGGCTCGCCGTGTGGTCACTTTTCGTCCAGGGCAAAAATTGAAAGCCAGGGTCGAGGCCTATGCTGGAACCAAGTCATAACGACGAACTACCGGCAATTCCCGGCAAACGCTACTTCACCATTGGTGAGGTCAGTGAACTCTGCGCGGTCAAGCCCCACGTTCTACGTTACTGGGAACAGGAATTCCCGCAGTTGAATCCGGTAAAGCGGCGGGGTAACCGTCGCTATTACCAGCGTCAGGATGTGCTTATGATTCGGCAGATTCGTGCGCTGCTATACGATCAAGGCTTCACCATCGGTGGCGCACGTCAGCGCCTTTCTGGTGACGAAGCCAAAGACGACACCACCCAGTATCGTCAACTGATCAAGCAGATGATCGCCGAGCTCGAGGATGTTTTGCACGTGCTAAAAAAGTAAGGCCAAGAAAAAGTTGCCTTATTTCAAAAGCTTAATGTATAGTTCCTCCCGCTTTCGGTCATCTGGAAGCATCGTCGGGGCGTAGCGCAGCCCGGTAGCGCACTTGCATGGGGTGCAAGGGGTCGAGTGTTCGAATCACTCCGTCCCGACCAAAAAATCCCTAGAAAATCCAGTCACTTAACGGTGACTGGATTTTTTTATGCCTGATGTTTTTACGAGGCCTTAGATTGTTGTGCCACTTTTTGTGCCACCGGTCTTTTTCGCATGAAGTGGTATTGCCAGGGGGGCTTCGAGTGCGCGTGCCGGCAGGGCCGTTCCTGTCCTCTTTTCTTTGGCTGTGCTGATGAGCTGAGATGCTGGTGCTGGATCGCTGATGGGGTGCCGTCCTGGTGAGCAGTTAAAAGGATTGCAGAGGCAGGAGTAGGCGAGCGCTACCTGAGCTGGGCAGCAAAAATCCAAATTGCTCGTAGAAGCCGCGAGCTTGATCATTGATGGCATCGACGATCAGTGTGTAGATTGCGATCTGGTTGCTTAAGGCTAAGATTCGAGAGGCTGTCATCCTCGGCATAGAGGTCTGCTTTGCGGCCTCCGCCTATTGGCAAGTTTCTATGTTTTCTTGGAATCAGGAGTGCAGGCTGATTTCAGCCTGTATCCAATGCTCATGGCAGCTGTTTAGCTGCAGTATACTCGCTCAAGTTTCTAGTCCATTACGCGGAAGGCTTGCTCGAACAAAGCGATCCATTGTGCTGTTTCCAAGGAGCGCTCCTGAGGCTGATTGATTGGGACGCAACAGCTGCTAGTGATATAGCCAGGGCTGCAGTTCATCCAGGTTGGCGACCACGATCTGCTGTGCCGTTGCTTTGGCATGCACCTTGGTTATATCGATTTGGTATCGCTGCAGGACGTACTGCACCAGGGCGCCGCGTGTTTCGATCACCAACAGACCCTCGTACATCCCGTAGTCGTTCTCGATGATTACCTTCTGCTCCGGCTTTAGTCGTGAGTCCGGTTCAATCACCACAGCCACCTGAGTGTTCCAGCCAGCGTCCTGATCGCGTCCATTGGCGGAAGGGTCATCCATGAGCTCAGGCACGCCGCGGAAGCGACTCAATACGAAGTCCCGGTAATCGCGATTCTTCTCGCAGTACGCGCGTACGTGCCAGCGCATGCCGGTATAAATCAGCGTATGCGGAGCGATCAAGCGTGTCTCTGCATCCGGCGTAGTGAAGGATACGTACTCACACTCCAAGCGCAGCCCCTCGCGGCAGGCGCGCAGAAGCGGGCGCAGTAGTTCCGGTCGCACAGAACGATCAGGAACTTGCAGCACTTCGGTGTGGGCATAAGCCAAAGCGAGACCTTCAACATGCGGGGCTCGGTCGTGACTTTGGTTGACTAGGTGCAGATACGCGCTGGCACTGTCATCGATAAACAGCGGTCTGAAGTGGCTGCTCGGCACATACCCCTTCAGATGCTTGTCGTATTCCAGATTCTTCGGCGCGTAGTCGGTGATGTAGGAATTGATGTCCTTCGACGCTTGCTGCCGGCTGATGCCGAAGCTCTGCATCAGATGTCCTGTGGTTAAGCGTCCTTCCCACCACACCACCGTTTCGATCAGGCGATATCGCAGCGCCAGATCCCAGCGTACGGACTCGATTTCCTGTTTGCGTTTCATGGTCTCTCCATCTGCACGAAAACTTTACCTGTACGGGCAAACACTCTAGATACGTCGTTTAAAGCTACATATCGTGGCGCTGTCATTCAAGCTCGCCGTAACACGGCGGGCCAGCAAGGGAGAGCGAAGCTTGTTTGGACTTGGGGTGTCGTGGCTCGTCGTAGGTGTTTGCTTAGTAATTGTCCAAGGTGCCGGAGCTGCGCTGTACTGGCAGATTCTTAAGCAGCGCGAAGCACGTGCCAACTTGTATGCCTCACAGACCAAGTTGGAGTACCTGCAGATGCGGGTGCATCAGCAAGAGGACGAAATACGTGAGCTCACGGCCGGCCTGCGAGCCGAAAGGGCGCATGTCGAGCAGTTGAAGCGTCAGCTTGAGTTTGCTCAGGGGCAAGCTATGCAGATAAAGCACGACAGCTGATGACCTACATGTAGCGTTGATTTAACGAAAGCAATGGATATTTAGTCCCAGCGGAGTACATCAGGATGAATAAGCCAGCATCGGTACAGGCCCTAGAAGAACTGGGGCGCGTCCGGCTATCCAAGCACTTTTTTATGCGGGATTTCCTCTACTCAGAAATCAGCCAGATCGAGGGTATCCCCAATATTCCGGAGTATCCGGACCGCGCCATCGAAGCCGGGCGAGGGCTGTGCGAACAGCTGCTGGAGCCTCTGCAGGAGCGCTTTGGACGGATCCACATTCGCTCGGCTTACCGAGCGCCGGCAGTCAACGCCAAGGGCGCCGAGAACAACAACCAGTACAGCTGTGCCGCCAATGAAAAAAACTACGCGGAGCACATTTGGGATTATCCGGACGCTGAAGGGCATCTGGGCGCGACTGCCTGCATCGTGGTACCGGCATTACTGCCCTGGTATGAGGAGCGCAAGGACTGGACGCCGCTGGCCTGGTGGATTCACGACAATCTGCCGTACGCAAGCCAGTTCTGGTTTCCCAGGCTGGCGGCATTCAACCTAAGGTGGAGTGCAAGCCCAAGCACACTACCGAGCATTAGTACCTATGTCACCAACCCACATACGGGGGACAGGAAGGCATTGGTAAAAGGCGGGGTGGCCACGCTCACTCTGGAAGAGCGCAAGGCGATCGTTCGCCCATGGTTGGAGAGCCTGGCATGAGCCGTGATTCCAGTAAGCTGAGACATGGCGGATGTGGTGTGCCATCTAGCCGAAACGGAACCTCACGTGAAGGAACAGCCTGCAGATGTGATCTACAGGAGCGTTCCCTGTCAGGGTGCCAGCGCGACAGATTGCATTAGGGGAACTGAGCATTTCAGCTGCTGCTGATGTGAGTCAGCTCAGTGGTTGGCATGTTGTTTTTAATCTTTACCGGGTAGTGGCAGATGGATATTGTGACGGGCATCGCACCAGGGCAGGCCGAAGTACCTCAGGGAAGGCCATTTATGGCGGTTGCATACGTTTTGAAGTCCTCTGACGCCTATCACTGCCATCTGGTTCGATCACCTGATGCTCATGATTTGAGCACGCGCATTGGTTTCGTTTAAGGCCGGAGCATGGACAAGAAATCGCTTTCCGAGCGTGATATCTGCAGCAAATTCATTTCCCCTGCCATTGGTAACGCTGGCTGGGATCTGCATAAGCAGGTACGTGAGGAAGTCAGCTTCACCAAGGGACGCATTATCGTGCGCGGCAAAATGCACAGCCGTGGCGAGTCGCGTCGAGCTGACTTCATCCTCTATCACCAGCAGAACCTGCCCATTGCCGTGATCGAGGCGAAGGATAACAAGCACTCGCTCGGCTCCGGCATGCAGCAGGCTCTCGGCTATGCCGAGGCGCTCGACGTGCCGTTCGTGTTTTCCAGCAATGGCGATGGCTTCCTTTTCCATGATCGCAGCGGCACCGGCGCGCAGGTTGAAACCGAGCTAGGGCTCGACCAGTTTCCCAGCCCGGACGAGCTCTGGCAGCGGTATTGCCAATGGAAAGGCCTGGATGGCGCCGCTCGGCAAAAGATCGAAGCGCCATACTACGACGACGGCTCCGGGCGCATGCCGCGCTACTACCAGATGAATGCCATCAACCGCACGGTTGAGGCTGTAGCGCGTGGTCAGGATCGCGTTCTGCTGGTGATGGCCACCGGCACCGGCAAGACCTACACCGCGTTTCAGATCATCTGGCGGCTGTGGAAGTCGAAGCAGAAGAAACGCATCCTCTTTCTTGCCGATCGCAATATTCTGGTCGACCAGACCAAGAACAACGACTTCAAGCCCTTCGGCCAGGCGATGACCAAGATCGCCAAGCGCCAAATCGAGAAGTCTTACGAGATCTACCTGTCGCTCTACCAGGCAGTAACTGGCTCCGAGGAAGAAAAGAACGTCTACAAGCAGTTCTCCCCGGACTTCTTTGATCTGGTGGTGATTGACGAATGTCATCGTGGCAGCGCTGCGGAAGATTCCGCCTGGCGCGAGATTCTCGAGTACTTCTCCAGCGCCACTCACGTTGGCCTGACCGCCACGCCAAAGGAAACCAAGGACGTTTCCAGCATCACCTATTTCGGTGAGCCGGTGTACAGCTACACCTTGAAGCAAGGCATCGAGGACGGCTTCCTCGCCCCCTATAAAGTGGTGCGCATCGACTTCGACAAGGACCTGCAGGGCTGGCGCCCTCCCAAGGGCATGCTTGACAAGAACGGCGAGCTGATCGAAGACCGCATCTACGACCTCAAGGATATGGATCGCCATTTGGTCATCGAAGCGCGTACCCAGATGGTGGCGCAGAAGGTCACCGAGTTCCTCAAGGCCACCGACCCGTTCCAGAAGACCATCATCTTCTGCGATGACATCAACCACGCCGAGCGCATGCGCCAGGCCCTGGTCAACCTCAATCCTGAGCGCATCGCTGAGAATCGCAAGTACGTCATGCGCATCACCGGCGATGACCAGGAAGGCAAGGCCGAGCTGGACAATTTCATCAACCCGGAAGCGCGCTATCCGGTCATCGCCACCACCAGCAAGCTGATGACCACCGGCGTCGATGCCCAGACCTGCAAGCTCGTGGTGCTCGACCAGCACATCAAGTCGATGACCGAGTTCAAGCAGATCATCGGGCGCGGCACGCGCATCAACGAGGACTACGGCAAGTTCTGGTTCACCATCATGGACTTCAAGAAAGCCACCGAGCTGTTCGCCGATCCTGCATTCGATGGCGAACCCGTGGTGATCTACAGCCCTGAAGGCGATGACTCGCCTGTGCCGCCAGATAGTCCTCTGGCGGATGAGGAAGGCATCGTCGACGGTGGCGATTGGCTGCCCGAGGGCGACGAAACCGATGGCGGCGAAGAGGGCAAAAAGCGCATCAAGTACGTGATCGACAACGTGCCGATCCACGTCATTGCCGAGCGTGTGCAGTACTACGGCCCGGACGGCAAGCTGATCACCGAATCGCTGCGCGACTACACCCGCAGCTGCGTGAAAAAGCAGTTCGCCTCGCTGGATGACTTCCTGCGTCGTTGGACGGATGCCGAGCAGAAGAAGGCCATCATCGACGAGCTCGCCGCCCAAGGGGTGATGTGGGAAGCCCTGGACGAGGAAGTGCAGGCCAAGCGCGGCCAGCCACTCGATCCCTTCGACCTGATCTGCCATATCGCCTTCGACCAGCCGCCGCTGACTCGCCGGGAGCGGGCCGAGCAGGTGAAAAAACGCAACTACTTCGCCAAATACTCCGGCGCCGCCCGCCAGGTGCTGGAGGCCTTGTTGGACAAGTACGCCGACACCGGCATCGAGCACATCGAAGACATCAAGATTCTCCAGCTCGATCCTTTCAGCCAGATCGGTGCGCCAGTTGAGCTGGTCAGGGCGTTTGGCGGTAAGCCTGGTTATCAGCAGGCGATTCAGGAGTTGGAGAGTGAGCTCTATGCATCCTGATAGGCGGCCGGCTTATCCGCGTGTTTTAAGGACCGAGCATGGAGCTTAAGGACAAGGGGCAGTGGCGTACTTTCCTGGTCTCAGCCATGGACAGCGCACCGACGGTTACGCCTGCCCGGGCTATCAGGCCGGTAAGCACTGACGAATACCGGCAGGCATTGCAGAGCTTGGCGCCCGCAATCACTGAGAAGCAGCGTCGCATGCTCATCGGGCATGTCCAGGCTCCGGGCCACGCAATTACCATGTCCGAACTCGCTGCTTTGGTGGGGTTCCCGGGTTATAGCGCTGCAAATTTGCAGTACGGCCTTTTGGCCGGAAAGTTGGCTGATGCCCTGGGCGTCCCGCGTCCGAGTTTTCTGGTGTACGTCCTCGCCAGTTTTGATGACGATCCAGGTACGTCTCATAGCCGGGCTCACATGTACCCCGAACTCGTCGAGGCGCTGCAGCAACTGGGGTGGGCCGAGAGTGAGTCCGCGAATCGGGACGAGGGTTCGACCACAGATGCGGGCAGTGACTCGCTGACAATTCAGCAACTGATGATGACGCTAGAGCGCCAGGGGTTCACTCGGCCCGTGCAATCAGGCCTGAAAGTGCTGCGTATGGAACATCCGTTGCTGCCTCAGCCGTTATTCGTCAAACAAAGCACCAGCGCTCAAGCTCGGCCAAAGACACCGTTGGTATTGCATCCGGATTACGAAAGCCAGCTACCTGAGCTGCTAGCCATCAGCGGTGTTGAGCGCAGCGATGGGCGTTACTACCACAACAGCAACCTGCGCGGCTTTCCCAAGCGCCGCAATGGTGGGGCTACTGATATCGCCTATGGCTTGGATCTTGGCTTTCGGCATGTTGCCGCCCTGGAGCAGTTATTGGCGCATCTTCTGGGTCAGGCGTCAGATACTGCGACTCAGGAGCCCAGCCATACCAACGTGCTCTTGCCGAATGACTGTGGCTTGCAAGACCAGGCAGTGACCGACACCGAGCGTGACGCCCTGATCAAGGCCCGCGTCGGTCAGAGTGGTTATCGCGATGATCTGTTGGCCTACTGGGGTGGTTGTGCGGTAACCGATTGCAGCGTACCGGAGCTGCTGCGCGCCTCGCATATCAAACCCTGGCGGGCGGCCAGCGCGGTCGAGCGGCTCGATCCATTCAACGGCCTGCTGCTCACACCCAACCTCGATCTTGCCTTCGACCAGGGCCTGATCAGTTTCGACGACCAGGGGCAGATTCTGATAGGTGAGGATCTCGACCCCGACAGCGCCCGTGCACTTAACATCACCCCGCATCTTCGCCTGCGCCAGATTGAGCCGCGTCACCGCGACTACCTGGCTTGGCACCGTGAACACCTGTTTAGGAAGTAAGCATGTCCATCAGCAGTACCATCAAATCCATCCAGGACATCATGCGTAAGGACGTTGGCGTCGACGGTGACGCTCAGCGCATCGGCCAGCTCGTGTGGATGTTGTTCCTCAAGATATTCGATGACCGCGAGCAGGAGTGGGAACTGCTGGATGATGCCTATCGCTCGCCGATTCCGGAAAGCTGCCGCTGGCGCACCTGGGCGGCCAACCCGGAAGGCATCACCGGCGATGAGTTGAAGGACTTCATCGACAACAACCTGTTCCCGCAGTTGCAGAACCTCCACGAATACAGCACCACGCCGGCCGCCTACGTGGTGCGCGGCGTGTTCGAGGATGCCTACAACTACATGAAGTCCGGCCAGCTCATCCGCCAGGTGATCAACAAGATCCAGGAGGGCGTGGACTTCAACAAGGCGCAGGAGCGTCATGCCTTCGGCGACATGTACGAGCAGTTGCTGCGCGACCTGCAGAATGCCGGCAACGCCGGCGAGTTCTACACCCCGCGCCCGGTCACCGAGTTCATGGTGCGCATGGTCGACCCTAAGCTGGATGAAAAGGTCATGGACCCGGCCTGCGGCACTGGCGGCTTCCTTACCTGCACCATCGAGCACAAGCGCAAGCGCTACGTGAATACCGCCGAGGACGAGCGCGTACTGCAGGCCAGCATCTTCGGCGTGGAGAAAAAGCCGCTGCCGCACCTGCTGGCCACCACCAATATGATCCTGCATGGCATCGAAGTGCCCAGCCAGATCAAGCACGACAATACCCTGAGCCGCCCGCTGATCAGCTGGGGGCCGGGCGAGCGGGTCGACTGCATCGTCGCCAACCCGCCGTTCGGTGGGATGGAAGAGGATGGCATCGAAACCAACTTCCCCGCCGCCTTCCGCACCCGCGAGACCGCCGACCTGTTTCTGGTGCTGATCATGCAGCTGCTTAAAGATGGTGGCCGCGCCGCCGTGGTGCTGCCCGATGGCTTTCTGTTCGGCGAAGGCATCAAGAGCCGCATCAAGGAAAAGCTGCTGACCGAGTGCAACCTGCACACCATCGTTCGCCTGCCCAACGGCGTGTTCAACCCCTACACCGGCATCAAGACCAACCTGCTGTTCTTCACCAAGGGCACGCCGACTAAAGAGGTGTGGTTCTACGAGCACCAGTACCCGGCAGGCGTTAAGAACTACTCTAAGACCAAGCCCATGCGCATCGAAGAGTTCGCGGTGGAGGAAGCCTGGTGGGGCAGTGAGGCCGATGGCTTTGCCGCACGGGTGGAGAACGAATTTGCCTGGAAGATCAGCCTCGACGAGCTCAAGGCGCGCAACTGGAACCTGGACTGCAAGAACCCGCATATCGGCGAGCAGATCAGCCACGATCCGGACGAGCTGCTGCGAAACTACGCGGCGCTGCAAGGTGAGATCGACGAGTTGCGTGACCAGCTCAAGGCCGTGCTGGCCGAGGCTCTGGAGCGCGAGGTATGACAGCGCTGCTCACCGATAACCTGCCGCTGCTGGCGGGTGCGCCTAATGGCATCAAAAAGCTGCGCGAGCTGATTCTGGAACTGGCGGTGCGCGGCAAGTTGGTACCGCAAGATCCGAAAGATGAGCCGGCCAATGAGCTGCTAAAGCGGATTGCCGAGGAAAAGGCCCGGTTAGTTGCTGAGGGGAAAATCAAAAAGCAGAAAGCGCTGACTGAAAGAGATGACGAAGCTCCAGCATTTGAGCTTCCAGCAGGATGGGCATGGGCTCGGCTATCTGATGTTGTGAATGTCCTTAATGGTCGGGCCTACAAGAAAGAAGAGCTGCTCGACACAGGAACGCCCGTTCTTCGGGTTGGTAACTTGTTCACATCCAATCATTGGTACTACTCAAATCTGACGCTTGAAGAGGATAAGTACTGCAATCCTGGCGATTTGCTATTTGCATGGTCTGCCTCCTTTGGCCCCTTCATCTGGCAGGGCGAGCGCTCGATTTACCACTACCACATCTGGAAACTCGATTTTTACGCCAAAGATCAGCTCAGCAAGCATTACCTGTACAACTATCTGCTGGAGCAAACACAGGAGATCAAGGCTGCTGGCCATGGAGTCTCAATGGTCCATATGACCAAAGAGAAAATGGAAAAGCTGGTAGTGCCAGTTCCGCCCCTGGCTGAACAAGACCGCATCGTTGCCAAAGTCGACCAACTGATGGCCCTATGCGACCAGCTGGAAGCCCAGCAGGCCGATGCCGACAGCGCCCACACCCAACTGGTGCAGGCACTGCTTGACAGCCTGACCCAGGCCCGCGATGCCGGAGACTTTGCGCAAAGCTGGCAGCGTCTGGCCGAACACTTCCACACCCTGTTCACCACCGAATCCAGCATCGATGCCCTCAAGCAAACCCTCCTGCAACTGGCAGTGATGGGAAAGCTGGTGCCGCAAGATCCTAGCGATGAACCGGCTTGTGAGTTGTTAAAGCGTATCAGTGAAAAAAGGGCCGCAGGTTTGGCCGGCCGAAGATCTCCAAAGCAAACGGCATTGTCCAGTATTGGTCCCGATGAAAAGTCGTTCGAGCTTCCCAGCAATTGGGAGTGGGTAAGGCTTCAGCAGATTATTTCCGTTTCCTCTGGTGATGGACTTGTTTCCACGAACATGAAGCCGGAGGGTGGGATCCCTGTTTATGGTGGAAATGGCATAACGGGATATCATGATGAAAAGAACGTCGATACCGAAACCTTGGTTATCGGGCGCGTCGGCTATTACTGCGGGTCAATATATTTAACTCCGGCTCAAGCATGGATTACTGATAACGCTTTGAGAGTAAGTTTCTCAGAAGAAAATATTTATAAAGAATTCCTGTATTGGCTTCTTAAAGGAACAAACCTCAAGGAGCAGGAAAACGCGACAGCGCAGCCAGTTATCTCAGGTCGGAAAATATATCCCATCGTTATAGCGATTCCACCGCTTGCCGAACAACACCGCATTGTCGCCAAAGTCGATCAACTGATGGCGCTCTGCGACCAACTTAAAGCTCGCTTGAACCAGGCCCGCCAGGTACATGAGCATCTGGCCAATGCCCTGGTCGAGCAGGCCGTGGCCTAAGCAACAGGAGTGCAGGGATGCCCATTCGCACCCAGATCTGGACCGTCGGCGCGCAGCCTGCGCCGCTGAAAAAAGCCGTGCTGGCCAGCGAGCAGTTTCTTGAAGAGATGATCGTCAACGCCCCCGCGCTGCTCTCCGAGGACTGGCTGCTGATTGGCCGCCAGGAAAGCACCGGCCAAGGCGGTCGTATCGACCTGCTGGCGCTGGCGCCGGATGCTTCGCTGGTGCTGATCGAACTCAAGCGCGAACGCACCCCGCGCGAGGTGGTGGCACAGGCGCTGGACTATGCGGTGTGGGTCGAGCGCTTGCAGGCCAACGATATCGAGGCCATCTACCAGCGCTTCAAGCCCGGTGCCGACCTGGCGGCGGACTTCCAGGCGCGCTTCGGCGCACCGCTGGAGGCCGAGGCGCTGAACCAGAGCCATCAGATCGTCATCGTCGCCGCCGAGCTGGATGCCAGCAGCGAGCGCATCGTCGGTTACCTGAGCGAGCGCGATATCGCCATCAACGTGCTGTGCTTTCAGGTGTTCCAGTTGGGCGAACAACAACTGATCAGCCGCGCCTGGCTGCTCGACCCGGCCGAGGCGCCCCAGGCCAGCAGTGCCAGCAAGCCCGGCATGCCGGCCGAACCCTGGAATGGCGAGTTTTATGGATCCTTTGGCCACAGCAGCACGCGCGACTGGGCCGAGGCGCGGCATTTCGGTTTCATCTGCGGCGGGGGCGGCAGTTGGTACAGCAACAGCCTGAAGATGCTCGCCCCTGGCGACCGTGTGTGGGTCAACGTGCCCGGCGCCGGTTACGTCGGTGTGGCCAAGGTCACCGGGCATGCCACGCCGGCCAGGGACTTCTGCCTGCTGCACAACGGCGAGGAACGCCCGGTGTTGGAGCTGCTGCAGGCGGACTACCACCGCGAGTTCGTCGACGACCCCGAACGCTGCGAATACTTCGTGCCGGTGCAATGGCTGCACAGCCTGCCGCTGAACGAGGCGGTGAAGGAAGTCGGCCTGTTCGGCAACCAGAACACCATCTGCCGCCCCACCACGCCGAAATGGCGCTGGACGGTGGAGCGCCTGAAGGAGCGCTTCGCGCTCTGAATGCTTTGTTGAGATTTATCCCGTAACCGATGCAGTGATTGGAAGCTTTGCCATGATGGATCTGCTGAAACACCTGATCCCCGACTTCGCCCATATGTTCAGTGCCAATCCCAACGGCATCAGTGCCTGGTTTTGGTCTGCGACAGTTTTTTTCTTTGTGTTGTCGTTATTTTTCCTCGGAAAGCATTACCGCCATTTCCTCATACGCATGCGTGCATTGAATTCCCTGCTAGATGGGCAAGATAAATCCACTCTGGCTCAAAAACGTAGGGAGACGCTGCATAAAGCGAGTGAACTCAAAGTTCGCAATATGCATATGCTGTGGCGTGAGTTTGACGAAAGCTTGGTGCTTTCATCGGATCAGAAACAACTTTTCAATACTCTGGATGCGGAGCATTTCTTCAATGCCAGAACCTTGGCTCCCGGCCTGACAGCCAGCCGCTTGCTAGCTGCTGCACCGAGCTTCCTGGTGGCCATCGGTGTCCTCGGCACATTCGTGGGCCTGACGGTGGGCCTGGAAGGATTGGTCGGCACCTCGGATGAGATCGAAGCACTCAAGGGTGGTATTAACAAGCTGATATCTGGCGCTGCCGTAGCTTTCATGACGTCGGTTTGGGGGGTAGCTCTTAGCTTGTTACTGAACGTTTGCGAGAAGCTACTTGAGCGGAGAGTGCTTCTTGATATCCAGGTCTTTCAGCACCGGGTTGATGAGCTATATACGCGTATTCCCGCAGAGCAGTCGCTGGTGCATATCGCCGAGTACGGCAAGGAGAGCAAGGAAGCGCTGCAGGAGCTGCACGAGCGTATTGGCGATCGTCTGCAGGAAACGCTCAACGGCATGAGCGAAGCGATGCAGACGGCGCTGACCGATGCCCTGAACAACATCATGGCGCCAGCCATCCAGACTCTGGTCAGCACCACCAGCCAGCAGTCCACGCAGGTGCTGGAAAAACTGGTGGGTAATTTCATGGACGGCATGACCTCTGTGGGCCGTGAGCAGGGCTTGCAGATGCAGCAGGCGGCGGCGGACGTGAACGCTGCCGTCAGTGGCATGAGCGAGCGCCTGAACCAGCTATTCAGCAGCCTGAGTGAACAGCAGGGGCGACAGATGGAGGTGGCTCAGCAACAGAGTGCGGCCTTCGAGACGCAGTTGCAGCGCATCAGTGGTTCTGCCGAAGAGCGCCAGGCGCAGATGGAGCAACGCTTTGCCGAGTTGATGTCAGGGCTGACTAACCAGTTGCAGACCCAGCTGGGTACTGCCCAGCAGCGCGACGAGGAGCGCCAGGTGCTGTTCGAGCGCCTGCTTAGCCAGGCCAGCAGCAGCCAGACGGCGATGTTGGAGCAATTTTCCAGCTCAACCCGCGAGCAGATGCAAGCGATGGCTGAGGCGGGCAACGAGCGCCACAGCAATCTGGAGAAGGTGTTCTCTCGTTTGATGATGAACCTCAACACCCAGCTCGATTCGCAAATGGGAGCGGCGGAGCAGCGTGAGCAGGCACGCCAGCAGCGCTTCCAGGAGCAGCTCGATCAGGTGTCGACCCATCAACAGGAGCTGCTTTCGGGCCTGGCCAACGCTGTACAGGCGACCCAGCAGCAAAGTCGCTTGATGGCTGATCAGCATCAGCAGTTGCTGGGCCAGCTCAAGCAGGTATCGGAAGCGACTGCACAAAGCAGCAAACACCTGGACAGCAGTGCGAATCAGCTTGGGCTTCTATCCGCGAATCTGCGCCAGGCCGCCGATACCTTGGGGCAGCGACTGGAGGCCGTTACTCATGGTGTCGAGAAAGCTGGCCAGCAGAACGCCGAGCTCGCGGCGCAGTTGCAAAGCCAGGCCGCTACCCTGGCGCAGCTGCAGGCCACGTTGCTTGAGGGGGCGCAACGCTTCGAGCAAGCGGCCGGTGAAGCGCGGAACGGTTTTGGCGAGATGAAATCCGCTCAGCAGGAGTTTCTCTCAGGTGTGCGCCATGAATTCACCGCGCTGGGTGAAAAGCTGCGTGAGCAAGTCGAGGCAGTAGAGAAGCAAGCCGAGGAATGGCTGCGCAGCTATGCCGGCGAGGTGCGTGTGCAGACTGATGAGCGAATGAACCAGTGGAATGAGGTATCGCTGAAGTATGCCGATCAGATGCATCGTATCGTGCAGAACATGAGCAGTATTCTGGATGAGCTGGAGGCACGCTGATGCGCCTGGGTAAATCCAAGGAAGTGAGCGTCGACGAAGAGAACCCTTATTGGATGTCCTTCTCGGACATCATGTCGGCGTTGCTGGTGATCTTCATTCTGGCCTCTGTAATTCTGATCCTGCAGTTGATGGAAATTCAGAAGGAGCTGAAAGAGCGCCAGGTGCAGTTCGAGCAGGAACTGGTCGAGCTGAAAAAAGCAGAGCAGGTGCGCCGCACCATTCTTGATGAGGCCGTGGAGGCTCTGCGCGAGCGCGGCATCAAGGTCGAGGTGAGTGAGAACCATACGGTCCTGAGTATTCCCAACGATCTGCTTGGTTTCGACACCGGTGCCTATGACATACATGCCGCCTATCAGGCGCGTGCTCTGGAGATTGGTAAGGTCATCAATGAGGTGATCTCGCGAGAGGATCGAGTCGAGTTCCTCGATACGATCTTCATCGAGGGGCATACGGACAATCGTCCGCTCCAGGGCTTTATGGGCAAAGGCAACTGGGGGCTATCGACCTTTCGTGCCATTTCTCTCTGGCAGTTCTGGGGGAGCGCGCTGTCCCCCGATGAGCAATTGGCAAGGTTGAAGAACAAGGATGGCAAGCCACTGTTCTCGGTCAGCGGTTACGGTGAAACCCGCCCCGTGTTGGTTGACCAGCAGACTGAGGATGACTTCAAGCGCAATCGACGCATCGATATCCGTTTCACCATTCGTCGTCCCGACAGCGCTCAGTACGAGCAGGTTCGTGAGCGTCTGGAGGAGGTCAAGCCGTGAAGCTGCCTCCTGTTCACATGCCGGTCGCTGAATGGGCGCCCGTGGTGCGGGAGCGCTGGACGGTGCTGGTCGAAAAGGTCGCTCGAATGAAGGCCGCAAGTGGCAAGAGCGACGCCTTTGACGCCATGTTGGCACGATTGCGTGACATGGCGAGTACAGGGCGTTTTGACGGCCTGCCTGAGCTGCTAAAACGTCGTCTTACTGCGCGTGCGTTGACCTGGTTGTGGCTCAACGACGAGACCATGGGTAGGTGTTTGCTTAGTTCGCGTCTGCTTTCGGTGCTGGTCGATGCTCAGCAGCCGAGGCTGACACGTATCACCTTGCAGCAGTTGGCTCAGTTTTACTTTCGTCGCTTCGACAAGCTGGATGAGCACGATGGGCTGCGTAAGCAGCTTGAGCAGATTTTGCTCCAGCAACTGCATTTACTGCCTGAGCCCAAAGTAAGTGGCCCCCAGGCTGATCCGCTGGTAACGCTCAAGCGTGATGGAAATTGGTTGTTGCCGCCTGACGGGCCAGTCCAACTGGTTGAGCGGGTACGCGACAGCGGCCATGAGCTGGGCCAGACCTTTGAGGTCATGGGATTGCAGGGCTTTGATGACGGGCGTTATGGCGATATCTGCCGGGCCCACTTCTACCTGGAAACCCTACGAGGGCTTTCGCCCGGTGAATACGACCCCGTGCTGGATGAGCTGCAGAAGCCCGCTGTGTCCAAGGCTCCGTACGAGGGCGAGCGTCGTATCGGCCATGTTGCGCTGGAGATTCTGATCGATCGTGCCGGACAGGAGCCGGGTGAGGTCTGGCAGAACTTTATTCTGAATCTGGCGGGGGATCCTCGGATCTCACGTAACTCCCCCAATTACCGCGAGTGGTGGCAGTTCCTCGGTGAGGAGCGGGTGCAGAAGGTTCGGGGCTGGTTGTCCAAGGAAGATTTACGGCTGTTTTTGCAGGCGGTGGAACAGTTTGGAATCGAAACGCAGAACGACGATCTGCAGCGCATGTTCCCTGCACGCAAGCAGTTCCTAGAGGGGCTGTTTAAGCTCAAACTGATCCGCAATACCCGCTTGCTGCTTGGCGGGCGGGCACAGCATTCGGTTAAGCGCATTCTCGGTAAAGATGTGCAAACCAGTTTTGCCAGCATGGACGGGCAGATGAATGACAAGGCGGTCATCTATCTCGATTGCGGAGACTTTCATCTGGTCGAGGGTTCCCACAGTTTTAAAATCTGGGTCTATCTCGCCGCACCGGGGGAGGCTTTGCGTTCCTACGAGCGCTCCAGCTTCAGTCATTCCGATCTGACTACGGCTGTTCCTAAGGCCTACAAGCGACTGTATCCTGAGTTGCCCTATGATGCCTTCACGCATCACCCCCCTCTTTCCTGGCAGAACCGGGTATTCAGCTTCCTGGCTGATAACGGCATCGCTCTAGATATCGAGCAGTTGCTCAATCGCAGTGACTACCAGCCTTACCTGCGTAAATTTGGTATGCCTGTGGTCAATGCCAAGCGAACACCCGTGCCGCCTCCAAGTCAGACAGATTTTCCTGCAGAGCCGGCGCGTTCACGTGTTGGCAATACTGGCGCGACAACGATGTCAGCGCCTCAGGGGCGTAAGCCTGCAGAGATGATTGCGAGGGACTCCAGAGCTATTCCTAGAGAAGAGGCGGCCACAGTACGGCGAGGCAACCAGCAGCATGATCCGGTAGTGTCGCACTCCGTCAGTTCACCTGATGCGGCTGCTCCTGCAACGGCACGTCCGTCTCTGGTAGGTGAAGGATTATTGACAGGCTTGAAACCCTCTGCACTGAAGATACTGCGCTACTTCGTGGACAACCCCGGTGACAAAGTCCGATATGCAGCGAATGTTTTCGGTGTGGACTCGCGTGAAATCAATCAGATTTTGTATGGCCCGTTGAAGGACATGTGCACGCGTGATGAGCAGTTCGGCTGGACGGTGAATGAGGCGGCACGTCTCGCGCTTGAGGCGTTGGATGAACAGGACAGGGCTGAATAAATGAGCTTGATGGATATTTTTCGGTCGCTGATTGGTGAGCGGGACGGAGCGCTCAGTACTCAGCAAGGCTTTCAGTCTCAGCCTGATTCCAATGGCTTGAATTTCTACCTGCCCTTGCCGGCCTTCAAGGCGCTGCAAACCGGGCAGGGCAGTGCTTTAGAAAAGATTCAACTGATTGTGCTCAACATGCTGGTTGAGCAAGGGATTGCCGAAAACACGGCCAACGGTTTTCACATCGGTGCCGAAGATATTGCGGGGATGGATCTTGAGCAGGCGGAAATCTTGCGTTTGCCGAGACGCTTGCCAGGGCACTTTCTAACCTCAATCAGTGGGCGCACGGGCAACAGTGGTTTTCGTGTGGCGATCACGCTGGAAATGCCGGACGGCCCTGCCAGCTTCAGTCGCAAAGGCCCCTATCTGTACCTGACCAGCAGTGAGTGCTATTGGCTGACGCCGGCTGAAATTATGGGGTTGCAGGCTTGGGAACTGCATGAGTCTTTAGGCCCAGAACAGCGAGGAGAGGCGGCTAATCTGCGCCTGATGGCCGAGCTGCAGACCGCTGCGCGCAGCGGGATGCGTATTGATCTTAGCCACTTTGAGCGGCTGGATGTGGTGGTGCCTCAGAACATCGGAGTTATCGCTACGCGTTTACCAGATGGCAGCCTCCAACTCTGCCCGAGCCTTGGGGATGGCTCCAGTGCTGACCAGCTGGAAAAACGCTGGTCGCAGTTGGATATGACCGCCGATGGTGGTGTGCTGCGCATCGACAATCGTGTGTTGCTGCTGGATCAGGCGCGGATGGATGGCATCCGCAATGTGCTGGCCAACAAACGTATCCCGGCTGATCAGGTCAACGAGTTTATTGCCACGCCAACGGCGTTTCTCGATGCTGCGCTGGTCAATCTTGAGGTGGGCTTTTCTGCCCGGGTTGCGGGTATTGGCAAGCTTCAGCACATGGATTTCGGTGTCCTGGATGCAACCAAGAATGACTGGTTTGCGCTTGATAAGCGCCCGGCACCTGCAGCGATCCTGAGCAAGCTGATTCAGTCTCCTGAGGATTTGCAGCGCTTCGAGGAGGTACTGCAGGCGGCTAATGAACAGGGCGCGACGAGTCTGTCGTTCGCGGGTGAGGTAATCGATATCTCTGACGCGCCGACTGTTCAGCAAGAGCTGGCCAGGGCTCGCCAGAACATGGCTCATGTGAGCGATAGCGAGCCGCACAGCGAGGCGGATGTTCTCCCAGGGGAGGGCAAGGAGATAGTCGGGGTCATTCTCAAGCCTGCCGACGAGATTAATTCTGCGCTGTTGCGTAAGGCTGCTGCTGCGAAGCCGCTGGTGGTGCCTGATTGGTCGGCCTATGCCCGGGAGCCGTTCCCTCATCAGCGTGAGGGGATCGAGTGGATGCTGAAGCTGATGGGCGCAGCGTTGCAGGATGAAACTGATGATCTCTATCGCCTGCAGGGTGGTTTGCTTGCAGATGACATGGGTCTCGGCAAGACATACATGTCGCTGGTCGCAGTCGGGGAGTATCTGGCCAGTCAGCGCGCGGCTGACAAGCCGCAGAAGCCGGTTCTGGTGGTGGCGCCACTGAGCCTGCTGGAAAACTGGGAGGATGAAGTCGGTAAGACCTTCGCCAGCATCCCGTTCCGCGATGTGGTGGTGCTGCAGTCGGGGCGTAGTCTGCGTGACTATCGTGTCAAAGGTGCTGAGCGAGAGTCGGTGCAGTTGGCGTCGATGATTGATGACAGCAGCGGCATGCTGGATGAGCAGAGCATTCGCTATGCACTGCATGTGGGGCCGGAAGCAGGCGTGCATCGTCTGGACATGGACCGTCGCTTGGTGCTCACGACCTATCAGACCCTGCGTGATTATCAGTTCTCCCTGTGCCGAATCGACTGGGGCATGGTCATCTTCGACGAGGCGCAGAACATCAAGAACCCCAATGCGCTGCAGACTATTGCCGCTAAAGGGCTCAAGGCGGATTTCAAACTGTTGGCGACTGGCACGCCGGTGGAAAATAGCCTGGGCGATTTCTGGTGCCTGATGCATACGGTGCAGCCTGGCTTACTTGGGGGCTGGGAAAGCTTCCGCGATACCTGGATCAAGCCAATTCTGGCTGCAAGCGATGAAGAGCGTGATGAGGTACGGGCGCGTTTGGGCGAGCAGCTGCGGCGTGCTGTAGGCATATTCATGTTGCGGCGGGTTAAAGAAGATCAGCTCAAAGGCCTACCAGCCAAGACTATTCTCAGTGGTGTCGAGCAAGCCGATCAGGGCCGGCAGCGGCATGCGGCGCAGTTGGGTGTGGTGATGAAAGGCATCCAGTTGCAGGCCTACGACGAAGTCCTCGACAGCTACCGGGCTCGACGTGCAAGTGCTGAGGATATGCGTGGTACCGCACTGGCGGCTTTGACTCAGCTTCGTTCCATTTCCCTGCACCCACGGCTGGAAAATGAGTCGGCGCTGTACAGCGAGGATGGTAAGCAGGCGCGGCAACTGATGATGGAGTCCGGCAAGCTAGCGGTACTGCTGCAGTTGCTTGATGAGATCCGTAGTAAGGGCGAAAAGGTCATCCTGTTCATGATGACCAAGCGTCTGCAGCGAGTCCTCAAGCTTTGGCTAGATCAGATCTATGACCTGAATGTGGCGGTGATCAATGGTGACACCCAGGCTGTGGCGACTCGCGCTGAGGACATGACGCGCAAGAAGCTAATTGCCGAGTTTGAAGCGAAAAGTGGCTTCAACATCCTGATCATGTCGCCAGTAGCCGCTGGTGTCGGTTTGACGGTGATTGGGGCCAACCATGTGGTGCATTTAGAGCGTCATTGGAACCCGGCTAAAGAAGCGCAAGCGTCTGACCGGGTTTACCGGATCGGCCAAACCAAGCCGGTGTTCATCCATCTGCCTGCCGTCACTCACCCCCAGTTTGATTCATTCGATGTGCACCTTGACCGCTTGTTGCGCGGAAAGCTGATGCTTAAAGACGCGGTAGTGACACCAGAGGCGGTTAGTGAAAGTGAGATGATGCAATCGATGGGGCTCTGATTGGGACTCGGTTGGTTGGTTTAAAAGAATAACTAGCTAACTTTAGGTGACCGCGTGCGGTCTGCAGCCTCACGGTCAAGCTTGGTTGTCCCTCCATCTGAACGCGACTAGCTCCTCAAGGAGCTTATCTCTGCCACATAAGGACTCGCTGGTTATGTCACAGCTTTCTCTGCTTCGAAGCCCGTCAGCTGTGCAGGCTGCTATCGACGAATTTGTTCAGTTGGGCCGCACAAAATTCCTTGAACGCTACGGTTTTGGTAAGTCCCGAGATTTTTTGGTGCGCGATCCGAAAACTGGTGTCGACTGCGATTCCAAAGCAATTGCCGGTGTCGCCTACGGTAAACAGTTCCCCGATAAGGGCCCTCTGTCTGCTGACAGTTTTTCCGGTGGTGAAGCGACAGTCGTTCCGCTACTTTCCAACCTTGGTTTCACCATTATCCGTATCGGCGAGGATTGGTCTGAAGCCGAAGTCGAAGCCACTGTGCGCGACTACTTTGAGATGCTGCGCGCAGAAGCAGAGGGGCAGAGCTACAACAAGTCTGAGCACAACCAAGCTCTGCGGCGATTACTCAATGGTCGCAGCAAGTCTTCTGTCGAGCTAAAACATCAAAACATCAGCGCTGTTCTTGATGCCCTGGGGCTGCCATACATCAATGGATACAAGCCCCGCGGTAATAGCCAGCTTCTGCTGCGCAAGTCCGTGCAGGCCTACGTCCTCAAAAATCAGCAGGCGGTGGCTACCATCGTTGATGCATTGGAGGAGGTGAAGCTCCCCGGTGAAAGGACCTACCTCGCAGCCCTTGTCGAGGCTCCGAAGCGCGAGGCACTTGTTCGCGCTCCGAGCAAGGTGCCAAACCGGATGCCCCGTAAACTTGATTACGCCGCGCGTGATGAGGCCAATCGGAAGCTGGGTAGGGCAGGTGAGCAGTGGGTCATTGAGTTCGAACAACAGCGCCTTACTGAGTCAGGGCACCCTGAGCTGTTCCAACGATTGGACTGGGTATCGGACTCCCAGGGTGACGGAGCCGGGTTCGATATCCTGTCGTTTGAAGACGATGCGCGTCACCGCTTCATCGAGGTGAAAACCACCAACGGCGGCTTGGGATCATCATTTTTGGTCAGCTATAACGAGCTGGAATTCTCCAGGGAGGTCTGCGAAAAGTTCCACCTGTACCGTGTGTTTCAGTTCAGGGAGGGGCCGCGTCTGTTCATCCTGAGCGGCGATCTAGACCAGCACGTTCACCTTAAGCCGACTGATTACCGCGCAAGCTTTCGTAGCTTTGTTGAGTAAGCCTCGGCTATGCGGCATCACCGTTGTTGGACAAAATTAGCGCCAGTGGGCTTTGGGGTAGTGCCGATCTGCTCAGGGACTTTTGCGGGAAATCGTTAAAAACCGTTGTATAACGTAGAGCATTAGCTGCAGCGAGCGCTCAAAATTAAGCTAGTAAAATCAATAGCTTATAATGTCGACCTCCGGCATGGGGTGCAAGGGGTAGAGTGTTCGAATCACTCCGTCCCGACCAACAAATCCCTACATTAGAGCCTGGTCAGTGATGACCAGGCTTTTTTGTGTCAGGGACTTTTGCGGGACTTTTTTCATCCTGCCATCCTCCTCAAAATTGTCAGGGCCGGCCCGCGCGAGTCGGTAACCGAAATCCTGTTGGCTTCATCGATCAGTTTGCCCAGCTCGGCGACCGAGTAGTGACTGGTGATGCTGCCGTTCTTGTGGCCCAGCAGAGCCTTCCTGTCCTCCTCCGTTACCCCTGCTGCCCGAAGTCTTCGACCGAAGGTGTGCTTTAGGTCGTGAACGCGGATCGAAGCAAATCCAGCTGGGGCAGGGCGCAGAAAACGCTCTTGGAACTTCTTAGCTGCTCTGACCCTGGCCTTCTTCCATGCTGAATCGTTCATCCGGTGAACTGGAGTGGCCTTGCCGTTTCGATCGGGTTGTCCGTAAGGAAATACCCAAACCGGATCAAGCCCACGCTGTCCCTCGATGACTGACTTGGCTGCGTTGTTGAGCACAACGAGGCGCTCGTCGCCGTTCTTGACCCCGGAGCTCTCATGTCGGCCACCAAAATCCGCCGGTATGAGAAACACGCTGGTGTTGAGCTCAGGAATCGGTATCTCCCAATCCCAGCGAAGCTTCACGACTTCCTGCTCTCGTGAACCGCTGTTGACCTTGTACAGGGCCATGCGGCGCAAATGATCAGGCAGTTCGGCGAAGAGAATCGACTGCTCTTCCCAGGACATCGGGTAGGGCATGCGTCTGGTTTTCTTCTCTTCCAGCTTGGTGATCATTGGCACTACGTCGAGCCAGGGGCGCTTCTGCTCATCACGCCATTTTCGGGCGCACAGGTTCAGAATGCGTATGACGCGTTCCAGGGCGATGTTCACCGTGCGGTGTGAAACTCCAGGCGGTTTCGCCCTCGTCGAGCAGATCCTCGTGCATCCGGGGCGCTCGGATCACCCTTTAGGACAGTGTGGGCTGCCTCTATTGATTGCGTGTCTTCGGTACAATTCCGACTTGCATCCCAAATGGATTGAACACGCTGTTCAGGGTCTGCACGGTTGGATTTGACTCGTCATGCTCCAGCTGACGAAGGGCACGCAGGGATAGTTTGCACATCTGCGCGAAACGGGCCTGCTGCAACCCGGTGATTTCTTTCCGCAACTTGCGCACAGCCTGGCCGATGCTCAACTCGCCCGACGCCAGTTGGGTCTGTATTTCGTTCAGAATACGGTTGCGCTCGATGATGTCCACTTAGACAAACCCCCATCTGCTGAGTCGCTGCTGGAGGTTTCGCAGCGCAAGACGCGGATGATTCATGGTGGAATTTGGTAGCCCCTGATCGCTCAGTAGGTCGGGAAGGGCGAGGAAGCTGTGCGCTGCGCCTCTGAGCCTTTCATATAGAACATCTGCGTCGGTCAATTGCCCTAGTGCTGCGCAGGCTTGGCGCCAGTTGACCTCGCCGGCAACCTCTATAGGTTGAGGCCATTTTGTGGTGCGAGTGATGCCCTCATCATCCATCACCATGGGGGCAAGGTCGTAGACGGGGGCAAGTTTCAGGCCCGTACTGTTTCGCAAAATTGAAGTATTGCGGCCATGGTTGTCCGAATTGCCAAGGATCTGGTTGAGCAAGTCGCGCTGTAGATACTCATAGATCATGTCGCCAACTTGCGCGCCTTGTCCCGTCTGCTGCCACAGCCTGGCCAGGTGCTTCAGAGCGTCGGTATGCAGCAGGTAACTGCCCGGCACTGTCACTCCTGCCAGTGAGTAAAGGGACTCCATGGCGCTGCGCTCCACACCAGCGTCACTAAGATGGCGGTCAAAACGACGCATCCACAGGCTAGGTTTACGGCCTTCCTCCAGAGCCAGGCCTTCGGCAGGTACAGTATCCAGGCCAAGCTGCTGAATGGCTCTATAGAAGCAGAACTCGCTACGCAGGATGTCTTGGTCGGTCTGCCTAGCCTGGTTTCGCGCAAATTTCACAAACCAGTGGCAGGTCGCATAGGCATCCGGCAGAGCCGCATCTGGGTGCAAGGCACCTTCTCGGTCTTCAGTCAGCAACAGTTTGGGCGCTTCGCCACCCGCACCAGTGGCGCCGCCGATAGCCGCACCTTGCTCGTAGGCGTATTCCAGGAAGCGCGAGTCGCGGTTGATTACATCTTCGCGAGAGAACCCCAGCAGCGGACTTCCTTGAAGTGCTAATGCCGCCTCCTTGATACGCAGGTTGCCCACTGGCGCCGGAGCGCACCGGCTCAGGAGGAATAGGTCCAGTTCCAGATTCTCGGGTTTCTGTTCGCCCAAACGCTGGAGTAGGAAACGGCGTGCGGCGCCTGCGGGTAATATGTCGTGCAGGAACGCGGGAGCAGCGGTACCCCGATAGGAGTCCCAGCCCAATGGCACTGTGGCGCTAACTGCATGCTCAAGGCGGCTGCCAATGTGCTCCAGCGTCTCAAGCAAATATGTTTGTTCATAGCCAAAAGAACACACCCCTGTCAGGCCTGCCTCGGGCTGCTCGAAGTTGAGGTGCATGGCGTCATGCCAGGCATGGCCGCTGTAGAGTTGCAGGGTGAGAGAGTGCATATTGGCTCCGGCACTTTAATGCCTTTAAAGCTACTGGTTGCTACAGGTAAAGGCAATAAAATGCCGTAAATTGCTCCAGGTGTGGATTTAAAGGGCACTTTAGTGCCGAATTTCGGGGCTGATCAATGGCGATTTTCATGTTTGATCGCGATGGCTGGCTTGTGACAAGGCGTCCAATCTCAAGAGGTGGATTCCGTGTTGGCCCTCCGGAACACCCGATCCCTCGCCATGAATGCCTCCAGCATGTGCGGGATGAGCGTCAGCGCATCGACCTCTTCGCCATAGGTTCGCGAGTGCAGCGCCGCGTAGCGCTCGAGGTCGGCCTTCAGGCTGGCCGGACAGGTGAAAGTCAGCTTCAGGTTCTCGGTTTTCGGCAGTGGGCCGAGACGCAGTTTGGTCGTGCTCATTGCGGGCTCCCTTATTGAGCTGTGACGGATTGGTAGGGGTGTAGCACCAGGTCGCGGTTGACGATCACGCGCAGGGGCAGGCCTGGGCGCTGGGTCAACGTGGGCTGGATATCGAGGTTGCGGCGGGTGCTCCTGGGCGACCTGATTCACCGTGTCCTGCAGGCTGTCGCGCCCGGCGATGATGATGCGGTCGCCATCGGTGTGACTGGTCGGTGCCGCCAACTCGGCTCCGATACCCAGCAGACTTGTCATGGCCGCGCCGGCGACGATCCGATCCTAATGCAGGTCGACGCCATCCTCGAGACCGGCATACCCCGCAGCGTCGGTATCGACCAGGTTGTCGAGCTGGAAAGATGAGGTATCTGGCAAGATCACCCGCTGCCACACCACCTGCACGCAGCTTTGTCCGTAGCTCACCTGGCTGTCATAGCGGCCCAGCAGGCGGGCGCCTTGAGGGATCAGCATGTGCTTACCTGTGGCGCTGTCATAGACCGGCTCGGTCACCGTGGCGATAACGTCGCCGGGTAGATCCGACTTGATCCCGGTGACCAGCGCTGCCGCGATGACGGTGCCGGCCATCACCTGATAGGGCGAGTCAGGCATCCGCAGCAATCCGGAATTACGGATTTGTGCATTTACGGATTTACTGAGAAACGCCTCGTTCCATTCCTGCAGGGTCGGCGTTCCTGCAGTTGCGGCTACCGTGCCTGACGATGCCATGCCCAGGGTCATGGCATCGGGTTGGCCACCGACCGGTGTGCCGTCGAGCAAGACCTCTATGGTGTTGATGGATTTCATTGGAGTCCCCGGGTACGTCCTGTTTGTTTGATTTCTTCAAACGAGAGAGGTCGTTCATGCTTGAACAGTTCAGCGAGTTGGCGTGTGGCACCAAGTGCTGTAGCGATGAGCACCAGAGCATCCAGGGTGATCCGCCCATTGGACTCGAATCGCTTGATGGTCGATTCGGAAACACCCGCCATCTTCGCCAGGGATTTGCGGGAGAGGTTTTGTGCGAGTCGCGCTTCTCGGGCGTTGGCACCGATCTTCTGGGCCAGTTCGCCTTGAGCGAGCTGAGAATGGGTTAGGGCCAAGGGAAGACCTTATTTAATGGTTCACTTGTGATCCATTGGCTTTTACTGGCCTAGATTGATCCAGTGCGGAGATCGTGTGCCCTGATCTTCATGCCCAAGCGGATTGTGCTGTCGTAGGTCTGTTCCAGTCATCAATCCGCATGGGGGCAGCGCTGGCAGTTGCCATGGGAATGCGGACAGCGGCCTGCCTCGCTGTAAATACGCCATGTCGAGTGCCTTGCTCACCGGCTCTGCATCCGACTTGGCGGAAAGCACCCAGCCGACTGCTCACCTTGTATGCAGCTCCAACACCGCCGCCAAGTAATGTCAGCTGCCTTGTGCCCGGATCTAAGTGATATCGCCGCACCACAGCTGGTTGGGTCGTTCGGTGCTGAGCTCGCGGTTCAACCGGTCAGGGATATCTGGCCGCTCAACATTAGCCTGCTTGTAAACGTATGTCGCGGTACCGCAGAGCGGACTGCTTTTCAGAGTTTTCTCATAGTGTGATGTAGACAATTGCCTCAGCCTAGTGAGATGACCTACAGGCAATTGACCATGCTCCATGAAGACTCTCTCTCGACGCCGAATGCCGCGCGCAAGCTGCTGCGTCTATTGGCCTGCTCGGTAATCGTGTGCCTTGTCTTTGCTTGCGGCATGTTCTTTGCGGCCGTCTTTAATCATGAGATCTCGCAGCTGCGCAGGCAGATGAATGCGGCCATGTATGAAGCACAGGCCTATATCAATTCCCGCGAACTGTTGCTTGAGCATATCAGTCGTGACGTCACGCACAGTGCCTATACAGTGCGCGCTGAGCCAATACCGCGAGGGTTTCACGACAGGCAGGCGCATTTCGTTCTGGGTGATTCGTCGTCTCCAATGCGTCTGACCCTGGCTGTAGAAGACCTGCAGGAGCTCGAGGATCGGCGTATGAACCTGATCTACGTAGCCTATGCCGGTGAGCACCTCAAAGCCTGGCGGTTGGTCGGTCCATCGGCCAAGGCTGCGGCCGTGCCGCCGGGTGTCATGGCGCTTCTGGCTCATACCGGAACCGAGAGGGAAGAGCTGCATGTCCGATGGTTGAGCGACCCGGCGGACTTGCAGTCACGGCAGTATCTGTTCTCACGTGTGGAGCTCGAAGGAAACAAAGGTTGGCTGGGCGCGGAGATCTTCGCGGCGGACATCAGCGCTGCGTTCAACTCGACCTCGGCGGGGCATTATCTGCTGCTTGACCAGCAACACCGAATCGTTCTCGGGAGTTCCGTATCTGCCAGCCTGGTCGCGGCTTTGCGTCAGGTCTGGGATCATGACAACTTCGCTTTCGTCGGAGCAGGCTGGTTTCCCAGTCATGTGGCCCTGCTCAAGCACCTGGGTAGCTCCAACTGGTCGCTGATCTACTACGTGGATTTGCCCCAGCTTCTGCTGCCGCTTCTGCCGCAACTGTTCATCTGTGCGCTGCTGCTGATCATCGGTGGCTTGTTTGTCTGGTGGTTGTACTGGCGTATCAATCAACGTGTGATCGAGCCAGCGCAGCAGCGTTTGGTGGCGTTGGTCGAGAACGAAAGTTTCTTGCGCGTGATGATCCAGACGCTGCCGATGGCTGTCTGCGTCCTGCGTCGGCGCGATGCCAGTGTAGTGATGGAGAACCGTCTGGCGAACACCTGGCTGGGTGGAGGCGAAGCGCGCAAGCTGTGGAGTCTGGAGTGGCTCGAGCGTACCTTCGAGCAGGGCGATGATGGCGGTTTTATCGAGATCAAGACGGCCAGCGGCATGCACCTCTATCTCTGCTACACGGCGGCGCGCTACAAGGACGAGGAGGTTCTGTGCTGCGCCTTCAGCGATATCAGCGCCCGCAAGCACACCGAGGAAGCACTGGCCGAGGCCAAGCGGCTCTCCGATGCTGCCAATGAGGCCAAGACGTTGTTTCTGGCGACCATGAGCCATGAAATTCGTACCCCCCTGTACGGGGTTCTCGGTACGCTCGAGCTCCTCGGCCGAACCGCACTGGATCACCAGCAAGCGGGTTATCTGCGGGCCATCGGACGCTCGTCGTCGACCTTGCTGCAGTTGATCAGCGATGTCCTCGACGTGTCCAAGATCGAGGCCGGACAACTGGGCCTCGAACTGACCGAATTTTCCCCTACGGAGCTGGCACTCAACTCGGTGCAGGCGTATGCAGCAGCGGCGCGGGCGAAGGGCGTACAGCTTTACGCCTGCTGCGATGCCAAATTACCCGAGCGTATGATCGGCGATGCAGTTCGCATCCGGCAGATTCTCAACAACCTGCTCAGCAACGCGGTCAAGTTCACTGATAATGGTCGCATCGTCATGCGCGTCTGGGCGGAAGAAGGCCTGAAGGCTGAACCCATACGCCTGTACTGGCAGGTCGTGGATACGGGTATCGGCATTTCTCGCGAGGTGCAGGAGCATCTTTTCGACCCGTTCTATCAGGTTTCAGGGCAGGCGCGGATGGCCGGAGGGACGGGGCTCGGACTGTCGATCTGCAAGCGTCTGTGCGATCTGATGCAGGGGCAGCTGCGAGTGGTGAGCGACACCGGTCTGGGTAGCAGCTTCCTCCTCGAACTGCCGATGCAGCCAGTCACACAGCAGCCTGTCGAACGCAAGCTGCGTGCCACTCAGGTCTGGGTTCACACTCCGGTTCGCGAACTGTCCGAGTCGATATGCGGCTGGATAAATCGCTGGGGCGCGAGAGCGCAGATCCTTTCTCCCGAGCAAACGTTCGATGAGGACGCGCGGGCGATTCTGATGGAGCTGCGATTCAGTTCCGCCGAGCGCAAACCCTTCCCGAGCTGGAAGGGTTTACGGGTCGTGGTGTCTGATCTTGGCGGTGACCATCCTCGCCAGGAAAATAACGAATGGCACATCGGGCGCTTCAACCTGCTCGGTATCCACGAGGCCATCGGCAGGGCTCAAGGCCTGCAGGGCGTCTCCTCCAACAGTGTGATTGATGAATCACGGGAGGAGGCGCTGGGGTTGCGCGTGCTGGTCGTCGAGGACAATCCGATCAATCAGCTGATCCTGCGCGATCAACTCGTCAGCCTGGGCTGCGACGTTGATATGGTCAGCGATGGAAAGCGGGCCCTCCGTCGCTGGCAGGAGGGCGTTTTCGATGTCGTGCTCACTGACGTCAACATGCCCAACATGAGTGGATACGAGTTGGCCTCCACTTTGCGTCAGATGGGCTGTAACACACCGATCATCGGGGCGTCGGCCAACGCCATGAATAATGAAAGCGAGCGCTGCCTGGAGGCGGGTATGGACATGTTCCTGCTCAAGCCTCTGGAACTGCAGACGCTGCGCTACAGCCTTAGCCGTTTACCAAATGAGTCCACTGCATGCGTCTACACCAAATCCTAGTCGTCGAAGATCAGCCGTTTCAGCGTGAGTACCTGCTTGAACTGTTTCGCGAAGAAGGCACCGTCGAGCTGCACGTGGCCGAAGATGGCAACGATGCATTACGACAGTTGGAGCTGGGATCCTTCGATCTGGTGGTCAGCGACCTGATGATGCCCGGCCTCGATGGCGTACAGTTCATTCAGCAACTGGCCAATCACGTAGAGCCGCCACCACTGGTGATCATGAGTTCCGTCTCCCCCCAACTCATGGACAGTGCATGCCTGGCCGCTCGTGCGCACGGGATAACGGTGCTGGAGCAAATCACCAAGCCGGTGAAGGCTCATGGCGTCAGGCGTCTTCTGGACAAGCTGATGCTGCATCGCCAGCGTAGCGAGGCTCAGGGTTCGACCGAGCGCTCGTCGCCGCTGACCAGCGTGTCTTCGTTGGAAAAGGCACTTGCGGCAGGCGAATTCAAGGCTTGGTTCCAACCCAAGTACTCGCTCGCAGATGGTCGTATCGTCGCGGCCGAAGCGCTGGTTCGCTGGCTCCACCCGCAACACGGGGTACTGCGTCCGTCCAGCTTCATGGACGCGATAAGCGCAGCCAACATGGACGAAGCATTGTTCTGGGAGATTCTTCGTCAGGCCATAGAGGCGCAGCGTGAGTGGGCACAACAGGGGGCTCGTGTGAAAGTCGCAGTCAACCTGCCGACTCACCTGCTGGAAAACCGCAATCTGCCTGACGAAATGGCTGGGTTCGTTGCCAGGCACGGCGGAACGCCTGCCAATACCGTGTTCGAGTTGCTGGAGAGCACCACTGCGCAAGCCGCAGACTACTACGCGGCAACATGCCGGTTACGAATGATGGGCTTCGGTCTGGCGCAGGACGACTTCGGCCAGGGGTATAGCTCGCTTTACAATCTTGTTTCCACACCCTTCACCGAATTGAAGATCGATCGCACCCTGGTGGGTGGCTGTATGGATGATGAACGCCTGGCGGCCGCACTGGAAAGCATGATCAAGCTGGGGCACCAACTCGGGCTCGAGGTTGTCGCTGAAGGCGTCGAACATGCCGATGAGCTGGATTTTCTGCGCCGCCTGAACTGCGATCTTGCGCAGGGCTATCTGATCTCGGAGGCAGTGGCTCCGGCCGCGTTTTCCCGCATGCTTTGAGCGTCTGGTCACGGCTCTGTCAGTAATCAGCAAGCTCCTTGCCAACCATGGCGGGAGCCGTGTCGCCGTCTATCGCTTTAATCCTCAACTGCTTCTAGAGTAAGGGTACTGATAGCCCGACGCTGTCATTTGCTCATCCCAGTCCGGTACCCCTATGCAGTCTCATGACAACGGCTTGATCCGTAAACTGGCCAATAGCTCGCTGCGCCTGAATGCCATGCTTTTGGGCGTGGTGGCGCTGACTTTACTGCTGGTGGGGGTCTCTTACTGGGCATTGAGTCGCGTCGTGGAACAGGAGCGCGACAAGTTCTACTTTCACTTCGGAAGGCTGGTGGGCGACATTCGTGAGCATGAGGCCTTTCTCCTGCGCATCGCTCAGCAGAGTGACGAAAGCGCACAGGCGCCCAGTCGCGAAGTGATTACGGTGCAATCGAAACTGATCGACCGTGGTCCTGAGAGGGAGGTTTACGAAGGGCGTGAATTCTCCTTCGCCATGCCGTTCACCTTGGTCCGGCCAGCCATACCCATGTCTGCGGCTACTCAGGAAACTTTCTCCTTCGGCGTCAAACTCGCCAATTTCTACAGCAGCTTCTGGAGCATGTCGGCCTATCCATCCCCGCAGATTTTTCTGCTCGATGTGGAGGGGACGACGAGCATCGCGGTGCCCTCGCTGGGTACGTTGGCCGATGGTACGAGCCTCACCCCTCAGACCTACTGGCCTTTCATGGAGCGCATCAGAGCCTTGCTCACCACTTCACCTGAGCAGCAGCTAGACCGGCGTGTGCACTGGGTTTCGTTCGATCATAATGCCGATCAGTCTGGGCATGAATTGATGGGCTACATCAGCACAGATCTGCCAGCTGGGCTCCTGAGGCAGGGTAAGCCGAACATCAAGCCGGTCGCGGTAACGCTGCTCGATATCCAGCTGATCAACGATTTCGAACGAATTCTTGACCGCCCTTTGTACGATCAGCTTGAACTGATCGCACCCGATGGCACGGTACTGACCAATGCCATTGACGAGGTTGGCGGCTATCACGATGGTCTCAACCTGTTCGGCAACGGTATCGTGTTCAAGGTTGGTGGCGATGGCTACGATGGCTGGAGTGGTCTATATCTCCTGAGCTATCAGAGCTTCTTTCGCTACGTCAAATGGCAGCTGCTAGGCGTTGTCGGGCTGATTCTCGGGAGTTTGGCCGGTGGCTGGATCGCGATTCGCTGGTACGCCATGCGAGTAGTGGCGCCGGCCCGTCTGGCGCACCAGAAAATAGTGGAAAGTGACGAGTTCAGTCGCGCCGTAATTCAGACTGCTCCCGTGGCACTATGTGTGTTGCGTCCCGAAACGCACGAGGTGGTCATGCAAAACCACTTGGCAGATGCCTGGCTGGGCAGCGCCGAAGCCATCAGCCGACTCAGTCGTGACTGGTCGCTGGACGAGGGGGGCAAGTGTCTCGGTGGTGAATCAGTGCTGGATATTTCCGGGCGCATCCTGCATGCGAGCTTCACCCAGGCGCCTTACCGAGGCGAAAGCGCCGTGCTCTGCGCTTTCAATGACATCACAGCGCACAAGCAGGCGCAGCAGATCCTGGCTGAAGCCAAGCTCTCGGCGGATGCCGCCAGCGAGGCCAAGTCGGTATTTCTGGCGACCATGAGCCATGAGATTCGTACCCCTTTGTACGGCGTGTTGGGTACGCTCGAACTCCTGGGTCTTACGGAGTTGTCGCCGCAGCAGCGCGATTATCTGGACACCGTACAACGCTCCTCTGCGGTGCTGCTGCAATTGATCAGCGACATCCTCGACGTTTCGAAGATCGAGGCGGGTCAGATGGCCATCGAAGATGTCGAGCTCAATCCGTTGGAGCTGGCTGAGGAAGTCATTTCCGGGTATGCCGCGCTGGCGCATTCCAAGCAATTGAAGCTCTACGCCTGCATCGACAGCGACGTACCCGGTACGGTGCGCGGCGATGCTGTGCGCATTCGGCAGATTCTCAACAACCTAGTGAGCAATGCCCTGAAATTCACTGATGTAGGGCGTGTGGTCCTGCGCCTGAAGTTCGTGCCCGACGAGGCACCCGGCAGCGGTACTTTGCAGTGGCAAGTTACCGACACCGGTATCGGGGTTTCCCAGGAACAGCAACTGCGGCTGTTCGAGCCTTTCTACCAGGCGCACGGCCAGGAGCACACTGTCAGTGGGACTGGTCTGGGTCTTTCGATCTGCTGGCGATTAAGCGAGTTGATGGGTGGAAGTCTGCGGGTGGTCAGTGAAATCGGCTTGGGCAGCAGCTTTACCTTTTCCCTGCCGCTCCCGGTGGTAAAGCGGAGTCAGCCGTTGCGTGAGCGCTTCACGCTGGCTGCAACCGATATCTATATACGTTCGCCGGTCAAGGAGCTTGCGCAGAACCTTCAGAGCTGGATCGAGCATTGGGGGGGCACGGCCCTGTTGCTCGATACCTCGTCTGGGCACGTGCCAGCCGATAGCGTGTTACTCGATCTGTTGAGCAGCGATGAGCTCGATCCTCAATGGCGCTGCACGTGCGTCAGTGCCCTGCCAGAGGCGGGGGTACAGCCTCAGGTCAGTGCCCATGGCTGGAGTGTCAGTCTTTACGCACTGGCCGGAATAGCCCAGGCACTGCAACTGGCACAGCAAGGGGAGTCGCGTGGGAGAATGCCGGTTCTCGACCAGGAGCGCCTGGGCAAACTGGGGTTGCGCGTGCTGGTTGCTGAGGACAATCCAATCAATCAGGTGCTGCTTCGCGAACAACTCGAGGAACTGGGGTGCCAGGTGACGCTCGCCGGTAATGGGCGTGATGCCATGCAAAGCTGGCGTCCGGGCGTTTTCGATGTGCTGATCACGGACGTCAACATGCCGCTCATGAACGGCTACGAGTTGGCGCAGGAACTGCGCAGAGTCGATTCGACGATTCCCATCATCGGCGTTACGGCAAACGCACTCAAGGAAGAGGGTGAGCGGTGCATCGCTGTCGGCATGAATGCCTGGCTGGTCAAGCCCATCAACCTCCGTACCTTCTACGACAGCTTGCTGAAGGCCTGCGCCGGCATCGTTATCCAGCCATTTCCGCTGGAGCAGATGGAGCCACACAAGGAGGAGGGTGATGTCATACAAGTCTCGGAGAAAATGCGTGACTTGTTTGTGCGCACCATGCGTGAGGATATTCAGGAGGTCTGGCGAGCCTTGCAGTGCAACGACATGGCAACGGCGCGCCAGCAGGTCCATCGGCTGCGTGGCGCCTTGGCGGTTGTCCAGGCCCAGACGCTGAGTGACGCATGCGGTGAAGTGGAGGACGCGCTGGTTGAACAATCCGGTTCTGAGCTTCACGCGGCGGTAGGTGCACTGATGAACCGCGTCGAGTCGGCGTTGGAACGACTCTGCTAGTCTTTCTGGCATCACTGCGAAGTAGAACGGCTGCACCCTTGACGAGGTGTGGATTGAGTTTGAAGGGTGGTATTCAAAAAGCGTATGGATAAAGTCAGAGTAGTATTGGCAGATGATCATCCCATCGTATTGATGGGGGTGCGCGAGGTCGTAGAGGCCGAAGACAGCATTGTCGTGGTCGGTGAGGCAAAGAACTCCACTGAGCTCGTCGAGCTTTACCAAAACCAAGCACCCGACATTGCGATTGCCGACTTCAATATGCCAGGTGACCAGGTCTACGGTGATGGCATCAAGTTGGTGGAGTATCTGCTTCGTAGTTATTCCAATACCCGTATCCTGATTTTCACGATGCTATCCAACCCGCTTATCCTGTCCAGCCTCTACGATTTGGGCGTGTCCGGTGTGGTGCTGAAAAACGGCGACCGCAAGGAAATTCTGGTGGCGCTCAGGTCCATCATGCGCGGGAAGGTGTATCGCGGTGCCCACATGCAATCGGCCAATACGGTGATGACCAGCAAGGATGATACGCTGGGTCGGGTGGCGTCGTTGTCGGTCAAGGAATACGAGGTGCTGCGCCACTTCGTATCCGGTATGAGTGTCGGGGATATTGCCCAGATGCTTAACCGCAGTGTCAAGACGGTCAGCGCGCAAAAGATCTCCGCGATGCGCAAGTTGGAAGTCGATACTGACCAGGCGCTATTGCTCTTTTGTCTAAAGGCCAATCTCTTCAACTGAAGTGCCTGTGCCTACACGTATTTCACGCTCTTCAATCAGTGCCTCAAGCATAAGCCTGAGTACAGACAGTGCGCAGCGACTTCGCTCGCGTTTTTTGATCGATTGCTGGTGACTGCGGGCATTGCTTTGTTTATTGCCATACAGCGCACCCGGCGCAGCCACATGACGCAGTGGCCTTGCGCGCAGACGGCTAAGAGGGACTGCCTGCGCGCAGTGCAGGCCGCAGATTGTGTGTCTCAGCCGGGCAGGTTGCGGATGTCGCCAGTGGACACCGCGCCGCCCATGCTCTGGGAGTGGCCTTCAATTGAAGGTCACCATCATTTCTGCCGAGGCGTTGACTTCGCCCGTCGCCAGTTGGCTGCCGCCTGAGCACAATCGCCAGATGAACTGAGGCGCGAAGGCTTTCAACAGTTCGGTATTGCTCAGATGGCCGATCCGTGTGCGTGACAGATCGAATTTCAGTCCGGTGCTGGCGCCGCAGTTGCCTGAGCCACTCAAGCCGCTCACCTCTCCAGTGATATAGGCGGCCGCCGGAACTGAGCCTGAAGCCCCTTGGTTGACGCCAAGCCAGGCTGGATTGCCCTCGTGCAGCCCGGATGTCGCCCTGAACTGGAGGTTTACATCGACCGAGATCGCGCCATCGGCTTCCTGGTTGCAGCTCACGCCTGCCTGCATGCTCTTGCGGCTCAGTTCGCTGTGTGCGATGAGATTCTTGCCCACCTGGCCAAAGTTGATGATTGCAGGTGCGCTGACCGTGCAATCGATGGTGGAAATGCGCAGATCGAGACCACCGGGCAAAATCTGCTGGTTCTTACGGGTAGAGGGAAGCGACGCATGGCTGACTGCCCACATCGGCGGCAGAGGAATACTGCCTGCTGCCTGCTGCGTGCCGTCAGCAACCATCACCCAACTACCCGTCAGCGTCACGCTGATGGGCTCGCCACCTCTGTATATACCGCTGCAGATACCGCTCAGGATGCAGGGTGTCAGCGCCCAGGCCTTTCCAGAGGGTTCTCCAAGCGGTAACTGAAAACCATAACTGTTGGTGTAGCTGCCACTTGTTGTGGGTATCCCTATCGTGCCGCTGAACGGTGTTGGCGAGTCGACTCCACTGAGGGGAAAGGTGCCATTTACCTGGGTGCGTGGCACCAGTCCAACCCCGGTGGGCTGACCATTGCGCAGAATCGGGAATGCCCGGAAACCACCGATATTCATCAGCGTCGAGCTGGCCATGATGCTGCTGGCTGACGAATCCACGATACCTGCCAATGGGGCGGTTTCAGAGGCGCTGCCATTGTTGCCGGTATGGTGCAGCGTCGCGCTGAATGGCAGTCCTTCCCAGATGATTCCGCTGCCCTTGCCGATGGTGATGGTTTCAGCCAGCAGAGTGGCGGGAGCCAGCAGTAACGCCAACAGCCACGCAGGGGCGGGTGCTGGCGAGGCGGTTGCCTTGTGGGGCGACTGAGTACTCATGGCAAGCTCACTCCTTGTATGCGTGACCGTTGTGAAAGCAGGCCCTCGTCACCGATGCGATAACAGGTTGCTGATTGGCTACGAATCGGGCTCTTCTGATCCTCCGGGCGCTGCTCGCTGAAATCGAAATGCGCTTCGCATTGCTGATCCTCTGCTGCACCCCAGCGCGCGCGCAGGGTGCCGCTCTCAGGCAATCCGTTCATGTAGACCTGCCCGGCATCACCGACGATGCCTGTGTCGGCTTCGCTGCGATTTGAGGATTCCACCTCTACGCTGGTGCCGAAGGGCAGGGGCTGACCCTGATACGTCAGGGTGAGCAGTGCCTGCAGGCCGATGCGCGTGGCAAAGTTGGCCAGCACCACGGCGCCCTTGGTCGGGTACACATTCACGGTCGATTGGGTCAGGTCGACATCGTCCGGCAACGTCGACGGATTGAGGCTGATCGCATTGCTCTGGTAGTTCGACAGGTAGGGCACCACGGCATAGCCACGACTGTCCGTTGTTACCCCGCCATTCATGACGCTGGCGCCAGCGGCGCCGGGCGCGCTGACCACTGCGATCGAATCTCCGGTCGATTGGCTCAGGGTCATGCCTTGAGGATGCACGACGACAGCGCCATTGCCGTTGAGATTGAGCGAACGGTAGCTATCGCTGTAGCTGTAGCCCAGGTTGGCTGCGCCGTTGCTGCCCTGATAACCCAGGTTCAGGTTACTGCTGCTGGCTTTTTCGTCCTGGTTGGAACGGTTGTGACTGACGTTCCATGACAGGCGACCCTGCCCATCGCTACCGCTCAGGCCCACCTGCTGTTGCAGTTCGCCATCGTTGCGCCGGCTGACCTGATAGCTGGCGCGACTGTTTCTGAGGCAGGCCCGCCCCGTGAACAGGTCCAGTGGCGCCTGCAGGGTCAGCGCGATCTGACGGGTTTCCGGCCAGGAATTGTCTTGCCGCTGAACCCGACTGACGCTGTATGCAAGGTCGTAGTTGATGCCGTGGAAGCTGGTGCTGTAACCCGCGGCGATATTGGTGTTGACCTCGTCGTTGCCCCAGTAGTCATAACGCGAGTGCGACAGGTACAGGGCCCCCCAGGCATTCAACTGTTGATTGATGCGTGCCTGGAAACTCGAACGCTGTCTTGCCAGGGTCCAGGGCAACTGGCCTGGTGTCAGCTCATAACCCGCGTTGTTGAAGTCGGCAAAACTGTAGTAGTCGCGGGTTGAATAGCGGTAGGCAGCCAGATCGATCGAGGTGCCGGTCGTGATGACGTTTTTGGCGTAGCGCACTCGGTAGGAGTTGCCCGTCCTGACCCCTTCGTGGTCATCGAGTCTGGCACGTGCTGCTGTGACATCGGCCGACAGGGCGCCCAGAGAACCCATCGATAAACCAATGCCACCGGCAGCCGACAGATAGTCATCGGCCACCAGTGTCCCGCCATAAAGTGTGAAGTTGTGCGGCAGGCCGTAGATCAACGTACCCAGCACGAAGGGCGCTTCGCGAGAGTGCAGGGTGACGCCGCCGTCGTAACGACCGGCGGTGATCTCGAATCGTGAAATGTAGGGGCGCAGCATGACCGGCAAAGAGGAACTGGCGATGGTCTGCGTACGCACGCTGCCGTCTGCTTCGGTGATCGTGAGGAGCAAGTCGCCCCCGAGCCCGGTCTGATGCAGATCATTGATGCGGAAGGCACCGGGAGCGACATAGGTCTGGTAAATCACGTTGCCATTCTGCGTGATGGTTACGCGCGCGTTGGTGTTGGCGATTCCGCTGATCATGGGCGCGAAGCCACGCTGATTGATTGGCAGCATCTGATCGTTCGAGTTGAGCCTCACGCCCTTGAACGCAATGCTGTCGAACACATCGTTACCCGTGCTGGTTTCACCAATGGCAAGCTCCGCCCGCCACGGCTGTATGTCCGTTTGCAGGTAGGTATTGGAAAAATCGCTGGTATGCGTTCGCAAGCCGGGTTGGCCGCTGCTGTGTCCCTTGTTGTAGGTGTAGATGTATTGGCTGCGAAGACGCCAGTTTTCCCAGTTGGCGCCGCTGCGCAGGCTCAGAAACAGATTGTCCTGCGTGCTGTCAGGGCTTCCATAGCCCAGGCTCTGCCAGTTTCGTCCGCCGCTGAGCGAATAGTTCAGCACCATGGCCGGCACACCCTGATCCCAGAGCGATGGGTCGCTGTAACCTGCCACGCTGGGTTTCAGGGCAATTTGTGGAATGCTCACATCCAGCCGAAGTTGCGGAAAATCCAGGCTGAAGAAGGCATCCGGGATCACGGATGCAAGGTCATCGAGCGGTGCATCCCTGGGCAGTGTTCTGAGCGTCGGCAGGGCGGAAGTGTTGACGCCCAGCTCATCGAGCAGGGCGGGTGTGATCATCGGGATGATCTTTCCTTGCGCATCGGGTTTGAAGTCCAGCGCGTAGTCGCCTTTGGCAATCTGGTTCACATAGAGGGTGACAAGATAGTTGCCCGCCGGGATATGACCGGAGTTCTCGAATGCGCTCAGGTCGGTGGTGACGCTCTGTCCGTCGATTGAAAGCAGGCGCGGGTCGAAGTATTCCTTGCCCCATGCCGGAATGCTGGCGCAGACCAGCCATGCTGAGAGCGCCCGCGCCATGATCGTTCCACTGTGGCTGTTCTTCATGTCGATATGTCCGTAACTGCTTGGGGGCTGTTGCCGTTTCACCGTGAGTCGCATTGCCGCGAGAACTGGCCTCCGGTTGGCGCAGCAACGACAGCGCGGTGGCATTTCCCGTACGTTCCTGCGCGACCGCAAACCAAGCGACGTAATTGCGAATTGGGAATCGCACGCCCCCTAAAGGGCTTGCTGGCTTTCCGGTGTTTCCCAGTTGCCTTCGTCAATCAATCGCCACTTCACGCTGGCGTCGCGTTCCGCTGCTGATGGGATGGCGTAGTGCTGCTCCGCCATGGGCGGAACCATGAGGCGCAAATCAGCAGCCTCATAGGTGAAGCTGTCCAGGCTGAGGGCGGCGAACGTCAACCAGTACGGAGTTGGATTGATCGCTATGAGCTGGTTGCCTTCCCGGCGAAATCTGAGTTGCCGCGACGCATTGGTGATGGCTTCTTCAGCCAGACCTGCGGGGCGATAGAAGAGCTTCAGGTTGCTGACGACCGTCATCACCACGTGATTCGCGCCTTGCGTTGCGAGCTGTGCCGGCAGGGCACGCAATGACACGAAGAAGATCGATTCCCGATCCTTCGGCAGTGCTTCTCCGGTGTAACGGATGCGCAATACGTGCTGGCTATGGGCCTCCAGGCGAGAGAGGGGAGGTGTCACGATAAATGGCATTTTGGGCTCTCCTGCCCATGTCAGATCCACGCTGCCTGTCGCGGGGGAAACCGGCCTGACCCAGGCTTGCACCAGATAGGCGCTGTCACTCGTGTTGTGGATGTTGAGCGAAACGCCTTTGCTGGCGTGGGCCGGATAAATAATGCGCAGTTGTGAAAAAGACAGACCCGTCCGAGCCTGCTGCAAGGACGGGGCAGTGCTGCTATCGGCAACTGCACCCTTTACCGGCGAATTCGCCGCTGCAGTGGTCAGCAGGAGACCGAGTGCGAATGTCAGGGCGCCTTTCATGGTTGTTTCCATTGAGCGTTGGCGATGCACGGCGGCGACAGGCCGCCGTGATCGGTAATGGCTTGCCATTGCACCTGGCCGGCTGGCATTGAGAGGGGAAAACCTGCGCTGGCATGCGGCGCGAGCATGGGCTCCAGGTCGGCAAGATCGAGCGTCTTGCCGGCGACGATCAGGGTGCCCAGGGTGATGTAGTAGGGCGTCGGGTTATGAGCGTGCAGCGTCTGGTTCGTGTGCCGGAACTGCAGCCGGCAGATCGCATCTGCGTGCGAGGGTGTCAGGCTGGCGGGGCGGTAGAACAGCTTGGTCGTGAAGCGGATACCCAGCGACAGCTTTGCATTCTTCCGGTCATTGAATGTATCTGCGGTTTGCGCAGGAACCGCGGTGATCGCCAGGTAGAACACCGATTCCCTGTCCTCGGGAAGTGCTGCTCCCTGATACAGCACCCGCAGCAATTGCTCGCTCTTGCCAGGCAACAGCAGCAGCGGCGGGGTGACCATGAACGGCGCTGCGGAGGTGTCGTCGATACCCGTCTGCACGCGGCTTTGCACCAGATAACGCGTTGAGCCTGCGTTCTTGATCGACAGGCTTTGAGCGTGCTCACTGGCAGGGAAGATGAGACGGGTTTGCCCCAGACTGATGCCGCCAGCAGGGGAGGCCAGGAGGCAGGGTGAGAGCGTCAACAACAGCCAGCCTGCCAGGGAGCGTTCGACGTGCATGCTCAATGCTCCTGATCGTCCGGGCGTCATTGATAAATGAAGTCAAACAGGACAGTGGCTGACACCTGGCCTGGCTGAATGGCCGTGCAGGCGTTGCCGCAGCTGAGTCCGGCATGGAACGTCAGTGTTCGCCCCAGAGGCAGCGTACCAATCGGGCCCAGATTCAGAACGCTGCCGTTCTGAAGCGCCGGGTTGGCGTAAGCCGGTACGCTATCGGTGTTGTACAGCACGACACCCACGCCGGCGGTAGCGGCATCGCTTCCACTGTTGCGAAACAGCCACTTGCCCTTGCTGATCCCCTCGCCCGTGATCCTGATTTTCGGCGCCAGGCCAAACTGCTGGGGGTTGCCGGTGCAGCTATCGACGGTCAGTGCAAACGGCTTGGCCAGGAGCAGGCGATTGGGCGTCAGGTCATTGAGCGTGACAGCGCCCAGCGCAAGTGTGTCCGTGCTCAGGCTGATCGCGCAGCTGGCTTCGACCAGCGTCGCGGAAAACCTCAATTGTGTAGGCGCTGCAAGCGCGCAGGTGCTACCGAGCATTACCAGCGCGCCGATCTCAATGCAGTTCAGCGCGATGCGCATCGAAACCACCGTAGTCGTTGATCGTTGTCCAGAGCACCTCGCCGTAGGGCTTTTGCACCGCCCATACATGGCTTGAGTAAGGTGCCAGCATGCGTTGTTCGGGCGAGGAGAGCGGCAGACTCTCGCCATTGACCGTCACATTGTTGAGGCTGACGAAGAAGGCGGAGGGGTTGCTGATTTCCAGCCCATGCTCGCGGCGCTCGAAGTGCAGATTCTTCTGCGCCTCTGTCGATGAGCCAGTTAACCCCGTGGGCCGATAAAACAGTTTGATGATGTTGCCCACGCCGAACTGCACCATGCCCTTGATCCCTGATGCTGCAACGAGCTCGCCGGGTTTTTCGCTGGCCGGGATGGCGGTGGTGTAAAAGTAAAAGACCGATTCGCGGTCCGTCGGTAGTGGCTGATTTAGAAATACAATACGCACCTGGTTGGTGCTCTGTGCCTCCAGTCGAAACAGCGGAGGCGTGACCATGAATGGCGCCTTTACCGGTGTGTCCTGTGCCAGGCTGACAAGTGCCCGAACCAGCCAGGGTTTATCGACCTGTGTGTTGCGCAAGGTGACCGAAATGCTTGGCTCGCCCTGGGGGTAGATCAGACGGGTTGCATTGATGCCGAAGCCATCGGCCCGCGCTGCAGTGTTGGCAGCCAGCGACAGCACCAGCATCGTGATCAGCGGGCGTGCGGCGAAATAATTCATGAGCGTTTTACACTCCCTGCAAGTGAGACCGTCCCGATACAAGCGTTCCTGCGCCTCGAGCGTTGGGCATACGCAAGGCCAGCCGATGGATCGGCTCGGCTCGAGTGATCGACGCGTATCCAGGGGCTTCGCCCGCTGGCCGGAAATCACCGGCGGCACGCCGTGGCGTGCTCGCTGGACGTCAGACGGCGGATCCGCATCCCGACGCAACACTCAGCGGCGATGCCTGGCAGGTGCTTGATAGAACAAGGGGCCGTGCCCGGGTATCGGTGCAGATAAACCAGAGGGTTCAACTGCACGACGCGTTTAGCGTATGGCGCCACATGCTGTGCGGTTCATGCGTGGTATCTGGTCCGCGCATGAACCTGCCCGATCGGCTTTCTGCTCAGTTGTAAGCGAAAGAGAACAGGATCGGCGCGTGCACAGTACCGGTTTGCGCGGTCGCCGAAGAGGACGCCAGGCCCGCCTGCAAGGCAATCTCCTGACCGTTGAAGTCGCTCAGGGCTGGCGGTGTGCCTGCCGCGGTGTTCAGGATGCTGTCACCGGCCGAAATATAGGCGGTTGGGGTTGCCACCGGGGCGATCATCACGCCGACGTTGCCGTTGTCGCCTGCACTGCCCTGGAAGATGCTGTTGAAGCCCGCGAGGGTCTGGCCGCTCACCAGCAGACTGGCTTGTTCGCCCGCCAGAGGAGTACCGGCACAATCGCTCAGGCTGACGGTGAACTGCTTGATACTGCCGGTGATTGGAGTGGAGGCCGCTGTAAAGTCGGCCGGCGCCCAGTTGCCCAGATCGAGAGCGGTTTTGGACAGGCTGACATCGCAGGTGACCTTCACCACATTACCGGTAATGGTGATCTCGGCGTTGCTGGCTGCCTGGGCGGAGCCCATCGCGGCGAGAAGAGCCAAAGCAATAAATGATTTACGCATAACGATTTCCTTTCGGTTGTGAAATGGCTGCGACATTCGGGTATCGAATACTGCGTCGGCTGTTCAGCAACGCCGGCGACACATATCAGCAGCGCGTTTTCTGTTGCGGTTCAAGCACTCGTTACCACCGGCTGAAAGCTGTCGGCAGCGCATCTGGCCTGTCTGCAATGGGCGGTACAGGGCAGTGGTTGTCGTAGATCACCAGCCGATGCAGCCGCGCTACTTTCGCGTTGTGACCGGTCGGTCGGGAATAAGAAAATTCTTATTCCATAAGAAATTTCTTATTTGTCTGTGAGGAGGCACGGGAGTCTATCGCGTTCATTTGCCCGTGGCGTTCGTTGAAAGCGTTGGCTCCTGTGTAGGTGCTGTTGACGATTTATCGCGAGGCAGCGTTGCAGGGACAGATGAACTTCAAGGGCACAAAGTTTATTTGCAAAGTTTCATTGGGTATCTTCTTAATACAAAGGTCGTGCTGCGCAGGTCTAAGAAATTTCCTAAAAAAACAAAGCAATGCGTCATTCAGAATCTTCTTAAATACGTGTCGTGCTTTTCCCATGACAATTCGCTCACCAACTCCTGACGTACTTCGTTTGCATCGGAGTTTGGATCTAGTGACTAATCCATAGGAATGTATACACATGAAACTGAATCGCATTGCACTGGCTACTCTGATGGCTATCGGTGTTGCTACTGCCGCTAATGCTGCTGACCAGGGTTCGGGCAAAGTGACCTTCGTTGGTTCGATCATCGACGCTCCTTGCTCCATCGCTCCTGAGTCCCTGGACCAGACTGTTCAGATGGGTGCTATCTCCAACGTCGCTCTGGCTGATGGCGGTGCTTCCGCTCCGGTTGCCTTCAGCATCGAGCTGACCGACTGCGCCGTTCCGACCGCTGGTGTCAAGGACACCGTCACCGTCACCTTCACCGGTACCGAGTCCACCTACCCGTCGGGTGCCGGCAACCTCGGCCTGCTCGGCAGCGCCTCGGGTGCCTTCATCGAGCTGGCCACCGCTGACAGCACTCGTGTTCAGCTGAACACCGCCACTGCTGCCCGTCAGATCGCTGATGGCGCCAACGCCACTCTGGCCTTCACTGCCAAGCTCAAAGGCGCTGGCACTGGCGTCGACGTGGTTCCGGGTAGCTTCCAGGTGCCGGCCAACTTCGTCCTGGCCTACCAGTAACAGTAAGCCGCTTGCCGTCTTCCTGACGGCGACGAATAACCTGCGGCAGTTCTTCCTCGCCGCAGGTTTTTTTTGAGTGCGTGGAGCAGGTCAGATGAGATCGACTCATGACGTATCGCCCCGCGTGGCGCAATGCCTGTTGTTGTCTCTGATGCTTTCGAGCGGTGCTCAGAGCGCCGAAATCATTGGACGCGGCTATGTCGGCATGACGGGTTCCATTCTGGAGGCGCCTTGCGACATTGAAGTGGGCGACCGTGACCAGGCCTTGGTCATGGATACCTTTCCCCTCAGTGAGCTCGCGCTCGATGGGCGTGGCCCACAACGAGATTTTTCCATTCGCCTGGTTGGCTGTTATCCCGGGCGTACCGACTTCGAGTCGGATCGGCGGCGCTTTGCCGTGACCTTCGATGGTCAGCAGGAGCGCGATTACTTTGGCGTTATCGGCAATGCCCAGGGCATCGCCCTGGTGATTCGCGATGCGCGCGGCACCCTGGCTGAGCCCGGACGCCCTTTACCTGAGCGCGCGCTCGCCTCGGGTGAAAAACAACTGGATTACACCGTTGCAGTGGTCGCCAACCAGCAACCACTTCGAGCGGGTGATTACCGCTCTGTTATCCGTTTCAAGATGGATTACTACTAAAGGGGTCATTTCATGGCGCGGAATCTTTCCCGCTCCCTTCTTGCTGTTTCCATAAGCCTTGGTTTGGGTGCGCTGGTTGGAGCTGTCGGTGCTGTTCAGGCAAAAGAAATTCGTTTCAACACGGATATTCTCGATAGCAAGGATCGTGAAAACATCGATCTGAGCGTATTCAACCAGAAGGGTTTTATCCTGCCCGGCACTTATGAACTGGCGATCAAGCTCAATGGCGTAACCATGCCGGCACGTAGCGTGACCTTCATGGCGCCGGAAGATGATCCCAAAGGCAGCGAGGCGTGCCTGACCCCTGAGCTGGTCGAGCTGATCGGTCTTACCGCCAGCGCCCAGAAAACCCTGACCTGGTGGAACGGCGAGCAGTGCCTGGCGCTGAGCAGTCTTGACGGCATGTCCGTCACGGGTGACATCGGTGCCGGCGTGCTCAGCATGAGTGTCCCGCAAGCCTATATCGAGTACAGCAGTCCGAACTGGGATCCGCCTGCGCGGTGGGAAGAGGGTGTTGCCGGCCTGCTGCTGGACTACAACGTCAACGCACAGAACCAGTGGCAGGACCGCGATGGTACTCGCAACCAGAGTATCAGCGGCATCGGGGTGGTGGGCGCCAATATCGGCGCATGGCGCTTGCGTGCCAACTGGCAGGCGCGCCATCAGTCCGGCTCCGGGCGTGGCAGCGAGGATACCTTCGACTGGACCCAGTACAACGCGTACCGCGCCATTGCGCCGCTGCGCGCCAAGCTGACGGTGGGCGAGGACTACCTCTATTCCGACGTGTTCGACAGCTTCCGCTTCCTCGGCGCCAGCCTGGTGACCGACGACAACATGCTGCCGCCCAATCTGCGTGGCTATGCCCCGGAAGTGACCGGCGTCGCCCGTACCAACGCCAAGGTGGTGATCAGCCAGCAGGGCCGCGTCATCAAGGAAGTGTTGGTACCGGCCGGTCTGTTCCGCGTCCAGGATCTGGACAGCGCGGTGGCAGGCAAGCTCGACGTGCGCGTCGAAGAAGCCGACGGCAGCACGCAGAACTTCCAGGTCGATACCGCGTCCATCCCGTACCTGACCCGTCCAGGCCAGTTGCGCTACAAACTCATGGGCGGTCGGCCGACGGACTGGGATCACAGCACCAATGGTCCGCTCTTTGCCGGTGGCGAGTTCTCCTGGGGTGTGACCAATGGCTGGTCGCTTTACGGCGGCGCGCTGACCAGCAACGACTACAACGCGCTGTCGGCTGGTATCGGTCGTGACCTGATGGCCTTTGGCGCACTGTCTGCTGACGTTACCCAGTCCAGTGCCGATCTGCCGGAAGCCGGCAAGCTGACCGGGCGCTCCTATCGCCTGAGCTATTCCAAGCGCTTCGACGAAACCAACAGCCAGGTGACGTTCGCCGGCTACCGCTTCTCGGACGACACCTTCCTGTCGATGTCCGATTACGTCAGCGCACTGGACAGCCCCGGTGGTCAGGTGTTGTCGCGTGGCAAGGAACTCTACACCGTCAGCTTCAACCAGCAGTTCCCCGACCAGAAGACCAGCGTCTACTTCAACGTCAACCACCAGACCTACTGGAACCGCGGCGCGTCGGACCGCTACAACCTGTCGGTTGCGCGCTATTTCGACTTCGGCGAGTACCGCAACGTCAGCCTGTCACTGACCGCCTACCGCAATCAGGACAGAAGCAACGAGCGCGATCAGGGCATGTACCTGTCACTGACCATGCCCTGGGGCAAGGGCGGTACCGTGGGCTACAACGGTTCGTTCAGTGCGGGCAGCCACAGCAACGCGGCCACCTATTCCGACCGCGTGAACGAGGCGGATTACTACCAGGTTCGCGCCGGTGAGACGGACGGCAAGTCTGATGTCGGTGGCTACTACTCGCACCGCGGCACCTACGCCCAGGTCGATGCCACGGCCAGTGCCGTCGGCAGTCAGTATCGCCAGGTCGGTGTGTCGCTGGTCGGTGGTGCCACCCTGACGGCTGAAGGGGGAGCCCTGCACCGGGTCAATATCCTCGGTGGTACCCGGATGCTCGTGGATACCGATGGCGTGGCCGATGTACCGGTCGGCGGTTATGGCAGCTCGGTGAGAACCAACCACTTCGGCAAAGCTGTGGTCACGGACATCAGCAGCTATTACCGCAACAGCGTGCAGATCGATGTCAACAAACTGCCGGAAAACGCCGATGCCACGGCCTCGGTGGTGCAGGGCACGCTGACCGAAGGCGCCATTGGCTACCGTCACTTCGACGTGATTTCCGGGGCCAAGGCCATTGCCGCGATCCGTCTTGGTGATGGTTCCACACCGCCCTTCGGCGCCGCCGTGCTCAATGCCCGGCAGCAGGAAGTGGGCATGGTGACCGATGCCGGCGAAGCCTACCTCACCGGCCTCAAGCCAGGTGACACCTTCACCGCACACTGGGCGGGTCGTGAGCAATGCCGCATGACCATCCCCAATGATCTACCCGCAGACATGGCCACTACACTTCCCTTGTCTTGCGTCAAGGGTTGACCCGTCGCCACGACGCCAATGAACAGTGAAAGGCACACCGAGCGGGACTCAAAGCAACCCTCGGCGTCGCCCTCAGGAGTAAAGATGAACATGAAACAGACTGTAATCACCGGCCTGCTGGCCATCATGGCGGTCGCCACCGTGGCGCCGCAGGCTCAGGCAGCCATCGCTCTGGACCGTACCCGGGTTATCTTCCCCGGTAACGAAAAGTCGGTCAGCCTCACCGTGCGCAACCAGAACCCCGAGCTGCCCTACCTGGCGCAGGGCTGGCTGGAGAACGAGGAGGGCGTCAAGCTCGATAACCAGAGCCCATTTGCCGTACTGCCACCCGTGCAGCGCGTCGAACCCGACAGCCAGACCCAGGTGAAAATCCAGGCGCTGCCGGGTGCCAGTCAGTTGCCGCAGGACCGTGAGTCGCTGTTCTACTTCAACCTGCGCGAGATTCCGCCGCAGAGCGACAAGCCCAACGTCCTGCAGATCGCCCTGCAGACCCGTATCAAGATGTTCTACCGCCCCACTGAACTGGCCGCAGAAGCCGCCAAGCAGCAGGCCATCCCGTTCCAGGAAAAAATCACCCTGGAAAGAACAGGCGACAGCTACACCGTCAAGAACCCGAGCCCGTACTACGTCACCCTCGTCGGGGCTAGTGCCAAGAAAGGCGGGGACGTGGTCGATGGGTTCGAGCCCCTCATGGTTCCGCCGCTGGGTAGCGCCAAACTCGGTGGCAGCGCTGCCGCACTCGGCGCCACACCCGTACTCGTGTACGTCAACGATTACGGCGGTCAGCCCGTGCTGACATTCCGCTGCAGCGGCACGAGCTGCAACGTCGATGAAACCAAGCGCAGCCAGTAACAAACAGCCAGCAGGCAGGATGCCACTTGCTGGAAACTTCAATGCACAAGCAGGCCAGGTCAGGGCTATTCCTGATTGGTTTGGCCCCTGTCTACGTCAGGTTCAGTGATGACCAGGTTTTCCAAGCAGAGCCCCATGCGCAGGTGGATCAAGGGTGTATCCCGTTTGACTGTCTGTGTCGCCATGGGCATGACATGTTCGCTGCAACAGGCGAGCGCGCTCACCCAATACGTCACGGTCAAGGCCATCATTCTCGACGGGCCACGCTGTTCCATCGTGGGTAATGGGGCCGGGCGTATCGACGTGCCATTTGGCGACACCCTGCGCACTGACATGATCGACGGCGTCAATTACGAGAAGCCGATCCCCTTCAGTCTGAGCTGCTCGGGTAGCCCATCCTCCTTGCGATTCAAGTTTGCGGGTAATACCGGCGCCACGTTCGACCCCAATGTCCTGGCAACCAGTTTTCCTGACCTGGGCGTGCGCTTGCTCAAGCCCGATGGCAGTGCCCTGAACCTCAACGACGAGTTCGCCGTGACCGTCATCGGCGCGCCCGCCTTCAGGGCCGTGCCGGTACAGCGCCCTGGGGCCACTTTGCCAACCGGTAGTTTTTCAGCCTCGGCAACACTGACGATGGAGGTGCAATGAACATGCTGATTAATCAATGCTCCGGCAAACGCGCCGTTTTGCGCATGGCACTGCTGCTCGGCACGCTTGCTTGCGCCGCCTCTGCTCAGGCCATCGACGTCTCCTTTACCGGCAAGCTGATTGATCCGCCACCGTGTGTGATCAACGGCAACACCGATATCAGCGTGGATTTTGGCAATGACATGCTGGCCGGGCGGATCGATGGCGTGAATTATGAGCGCCCGATCAATTTTACGCTGGACTGCACCAAGGCAGCCTCTGCCAATCGTAACGCGCTCCAATTACGGTTCTTGGGTGACAGCGCAGTCTTCAAGCCAATCACGCTGGCTACCACCAAGGCCGATTTGGCGATTGAGATCCGCAAGGATGGCGGGCTGATGCCATTGACTGCATGGGTTTCCTTTACTTACCCGACCGTACCCGTATTCACCGCTGTCCCCATCAAAAGCGTGGGCAGCACCCTGAGCGGCGGCACCTTCACCGCAGCCGCCACGCTGCTGGTCGACTACCAGTGAGGCATCAGAAATGACAAGCAAGCACGCTTCCCGGTTGTTGTGGCTGGCCCTGGCTGTCGCCAGCAGTACTCAGGCCGTACAGGTCAACTTCTCTGGCGGGCTGGTCGAGTCCATCCCGTGCACCATCAACAACAATGACGTGATCCGGTTGGACTTCGGTAACGGCGTGATCATACGCAACCTCGATGGCGAAAATTACAGCAAACCCATCAATTACCAGATCGTCTGCGATGCGCCCGGCACGGTCCGTCTGAGCCTTCAAGGGACGGAAACACTGTTCGATGATGCGGCAATCCAGACCAACGTCGCCGGCCTGGGTATTCGCATCAACCTAGGGGGGCAGCCGTTCATCCTCAATACGCCAATCGTCGTCAATCCCGCGAGCCTGCCTGCACTGGTGGCCGTGCCGGTGGCTGACCCGGCCAATACCCCGGAAACGGGCGTATTCAATGCCTCCGCCACCCTGATGGCCGACTACCAATAGGAGCGCGCACGATGACTCAATGGCACACCCCAAACCGCGCCAAGCGTGCCGGCCTGGCCCTGGCGTTGATATCGCCGCTGCTATTTGGCGGCCCCGCGCAGGCGGCAGACAACCTTGAATTTACCGGCGCGTTGGTCGAGGCAGCCTGCAACCTGCGTGCGGGTGACGACGATATCGAGCTGAACTTCAACACCGTCATCGACCGCTACCTGTACCGCTATGGCGAAACCCCGGTTCGTGCGTTCTCGCTGCACCTGGACGACTGCGACAACAGCGTACTGACCGGCGTCAAGTTGACCTTCAAAGGTACGGAAAGCACCGAACTGCCTGGTTTTCTGGCGTTCGATGGCGGCAGTACGGCAAGCGGCGTGGTTGTCGGCCTGCAGACTGCAGGTGGGCAACTGCTACCGATCAACGATACCAGCGGCATGTCCCTGACGCTGCCATCCGGCAACCTGATCATTCCGCTGCAGGCCTACCTCAAGGCAGAGCCCACGGCGCAGAACACTCAGGCAATAGAACTGGGCAACTTCAAAGCCACGGCGGAGTTTTTGCTGACCTATCAGTGATAGCACGCTCATGCATGAGTGCGTCGTGCCGGTTGCGACAAAGGGAGAGGCAACTGTCATCAGGATTTTAACGTTACCGGCAGCGGGGCATCGTGATCCGCTGCTGGCCAGAGAACAAAGCGTCATTGTTCGCGTCGGTACGCGGGCAGAGGTTTGATGAAGTATGAAAAAACTATTCAGAAACAGGCTCAGTTACCTGGTCGCGACCTTCGTTTCTGGCGTGTTGTTGTCCGTCGCCAGCGATCTGCAGGCTGCCTCCTGGGGGGCTGTGGTATCAGCAAGTTCAGTCAATGGCTATGGAACATTTCAATGGGGCTGGCCCTCGGAGTCGGACTACTCGACCATTTGTTTTACTTCGGACGGCTGCATCATCACGGTAGGACCCTGGGATCCGAATGGTGCATATCCCAGAGGAGGTATCGATAACCCTTGGGGCGTAGCTCAAAAAGTATTCATCCCATCGGGGGCTACCACCCGTACCGCCTATAGCACCTGGGTTGCCAAATACGGTTCCAGTGGCAGTTTCACCCAACAGATGTGGCCCGAACGCGTCAATCTGACGAGCACTTGCTATGGTTTTCAGGTGTTTCAGGGTGGTGGGAGCAACCGGCGCACCGGCACCGTTTTGCCAGGTGGGCAATGTGGCAAGGTACCGCCGCCCAGCCTGAGTTGCACGCTGAATGTACCGTCGGAAATCAATCACGGCACTGTCAGTGCAGGAGAAACGTCGATCAAAGAAGTCACCGGTACGATCAACTGTAACCTCTCGGCTAATGCGCAACTTTCCTCACAGTTCGTCAATGGCACGATCTGGGTATCCGGCAAGCTGCTGTTCGATAACCAGTCCACCCGAAACCTGACGGTGAATGGAACCGCCAGCTTCACGCTGAAAAGCGAACTGACTGCAGAGGCCTCTGCCCCGGCCGGGCCGGCTGAGATGTATTTCCTGGTGTTTGCCGACTTCTACTGAGCGTCGTCCGGCATCCCGGAATCCGGCGGCTTGCTCAGTAGCATGGGCGCAGTTGTGATGTGAACTGTGCGGATTGATACCTGGCAGAGCAGCATCAAGCAGCTGGCAAATGGATGTTATCAAGGCTGGATGTGTTCGGATTAAACATTGAAGGCAGTCATTTGCACGAGTCGGGCAGTCATTAAGTTATAGGGAGCTTCGCAAGTCTTTGGCTTGCCGCAAGAAAGGCAGGTAGGGCGGGCATGTATGTCGCCTGACCCTATGTCGACGTCAGGAGGAATAATGCATAAATTTTCTAAAGTTGTCCCGCGCCATGGTGCGCTATATAGCGCGCTCGCTGTTCTGGGCTGCACCTTGCTCTGTGCTGCAGCGGCCGAGGCAGGTACGACGACGACGGTCAGCATCAGCGGTACTGTCTTCAGCGGCCCGGCCTGCGTGATCAATGGCAACGTCGGTGATCATATTGAGGTGCACTTTGGCGACACCCTGCGCACTGACATGATCAACGGCACTAATTACCGGCAAAACATGAACTTTGGTTTGAACTGCACGGGCAATCCTTCCACCTTGCGCTTTAAGTTTGCGGGTAATCCCGGTGCCACGTTCGACCCCAACGTGCTGGCAACCAATTTCACGGACCTGGGAGTGCGCTTGCTCAAGCCCGACAATACCCAGTTGAATCTCAATGAAACGTTCGAAATGACATACACCGCAGTAGCGCCAAATTTCATGGCTGTGCCTGTACAGAATCCTGGGGCTATTTTGCCGACAGGGAACTTTGGCACCTCGGCGACACTGACGGTAGAGGTATTATGAACAGCCTGGCTCATCAACCTTCAGGCAAGCGCGCTGTTGTTGCAGTTATTCAGCCTCAACTCAAGATTGAGCCAGCCACGCTCAGCAAACTTTCGATTGTGCTGGGTGATTCAAGGCAAAAGAAATCTCTGCATTGGGCTATGAGCCAACAGCCCATAGGCTGTAATGCGTGTAATCAAGGCCGGGATAGTAAGACCCAGTACGTGCCATTTTCTTGAGTGTTCGAGAGTTCAAAGATGAGATACCTGATCAGCTTACTCCTGCTGTTTTCGTTGTCAGCGCAAGCAGCAATATATACGTCAAGCGTAACGTTGAACAATAAGGTTCCGACGATTTACTATTTCAACGGCCCTGCATCTTCGGATACTACCGATCTACGCGCAGCAGGCGGGTACTGGTACGGTGTTGCTGTTCATGCCGTGGGTTTTAGCGATGGGCGGCCCAGTCCATTTCCACCGAATTATGTATCCATGATTGGTTATGGCAACGTAATTAGTGTAGAGCAAGGCGATACTTGGGAAACGCTTTCGCAGAAATATATTGCCAGGTATGGCACAGGATCAAGAACAGGGAGCTGGGGATTAAATTCTGTCTATAAATATGAGGCTTGCATGGCCGTGTCGTCCTGTGGCGACTGTGGAACCTCAATAGGTGTCAGCATAATGCCGAACTCCTGCAGTAGCGTACCCTGGACCAATGTCACTTGTAACATCACCGATCCTGCGCTGCAGATCAGCCACGGTGACCTGCGTGACAACGATGTCAGGGGGCACAAGGCGTCGGTGACCACACGGGTTACTTGCTCGGACGACGCCGTCGTCACATTCCGGGTCAACGAGTCGCGAATCTACCTGGGCAATGGTGTCTCCACAGACATTTCCATCAACGGTATGGCAATGGGCAGTGGTGGCGGGAGCGTACGATACGGCGTGCCGGACTGGGGTTTGGACGTAAAAATTGAGTCGCAATTGATCACCGTCAACCCACAGCCGGGTCCTTTATCCGGCACCCTGATCGTCTTCGTGAATCTGGAGTAAGTCCTCGCGGCACATCCCTAGCGGGGGTTCACTGCGACAGTCTGCCAAGTGTTTGCTGAATCCCTTTTTTCAGGCCGCCACCCGTGCGGCCTTTTTTTACCCCGCAGTCCACTGCTGGCGGACCTTGCAAGTGCAAAGGATCAACATGAAACAGACCTTTTTGACCAGCCTGTTAGTCCTTGTGGCGATGGCCTTGCAGAGCGGCCTTGTCCAGGCAACGGATAACCCTGATCCCTCGGCGGTGCCAGCCAATACACCCTGTACCCTGCATTCGGATAGCGACGAAGTGCAGTTGGATTTCAAGCGCGTCATCGACCGCTACCTGTACCGCTACGGCCTGACTCCTGCTCGAGCATTCGCGCTGCGTCTGCAGGCGTGCGACAGCCAACTACTGACCGGAGCCAGGCTGCGCCTGACCGGAAGTGAAAGTTCCGAGTTGCCGGGGTTGCTTACCTTGGACGGTGCCAGCACGGCCAATGGCGTGGTCATCGGCCTGCAATCAGCCAACGGCCAGGCTTTACCGGTCAACGGCGACGATGCATGGAGTCTCGCGCTCGCACCTGGAGACCTGACGATTGCCCTGCAAGCCTATCTTGAGGCCGAACCCTCAGCCCAGAGCAGCCGCAACATCGTGCTTCAACGTTTCAATGCCACGGCATTCGTTGCACTGGATTATCAATAGATTGCCGGCCAACAGGGTGACTCACCTTGGTTGAAACGACTATGACGTGCAGGGCCGAGGCTGCGCCCTCCACATCATCGCAAGGGGCGGGCAAGATCGGGCTCGCCGGCCATGGCCGTTCTTCAGCGTTCGTTGCAACAAGCAATGCTCGCAATGTCCCTGGGCAGTTACTGATGCGCGCTCTCAGACAACCAGGCAGATGCCGGAGCATCCTGGGCCAGTATCTCGTGTCATTCGACGGTCGGTTGTTCGGCCGTTGGGTGGGCGGGGCGCTTGGAGTAAGGCCGCCGTCAAGGCGGCCTACTGTCTTCTGCTTCCATGAAGAGCCTGTTCGAATGCTCTGCACATGCCGGTAATCAGGAGGCGGACTGTGGCTCTTCGTGCAGGTGATTGCCGCCTGCAGGCTACTGGTAGTCGACCTGATACAACTGAGTGTTCGCCCGCTGCTCTTTGTAAGCGATGGAAAGACCCTTGTCGTCCAGGTAGAACGCCTGGTTCGTCGCGCGCAGCGCTTGGGTCTGGACCTCATGTTCCATTGTTTTGTAATTGATCCAGCAAGAGGTGCTGATGAGTTGCACATTGCTTTGCAACGTACAGGGGGCTTCTACGATCTGCCCGGTGACGGTTATTTTTCCGGAGAGCGTCGCCGCCTGGCTGGTGGAACAACCCAGTGCTGCCACCAGTACCAGGGGGAGTGAGGCCAATCTTGTCTTAGCGTTCATATCATGCTCCAGAGGTCACACTGCGTTTTGCGTCGTGTCGCGGCTTCGTCCAAGGCTGCTCAGGCGGTAGGCATGCCGCTCGTCGATCAGCACATTTTCAGAATTTTCTTAAGGTTTAGGTGACGTGGAGGAAAAAGGAAAGGTGCCGCCAGTTATTTTTAAGTAATTGTTTTTATTGGTTTTATTAGAATCGTATAGCGAATGTGCAAAATTTTGACGCTAAATAAACGTCATGTTGACTGAAAATAATTTTCATGAATTTCATTGCACCTGATGACGGACGTCCATCCTGCTGATGGTTCTGCGGCAGGCAGCGCTGAGCGGCATGACACGCCAAGAGCATCCCGAGGTGGACTCATCGCTCTTTCGAGCGTTCTTCTTGCGCGAACCTGGTCTGCTGCCATCGCCACCTTGCCTGAGTGGCTGCGCCCGAGGCGCCTCAGCAGCTCTCGCGCCTCCCCAAAAACATCATCTCATTGCGTGTGCCGCGCACGTCTGCGGCAGTGTGCGGGGCAGACGTTATGGGTGGCGACTCGCTCAGGCGTTCATGTATCGAGCGCTGATGCGCTTCATGGCGCGAAGCCGGTGCTGCCAGGGCACGGGCCTTTTAGGATTCTTCTGATGTGATGGCAATCATGTTTTCCGCATTCTGTGCGTGATGGCAATCTGGCTGCATCGGTGGATCGGTGCGCCACCCTCTGTTGGCGGGCAGTCCGCCGAGGTGACGCCCATTCCGCTCTCTTTGTACAAAGGCATGGCTATGAAAGATATGTACCGCGACATCCTGGATACGACGAACAATGAGTTGTTGGCTCAGTTGCTCGGCGCGACTACGCGTAGCGTCAGGAGCATGGCTTCGGCCGTGACCTTCATGGCGTTCGAGCAACTGCGCAGTCAGGATGCCGATCTGCAGCGCTCCGCACGGCGGATGATCAAGCGCATGCACACGATCAACCTCGATCTCGACAAGCAGCTGGAAATGACCAGCAACCTGCTTGGCCGCAGCAGCCACAAAGCCCTGGTCGAACCGGTAGAGCTCTCTTCGAAGGCGTCGACAGCAGCCGAGTGATGGCTCTGCAAATTCTCACATCAGGTGCCAGAGCGTTCTCTGCACAGCGCAGAGGGTAGAATGTGGCGTTAACCTGGCTGATGCCGCTCTGTGGTGGTCACCATGAGTGCCATCAGGTGCATCGATCGGTGGCGGGCTCTGATCAGAATGTTCAGCTGTGGCCATTAGCCGTTTCGTACAGCTCGTCTCTCATCATCTGCGGCGGTTTGCCGTAGGCACGCAAAAACGCCTGGCGCATGCGTTCGCGGTCGCCGAAGCCGGTTTCGCGGGCGATCACTTCTACGGGATGGCGGCTCGTCTCCATCATGACGCGCGCGGCCTCCAATCGCAGGCTTTCGATTGCCTTCGCTGGCGTTTTCCCGGTTTCCTCGCGGAACACCCGGCTGAACTGGCGCGGGCTCAGTCGCGCGACATCTGCCAGTGCCTCGACCGAGAGATCGCTGCGCAGGTTTTCGCGCGCATAGGCCATGGCCAGTTGCACGCGGTCGGATTTCGGATCGATTTCCAGCAGCGCCGAGAGCTGTGACTGCTCGGCGCCTCTGCGCTGGGCGATGACCAGTTTGCGGGCCACGCGGCGGGCCAGGTCAGGGCCCAGGTCGTTCTCCACCATGGCCAGGGCCAGATCCACGCCGGCACTCATGCCTGCCCCTGTCCAGATCTGCCCGTCGACCACGAACAACCGATCATCATCGATTTTGACGTTGGGGTGACGTTTCTTGAACTCGGGCACATGCAACCAATGAGTCGTGACCCGTTTGCCCTCCAACAGGCCGGCTTCGGCGAGCACGAAGACACCGGTACACAGTGATGCAATACGCCGCGATTGTGAGCTGGCGCTGGACAGGCAGGTCAGCAGCTCCGGGCTGGGTTCACCCAACTCCAGGTAGCCGCTGACGATGATGGTGTCATAGCCAGCCTGGCCGAGAGCCTCGGTATTGACCGAGAAGCCCTGAGACGAAATCACCGCTCCACCGCTCTCCGATACCAGGGTGAATCCGTAGACCGGCGCGCCATGCAGGAGGTTGGCGCACTCGAAAACGGAACCGACCGACAGGCTCAGCGCCTGGAATTGCGGGTAAACCACCAACGCCACGGTATGCATCGATCATTTCCTTTCTGCGGACATTCGCCGATTGTCGAAGGGCTGGGTGGTTTGCGCAATCGGCTCGCGGTGCATGTCCGAAATCCTTGCGGATATGACATTGCTGCTGTCGGTGGCGATTCCTAACATGGCCCCAACGAACTAGACGACTGGTCTACTGAGGCGGGCAGCCATGACAACCACTGACAGCAACCAGACCCGGCAGCGCATTTTCGACGCCGCCCAATCGATCATCGCCCGCAAAGGTTTCTCTGCCGTTGGGCTCAATGAGGTGCTGAATGCCGCAGGCGTGCCGAAGGGTTCCTTCTATCACTACTTCGCTTCGAAGGATGCGTTCGGCACGGCCCTGCTGGAGCACTACTTCGAAACCTATTTGGCTGACATGGATCGGATCTTTCAGGACCCGGCAACCAGCGCCCATCAAGCGCTGATGCGTTACTGGCAACTGTGGATCTCCAACCAGACCAGTCAGGTCGAGTGCGGTAAATGCCTGGCCGTGAAGCTGGGCGCTGAAGTCGCCGATCTTTCCGAACCGATGCGCCTGGTACTTCAGCGCGGTACCGCGCAGATCGTCGAGCGGCTGGAGGCTGCGATCAGCAAAGGCGTGGAGGAGGGCACGGTAACCATCGTTGCGACGCCTGCTCAGATGGCACTGAGGCTCTATGCGATGTGGTTGGGGGCCAGTGTGATGACCAAGATAACCCGCACGCCCCATGCCTTCGAAGAAGCTCTGCTACAGACACGAAGTCTCCTCGATAACCAATGAACCCATGACCGGCAAGGCTCGGTCGAAACCAATGCAATACCCACTATGAGGCAATGATCATGAAAGTTCTGATGGTTCTGACATCCCATGACGAGCTGGGTAATACCGGTAAGAAAACCGGCTTCTGGCTGGAAGAGTTCGCCGCGCCTTACTACGTCTTCAAGGACGCCGGTGCCGACATCGTGCTGGCCTCGCCAGCCGGTGGCCAACCCCCTCTGGATCCCAAGAGTGATCTGCCGGACTTCCAGACCGAGGCGACCCACCGTTTCGCTGCCGATCCGGCCGCGCAGCAAGCCCTGGCCAGCACGGTGAAACTCAGTGAGGTGAAGGCTGAGGATTTCGACACGGTATTCTACCCAGGCGGCCATGGCCCTCTGTGGGATCTGGCGGAGTCGGATACATCCATCACCCTGATCGAAAGCTTCGAGCGCGCCGGAAAGCCAATCGGTTTCGTCTGCCATGCTCCGGGCGTGCTGCGCCACGTCAAGGCTGCGAATGGTGAGCCGCTGGTCAAGGGTCGCCGGGTGACGGGTTTCACCAACAGCGAAGAGGCCGCTGTCGAGCTGACGGACGTTGTGCCTTTCCTCATCGAGGACGAGTTCCAGGCACTTGGCGCGCACTATGAGAAAGCCGGCGACTGGCAGCCGTTCACCGTGGTCGACGGGCGTTTGGTCACTGGTCAGAACCCTGCCAGTTCCGAGTCCGCGGCCAGCGCCTTGCTCAAACTGCTGGCTTGATTCGCGCAATCTGCAGGGTTCAGACGAACCCACGCAAGCAATGAGCGGGCGCACTGTGCGCCCGCTCTGAGCGCTTGCGATTGCATCGGATCGAGACGTAACGCCTGAGCGGCCTCTCTACTCCGAGAGGTCGCCCCCCCAAAAAATCATCGAGCCCTTGGGCGCCAGGTGCGCCCATTCGCGCCCGTGCGCCTGTCGATAAATGCAGGCGCCTGCACAGAGGACAGAAATCATGAAACACGCCGCACTGTTTACCCCCATCGACATGGGACGCATCACCCTCAAGAACCGCATCGTGCTGCCGCCGTTGACTCGTCAGCGCAGCGCCCAGCCAGGCGATATCGCGACTGATCTGATGGCCACTTATTACCGCCAGCGTGCCGGTGCCGGCTTCATGGTCAGTGAGGGCACCCAGATCGAACCGCGTGGCCAAGGTTATGCCTGGACGCCCGGTATCTACAGCCAGGCTCAGATCGATGGCTGGCGCAAGGTGACCGAAGCGGTGCATGCCGAAGGTGGCGTGATCTTCGCCCAGCTCTGGCACGTCGGTCGCGTTTCCCATAACGCGCTTCAGCCTGACGGGCAGGCGCCCGTGGCGCCATCCGCGATTCAGGCGCAGAAGGTCAAGGCGTTCATTCAGACCGGCACTGGTGTCGGTGAGCTGGTTCAGCCGTCGCTTCCGCGCGCACTGGAGTTGGCTGAAATCCGTGATCTGGTCGGGCAGTACGCCCAGGCGGCGCGCAATGCCATCGACGCCGGTTTCGATGGCGTGGAAATTCACGCAGCCAACGGTTATCTGGTCAACCAGTTCATCTCCGCACATTCCAACCAGCGCGATGATGCTTACGGTGGCTCGCTGGAAAACCGCCTGCGCTTTTTGCGCGAGATCGTGGAGGCCGTGGCCGCTGCTGTAGGCGCGGACCGCCTTGGTGTGCGCTTCACCCCGTTGTTCACCGGCACCGATCAGGACCGGGTGTACATCGGTCTGGTCGAAGAAGACCCGCACACCACTTATATCGAAGCCATCAAGGTGCTGGAGGCAGCAGGTGTGGCCTATGTGTCGATCGCCGAGGCCGACTGGGACAACGCGCCGGATCTGCCCGAGAGCTTCCGCCGCGACGTACGCGCGAACTTCAGCGGGAAGATTCTCTACGCCGGTCGTTATACCGCCGAGCGTGGCGAGCGACTGATCGAGGCGGGGCTGGCCGACCTGATCGCATTCGGTCGTCCCTTCATCGCCAACCCCGATCTACCCGCGCGCATCGCCAATGGCTGGCCGCTCAACCCACTGGATCCTGCCACTGTCTATGGTGGCACGGAGAAGGGCCTGACGGACTACCCGACCTACTCGGACTGACGTTCACAGCTGGCGGCGTGGCCTCGATGCCAATGCACGAGGACACGCCTGGTCTGACTTATCCGGCCTTGGCTGGTAGTGAGCTCCGTGCTCCGTCAGTCGCATGTGTATGGCGGCCGTGATGTCGTTTCTGGGTGGGCCGGATGCAGCCTGGGTCAAAGACCAGGTATTGCGCGCCAATGGCGGATTGGTCTGATGCGAGAGGGCTGCGATGGATGACGCACCTTGTCGCCAAATGCTGGCAAACTTGCACTTCGTTTTTCGACAGGAGTCAGTCGATGCCCGCCAGCCCGGAGTTGTCCCCCGGCCTTATCGTCATTCACGGCAACCACCTCGAGGAGCTGCGTGCGCTGGCGGTGCAGTGGATGCGGCGCTATCCGCTGCGGCCGCTGGAGAACGAAGTACTGCTCGTGCAGAGTAACGGCATCGCTCAGTGGCTCAAGCTGGCGTTGGCCGAGCGTGACGGCTGTGGCATTGCTGCAGCGCTGGACGTTGATCTGCCGGCGCGCTTTCTCTGGCAGGCCTACCGCAATGTGCTGGGCAAGGACGCGATTCCGCAGCAGTCACCGCTGGACAAGGCGCCGCTGACCTGGCGTCTGATGCGGCTGTTGCCGGGGCTGCTGGCCGATGAGGCGTTTGCGCCGTTGCGCCGCTTTCTTGCCGATGACCAGGATCTGCGCAAGCGCCATCAGTTGGCCGAGCGCCTGGCCGATCTGTTCGACCAATACCAGGTTTATCGCGCCGACTGGCTGGCGGATTGGGCCGCCGGACAGGACCGCCTGCGTACCTCGCGCGGTGGCGAGCGGATTCTGGAGGGCGATGCCTGCTGGCAACCTGCACTGTGGCGCGCCTTGCTGGCGGATGTCGGCGAGCAGCACCTGGCAGAGAGCCGCGCTGGCGTGCATCCGCGCTTCGTTGCCCGCATGGGCGAGCTGGACGCACCGCCGCCCGGGCTGCCTCGGCGCATCAGCGTTTTCGGCATCTCCTCGTTGCCGGCCCAGGTGCTGGAGGCGCTGGCGGCCATGGCGCGCTTCAGCCAGGTCATGCTCTACGTGCACAACCCCTGTCAGCACCACTGGGGCGATATCGTCGAAGACAAGGATCTGCTGCGCCACGAGTACCGCCGGCAGCAGCGCAAGGGTAGGCCAGATGCCCAGATCGGCCTGTTCGAGCAGGAGGACATGCATCAGCACGGGCAACCGCTGCTGGCCGCCTGGGGCAAGCAGGGGCGCGACTACATCAACCTGCTGGATCAGTACGACGAACCGCAGCGCTACCGCGAGCAGTTCGAGCGCATCGACCTGTTCAGCCCGGCCAGCGAGCGCAACCTGCTCGGCCAGTTGCAGAACGACATTCTTGACCTGCGTCCACTGGCGGAAACGCGCAGCGTCTGGCCGCCGGTCGACCCTGAGCATGATCATTCACTGCGTTTTCACATCGCCCACAGTGCTCAGCGCGAAGTGGAGGTGCTGCACGATCAACTGCTGGCCAGCTTCAGCGAAGACGCCACGCTGCGGCCGCGCGATGTGATCGTCATGGTGCCAGACGTCAATGCCTACGCTCCGCATATCCAGGCCGTGTTCGGCCAGTTCGGCAGTGACGATCCGCGTTTCATTCCCTTCACCCTGGCCGACCAGGGGCTGCGCGGCAAAGAGCCGATGGTCATCGCGCTGGAGCACTTGTTGCGCCTGCCGGACAGCCGCTTCAGCGTCAGCGAGATTCTCGACCTGCTGGATGTCGCCGCGCTGCGTCAGCGCTTCGCCATCGCCGAGGATCAGTTGCCCACTCTGCGCCTCTGGCTGGAAGGCGCAGGCGTGCGCTGGGGGCTGGACGCGACCCAGCGGCAATCGCTCGGCCTGGGCGATGACCTGGAACAGAACACCTGGCGCTTCGGCCTGCGGCGCATGCTGCTGGGCTACGCGGTAGGCACGGCGGATGCCTTCGCCGGCATCGAACCCTATGACGAGATCGGCGGGCTCGATGCCGCGCTGATCGGCCCGGTGACGCGCTTGCTGGAAACCCTCGACCGGCATCTGCAGCAACTGCGCGAGCCGGCTACGCCAGTGCAGTGGGGCGAACGCTTGCGCGGCGTGCTCGATGATTGCTTCCTGGCACAGAACGACCGCGAAGAGGTGCTGACGACTCAGTTGCTCGATGCGCTGGATGCCTGGCTGGAGCTGTGCGAGGCCGCGACGCTGGACGAAGCGCTGACCTTGCCGGTGGTGCGCGAAGCCTGGCTTGGTGGGCTCGATCAGGGGCGGCTGAGTCAGCGCTTTCTCGCGGGTGCGGTGAATTTCTGCACCCTGATGCCGATGCGCGCGATCCCGTTCCGTCAGGTCTGCCTGCTGGGCATGAACGACGGCGACTATCCGCGCAGCCAGGCGCCGCTGGATTTCGACCTGATGGCTGGCGATTACCGCCCCGGTGATCGGTCGCGCCGCGAGGATGATCGCTACCTGCTGCTCGAAGCGCTGCTGGCGGCGCGTGATCGTCTGTATATCAGTTGGGTAGGGCGCAGCATTCGCGACAACAGCGAGCGCCCGCCGTCCGTGCTGGTTGGCCAACTGCGTGATCACCTGGCCAGTGCCTGGACGCTGGTCGGTGGCGGCGACCTGTTGCATGGTCTGACCACCGAGCACCCCTTGCAACCCTTCAGCCGTCGCTACTTCGATGGCCAGGCGCAGCTGTTCAGCTATGCCCATGAGTGGGCAGCCCTCCATGGCCAGGTTTCTACCCGCGAGAGCGCTGCGCCCTTGTTGGCCTGGGAGGAGGGCCGACAGCTCACGCCTGAGCTGTTGCAGTCGTTCCTGCGTGACCCAGTGAAGTGTTTCTTCACCCGCCGCCTCAAGGTGTTTCTCGATGAGCAGCAGCAGGCGCAACTCGACAGCGAGCCGTTCGCCCTCGACGGTCTGCAGCGCTACCAGTTGCAGGAAACCCTGCTCAAGGCAGCGGTCGCAGGCGACGGGGACAGCGACGATGCGTTGAGGGCGGCCGCCGATCGCCTGCAACGCAGTGGTGTCCTGCCACTCGCTGGTTTCGGTGAGCAGTATCGCAACGCCTTGCTTGAGCCCTTGCCGGCGCAGGTTCAGCGTTACCAGGGGCTGTGCCTGTGCTGGCCGACCCAGCTGGAGTCACCGCAGCGCCTGCGCTTCACCGCCGCCGGTGTTGAGCTCGACGGTTGGCTTGCCGGGCTGCGGCAGCAGGCCGACGGCAGCTTGGCGCGCCTGGAGTTGTTGCCAGGCGCGTTGCACAAGGACAAGAGTTGGAAGTGGCATCGCCTGCTGCGGCCCTACGTGCTGCACGTTATCGCTGCGGCTTGCGGCGTGCCGCTGACCACCCTGCTGGTCGGCGAGGATCGCAGCCTGGCGTTCGAGGCTCTGCCTGTGGAGCACGCTGCTGGTGTGCTGACCACCTGGCTGGACGCCTGGAATGCCGGCATGCAGGCGCCTTTGCCGGTCGCCCTGAAAACCTCGCTGACCTGGTTGCAGGACAACAACGAGGACAAGGCGCGCAGCGTCTATGAGGGGAGCTACAACCTCTCCGGTGAAGTCCAGAGCAGCGCCAGCCTGGCCCGACAGTTCCCGGACTACGTTGCGCTCACCGCCGACGGCCAGTTTCCAGCATGGAGCGAGCGGCTCTACCAGCCGCTGCTCGACAGCCATCCCCAGGCACTCGAGGAGGACGCAGCATGAGTCAACAGCGCCCTCTGGCCCTGACGTTTCCCCTGCACGGCAGCCGCCTGATCGAGGCCAGCGCCGGCACGGGCAAGACCTTCACCATTTCCGCGCTCTACCTGCGGCTGATCCTCGGTCATGGCGGCGACGCCGCGTTTCGCGAGGCCCTGTTGCCGCCGCAGATTCTGGTGGTGACCTTCACCGATGCGGCCACGCGCGAGTTGCGTGACCGGATTCGCGCGCGTCTGGTCGAAGCCGCGACCGTATTCCGTGGCGATGCCCAGGGCGACGACCTGCTGCGCGAGTTGCGCGGTGATTTCACGCAGACGCAGTGGGATGAGTGCGCCCGCCGCCTGGAGCTGGCGGCGCAGTGGATGGACGAGGCCGCCGTGTCCACCATTCACGGCTGGTGCCAGCGCATGCTGCGTGAGCATGCCTTCGACAGCGGCAGCCTGTTCAGCCAGACCCTGGAGACTGACCACAGCGAACTACTGGCCGAAGTGGTGCGCGATTACTGGCGGCAGCACTGCTATCCGCTGCAGGGAGCGGCGCTGCAATGGGTGGCAAGTGCCTGGGGCACGCCCGCCGTGCTGGGCGCAAAGCTGCGACCGCTGCTGAGTGAAGAGGGCGAGGCTCCGGCGCAGGCGCTGGGCGAACTGCTCGACAACGCATTGCAGCAGCGCGAGCAGGCGCTTGCCGCGCTCAAGTCGCCGTGGCTGGCCTGGGCCGATGAGTTGCAGCTGTTGCTGGATGCAGCGGTGGCGGCCAAACAGGTCGATGGCAAGAAAATCCAGGCGCGTTTCTACAACCCCTGGTTGGCCAAGTTGCGTGAGTGGGCCGGCGGCGACGAGTCGCGCCTCGACCTGGGCACAGGCTTCACTCGCCTGACCCCCGACGGCCTGGCGGAAGCCTGGAAGGGCGAAGTGCCGGGTCATCCCGCGCTGGACGCCATGGCTTTGCTCAAGGCGCAACTCGATGTCCTGCCTGACCCTGCTGATGCGGCGTTGCGCCACGCGGCGGCCTGGGTGCGCCAACGCTTCGACTGGGAGAAACGCCAGCGTGCGGAGATGGGCTTCGACGACATGCTCGCGCGCCTGGACGCTGCCCTGCAAGGCAGCAACGGCCCGCGTCTGGCCGAGGTGATTCGCCGCCAGTTCCCGGTGGCGATGATCGACGAATTCCAGGACACCGACCCGCTGCAGTACCGCATCTTCGATACGCTCTACGAGGTCGACGCCAACCGCGACGACTGCGGTCTGTTCATGATCGGTGACCCCAAGCAGGCCATCTATTCCTTCCGTGGCGCCGACATTCATACCTATCTGCGTGCACGTCGGGCGACGTTCGGTCGGCACTACAACCTGGAGAAGAATTTCCGCTCCAGCCAGGCCATGGTCGATGCCGTCAACGGGGTTTTCCTGCGTGCCGAAGAGCGTGACGGCGGCGAAGGGGCCTTTCTGCTGCGTGACGATCTGCCTTTCATCGAAGTGGGGGCACAGGGCCGGCGCGAAGTCTGGAGCGTCGACGGCCGGGCGCAGCCAGCCCTGACGGTGTGGCAGTTGGCGAGCGACGAGCCGGTTGCCAAGGGCGCCTATCTGGATGTGATGGCAGCCGGTGCGGCCAGCGAGATCGTGCGCCTGCTGGATCTGGGCCAGCGCGGACAGGCCGGCTTCAGCAAAGAGGGGGCGCTGAGTGCCTTGCGCCCCAGCGACATCGCAGTACTGGTGCGCGACTTCAACGAGGCGCAGGCCATTCGCGGCGAGCTGGCTGCGCGCGGCGTGCGCAGTGTCTATCTCTCCGACAAGGATTCGGTGTTCGCGGCCCAGGAGGCGCGCGACCTGCTGCTGTGGCTGCGCGCCTGTGCCGAGCCGGATCAGGATCGCCCGCTGCGTGCGGCGCTGGCCAGCGCAACCTTGGGGCTGGCTTTGAGCGAACTGGAGCAGCTCAACCTCGACGAGCGCACCTGGGAACGCCGCGTCATGCAGTTTCGCGACTACCGCCAGCGCTGGCAGCGCCAGGGCGTTCTGCCGATGCTGCGCCAGTTGTTGCAGGACTTCGAGCTGCCGCAGCGGCTGATGGCACGTGACGATGGCGAGCGGGTATTGACCAACCTGCTGCACCTGGCCGAACTACTGCAGCAGGCTGCCGCCGAACTCGATGGCGAGCTGGCGCTGATTCGCCACCTGGGCGAGCTGCTGGCCGGTGAGGGCCAGGCTGCCGACGAGCAGGTGTTGCGCCTGGAGAGCGACGAGGCGCTGGTGCGCGTGGTGACCATCCACAAGTCCAAGGGCCTGGAGTATCCCCTGGTGTTCCTGCCATTCATCTGCGCCTTCCGCCCGGTGGATGACAAGAAGCCGCTACAGGTCCACGACGGTGAACGTCGCCGGCTGGTGCTCAAGGCCGATGAAGACAGCCTGGCGCGCGCCGAGCGTGAGCGCCTGGGCGAAGACCTGCGTCTGCTCTATGTGGCGTTGACCCGCGCCCGGCATGCCTGCTGGCTGGGTGTGGCGGATCTGAAGATCGGCAACGGCAAGAAGTCGCGCCTGCATGAGTCGGCGTTGGGCTACCTGCTCGGTGGCGGCGCGTCGCTGACAACCAGTCACGAACTCACCGCTTGGCTCGCACCCTTTGCCGCTGTGCTAGAAAGCACCGTGGCGCCGGTGCCGGCTGCCAGCGAACAGCGCTATCGCATGATCGAAGATGAGCAGTTCGAGCCTCACTGGCGTACGCCTGTACGACGCGCTGCCGAACATTGGTGGATCGCCTCTTACAGTGCGCTGCGTCTGGATGAGGACGCGCCCCGCCAGGCCAGCCGCCACGAAGACGCCGCCCCCGAAAGTCCGGCGATGCAGAACGCCGTCGACGATGAAGATCCGTTGCTGGCTCTGGCGCCGCTGCCGGCATCCGCTCAGGGGCTGCATCGTTTTCCGCGCGGACCGAACCCCGGCACCTTCCTCCACGGCCTGCTGGAAATGGCGGCACAGGAAGGTTTTGCTGCGTTGGTGCAGGACCCGTCGAGGCTGCGCGAGGCGCTGGCCAGGCGTTGCCAGCGTCGTGGACTGGAAAGCTGGATCGATCCGTTGCAGGACTGGCTGCTGGCAATGCTGACCCAGGCGCTGCCGCTGGATGGCGTGGATACCGTCGTGCTGGCGCAACTGACGCAGTATCAGCCCGAGCTGGAGTTCTGGTTCGAAGCGCGCGGGGTGGACGTCAGGTTGCTGGATCAGTGGGTGCAGCAGTGCGAGTTGCCGGGTATCGCCAGGCAGCCGCTGCGTGCCGACACCCTCAACGGCATGTTCAAGGGTTTCATCGATCTGGTATTCGAACATCAGGGGCGTTACTACGTGGCGGATTACAAGTCCAATTGGCTCGGCAGCGACGATGGCGCCTACACCCGTGAAGCGATGGAGGTCGCCATCGCCAGCCATCGCTACGACCTGCAATACGTGCTCTACGTGCTGGCGCTGCACCGGCAGTTGCGTCTGCGCCTGCCGGATTATGACTACGACCAGCATCTGGGTGGCGCGCTCTACCTCTTTATCCGAGCACCGCAGCAGGGCGTCTACCTGGCCCGGCCGCCTCGCGAGCTGATCGAGCGACTGGATGCATTGTTCATGGGCGAAGCCGAGGAGGGCGCGGCATGAGTGCGATGCTGACGCCCGCGCTGCGAGATCGCGCCGAACTCTTTTCCCTGCTATCGATATGGAGCGAGCGTGGCTGGCTGCGCGAGCTGGATCGGGCTCTGGCGCAGCTGTTCGCCGAACTGGATGCGGACGCTTCGCCCTTGCTGCTGCTCGGCGCCGCGCTGGCCAGCCATCAGCTGGGGCAGGGGCATGTCTGCCTCGACCTGGCAGCCACATTGGCTAACCCTGATTTCATCCTGTCTCTGCCACCGGAAGGTGAGGATGCGCAAGAAGCGATGATCCTGCCGTCGCAGGTGCTGGCCGGGCTCAGCCTGGAGTCGTGGCTGGCGGCTCTTGCCGGCAGCTCATTGCTGGAGTCAGAAGGTGCGCCGCTGGTGCTCAGCGGTGCCTGCCTCTATATGCGCCGTTACTGGAACTATGAGCGTCAGGTGGCCGGCAACATCGCTCAGCGTCTGCAGGCGAGCGCTGCGGCACCCGTCGATCTGGCTGCGCGTCTGGCTTCCCTCTTTCCCGATGCGCTGTTGGTGGACGGCCAGCGCCTGACCGATTGGCAGAAGCTGGCCTGCGCCATGGCCGCTCAGGGGCGCTTCACGCTGATCACCGGAGGGCCCGGAACCGGCAAGACCACCACCGTAGTGCGTCTGCTGGCGCTGTTGCAGGAATCCGCCATGGCCACTGGCGAGCCGCTGCGCCTGAGTCTTGCGGCGCCTACCGGCAAGGCCGCCGCGCGGCTGACCGAGTCCATCGGCGCGCAAGTGCAGTCGCTGGCACTGGACGAGCGCGTGCGTGAGCAGATTCCGACTCAAGTGACGACGCTGCATCGCCTGCTGGGCAGTCGTCCTGGCAGTCGCCATTTCCGCCACGATGCCGCCAACCCTCTGCCATTGGACGTGCTGGTGGTCGACGAGGCGTCGATGATCGACCTGGAGATGATGGCCAGCCTGCTGGATGCCTTGCCGACGCATGCGCGTCTGATTCTGCTGGGCGACAAGGATCAGCTCGCGTCGGTGGAGGCCGGTGCTGTACTGGGTGACCTGTGTCGCGAGGCGGAAAGTGGCGGCTATAGCGAAGCCACTCGTAATTGGCTGGAAAGCCAGACGGGGGAACAACTGGAAGACCCTTCGCTGGTATCCGGTGACCAGGCGTTGGCACAGCATATCGTCATGCTGCGCCACTCACGGCGTTTCGGCAGTGGCTCGGGCATCGGGCGCCTGGCGCGTGCGGTCAACCAGAGCGATGCGCACGCGGCCCGTGCAATCCTTGCAGCTGGCGCGGACGACCTGCATGTGCTGCACCTGTCGGGCGAGCAGGATCGCGCGCTGGAGCGACTATTGATAGACGGGCAGGGCGACGGCGAGCCTCGTCCGCAGGGCTATGCACATTATCTGCAACTGATGCAGGCCGAGCGTCCCGCCTCAGATGCCGATTCCCATGCCTGGGACGGCTGGGCCGGTAACGTCCTGGCTGCGTTCGACCGGTTCCAGCTGCTCTGTGCGGTTCGTAAAGGTACTTGGGGCGTGGAAACGCTTAACGAGCGCATCGCCGAAGCGTTGGTGCGCCGTGGCCTCCTTGAGCAGTCGCAGGGCTGGTATGAAGGCCGGCCGGTGCTGGTAACGCGCAATGACTACAGCCTTGGGCTGATGAATGGCGACATCGGTATTGCACTGCGCCTGCCTGAACCTCCTGAATTTCCAGGTGCACCTGAACGCCAGGTATTGCGAGTGGTATTCCCGCGTAATGACGGCAGTGGCACCTTGCGCCATATCCTGCCCAGTCGCCTGAGCGCGGTGGAGACCGTGTTCGCGATGACCGTGCACAAGTCGCAGGGGTCGGAGTTCGCTCATTGCGCGTTGATCCTGCCTGACAGCCTCAACCCGGTGCTGACCAAAGAGCTGATCTACACCGGTATCACGCGAGCGCGTCACTGGTTCAGTCTCATTGAAAGTCGCCCAGGCATCTTCGAGCAGGCAGTGCAGCGACGTGTGGAGCGACGCAGCGGGCTGCGTGAAGCACTTGAAGCGTTATAAGTCATAAAACTGCAATTTCTGCTTGACGTGCATTCTGCTGGCGGTAGAATGCGCGCCACTTCAGCGATGAAGCTCTTCAAAAACTTCTTGTTAATCAATGAGTTAAGTTTAAAAGAGGGGGTTGCAAAGCGAAGTGAGGCGTGTAGAATGCGCGCCGGTCGACAGGGTGGAGGTTTGATCCTGTTGATGCTTCGGTCGAATGGATCGAAAGCGGTTTGAAAGAGGTGGTTGACAGCGGTTTTGAACGCTGTAGAATGCGCCTCCCGCTGGAGAGAAGAAGTTCTGATTGAAGGCGCAAGTGGTTGAGTAGAAAGAAGTTTCTCCGGAAACAAATTCGAAAAA